>ENA-OOZY01001212-OOZY01001212.1-human-gut-metagenome-genome-assembly--contig:-NODE-1212-length-16184-cov-2.400955_pt1 | contig 16184 bp, 9 predicted proteins | sample MGYA00241047_ERZ501410 | MGnify/ENA primary metagenome ERZ501410 (study PRJEB25962, sample SAMEA2042621) | human gut metagenome | biome: human gut; feature: human-associated habitat; material: faeces... | reverse complement strand
AAGTTGCGTGCTTCGACTACGCCTGTATATTTCTTTATTTCTTCGAAGTTGGGGTACATGCAGCGCTGTCCCGTTTCGTGGGCAATCACCGGAACATCGATGTCCGACTCCTTGCAACGATCCCAGTCAGTCGAGGGTTTCCCTTCGTATACGGTGATCCATCCTTTCGAAGTGACGTGCGACACATAATATTGATCCGAGGGAGTGTGTGTGCGGGCGGTTGAGGCGCTGTAAAGACGTCGGTTGTCATAAGCCTGTGCTTTTTTCACCAGATCTTCCAATACGGCAAAATCACCTTCATTTTCGTTTCCGTTACACATCAGGATGAAAGAGGGATGATTGCCATAAGCGTCGAGAATGGCATACATCTCTTTTTCGAAGAAATCGCGTCGGGCAGGATATTTGCCCACGTCTTTGATCCACATGGGGAGTTCGGCCTGGAGGTACATGCCTGTTTCGTCGCCCGCCTCGAATGCGGCTTCCGGCGGACACCAGGAGTGGAAACGTACGTGGTTCATTCCATATTCCTTGATGGTGTTGAAGATACGCTTCCAGTCATCGACGTTTGTCGACGGATAGCCGGTCAGAGGGAAAACCGCACAGTCCAGCACTCCGCGCAAGTGAATGTCTCTTCCGTTCAGACGGATGTGATGCTTGCCTTGTTCCACACTCCGCATGCCGAAAGTCTGGGTTTGGGTGTCTGTCTTGCCATCTACGTTCCAGCTGGCCTCAAGCTCATATAAATAAGGTGTAAATTCATCCCAGAGTTTCACCTGTTTACCCATCGGAAGGGTTTGCCGAATGCCGGCATGTGCCTGCAGGCTGTCTGCACTCATGCTCTGGCGAACTATCACTTTGCCCCCTTTCTCCCGGATACATAGCTCCAGCGTTCCCGTTTGCCCGTGCTTCAGGGGGGCGGGTTGTACTGCTATTTCCACTTCTTTTGCTGTCACATCGGGATATACATTAATCCGGCGGATGTGCGCTTTTTCTTTGGCATACAGTGAAATGTCACCGACTATTCCATTCCAGTTGGTTTGTGTATATTCGGTAGTTCCGTGGTTCCACTGATCCATTGGATATTTGAGCGTATTGTTTACGCAAATGGTCAGCGTATGGATGCCGGGACTGAGCACCGGAGTCAGTACGAATGTGTTTGGAGTACTCAGGTGCTCCATGACACCTACTTCCTTATCGTCTACGTAGACAGTTGTTTCCCAATGACAACGCTCCAGCTTCAGGTAAATCTCACGGCCGGACCAGTCCTCGGGGATCACTACTTCCCGTTGGTACCAGGCAGCCCCCTGATACTCGAATTTTCTACTCAGGCGGTCTACATAACGTGCGGTGTTTTTGATTCCTTTGCCACCCTGGTCCGTCGATCCGGGCAGCATGATGGTTTCCGAGAGTTTGTCCAGATAGAGCTCGGAGCCGGGAGTCTTGCCGAATCCCATCGGGTCCAGTTGAAAGCGCCACATACCTGACAGGTCGAGGACATCATTTTTTGTCGATTGTGCCATAACGGCCATGGCGAGCAGGCATCCGGTCAGGATCAGGATGGCTCGATGTCGGGTGTTTTGATTTGGTTTTTTCATGATTGTATGGTTTTATTCACCACAGATTACACGGATTTTCACAGATTAATCGTTTATTTCTTTTTGATTGGTAAGATTAAATGTTCTGTACTAATCTGTGTAATCTGTGGTGAGGCCTCATTTCTTTTATGTATTCATTAATTTCCGGTGAATCTGTATCCCCTGATGATTGTTATCCATCGAAGCGGCTACTTCAAAGAAGAGTTCGGCTTTTGCCGTATTTCCCAGTCCCAGATGTCCCAGAGCCATCAGATAGTTACAGTGGATGCGGTTCTTCTTGTCCATATCGTCTTCCCAGATCAGAAGGTCGGGTAAAGATACGGCAAAATAATCCATCCGGAATATGTCGAAGAGATGTTCTTCTCCATAAGTGATTAATTTGTTGAAGCGGCTGCGTGCCTCTTTCTCTTGTCCCAGTTTTCGGAATGCAAGTCCTTGATAGAAGATCTTGTCCGGTTTTTGGTCGTTGTAATACATGGCAGCGGCTGGCTGGCTGTCTCCCATGCTGGCTTTGAGGAACAGGTCGTGTGCCTCTTTCTGTTTGCCCAGTTGTTGCAGGATGCAGGCTTTGTAATAATTGAAGTCATTCTCCTGTGCTCCAGGGAGTTTGCCTTCACCCAGATGTGGTGGGTATGCGTAGCACTCTTCTATCCGGATGAGTGCCTCATCGTATTCTTTACGCGCGATCAGTTCCTTTGCCAGTTCCAGGCGGGCTATCTGATATTGTGCGGGAACTTTTCCCTCACCGCCTTGCCACGGATGGAATTTTCGCTGATCGATCCGGCGGATGGCTTCCCTGTATTGTCCGGTCTGGTTCAGCAAAGTGACATATTCCAGATATAAATCGTCACGAGTTATTACGATATCCATATATTGTTCCAGAAAAGCCATTCTTTCTGTGTGCGGGCGGTTCAGTCGTTTATACAGCTGATCGAGTTCCATCAGTACGCGGGCGTCGGTCGGATCCAGGCGGAATGCTTTTTCCAGCAAGAGGACGGCTTCTTCCGGGCGATTCAATTTGTTGAAGTAGGCCAGAGCCAGGTTACGCCATACGGTAGGAAATGTTTCGTCCTCACGCGAAGAACGTTCCCAAGCTGCGATGGCAGGGGTATACTGGCGTTTGTCATACCAAAGATTTCCCAAATAATAGAGGGCTTTCGGGGCTTCTCCCATAAAGTCAGCCACACACTGAAGAGCTTCTATCGCTTCCAAGGCATTGGGAAAGCAGTAGTCGGCCGGTTCTTTTTCAGCAAGCCTGATGGCTGTTCGCGCCTTGTCTGTTTCTCCTAAACGAATCAGGCACCAACTCTTGTAATAGTGCAGCAGAGTCTGTTCGCCGATGGGTTGGCCGATAGCCAACTCGGCAACGGCCAGTGCTTCTTCAAATCGTCTCGCAGAGGTATAGTCGAGCACTAATGCCTCGTAGTCGGGTGCGCCGCGTTTTATCAGGTGTCGGAGTTGGGACAGTACGGTTTCTTCCCCGGTTATCAGATATTTTTCGAACAGGCAGCCAAAGTTGAATGCGTCGATTTTCAGGGAGTCTTCTATCCAGGCAAGAGCTTCCTCCGGACGTTCAAGATGGCGGAGGATCATTGCTTTCAGATGGCGACCGCGCAGGTTGTGCCAATTGCGTAATAAGGATTTTTCAATTTCTCCGAGAGCTTCTTCCCAGTTGCCGCGTGAAACGGAGATTTGAGCCAGTGAATAATAGCCTGCATCCTGCCATGCCGCGTTCCAGCACGATTTATAGAATGAATTGTATGCTTCATCGTTTTTTCCCTGGAATTTCAGCGCAAGCCCAAGGTTGTAGAAAGCTTCACCATCATACGGATTAGGATTCTTCTCGGTCAATCGGGAAATCGCTTTCTGCAGGTAGGGCTCTGCTTGCGCGAACTGTCCTTTGCGTATAAGCCACAGCCCCATGGCATTGTTACAACGGGCGTCTTCATTGTCACGGCGGAGTGCTTCCAAATAATAATCGGTCGGACAATAAGTTGCATGTCGGTATTGTTCCAGATGCAGTCCGGTCAGGTAGAGTTCCTCATTTGTTTTAATTTCTTCCGGTGCGAGGGCGGGTCGGGCTGCTTCCGGAACCTCTTTGATAGTTTCCGGTTCAGCCCTCCAACTGAGCTTCTCCCGTCCGTTGGTACCGTAGATGATGACTTCTGTTTCACTAAGGTCGTTGACGGGGACCAGTCTGTCGAACACTTGTTCCGGAGAGAGGTCGCAGGTTTGTTCAAAACAGATGCTTCCTGCTTTCCGGACTACGATGTGTAATCCCTGTTGGGCAGAGGTAGCGAAGAGCTTTAACCTGCTCTCTGTTCCTTCGGGCTCCAGATTCATCAAGAGTTCCGAAGAGGCGTTTTTCACAACTCCCAGTTCCCGGTAGGGCATGAAGTATTGTGTAAAAGTCTTCTCTTCATAGGGTTGCAGCCAGCTGAAATCCGGTTGATTGTCTGTATAGACTCCTGTCATCAGCTCTATATACGGTCCGTCGGCATCCGTCAGATTGCGGTCCCATGCTTGTCCGAAATCTCCGTTTCCCCACGTCCATTGTTTCTTTCCTGGAGATATGTGATGATTGGCAACATGCAGAACACCTGCCTGGGTGTCGTTTTCGTATCCGCCCACAAAGTTGTATTCGGACCGGATTGCCATGTAGGAAGTCGGTACAGGGATGTTTTTATATCTTGAAATATCCACTCCGGCGGAATAGTCCATCTTGTAGTAGGTTCCGGTAGCGATAGGATAACGGGATACATCCCGCTTTCCATGGTCGAATACGGCGTTAACATCCGAGGGGAATACAGACTGATAGTCTGCGTTGACTGCTACTGCCGGATTGGCCCACCACAGGAAAGTTTGTGGCAGAGGAGTCGGGTTAGAAACTTTTCCCTGTATCTCGAGTACGGCCCGGCCGGGGCGGAGTGTGAATCCGGCTGTCCCTTTCTGGCCGAACATCCGTTCCCGTTCGCTTACCCATACAATGACACTTCCGTCTTTGCATTGTTCAATGCTGTAATCTACCGGCAGGAATGTGCTGGGGCGGTGGTGTTGAGGCCAGTTGAACTCAATGCCCCCTGAAATCCAGGGACCGGTCAATCCTACCAAAGCCGGTTTTATCACGTGGTTGTAATAAATAAAATGCCGTTGCTTTATTTTATCGAAAGCCATCTGGATGCGTCCTCCTAATTCGGGCAGAATCATGACTTTGAGGTATTCATTTTCCAACCATACGGCATGATAGCTTTTCTCTTCACAAGTGTCTTCAATCTTCTCGATGACCGGATACGGGTATACTACTCCGCTGCTGCCTTGATAGACACGCTTTTCCAGAAACATCGGGTTCTTTTCGGGACGTCCGATGCCATAGGTAGGGAGCAGGATGTCCTCCTCCCATACTTTTACATTCTCTTTCATCTTATTTTATGGATTATTTGATTAATTCTTTTTCTATTTCTTCCAGTGTTTTCCCTTTGGTTTCTGGCAGCTTCCGGCGTATGAACAGGAATCCGGCCAGACAGATGCCACCATACAGCCAGAAAGTACCTTCGGCACCTATACTTTCATTCAAAACGGGGAAGGTATAGGTCAGTACAAAGCAAGCTACCCAAAGGAAGAAGGTGGAGAGGGCCATGGCCATACCTCGTATTTTCACGGGGAAAATTTCGGATAAAACCACCCAGACTACCGGAGCGAGTGACATGGCATAGCAGGCAATGGCAAGCACTACCAGCAGGAGCATGGGCAGACCGCTTACATCCAGAAAGTAGCAAGTTCCCAGTGTCAGGTAAATCAGTGCCAATCCGGCAGAACCGATAAGCATCAGGGTGCGACGTCCCCATTTATCCACTGTATAGATGGCTACGAAGGTAAATATCACATTGGTGATTCCGGTCACTACAATGTTCATCAACACATCGGAAACGGCATAACCGGCCGATGAAAAGATTTCGTGTGCATAATTGAAGATTACATTGATGCCACACCATTGTTGGAATATAGCCAGGACGATGCCGATGATCAGCACTTTGCGCATTTCCGGGCGAAAGACAGCTTTCCATTCGTAATCTTGTTTTCCGTCTTGCCCCCGGGTTACTTGTGTCAGTTCTTCCAGGGTCTGCCGGGCATAGGTTTCTCCTCCGATGCGCATCAGTGTTTTCCGTGCTTTCTCCTGTTGATGGACAGTAGCCAGCCAGCGGGGACTTTCAGGGATGACGAATGATAATAGAAAGAAGATTCCTGCCGGAATCAGTTCTGCCCAGAACATCCATCGCCAGGCCCACTCTATACTGGTGTCACTCAGTACGTCGGAACCGTGTGTATAGTATTCTCCTATCTGCCAGTTTGCCAGTTGCGCCAGTAAAATGCCTAATACGATGGTAAGCTGGTTGAGTGATACGAATTTACCGCGTACATGGGCAGGGGAAACTTCTGCGATATAGACGGGGGAAACGTTGGATGCGATGCCGATACCCAGTCCTCCTACAATGCGATAGAAGATAAAATAGGAAAAACTATCGACTATTCCCGTACCTAAAGCTGAAAGCGCAAACAGGAAGGAGGCTATGATGAGCATCTTTTTACGTCCGTACTTGTCACTCCAGACACCCGATAGCAAAGCCCCTACCAAGCAGCCTATCAATGCGCTGCTCATGGCCCAGCCGCGTAGAACTGCTGAATTTTCAATTCCGAAGAAAGGTTCGTAGAAGATTTTAGCTCCACCGATGACAACCCAATCATAGCCGAACAACAGCCCGCCCATAGCTGAGACGATGCAGATTAGTAGTAAATAGCCTTGTGTCTGTTTCATGTTATTAAATGGTTTAAATGATTAATGCAAAGTAAGCGGGTTTGGAGGTGAAAATAAATAGAGAAACCAGCTAAAAAGATGGACTATCTTTCTTTTTTATATGTATATTTGTGACGTGAATCTATGAATCTGTTAGTATGGCAAAACAAAAAGACGGTTTTCTGGGCGAACAGGCATTGGTATTGCCTCCGGCCATTGTACAACGTATGAAGACAGAGCCTGCGACCTCTGTACTGTATATTACCGATATAGGCTATTATCCAAAGGCTTATAATCATTTTCGGGAACGGGATGCTCCGATTGACCAATATGTATTTATCTATTGTACGGAGGGTAGGGGGTGGTTCAGCCTGGATGGGCAGAAGCACCCGGTAGCTCCCAATCAATACTTCATACTTCCGGCAGGACTCCCTCATGCCTATGGCGCCGATGAAAAAGAACCATGGACAATTTATTGGATTCACTTCGGGGGAACACTGGCTTCACTCTATTGTACGCACCGAACTTGCCGGCTCACGGAAATAAAGCCGGGAATGCATTCGCGAATCAGTTACCGGACAGAATTGTTTGAGGAAATATTTCGGGTACTGAAAATGGGGTACAGTCTGGAGAATCTTTCGTATGCCAGTTCTGTATTTCATCATTATCTGGGTTCCTTACGTTATCTCAGGGAGTATCGGGAGGCTTTTTCAGAACACCGCCTGATGGGTGAGGAGGATCCCGTTAGTGCAGCCATTCATTATATGAAGGAGAATTTGGGTAAGAAGCTGACTTTAGCCGAGTTGGCAGATTATACAGGATATTCGCCTTCGTACTTCTCTAATTTATTTTTGAAACGTACGGGCTATGCACCATTGAGTTATTTCAATCAGATCAAGATTCAGAAAGCCTGTCAGTTTCTCGATTTTACGGATATGAAAGTGAATCAGGTATGCTATCGGGTAGGTATTGAAGATGCTTATTACTTTTCACGGCTGTTTAGCCAGATAATGGGTATGTCTCCCAGAGAATATAAGAAGGTGAAAAAAGGATAGAAGAGATCAGGCTGACGGGGAAAGCCGGTTATCGCTTTTCCCCGTCAACCGATAAAGATTATATCTTGATCTTTCCTGTCAGTTTGATGTCTCTGGAAGAGGCACCTATTAGGATTTCAAACTCTCCTTTCTCAAATACCCAACGGTTTTGTCGGGCATTGAAATACCGGAATGCGTCTTCATCCAGTTCGATCTCTACCTGTTTGCTTTCTCCTGCCTTCAGATATACCTTGTCAAAGCCTTTTAATTCTTTCTGTGGACGGGGCTCTTTAGACTGTATATCATGTACATAAAGTTGGGCAATTTCGTATCCGTCTTGCTGCCCGGTATTGGTTATGGTAAACGAAACTGTGACTTTCTTCTGTTTTTTATCTGTAATACGGATATTGAGGTCCGTATAATCAAAAGTGGTATACGAGAGTCCGAATCCAAATGGGAAAAGAGGTTCGATACCTTTTTCGTCGTATCCCCGGTAACCGGTGAAGATTCCTTCTGTATAATATACTTTCTTTTCTTTTCGGGTTTCATCATAGTGGCCGTATGCCGGCGAATCTTCCCATTTTTTTTCGATTGTGAACGGGAGTTTGGCTGACGGATTTACTTTGCCCGAAAGAATGTGAGCTAATGCGTGTCCACCCTCCTGCCCGGGATAGAGGGCATGTACTACAGCGGGTACCTGATTGATCCACCGGGTCATGTTCACTCCGCCTCCGGCATGAATGGCTACTATCAGTTTGGGGTTTACTTTAATCAATTCCTCGATTAGCAGGTCTTGTCCATAAGGCAAATCGAACGGTCGGTCGCGCCCTTCCAGTTCGATGCTTCCGTCCAATCCGGCACAGAACACCACGAGATCGGCTTTCTCGGCCAGTCGCTTTGCTTCAGAAAAGTCAATGTCGCTTTGATAAGCATATCCCATCCGGATCTCTGCCGGGGTGCTGCGTTGGTTACAGAATTCCAGTTGAACGTGTTTGGTATCTCCTTTCCGTACTGAAACGGCAATATTGCGTACGTCGAACGATTGAGACCGGGAAGCGTCCAATGCCAATGTTCCGTCTATCCACAGGCGATACGCTCCCTGTGCATCGACAAAGAACCGGAGGCTGTCTGTCTTCTCGGCATCCACGTATCCTTCCCAACATATCCGGTAGTCACTTCCCAATTTGCTCTCGTTGAAAGGGTATCCCCACCATTCGTAATTTACTGTGCGGTCGATACGGCGAATGATCAGTCCGTTTTCATCTTTACCGTTTCCGGATGCTGTGTTGCCCGGTTGATTGCTGTTTACTGTTCTTCCGGCAGCTACTGCCTGTTGCTGGATCATTTTGTCGGAGAGCATAGCAGAACTGTCAGATGACAATGCATAATAACTGGCTTCCAGTCCGGGTTTGCCATCTTTGGTACGGAACTTACTGTTACGGAACAACCGGGGTTTGAACTGGTTGGATATTCCTTCGGTGTAATATACAGTTGCTTCCGGGAATTCCTGGCAGATACCCTCTAATGCTGAAACGACATACCAGGGGTGAACTTTAGAACTTCCACCTCCGCCATACACAATGCTGTTGACATTGTATATTCTGTCTGAAACAATCGCTGGATTGGCTGTAGGACCGATCACGGCAATTACTTTAGGTTGGCGGATGGGTAATGTGTTTTGTTCGTTCTTTAACAGGATGATACCTTCACAGGCGGCATTCAATGCCATTTGATTGGCTTGTGGGGTGAAAGTCGGGATATGGGTGTCTTGCTGAGGCCGATCAAAAAATCCCATTGAGATGCAGGCTCCGTAAATACGGCGTACTTTATCGTTGATCACTTCCTCTGTAACCTTTCCTTCTTTAATGAGTGGGAGAAGTTTTTTGCGGGTGAACCAGTCGTTGCTGCCCATTTCAAGATCCAAACCGTAGTTTGCAGCATTTTCGGCAGAGTAGGTACAAGCCCAGTCTGACATCAACATGCCTTTGAATCCCCAGTCCTTCTTCAAAATATCGATCAAATGTTTGTTTTCAGTGCAATATACTCCATTTACCAGGTTGTAACCTGTCATGACGGCTTTGACACCTGCTTTTTGTACGGCAGCTTTAAAAGGTGGAAGGTAAATTTCCTGCAGGGCGCGTTCGGATACTTCCGTACTGACTGTATAGCGGTCAAACTCCTGATCGTTGGCTGCGAAGTGTTTTATGGTGGCGATTACTCCTCCGTCTTGTACCGCTTTAATAAAAGGGACTACCATTTCGGATGTCAGGTAGGGATCTTCGCCGAAATACTCGAAATTACGGGCTCCTTTGGAAGCTCTGTAGTTGTTTACTCCCGGAGCTAAAAGAAAATGAATACCTCTCGCACGCCATTCCTGGGCATACATGGCTCCTGTCTTTTCTGCCAGATTTTTGTTCCATGAGGCAGCCAGAGAAAGTGCCGATGGAAATGCGGTAGCACGTCCGAACAATCCCCAGGAGGCAACGCCCAGCGGACCGTCAGCCAGTTTGAATGCCGGTATTCCCAATCGTTCGCACGGGTGCAGATAGAAATCGTTGTATCCGGCAAGCAAATCTATTTTCTCTTCAAGGGTCATACGTCCGATAAGGTCATTTACTCTTTCTTCGGTAGATAATGTCGTGTTTTGGAACGGATATTGGCTTTGAGCATACAGATTGCAAGGTAAAAGCAATCCGATAGCCAAACTTAAGGTAAGGAAAATGTTTTTCATGTGTTTTCTTTGAATTAAATGTTTATTGAGTGATGTCGCAAAGTTCTAAAAAAGAGGGCTTACTGCAAAATGGAAAGCCCTCTCTTTCGGGGTAAAGTGTGTTAAATTAATGTATAGCTTTTATCAGTTCATTTCCGTTACGCACCGGTTCTTTAATCAGCTCCGGTAAATTATACGTTTTAGTAAACGTATCATAGAAACGCGGATCTTTCTGTGGCAATAAAAACGGTTTTCCCGCTTTTCCTGTTTCCGGATTGAAACTGGCGAAGAATGGTCGTGCCCAAAGTCCGTCCAGTCGTTTGCTGCTGAATACGAACCACTTTCCGGATGACGACCAGGTATGGAAACTTTCCACGTCATCACTGTTCACCTCGTTTAAAAGCCGTATCTCTCCGGTATCTATCGTTAAAAGGCAAAGCTCGCTTTCCGGATGCCAGATAGAAAAGTTACCATAATCAGATAGAGTGAACATCAGGTATCTGCCATCCGGAGAAACTCTTGGAAAAGACACGCTCTTCCCCTGTTCCGAAGCTTTATATACACACTCCAAGCTCCCGAACTTACCTGATTCGGGGTCGAATCCAATCCGGCATAGGTCATAACGAATACTGTCCAGCGGCATCTTTTCTTTATAAGCGTTTCCACGGCAGAAGTACAGCGTCTTCCCGTCCGGTGTCCAGTTCGGAAATGTCTCCATGTATTTATCCCCACAAATCAGGGAGTCCGTGAGGAACGTTTTCTTTTGCGTGTCATATACCATCAAGTCGGCGGCCAGATCCGACACCTCGATGGGTTTTTGTCCCGATGAATGGAAGAATTGTTGGATTTCATTCATTGAGAATGCGATATATCTTCCTGAAGGATGCCATGCCGCATAGGTTCCTCCATTCTTGGCCCCTTCCGGTTTTGTATTGACTTTTTCTACTTTTCCATTCTTTGATATCAGCGTTCCTCCCGATTTTCCACGTACATGTATCATCATGGTTTCGGGCGAGTTCCGGTTGAACGTATGGCAATTAATGCATTGTTTTTCAAATGCTTTATTCTCCGCTATGGGAGTTTCCTCATAATTAGTCAGGTTTCGTTGATAGATTCCCATCTCGTTCCAGAGTTCATATCCCGGGTAGAGTAGCCGGTAGGCGAGGTATGGATCTATCATTTCATTAGAAACGGTATCTGTAATATCTGCGAAGCGTGTCCATTTTCCATCTTTCAGGAGGGTGATTCGAATAAAGATTTCCTTTCCGGCTGCCTTTTGGAGAAGTTTTTTCCAGGCTTTGGATGGGATAATCACTTCCGGTTGCTTGCTGGTATATAGAATATCTGTCACTTTTTCTACACCAATTTCTGTTTGAAAAACATCAGCTTCTTCCTTGATAATGAAATTTGGCGGAGCAATATTAACCGGGAAGGTGACTCCTGTATAATCCGGGTATATACAAGGAATACTATCTGTATATAAGTCCGGCCTTTGACATTGCTCTGTGCAGGCTTGTAGTATCCAGGCAAGAGCCATCATAAAAAGAATATAGGTAGTTTTCATATCAGTGCAGATTAATTCTTAATGATTTTATCTCCATAGGGACTGATGAAGTTCAGATAGTACCAATAGGTGTTTCCAAACTCGGATTTCAACCTTTGCATTTCTCTGTTTTTATATAAACCATAATATTGTTGGAATCGTTTTTCGGTTTGTTCGCTTACAGTGAAACCTGATTTTGAAAAAGTTTCTTCGCCTACTCCTAATTTATAGATATAGAGTGCCTCTTCGTAAGCGGGTGGCATTTGAGGGTAATCGAAATTATGTATGAACTTCAGGTTATTCACAAAACGTATGACATTGTTGCTCAACAGTAAGTTACCCATCAGATATTCGAAAGCCATCCGGTTTGTTGAGTCTTGTTCGCACAGATATTGCAGTTCCGGTCCTATATTTATAACATTCGCGAATCGTACAGGTGTGTTGGAGGTCTTGCCGGGTGATACTTTCAACCCGGGAACATTTCCTGTCGGTAGCCATTTCTCCAATGCTTCGGCCTCTTTCTTGTAGAAAAGAGATTGTTTAAGCAGGTTGATAAACCTCTGTGCCACTTTGGGACGTTTATTGGCTATGTTATACCGTGCCAGGTTAATCAGGTGCGGAGCGGTCTCTCCCCAGACAACCATCGATTCGAATTCCCACCGTTGTGCCTCGTTGATATATCCCAGGTCTTCATAAATGAAATGTCCATATTCGCTTTCACGGCTGTCACTGTTCCATGGGAAGTACAGACTTTTGACTCCTAATTTTTGTGGATAATCGAATAGGTGGTAAGGTAGTTTTCCTGTGTGATATAAAGCCAGGTTGTGAAAATAGGAGATCAGTTGATTGGTTCTCCCTGAATTTATATATTTTTCTGTTTGTGTCAATGTGTTCTCCCAATTTCTCTCTTTTACGCTTTTCTCAGCCATCAACATGATGCGTTCCGGCATATTATATGATTGTACGAATATATAACATGTGGCAATGGCATATATGATTATAAAAATTGTGGAAATTGCCATATTCTTTTTATTTCCATGAACATTAATCCATGGAATGCGGATGAAACATTTCCATTGTTTGGTTATGAAGAGATTAATTCCGGCAAGTAACAAAAGCCCCAAGAAAACTCCCACGACAGGTGTTAATGAATGATCTACAGGCATTGTATAAATGAAAAGACATATAGAGGGAACCAAGGATAATTGTAACAGGTCTGTTTGTCCTGTTATTTTTTTGAAAGAATAGTGCGTCAACAGATATATTCCCGCCAATATCCCGGATAATATTGCACTCCCCAATATGGGTATATAAAAGAATTGAACGATGAAATCATTCAGATATGCGATCAACCCTTCCGTATGAATTTGTTTGAAGAAGTATTCTTTAGAGAACAGGAACAAATGGTGTTGTTCGTGATAATAAATCACATGTGAAAGTACCCCTTGGTAACAAAGGAAATAGGTAATGAAAAGTAGTAAAAAAAGTAGGTATGGTAACCGCTTCATAAGTATAGATACAAGATAATAAGAGAAATGAGGGCACTCCCTGATTGGAATGCCCCCATTGTCTAAACACTATTATTAATAACCCGGATTCTGTGTCAGAGCAGGATTCAAGTCAATTTCGCTTTGCGGTACAGGGAACAAATAGTTATTGTCCGAGTATCTGCTTCCTACCAACTTAATCGGTTCTCCCTGATAAAGGATACACATTTTTCCACCATCTACTTTTTTGTCGGGATCATTCGGGTTGTCTACAATCTTATATTTCAATCCTTCGAATGGTGCATTCAATACGTCTTTGGCAAAATCTTCAAGAAACAGCTTCGTATTAGGCTCTGCCAATCCGTGAGAGCGAGTTTTCCAAGCCTTGCCTTCAGCACTGAGGTAAGTATAATAAAGATAGTAATTACTATCATTCACCAGATAAGCCTCGAAAGCAGTGCTGCTGATAGCCTTGACATCTTCGGGCACGAAAGCTAAAAAAACGTTCAGAACATCCCCACCCCGCATTTCCGGTCGACGCTGCAGAACAGGAATTTCCGGTTTGACGGGCTTGGCAGGTTCTTCAGCCTTTTTAGGAGCCGCAGCCGGTTTTCTATTTATGTTATAGTCGTCCGTTTCAATCACCACGCACTCACGAACCTGCATCGGGATATCAAATCCGTCCGCATCTTCCACCAACACAATGTCTTTTCCCTGGAAACCTTTCACAATTCCCCCGCCTACTTCACTGAGAAAGCGCACTTTATCACCTATTTTCATTTTTCTATTTACAATTTACCGTTTACAAACTACAATTTAGGGCAAATATAGTTACTTTTGCGATCGCAATGAAAGAAAAGATGAAAGAAAACCCTAAACATATCCGTATTAGCGAATACAACTATCCCCTGCCGGAGGAACGTATCGCCAAATTTCCCCTTCCCGTACGTGACCAGTCAAAACTGCTCGTATACCGTCAAGGTGCAGTAACCGAAGACGTGTTTACCTCTCTTCCCAAATACCTCGCCAAAGACAGCCTGATGATATTCAACAACACGAAAGTCATTCAGGCCCGCCTCCACTTCCGTAAAGAAACAGGAGCACTGATAGAGGTGTTTTGCCTCGAGCCTGTCCAACCGAATGACTACGCACTGAACTTTCAGCAAACGGAACATGCAGCATGGCTCTGCATGATCGGCAACCTGAAGAAATGGAAAGAGGGCCCGCTCCACAGAGAACTGACGGTAAAGGAACATCCGCTCACACTTACCGCCACACGTGGCGAATGCCAGGGAACAAGCCACTGGGTAGACTTCTCTTGGAATAATTCCGAAGTCACCTTTGCCGATATCTTAGAGGTTTTCGGAGAGTTGCCCATCCCGCCCTACCTGAACCGGGAAACCCAGGAAAGCGACAAGGAGACTTATCAAACGGTATATTCAAAAATAAAAGGTTCCGTAGCCGCCCCGACAGCAGGACTTCACTTTACACCACGGGTACTGGATACTCTCCGGAAAAAAGGAGTCGATCTGGAAGAACTGACATTGCATGTGGGGGCAGGAACATTCAAACCGGTAAAAAGTGAAGAAATTGAAGGACACGAAATGCATACGGAATACATTTCCATCTCACGTTCGACCCTCCGGAAGTTGATCGGCCATAACGCCTGTGCCATTGCCGTGGGAACAACCTCGGTACGTACTTTAGAAAGTCTGTATCATATCGGAGTAACTCTGGCTGCCAATCCACAAGTAACAGAAGAGGAACTCCACGTACGCCAATGGCAACCCTACGAAAAATACGATGAGATTCCGCCGGTCGTGGCGCTTCAGAAAATACTGGATTACCTTGATTACAACGGTATGGAGACTTTGCACACCAGTACACAGATCATCATCGCCCCCGGATACGACTATAAGATAGTAAAAGCAATGATAACCAATTTCCACCAGCCGCAAAGTACCTTGCTGCTTTTGGTTTCAGCATTTGTAAAAGGAAACTGGCGAACGATATACGACTATGCACTCAGTCACGATTTCCGTTTTCTGAGTTACGGAGATTCATCGTTGCTGATCCCATAAACATTCATATGCCATTCAAGGCGAACCAAACCTTTTAAAAGACAATAAAGATGCAAAGCGATAATAACGAAGAGATGTTCCCCGTTGTAGACGAAGAAGGAAACATCATCGCTGCCGCCACCCGTGGCGAATGCCATAACGGCAGCAAACTGCTCCATCCGGTAATACACCTGCATGTTTTCAATAGTAAAGGAGAACTATATTTACAGAAACGTCCGGATTGGAAAGACATACAGCCGGGGAAATGGGATACCTCTGTAGGAGGGCACATCGACTTGGGGGAAAGTGTAGATATTGCCCTAAGACGCGAAACACAGGAAGAATTAGGTATCACGGATTTTATGCCGGAAAAGTTAACCAGTTATATTTTTGAATCTACCCGCGAACGGGAGCTCGTCTTCGTACACAAAACCATATACGACGGAGAAATACACCCCAGCGATGAATTAAATGGTGGCCGATTCTGGAGTTTGGAAGAGATAAAAAAGAACTTGGGAAAAGAGGTGTTTACTCCAAATTTTGAAGGAGAGATAGAGAAAGTCATTGCGTTACACACTTCGAACAAAGTATAATAGCGTATCTTAAGCTTCTGCTGGTAAGCAGACCGGGGATCCTCCCATGAATACTGATCCTTGTGTGTATAAAAAACCGGTTCATGCACAATAATTAAATTGCATCCTTCTTCAACTGCTTTTTTCAGCACTTCAATGGACGCACAACAGGATATCATAATTCCTGTCACCTCAGCATTTTCATCTCCATACTTAATCCCGTCTACCGTATCTTCCATCAAAGAAACGCCATGAATTTCCTCTAATATAGCCGTTATCTCCTTGACCTTCATCGTTTTAACCCTCCTATTTAATCCTGCTTTATTCTTTTAGGACAAGCTGATCCCAGTCCTGTTCGTCAAATTTTTCACCAATCTGTGGCATAAGCGGG
>ENA-OOZY01001192-OOZY01001192.1-human-gut-metagenome-genome-assembly--contig:-NODE-1192-length-16377-cov-2.541907_pt1 | contig 16377 bp, 19 predicted proteins | sample MGYA00241047_ERZ501410 | MGnify/ENA primary metagenome ERZ501410 (study PRJEB25962, sample SAMEA2042621) | human gut metagenome | biome: human gut; feature: human-associated habitat; material: faeces... | reverse complement strand
AACGGGAACACCTCGCCCACACCTGTCAGCATCAGCACATCACCCGGTTCGTGTGGCTCATACTGGATTTTATCAATGAACTCTCCATTGCCGATTGCGGAGTTAAGCTGCTCCAGAAGATAAGCACTTCCGTCAGCTTCTTCCATATCCGGAATCGCATCTGTGATGTCCATATCATCGCAGATAGAAAGAAATATTTTATATAAATTACAAACAATCAAATGGCAATCTAAGGACTGATCGGTTTCCAACTGATTCACAAAATGGCGGACAACCATTTCGTTCTCCGGTTCATAACAGAAGATTCTGATATTCACCTCATTGCTGAGTCCCTTGCCTTCCAGGAACTCCGGTTCCTGAATCAATGCCCGAACTTTGTCCAGGCGTTCTTTTATGTCACTCATTGACTACCTCCTACACAAAATGCTCCACTGGAGCATTTCTTTGCACGCTTAGGCGTAAGAAAAGCAATTAAACGCTGGCAGTATCGCTGTGTCGTCATTGCTTCTGATGGCATTCTCCAAAACAGGATGCAGCCATACTGGATTCAAATGATCTGCCTTGAGGTTGTCGAGATATTCTGTTTCAACAAGCACTCTGGCAATTATCTGTTTTAACTTTGTTATTGTAGTATCGCTCCAGGAAGCCACGGTATCATTCTGCTCCTGCAAGCGCATAAAAAATGTATTCAAATCTATCTTACCAAAAGACGTGTCCCTTAATCTGTACTTCTCGCCAATGACGGTCAGCATAAATTCCCAAACCAGTCGACTCTGCTTCATCAATGCATACAGACAAATCTGTTTTGCCACATCCGTCGGCTGTGAAGCAATCGCAGAAACCAGAGAATCATCTTCCAGTGCATGAAGCCGTTTGATGCAGGCTTTCGCCATGCGTGTGATAGATTTTTCCGTTGGGTACTGGAAAAGATTCTGCTCTACAATTTCTTTCACAATCGTATCATCTGAATTTCCCTCTGCCATTAGCTTTGCGGTAGAACGCATCTCGTAAAAAAGGAACGGTTCTCTGGTCAAAGACGCAATATAAGGATAAGAATGATCCATACTACCGTACCTCCTTACTGTTCCTCTTTTTTATCAGGAACAAATTCCATGATATCTCCCACGTCACAATTCAAAGCAGAACATATCTTTGACAGAATCTCTGTACTTACATTTTCATCTTTTGATAATCGAGACATCGTTGTTGTACTAACTCCTGTCATTGCACGCAAATCTTTCTTCATCATTTCTTTATCAATTAACAATTTCCACAATTTCTTGTAACTAACTGTCATTTTTTCACCTCAATCTTATATGCTTGAAATATCTGTTCACATGGTATTTATCACCTGTTCCTTATCATCATATCATAAAAATGCGTTTCAAACAATCTAATCTATCAAAAATCGTAATTCAATTCCGAAATATCGCATTTAAAATCACGGTAAATAGTACCCCGAGGAATTCCATTTGTAACCGCTGAATTGGAATCCGAGCTGATACAAAAAAGCAGTCGATCCTAAATGTGAAAGACTGCTTTATATCATATTTCTTATTGCTTTGTGTGTATATTTAGCTGATTGTCTATATCCCGTCCTGCATACATTACTCTAAGTATTGTTACAAATATTCAAAAATTCCTCTCAAATCACTGTCAGCCTGTTCTGATACTTCTATTTCATATATCATAAGCCATAATCTTTGCGAATATCAGAAAAGGCTTTCTTAGCTTTTTTTGTCCGTCCAGCCTGCATATCCGCATATCCCTTCTCTAATTCTTCATTGAACTCTACCTCTGATAATGCGCTGATATCAACAGGTCTGGCAGATGGTATTTTTACTTCAAACGGAAGACCTATCTGTAAGATAATCTGCATATAAAACATCTCCTTCCTGCCATATTTTTATGTTGTGCAAAACCTCCGAACGGCTTTAGGCCATAAATCAGTTATTATTATTCCTAATCAAAATCTGTATGATTTTATCATAATTTTCCGGTCTGTGTGGAAACGTACAGTCTGTGCATACCTTGATTTTTTTGCCATTCTTCTCTATGTAGGTCTTACTTCCGGGACAGTTTGGCATACTATACATAGGACAATAACAAAACAGACAATTAAAGTCATCCGAAAGTCCCTTGTGACACGGAAAATATTTGCAATCTGTGTTTTTAAAGTATTTATAAGAGTTTTCCATTTTTATTCCTTCTATATTCATATGCTTTTCTCACAAGGCTCTCTGCAAAATGCGGATTTGACGGATAATACAGGTGTGGAAACCCAAGCCAGTAATTATCATGGCTTATCACGCAGTCGTAGTTTCTGCCTGTGGCCGGCTTGGTCGCAATACAATCAGCTCCGTTATCGGTGCTGTCGTAATAATGAAATTCATGCGCCTTTATTTTTTCATTTGGCGGTAGAAAATTGCTATGCTTTTCCGCAAGCTCAATATATCCGAACCTGACCAGCTTTTCCTTAAAATAACACCCACCATCCAATGCGCCCACAAGCTGCGACACACTCACGTCATTTTGTGTATCTGTATTATATTGTGTATCTGCTTTGTTTTGTTCATCAGCCTTGTTTTGCTCATCTGTATCATCACAGATATTATGTATATATGTGTGAAGATACATAAATCCTCCACACTCTGCAACCGTCGGCATTCCGGCTATAAAAGCTTTTTTTATGGCATTCAGCATAGATACGTTTTTACTCAGTTCCTTTGCATACAGCTCTGGATAACCGCCTCCAAGCAGCATTGCATCACAATCCTCTGGAAGGCTGGTATCGTGCAATGGCGAAAAATACTGTAATTTTGCACCGCATTTTTCGAGCATTCTTAGGTTATCTTCATAGTAAAAACAAAAGGCTTCGTCCATGGCAACAGCTATGTTTACGGTATTATTTTGGTCTTGAAGCCTCATAGGCTCTGCATTTTTTAAGGTTTGACGCTTATCTTTATCTGCATTTTCGCTGTCACCAATTTCATCTGCCGCTTCTGCTATATCTATAAACAAATCCATATCTATTGTCTTTTTTAGTCTGTCGGCAGTTTCATTGAGCTGTTTTTTTATATCTGAAAGCTCATCCGGCATGACAAGCCCCAGATGTCTGCTTGAAAGCCCGATATCCTTCTGTTCCGGAAAATACCCGACTACTTTTACGAAAAGCTCCTTCTCTATCAGAGGCTTTATGATGTCATAATAGCCCTTCGACATCCGATTGAGCAGAACCCCCTTAATCAAGTGGTGCGTGTCATACTGCAAAAAACCGGCTATAAGAGCAAGCACTGACTTTCCCATTCCCTTTGCATCCACCACAAGTATTATCGGCGTCTGCGTTACCTTTGCCAGATGGTATGACGAACCCTGCTCATATATTCCGCCAAGTCCGTCATATAATCCCATCACGCCCTCAAGCACCGCAAAATCACCATCGGCTCTTTCATCTAAGAAAAGCTGCACTGTTGTCTTTTCATCCGTAAAAAACGTATCGAGATTTTTGGATGGTACGCCAAGCACCTTTTTGTGAAACATTGGGTCAATATAATCAGGTCCGCACTTATATGACAATACGTTTTTTCCGCTATCCTTTAATAGCTGCAGTAAAGCGCAGGTTATCATTGTTTTTCCACTGCCGCTTTTGGGTGCGGCTATCATAAAACGATTTATTTTCATGTGTTCATCCTTTATTTCATCATATATCTTAAAATATCAGCCTTTGATGATTTATTACGGGTTGTAGCATAAAAGCTCAGGTTAAAATTCAAATGAACATATCCACACCGGATTTTCTGCCTGCATCAGATGGTAATGTCCTATCTGCTTTGAGCGGCTGACCTGCAGCTGCACGATATCCTCATTTTTCACATCATATGCCGACAATATTTCCTTTATCTCACAAATTGTTTCCATGGAAATTGCATTTATCACTATACGGATATGTGGATTTTTTGCTTTAAGAGCCTCTATTATTTCCTTTAGATTGCCACCGCTGCCTCCGATAAATGCGTGTGTCGGCACCGGAAGATTATCCATTCCGTCAGGAGCCTTTGCGTTTATAACATGGATATTTTCAAGTCCATGCTTTTCTTTATTTTGCGTGATAAGCTGCACGGCATTTTCCTTCTGCTCGATGGCATAGACCTCCATATCATCGGAAAGTGATGCGGCCTCTACCGCTATGGAGCCGGTTCCGCTTCCCACATCATAAAGCACTGAATCCGATTTCAAATGAAGCTTGCAGATGCTTACATGCCTTATTTCCTCTTTGGTCATCGGAACCTTTTCACGGATAAATGCTGCATCACTTAGCTGCGGTGTAACATTTTTTGCAACCGGATTGGGATTTTTTATCATGCAGATATACAGTCCCTCCCTTTTAAGCTTTGTGCACTCCTGCGGCGAAAGCTGCGATATAGTTTCATCCGGATATGATAGCTGGTATCCCACAGTTACCGAGCATTTTTGTAAACCATACCTTTCGTCACTGCTTAATAGGTGTCCAAGCATATTCACATCCTTTACACCTGACATCAGCATAAACGTTTTTGCATGGTGGCTAATCCGTGATGTGATATTAGAAAGCTTTACTCCGTGGATGCTGCATATATATGCATCGCTGTAGGTTTCACCGACTGCTGCCGCCATATATGACACAGATGAAATTCCAGGAAGGATTGACACATCCGCATTTAATTTTCCTTCAGATATTTCATTTTTTATCGCCAGATACAGCTTTTTACTTCCACTGTAAAAGCCCGTATCTCCCGAGAATAATATAAAAACATTACTGATTTTTGCAGTATCTGCGCAAATTTCGTATAGATAAGGAATAATCTGTTCTGCAAGATAATACGGCTTTTTGTCTATCTTCGCACTGTATTTTTCTATCATGCGGCTTGCGCCAAGTATAATATCAGCGCTTTCTATTGCATCTGAAACAGCTTTTGTCATACAAGCATCATTTCCCATTCCAATGCCGGCAAGCATGATATGAAGCTTGTTATATTTACTGTCAATATATTCACAAACAGCTTCAAATGACATTCCATCATCCTGCACACGCTGTCCCACAATATAGACCGGAATATTTTTATTTTTTGCGGCAGCTATTTTCTCAATAAAGCCCCCGGCCGCACCGCTTTTTTTGGTGACCAGACATCTGATGTCATACTGGTCAATAAGTGCCTCATTAAGCTGTGTGCTAAACGGTCCCTGCAATGCCAGAATGTGCTTTCCTGTAATATCATTGTGCATGCACAAACTTATGCTCTCAAGCCCCGGAAGCACGCGCACATACAATCTTTCCCTGACGTCTGAGGTTTTACAATACACTGACAGCTCCTTGCTTCCTGTTGTGAGCAGTATATTTCCGTCTGTATTGTTAAGTGCCTTTGCACATGCTTCATTGTCCTCAAAATAGCGGATATTATCATAATCTGCTGATATATCCGTATCTCTTTTAAGACGCACATATTCGATATTTTCTGATATGCTGCTATCCGCCTGATTGTCTGTAACAGCATGTGCCTCATTAAAAGCATAAACTGCCTGCTTTATATTTTCGGTAACTATGGCTGCATACGGATGGGTTGCATCCACTATGAGCTTACATTTTTGTTCCGCAAAGAAGCTTCTAATGCCTTCACTGTCCATACGCCCCATATGAACATGCGCAAACGAATTTTCCTGCAGCACGATTTCACCGTATTCTGTTGCCACGCAAACCGTATGCTCTATGCCTCTTTCACACAGATGCTCTGATAGCTTACGTCCCTCTGTTGTTCCTGCAAAAATCAGTATTTTACTCAATCTGATATCCTCTCCTTGTGACAAGCTTTCCGTCAATTATTTGTGTACCCTCATTGCCGATAAAGACTGTCGTAAACATGTTAACCTGTGCACTGCGAAGCTCCCCGAGAGTACAGACCGTATAGCTTGTTCCCTCACGTCCGATATTTTCGACATAGCCACAGGCTCTATCCGGCTCTATCGCACGAAGCAGAATATCACAGGCTCTCATCAGATAGTCCTTTCTCTTGTGACTTGACGGATTGTACAGTGCTATGACAAAATCACCCTCTGCAGCAGCCACAAGACGCTTTTCAATCTTATCCCACGGCGTGAGCAGGTCACTTAAGCTGATGGTACAAAAATCATGGTTTAATGGCGCTCCAAGCACTGCCGCACCACTGTTTGCCGCTGTAATGCCGGGTATTACCGAAAGCTCTACGTTATCGTATTCCTGCCCAATCTCATACATAAGAGAGGCCAGTCCGTATATTCCGGCATCGCCACTACATACAAGGGAGACTGTTTTGCCCTCAAGTGCCTTTTTAAAGCACAGGTGGCATCTTTGTTTTTCCTGACGCATTGGAGTGGTCAAAAGCTCTTTTGTCCGGAATTTTTCTCCAAGCAGCTTTATATATACGGTGTATCCCACTATGACATCACTCGCTTCCAGGGCGTCAATCGCCTGCTTTGTCATCATGCTTTCAAAGCCCGGCCCCATACCTACTATGTAAATTTTATTCATGTTAATCTCCATCTCTACTAATTTTATATAACCATGCAGCTATTTGCAATTTTTTAATGATATGAGGGTCAAAAGGTATTTTACCCCTCATTTATGATTAATCAGGATACCTTGCTGCCGCAACCGTTACTCTGTCATATTTATGCTTTTTATAGACAAGTTTTCCTGCTTTATTGCATTCCCTGCTGCCTGCAAGCACTGCTGCACGCTCGCACACGTTGTCCACTCCAACATGCTCCCTGACAAACTGCGAGGCACTGAATTCTCCCTGCACCGCCATGAGCTCATCCGCGGTATAAGTGACAAATTCTATCCTGTTTCTTTCGCAAAATTCCTTTATTCCCGGTTCATCTTTTTTCACATCTATTGATGCAATCACGTCTATATCCGAAATATCTATTTTTAGCTTTAAAAGACTTTGTCTGATTGCCCTGTCAATATTTTCAAACGCTGTATCCCTTCTGCACCCAATACCAAGTACAAATTGTGTGGGTTTTAAATAAATACTGCCATTTTTAGGGTCCTTTGCTTTTTCGCATGATACTACAATATCAGCTCCGTAAGCAGGTGGGAAATCCACTGTTTTTATTGCATCAGCACTCATATCAGCTTCATCGAAAAATGCCTTTATAAGGCTTCTGTGCTTAGCCGGGATGTGCTCCCAGTCGACCGACAAAGTAACCCCTTCCCCCGCCAATACCTTTGATGATACTCTGGCGATGCCATCTTTATTGACTATTGCAAGCCTGCATTTCTTTGCCAAAACATCAACTGCAAATTTATTATTGATATCAGTAGCGGTTGTTATAACAGGTGTGGCATTCATCAGTGCTGCTAATAATACCGCAAGCTCATTGGCACCTCCCACATGCCCTGAAAGAATCGGAATAACAAACTTCCCCAGCTCATCTATCACAATAACAGGACTGTCTTTAAGCTTGTTATTTATAGAAGAAGCTATAGCTCTCACTGCAATACCACATGCCCCGATAAAAATCAGAGCCTTTTTTTCACTCATCTGTACAGCTGTCCAGTCTGATATATTTTGTGATATGTAGGGGGTATTTCTAAAATTTTCATCGGTGGAATTTTTAATATTCTCATCCGATAATCTCGAGCACTTGGTAAAAACCTCCACATCATATGCACTTTTTTTTAGCTTATGAGCTATGTCACATGACAGCTCATAGCCCTTTTTTGTGAAGCTTACAATGCAAATTTTCATATTTTCAGTTCCCATATATTTCCCATATTTATATATTCACGCCTTTTTTCAATCGTTATCCTTTGACTCTACTGAAGCCTTGCGATACTCTGTCGAAAAATCCGGTGCGTAAAGTCTTGATTTCTCGTAATGCCGGTGAGCTATGACATCTCCCACAAGCACAATCGCTGTCTTTGTGATATTGTGCTCTCTCGCAGTCTGCTTAAGTGTAGCGACAGTGCACACGTATGCCTCCTCCTGTGGCCAGGTTGCCTTGTATACAATTGCAGCAGGTGTATCTGCCGCGTATCCTCCCTCAATAAGACTTTCCGTAAGCTTCTCTAAAAGCCCGGTGCTTAAGTAAATCGCCATGGAAGCGTGGTGTGCGGCAAAACTTGCTATGCTCTCCTTAGGCGGCACCTTCGTGCGCCCCTCCATGCGTGTGATGATGAGCGACTGGGAAATACCGGGGAGCGTGTACTCAATGTTGAGCGATGCAGCAGCGCCAAAGCACGCGCTCACGCCCGGACAGCTCTCATATGGTATTAAAAGGGTATCAAGCTCATCCATCTGCTCGCGCACTGCGCCGTATATGCTTGGCTCTCCCGTGTGCAGGCGCACAGTAATTTTTCCGTCTGCCTCAGCAGCTTTCATGACTGCGATGACCTCATCCAGTGTCATTTTTGCACTGTTATATATTTCACAGCTCTCCCTTGCATAGTCCAAAAGCTCTGGATTAACAAGCGAGCCTGCATAAATTATCACATCTGCCTTTTGTAAAAGACGCATTCCGCGTACTGTTATTAAATCTGCTGCGCCTGTTCCTGCGCCAACAAAGTAAACCATTTTTCTGCCTTTCTGCTTTTTGCAAGCTCACCAAATTCGTTTGAATACATGATACAGTCTATCTCAAGTCTGCCCTTTGCCCTCTTATCCAGATAAAAGCATATGCGCTCCATCGCATAATCCATTACCTCATACAGCCTGCCGCTTTCCTTAAGTGCCGCCAGGGCCTCCTCTGTCGTAAGGCTGTCCATAATACTCTTTATGTATTCGGGCGCTACACCACACTTAAACGCAAATGCCGTCAAAAGCTCTATCCTGCAGTCTGCCTCCCTCGAATGAGTGTTCATGATGCCTCCTGCTACCTTTATAAGCTTTCCTATATGTCCTGTCAAAAGCATCCTCTTAAAGCCCATATCTGCTGCCATATCAATTGTTTCACCGATAAAGTTGGAGCATTTGACACTCCTGTCCAGATCATAGCCATAGCTTTCCTTCATAAAGTCAAGACCGTAATTTCCCGGCGCAACCGCCACATAATCATATCCAAACGAATATCTCTGCCTAAGCTCCACCCTTATCGTATCAATAAGAGCCTGTGAGCTCATGGGCTCAACAATACCGCTCGTGCCGAGAATTGATATACCACCAACTATCCCAAGCCTTGGATTAAAGGTTCTTTCTGCAAGCGCCTTTCCCTTTGGAACCGAGATTGTGATGTCAAGTGTCCCCTTAAAATCCAAAAGCTCACAGACCTCCCTTACCTCTTTTTCAATCATCTCACGCGGCACATGATTGATAGCCGCGTTTCCGACAGGCTGGTCTAATCCGGGTTTGGTGACTCTTCCCACTCCGTCACCACCGTCAATATTTATGATAACCAAATCCTGCTTTTTTTTGCACAAAGCAGATGTATCGGAATGCAAAATCCGTACAGAAGCATATATATAAGCTCCGGTGGTCACATCCGGGTCATCCCCTCCATCCTTTATCACTGCGCAGCTTACCTCATTTTCACTTCTTTTTATGTCGGTGATATCAGCCGTGTAAGCTATTCCCTTAGGTGTCTGAATCGTTATTTTGTTTTTAGCCTTTCCGGTTAAAAGCATATATGCTGCCGCCTTTGATGCCGCCGCAGCACAGCTTCCTGTGGTAAATCCGTATCTCATAATCACTAAATTTCCTCATGCATCAGCCTCTATCAACCAGACTGTAAATCAGCGCATTGCATATGGCAGCTGCAATATTGCTTCCACCCTTTCGTCCGACATTTACTATGTATGGCACTCCGGTCTCCATAATAAGCTCCTTGGCTGCCTCCACATTGACAAAGCCCACCGGCACACCGATTACAAATGCAGGCTTATATATTCCTTTTTCTATCATATCGTACAGCTCTATAAGCGCTGTCGGTGCATTTCCTATCGCAAAAATCACAGGCTTATCTATCCTTGATGCAAACTCCATGCTTACTGCCGCGCGCGTTGTCTTTTTCTCCTTTGCAATAAGAGCGACCTCATCATCAGCCATAAAGCAGTGCGCCTGTCCGCCGAATTTTGCCAGGTATTTTTTATTTATGCCTGAAAGAGCCATGTTGGTATCGGTCACTATATCAGCGCCCTCTGATATCAGCCTTTTTGCGATAGCAACGGCGTCCTTAGAGTATTTAAGCGTCTGTATATAATCAAAATCAGCACTCGTGTGTATGACTCTTTTTGTTATCATCTCCTGATCAGCAGGCAGCGTAATCTGCATTTCAGACAGCTCATGTGAAATTATCTCAAAGCTTCTCTTTTCAATCTCCATCGGCTCTAACTGTTTAATTTTTTTCAATACACTCACCTATCACTTTCAATAATCTTACATTTTCATTAAATGTCTTTACCGCCACTCGAAAATACCCTTCCGAAAGCCCCACATAGTTGGAGCAGTCCCGTATCAGTATTCCCTTATTAAGCAGTATATCATATAATGGAAGCTTACTGTAAAACAGTATGAAATCAGCATCACTTTTATATACCTTAAACCCAAGCTTTTTTAGTCCATCTGACAGCAGCCTTCTTTGTCTGCTCACATACGATGCCGTTTCTTTAATATACTCTGATTCCTTTATACATGCATCTCCTGCCATCTGTGCCAGGACAGACACGTTCCACTCCGGCAGATTTCTTTGAACCTTTTGTCTTAATGCCTCATTTTTACTGAGCATATATCCAAGCCTTACTCCCGGAATAGCAAAAAGCTTGGTAAAGGCTCTTACAACAATCAGATTGTCATAGTCACATAAAAGTGACAAAACAGAATAATTTTTTTCACAAAAGCCCATGAAGCATTCATCTGCCACCACATAAATATGCTTTTCTTTGCAATGCCCTATTATTTGCTTCATGAAAGTGCTGTCTGCAATATACCCTGTCGGATTGTTTGGATTTGCGATAAAAAATATATCTGTATCATCTGTAAGCATATCCATTAAAGCATCCAGCCGTGCAGCAGGAGAAAAATCACTCTGCTCATCCAGCATGAAATATCCGATATCACAGCCGACTGCACGAAGCACATGCTCATAGCCGAAAAAGCCCGGGGCCGGAAGCACTGCTTTTTGGGGCTTTATGGCATGAGCTATCGCCATAAAAAGCTCTGAAGCTCCGTTTCCGGGATTACATCCTCGCTTTGTATGCTGCTGCCTTGCTGTGTGAAATACTCTGATATCGCTTTTTTAAGGCCACTGCATGCCATGTCAGGATATCTGTCTGCATGCGAAAGTGCATCACTCATAGCCTCTTTAACAGAATGCGGTATGCCAAGAGGATTGATATTTACCGAAAAATCCATATTTACTTTATTGTTGTATATGTCACCGCCATGGATGCTTTTCATTCAAGTCCTCCATCAATTCTTACATCAATTCTTCCATATTCAAAGCAATATTAAAACAAGACTCATAACCGCCACAGATAAAAGCTCACACAAAAACGCAGTAATATACATCAGCCTGTTTGCACGCTTTATATCCTCATACTCTATCTCACGCAGACCGTCTCCTATGTATTTTTTCTTCACAAGCTTCCCAAAATACACTGCATCACCCGCCAGCTGCACCCTTAAAGCTCCCGCACATACGGACTCTGTCTGGGCTGAGTTTGGGCTTGCATGATTGAAACGATCTCTTTTAAAGATGCGGTATGCATTTTTTCCATCAAACTGCCTGCCACCAATAAATGCCGCAGCAATCATCAGATATGCACTGATTCTTGCCGGTATGAAATTGACCACATCATCAAGCCTTGCCGCAAATCTGCCAAAATACATATATTTATCATTTTTGTAGCCAAGCATGGAGTCCATCGTATTCACAGCCTTGTATACAAAGCCAAGCACCGGCCCGCCGATTGCAGTGTAAAGCATAGGTGCAATCACTCCGTCAGATGTATTTTCAGCTATCGTCTCAACTGCCGCCCTTGTGACACCTGCCGCATCAAGCACAGATGTATCTCTGCCAACAATCATGGAAACAGCCCTTCTTCCTGCATCAACTCCATCTGTCTTTAGCGCATCGTACACCCTCATGCTCTCCACCCGAAGACACTTTGTGGCAAGAATCTGCCACGTCATGACAGCCTCTGCTATTACCCCGGCATACAGATTTATGCTGTATGCTGCCACAATAATAATTACCGACATTGCAAAAGTTGCAAAAATTACAGTAAAAGCAAGAAGCATGCCTCTTTTATATTTTATTAAATTTAATTTTTTTTCAGAGCTATTATATCCGGCATCACAATTAAGCCTCTTATCGAGAGAAGAAATAAGTGAGCCGATAAGCCTGACCGGATGCGGTATAAAATGCGGATCTCCTATTAATAAATCAAGCACAAATCCTGCTATAAATGCAAAAATATGATAACACATATGTTAGTCCTTCTTAAATAAATCATAGCGATATGGGCACTATTTCATTAAACACAATCTCATTGCCCTCAACCGCCACCTCACACGAGTAGCCACAGCCGTTTTTCACCTGGTAATCATAGTAATCCATATCACAGTAATGGCTCATTATCGCCATGATAGTCCCTCCATGCACAAAAAATACTATTTGTATCTCTTTATCAGGCATAGCCCTCTTAAGCTCTAATGCCTGTGTGAGTGCCCTCTCAAAGCCACATATACTTCTTTTGCAAAACTCTTTTCTGCTCTCTCCGTTTGGAAAGGCAAGTGTTCCACCACTGTCAATCCACGCCTGATATGAGTCCCTGAAACGGATATCTGTGCTAAGTTCCTTATAGCTTTTTAGCTCCCATTCACCGAAATCCATCTCTGCAAACTCTTTTACGGTATGAATTTTATGTTGCTGTGAAACCGGCAAAATAATCTCTGCCGTCTGTTTACAGCGCCTCATTGGGCTGGTAATAATTATCTGCTCCTTTAAGCTATTTCCCTCCAAAGCCTTGTATACACCATTATTTAGCGCATTTTTAAGCTCAAAAACTCCGGCTTCATCGAGTGGCTCATCTGTCCTGCCCAGATATCTGTGCTCTCTGTTTGAGACAGTGCAGCCGTGTCTTATAAATATACAGTTTATTTTATTTTCTGACCGATTCCACATATTACGCGAACTACCTCGTCTGCTTTTTTTGCAAGCAGTATCTCTGCTCTGCCTGTCTGCTCCCTGTACGCTCTCTCAAACGCATCAAGAGGCACTATGCCGTTTCCAATCTCATCAGCAATGACTATTGTATCCTTATTTTCCTCTGCAAATTGCATAAATTTCAAAATATATTCCTGCAGCGGAAGATTTTTCTCAAGCACAGCCCTGATAAAATAATGGAATTTATCAATTATGAATATCCGCTCATCATCAACTGCAAAATCCCATGGCCAGTCCTTGTATGATTCCTTATCATCACAAGCATCATCCTTTAGGAAAAAGCAGTCATACACATCATATTTTTCTGTTTCTTTTATCATATTTTCGAGCACATAATCAAGCTTTCCCTGTGCCACTCCGCCTATCACAAGCTTCATATTTTCTCCAATTCCAAAGTTTAAAATTCATAATACAACTTTTATCAAAATACTTATCCGTACCATTCCTATATTCAAAACAGATATACTAAATAATAAAAGAGACACCACCCAAAGCCACTGCCATGGCGCACTCACATATACACACAAAATACCCTGCCGTATCGCCTGTGATGCCGCCAAGCTCCTTTTTTGTTTTCACATAATAATACCAAAAGCTAAGTGCTGCCGCAATGATCATAGCCACCGCATAAGGCAGTGACACAATGAGTAAAACAGCTATACACAGTGCAAGCTGTATGTATAGTGCTGCCCTGACGATCGTTCTGTGTGCAGTGTCTGCAAACATAAATAACAATCCATCGCTTTTTGCCGATTTAAATGACACAACCGCTATTCCGCTTAAGCATCTTGCGATGAAAAAGCCTGCACAAAAAACAATAAATGCTTTATCATTCATTATCTGAGAAAAAGCTCCCATGAATAATAATCCGTAGGCTGCAAGCATTATAACGGCAAACGCTCCTATATGTGAATCCTTAAGTATTGCAAGCTTTTCCTGCCGCGGTTTGTATGAATGAAATGCATCCATTGTATCCATAAAACCATCTATGTGAAAGCCTCCCGTAACCGCTATCGGAATGAGTGCGCCTATGCATACATAGCATATATCCGTCACTCCAAAATGAGAGTATATATATCTCCAAAGCATAAGAAGCAGTCCAATCACAGCTCCTATCCACGGAAAGAATACCAGCATGTACTTCATGTCATCATCATTCCATTTAAATTGTGGCATAGGTATCTTTGAATACATGGAAAAAGATACTATGCACGACCTTATTAACTTCATAATACACTTAACCTCCACACTGCTTCACTTAACCGCAACAGGAATGCCTGCAACTACCTCAACGACACGTTCTGCCATCGCAGCAAGCCCTCTGTTTACAATTCCCATTGCCTTTATGTAATTCATCGTTGATTCATCATAGCTGACTCCGTCTTCAAATACATTGTTTGTCACAATTACAAGCTCTGCAACATTTTCACTTAAGATACTTACCTCTTTTAACACCTTTTTACTCACACGTCTGATTTGAGCAGTCTCATAATCCTTCATATTTTCAGGGTCATCCAAAGTCTCTTTTTTGGCTTCAGCAGCCTGTATACCGGAAGCATCTACAGGTGGAAACATCTCATTTGCCACAAGGTTTGACATACACTCAAGCAGTGCTGACCGCCCGTTTTTTAAACAGTTTTCTGATTGCAGCTTAGAAACCGCATTTTGTATATCACGAGGCTGCTCGATGGTAATAAAGCCTTTCCCGGCACGAAGTCTTCTGTGCCTGTCTATCTTCCGATGTCCCTCATCATCAAATACCTGCATGGTGGCAATGTAATATTTTTCTTTGCATCCTTTTTCATTTGACGCGTGACAAATATACTTTTCTGCATATGCTGATTTGCCACTGCCGCTGCCGCCTGTTATAAGTGTAATCATCTATACGTACCTCTCATACTGTGATACCGAGATATCGTCGAAGGTTGTCCGTCCTTTGTATACGCTAAGTGCCATATCCAAAAGCGCAAACATCATCACGGCACCTGTTCCCTCTCCAAGCGCAAGAGATGCTCTTATGACCGGCCTTACGGAAAGTGCCTCACACAAAAGCGCCACGGCAGGCTCCCTGCCCTCATGGGATGGAATGATAAAATCAGTAACTCCGGAAAGAAGCCTTCCTGCTGCCAACGCAGAAACCATGCTTATCACTCCGTCGAGCACAACAGGAATATGGTATAATGCACCGCCTATACACACTCCGACAAGTCCTGCAATATCGAGTCCTCCGACTGTCATAAGTATCTCAAAGGTGTCCTTATTATATAAATCATACTTTTCTATTGCGCTCTCAATTACACGGATTTTTTTCTCAAGCCCACTGTCGTTTAGGCCTGCTCCTCTTCCTGTCACCGTGGCCACATCGCACCTTAGCATGGCGGCTGCCAAGCCCGGCACCACGACCGGTGACGGTCTCCACATCCAGTCCCAGATATACTGCTGTCATGGCACTGCTGGTAGTAGTGTTGCCGATTCCCATCTCTCCGGTTGCCAGCATTTCATACCCTTGCGCATGGAGTTCTTCTGCTTTTGCAATACCAACTTCAATGGCTGCAACAGCCTGTTCCCTTGTCATGGCAGGCTCTTTTGCAAAGTTTCTCGTGCCCATGCGCACCTTTCTTTGAAGCAGCCCTTTAACACTCTCGTCACTGTTTATTCCTATATCCACAGGAATTGTATCAGCCCCTGCAGTCATTGCCATGCGTCCGACAGATGAAGCCTTCCTTGCCATGGATTTTGCAACTGCAAGTGTCACCTCCTGTCCGGACTGGCTGATGCCCTCAGCAACCACACCATTATCCGCACACATAATTATGACCGCCTTTTTTGAAATATCTATATTTTCATCTCCCAAAACAGCGCCGATTTTGGCCGTTAAAAACTCAAAATCACCCATGCCGTCGAGCGGCTTTGCCACGGAATCCCAGTTTGAACGGATTTTTTTGTACATTTTTGCATCAGGTGGCGTTATTTTTAATTTTTTCAATTCTTCAACTGTAAAATGGTCAGAAATAATACTATTTTCAATCATATTTTGCCTCACGAAGCATGCCGTACACTGCATCCATATCCAGATACTCTCTCAGTGTATCCGCAAGCCTGTCATACTGTTTTTCCTTGAAGCTCTTATAGCTTACAATAGCGCTGTCATTCACATCAATGCCCTTTTTATCGGCAATATAATCCACTATCACTCTG
>ENA-OOZY01001176-OOZY01001176.1-human-gut-metagenome-genome-assembly--contig:-NODE-1176-length-16506-cov-2.474196_pt1 | contig 16506 bp, 15 predicted proteins | sample MGYA00241047_ERZ501410 | MGnify/ENA primary metagenome ERZ501410 (study PRJEB25962, sample SAMEA2042621) | human gut metagenome | biome: human gut; feature: human-associated habitat; material: faeces... | reverse complement strand
CGAACTATTTTCTGAATACGAAATAGACGGCCAGAACGATGCACACGAAAGCGGCGATATGGTTCCAGCGGAAAGTCTCGGTACGGAAAACCAGAATGGTGAAAACCGTAAACACGAGCAAGGAGATGACCTCCTGTATGATTTTGAGCTGGATGAGCGAGAAGGGTCCTCCGTTCTCGACGAACCCCAGCCGGTTGGCCGGCACCTGAAAACAGTATTCGAAAAAGGCGACTCCCCAACTGGCCAGAATGACGAGGAAGAGCGGAAGGGGACTGCCGTTGGTCGAGCCATTGAACTTCAGGTGTCCGTACCACGCTATCGTCATGAAGGTATTGGAACATACGAGCAACAGAACGGTATAAAGCGCTTTCATGGTCGGAATGTTTTTCAAACGGCGCAAAGATACCCAATTGTCCCGTTTCCCGTACCTGTTCCCGGGAAGAAACACCTGCGGCGGCGACAAAAACAGGAGGGGAACCCCTCTGCGGATTCCCCTCCTGCGGGCGGCAACCGCCCCGGCGCCCCGGGCACTATCCGAGGTACGATTTCAGGAATTTGTTGCGCGAGCTGTGACGGAGACGGCGGATGGCCTTCTCCTTTATCTGACGCACACGTTCGCGCGTCAGCCCGAACTTCTCGCCAATCTCTTCGAGCGTCATCTCCGGACAGCCGATACCGAAAAAGTAACGGATGATGTCGCGCTCACGGTCGGTCAGCGTGGCGAGCGCACGCTCCACCTCGGTGGAGAGCGACTCGTTTATCAACCCGCGGTCGGCATTCGGGGAATCGGTATTGACCAGCACGTCGAGCAGGTTGTTGTCCTCTCCGTCCGAGAAGGGGGCATCCACCGAGACGTGACGACCCGACACACGGAGCGTATCGGAGACCTTCTCCTTCGGCAGGTCGAGCACGTTGGCAAGCTCCTCTGGCGAAGGGGTACGCTCGTTCTCCTGCTCGAAACGGGCGAACGCCTTGTTTATCTTATTGAGGGACCCCACCTGGTTGAGCGGCAGACGCACGATGCGCGACTGCTCGGCGAGGGCCTGCAGGATAGACTGGCGTATCCACCACACGGCATAGGAGATGAACTTGAAACCGCGTGTTTCATCGAACTTCTCCGCAGCCTTGATGAGCCCCAGGTTGCCTTCATTGATAAGGTCGGGAAGGCTGAGCCCCTGGTTCTGGTACTGTTTGGCCACCGAAACCACGAAACGCAGGTTGGCCTTGGTCAGCTTTTCAAGCGCCTCCTGGTCGCCCTTCTTGATGCGCTGCGCAAGCTCCACTTCCTCCTCAACGGTGATAAGGTCTTCCTTGCCTATCTCCTGCAGGTATTTGTCCAGCGATGCACTTTCGCGGTTCGTGATGGATTTTGTAATCTTTAACTGCCTCATGTTGTTGGTTGCAATATAAAAATAGTACGTTGTCTCTTCTCTCTTGCCCGCCGGCAGGCGTTTTAAAAACGGACCCGGCCCCGCAATGCGACTCCTGCGTGGGCCGGGACCATCTTTCTCTTATCGTCCCTCTCGGCAGCTCCCTACTGCACGAGGGAGTAACTGATGGCGCGCCCGTTGGGATATACGCCTTCGATATATGTCACGGGACCCGTCACCCGGTCAAGGTCGGCCACCGAACGGATGGGGCGGTCGTTGATATGGGTTATCACGAATCCCTCCTTCACCCGGGCCCTGGCCAGCACGCCGCCCGGACGCACCTCCGTCACCCGTATGCCGTTCTCTATCCTCAGCTCTCTGCGGGTTCTGTCGTTAATCTCCGCGAAACGTCCGCCGAGCGACTCGGCCACATCCACATAGTCGCGGGAGAGCAGTTCGGCCTTACCAGCCTTATTACGCAGCACAACCTCGAATTGTTTCGTTTTCCCGTCCCTTTTTACGGAAATAGTCACCTTGTCGTTCGGGCGATAACGCGACATGATTTCCGCCAGGTTGGTATTGTTGCCGAGCCGGATGCCGTCTATTGCGGTGATTACGTCGCCCTTGCGGATGCCGGCCGCCTTGGCCGCACCGTCCTCCGAGACATCGGCCACATAGACGCCGCCCGTTTCGCGGATGCCGTACTCCTCGCCGAACGCCTCGACGAACTCTTCGTCAATCTCCCGGTAGCTGACGCCAAGCAGCGCACGCTGCACCACGCCGTACTCCTTGAGGTCCACCACCACCTTCTTCACTATCGCGCTCGGAATGGCGAACGAATAGCCCATATAGGTTCCCGTCTGACTTTTAATCAGCGTATTGATACCCACAAGCTCACCGCGCGTATTGACCAGTGCGCCGCCGCTGTTGCCGGGGTTTACCGCTGCATCGGTCTGGATGAACGACTCCACGCGGTACTGGTTGGGAATCGCTCCGAGGTTACGCGATTTGGCGCTCACGATACCCGCCGTAATGGTCGACTGCAGGTCGAAAGGGCTGCCGATAGCCAGCACCCATTCACCGAGCCGCAGCGCATCCGAATCTCCGAATGCCAGCGTCGGCAGGTTCTCACCCTCTATCTTGATAAGCGCCACCTCGGTGGTCGGGTCGGTACCGACGACCTTAGCCTGGAAGGTACGCCCGTCGTAAAGTTTCACCTTCAGTTCGGTGGCGTTATCCACGACATGATGGTTGGTAACGATATAACCGTCCTGCGAGATGATGACGCCCGAACCGCCCGCCTTGAATTCGCGAGGCACATACTCCCCGCCGCGGGAGTAACCCTGCGGTATTCCGAAAAATTCGAGGAAGGGGTCTACATTGCGCATCTGCACCTGCTGCGTCACCTCGATGTTGACCACTGCATTTACCGCATTCTCGGCGGCATAGGTCAGGTCGGGATAATCGGCCGCCTGGTAGGCGGTAAAGTGAGCCGCCGGCGACTTCTCTATCTCCACAACCTTCTCCACCACCCGCTCCTGCGGCTGCACGCTCCGGCTGTTCTTCGTGATAAGGTAGGTCGCACCGCTGCCAACCGCCAGGGCTGCGGCGATGAGACCCGCAAACATCCATTTTCTGTTCATAACGATATATAAAATAAGTATAAGTTGAACTCCTGTTTCCCGGCCGCCGCACGGACAGCCTGCTGCGGGAAAGCGCGTCGAATCATACCATAGGCGAATATCGTTCTGTTTCTTAATTTCTTAAATCATTCGTGACTAATTTAGAACGCACCTTTCTCCCTCCTTATTGTGCATGCCGCCTTTTTTGCAACCCCTGTACCGGGAGACGACGGGGAATACTGCGGAACGGGGATTTTTCGTTACCTTTGCCGGGCAGGCATGCCGGCCGGGAAGCTCCCCGGCCGGAGGTATCCGACCCGCAAATTCCGGAGGACACGACACATGGCACAGCAAAGCAACATTCCCCTGGCCGAACGGCTCAGGCCGCGGACGCTCGACGACTACATCGGGCAGGAGCATCTCGTGGGGCCCGGAGGCGTTTTTTGCAAATTCATCGAAACGGGCAACGTCCCCTCCTTCATCCTCTGGGGGCCGCCCGGCGTGGGCAAGACGACCCTGGCCCGGCTCGTCGCCGGAGCCCTCGACAGGAAGATGTTCACGCTGTCGGCGATAAACTCGGGCGTCAAGGACGTGCGTGAGGTCATCGAACAGGCACGCAAACAGAAATTCTTCAACACGCCCGCACCGTTCCTCTTCATCGACGAAATCCACCGTTTCAACAAGGCGCAGCAGGATTCGTTGCTGGGGGCCGTCGAACAGGGCGACATCACCCTCGTCGGCGCGACGACCGAGAATCCCTCCTTCGAGGTCATCTCGCCGCTGCTGTCACGCTGTCAGGTCTATGTACTGAAGGCGATGGACGACGCACAGCTGCAGGAACTGCTCGACCGCGCCCTCTCTACGGATGCGATACTCCGTGAACGGCACATCGAGGTACGCGAAACGGGCGCGCTCTTCGGTTTCGCGGGAGGCGACGCCCGCAAGCTGCTCAACATTCTCGACATTGTCGCGGGAGCCTCGGACGGCGACCTGGTGATAGACGACCGCACCGTAACCGACGCCCTGCAACAGAACATCGCCACCTACGACAAGAACGGAGAGATGCACTACGACATCATCTCCGCTTTCATCAAAAGCGTACGCGGCAGCGACCCGAACGCCGCCGTCTACTACCTCGCCCGCATGCTCAATGCCGGGGAAGACCCCAAATTCATTGCCCGCAGGCTCGTCATCCTCGCCGCCGAAGACATCGGACTGGCCAACCCGAACGGACTGCTGCTCGCCAACGCCTGTTTCGACACCGTCCACAAAATCGGCATGCCCGAGGCCCGCATTCCCTTGGCCGAGGCCACCATCTACCTCGCCACGAGTCCCAAGAGCAACTCGGCCTACATGGCCATCGACCGGGCCATGGGGCTGGCGGCGAAGGATACCAACAACCGACCCGTCCCCCTGCACATCCGCAACGCTCCGACCAAACTGATGAAGGAGCTGGACTATGGAAAGAACTACAAGTACGCCCACGATTTCGAAGGCAACTTCGCCGAACAGGAGTTCATGCCTGCCGGTCTGGAGGGGCGGCGCTTCTACGAACCGGGCAACAATCCGAAGGAGGCCGAGATAGCCCGCCGCATCGCCTCGCTCTGGAAAGGCAAATACTGACGGGTCTCCGCGCCCGAAAGGAAACTCTCCGCAAGACGCCGCATTCCGCCGCACCGGAACAGGCGAACGCATCGGCGCAGTGCCCTTCCGGGTACCGGAACAACGGATTCGGCACGGAGGCGAAAGTTGCCGGAAGCGGCAAAAAGCGTTATATTTGTGAACGCAACGCAGACAAACAAGATTCCGACATGGAGATAACGAAAAAGATATTCTGGACGGAGGCCATGAAAGGCGGCACCGTCATGGGACTCGTGGCGGCTGCTCTGCAGCTTACACGAGGCTGGATGAGCATCCTGTCGCTCGTCCTGTTCATCCTGCTCACCTACGGTTTCACGCGCCGGATAGCCGGCATGGCCGATGCACGGGAAGGGTTCTCCTACGGCCGGTGCATGGGATTCGTCCTTGCCATGATGCTCTTCACGGGCGTCATCTTCGGATTCGCCTCGGCACTCATCAACAACTTCCTCATTAAGGAAGCGGTCACGGAGGCAATCGACCTGCAGATGGCCACCATGCAGGACCTCCTGCCACAGGCTCAGTTCGACATGGTTTACGACGCGCTCTATTCGGCCATGTTCAACCCGCTCGTGCTCGTCATCTGCTACGTAATAGGTTATTTCATACAGGGAGGCATCATCGGCCTCTTTACGAGCGCCATGGCACAGCGCCAGCCCGACCCGCTCGCCGGGAACGATGACCGCGACGACAACGGAACTGGCCATGAGTGAGACACCCGACATATCGGTGGTCATCCCCCTGCTGAACGAAAGCGAATCGCTTCCGGAGCTCGCCGCATGGATAGACCGGGTAATGACCGCAAACCGTTTCCGGTACGAAGCCATCTTCATCGACGACGGCAGCAGCGACAGCTCGTGGAACGTGATACGCAGCCTCTCGGCGACCAATCCCTCGGTACGCGGCATCCGCTTCCGGCGCAACTACGGCAAGAGCGCCGCACTCTACTGCGGATTCGAGGCGGCCCGGGGCGAAGTCGTCATCACAATGGACGCCGACCTGCAGGACTCCCCCGACGAGATACCGGAGCTTTACCGCATGATAACAGAGGAGGGCTACGACCTCGTCTCGGGATGGAAGCGCCGGCGCCACGACCCGATAGGGAAACGGTGGCCGAGCAAACTCTTCAACGCTACGGCACGGGCGACCTCCGGCATCCGGCTCCACGACTTCAACTGCGGCCTCAAGGCATACCGGAAGAAAGTCGTCAAGAGCATCGAGGTGTACGGAGAGATGCACCGCTACATCCCTATCCTGGCCAAGAACGCAGGGTTCACCCGCATCGGGGAGAAGGAAGTACACCACCGTGCACGCAAGTACGGCCACAGCAAATTCGGCTGGGAACGCGCCGTCAAAGGCTACCTCGACCTCGTCACGGTCATGTTCCTGTCGCGCTTCGGGCGCAGTCCGATGTACTTTTTCGGCGGACTGGGCACGCTGATGTTCCTCTTCGGGGGCGTGGCCGTCATCGTGATAATCGCCCAGAAGCTCTATCGCCAGTCGCACGACATGGTATTCCGCGCCGTCACCGACCAACCGCTGTTCCACCTCTGCCTGCTGGCCGTCGTTCTGGGCGTCATGCTCTTCCTGGCGGGTTTCCTCGGAGAGCTGATAAACCGGAACTCGGCAGACCGCAACCACTATCTCATAGACGAAGAGCTTTAACGCCCCCCGCGCCCGTCCGCAGCAGGCGTCAGGCGCCCCTTGCCAGAAGACCGGCATCCGCCTCGCCAAGCAGCGAAAACGGCCCAATGACAAACAGAAAAAGACAACAAATACCAAAAGAGATGATACAAAGGATACAATCGCTTTACCTGCTGCTCGTCGCCGTACTGACGGGCCTCATGCTGCTGATGCCGCTGGGAACCTTCCTCGGCGGAACGGAAGAGATGTACCTCACGGCCTTCGGATTCTCCGACGCCGCCGACGGAACGCCCGTGCTGACCGCCTACGGCCTCGCCGCCACGGTCATCGCCGCCGCGCTGCTACCGTTCGTAACCATCTTCCTCTATAAGAAACGCCTGCTGCAATTCCGGCTCTGCGTAGTGGAGACGGTACTCCTCGCCGGAGTGATGCTGTTCGAGATATACTACATCTGGGGAGGTGCGCGGAGCCTCTCGACGCTCGCCGTTTCAGCCTGGAAACTCTCCGCCGCCGCCTTCTTCCCGCCCGTTTCGCTCATCTTCACCTACCTTGCGCTGCGGGGCATCCGGAAAGATATCCTTCTGGTGAAGTCGCTCGACAGGATACGGTAACACCCGTCAGGAGACAAAAAAGGCGGCACCGCAGATTCGCAGCGCCGCCTTTTCCATTTCCGGCCGGCTCAATCCTCCACGGGAGAGAAATCCTCCTTGCCCACACCGCACAGCGGACATACCCAATCTTCGGGAATATCCTCGAAAGCGGTTCCGGGTGCCACGCCGCTGTCGGGGTCCCCCGCTGCCGGGTCGTATATATATCCGCATACGTTACAAATGTACTTTTTCATATCCGTGACTGTTTTAATTAAACGATGTTTCCGGAGCGAAAGATACAAAATTGTTACCAAACTGCACCGGCCGGGCACAAAATATGTTATGTCACTCAAATCGGGAAAAGGGCAATAATATTTTCGGGGAAAAAGAGTTATCTTTGTATAATCGGCCGGCGGGAGATGCCCGCGACCGGCCCCCAGAACCGAAACATACCACCATTTTATGAGAACGGGAGTAGGAACATACATTCTTATCATACTGGTCATTCTGATACTGTTCGGCCTCGTATCCATCGGCGACATACTCAGCGTGGCCTTCTATATCGTTATGGGATTCATCGCACTGGTACTCATCGGCATACTGATATTCCGCTACCGGATGAACCGTCTGCGCAGACAGATGGAGGAGCAGGGAGAGACTTTCCGCACCTACACATGGGGCGGCGGCCGGAACCAAAAGAAAAAGGACGGCGAAATCACCGTACAGCAGACCGAGACATCGTCGAAAAAGGTGGTAAGCAACGAGGTCGGAGACTACGTGGAATACGAGGACATCCGCGAAGAGACATCTGAAAGCCGCAGGGAATAACATCATCGCCGGTATGAATATCTTCAACCTCATAGGACGGTACATGTTGCTCATGGGCAAGGTCTTCTCCCGTCCCGAACGCAGGAGCGTTTACAAACGGCGGGTGCTGGCCGAAATGGAGACGCTGGGGCTCAACTCCATCGGCATCGTAACGCTCGTATCGGTCTTCATGGGGGCCGTACTCATGCTTCAGATGTGCATCAACTTCGAGTCGCCCTTCATCCCGCGCGAGCTCATGGGCTACGCCACGCGCGAAACGATGATACTCGAATTCAGCTCCACGGTCGTGGCGCTCATCCTGGCCGGCCGCGTCGGTTCGAGCATCGCCTCCGAGATAGGCACGATGCGCATTACCGAACAGATAGACGCCCTCGAAATCATGGGCGTCAATTCGGCGAGCTACCTGATACTCCCGAAAATCATCGCAACGGTCATCTTCTTCCCGCTGCTCGCCATCCTCAGCATCGTCGTCGGTCTCATCGGGGGATACGCCATCACGCTGGTCACGGGAATCATCATCCCGGACACGTACATCACCGGCATCAAAATGGATTTCAGACTCTTCTCCATCGTCTATGCGCTGATAAAAATGATTGTATATGCATTCGTCATCACCTCCATCTCCGGCTTCTACGGCTATTACGCCAAAGGGAACTCGCTCGAAGTGGGGCGTGCCAGCACCAAGGCCGTGGTGGTGAGTTCGGTAGTGATACTGATGATGGACCTTATAATCACCCAAATCTCCTACCTGTGATACGCTGCGAACACATATACAAGTCCTTCGACGGCAAGCCGGTACTGGAAGACATATCGGCGACCTTTCTGCCGGGCGAAATCAACATGATAATCGGCCGCAGCGGTTCCGGCAAGACGGTGCTCATCAAAAGCATCGCCGGCCTCTTTCCGGTGGACGAAGGCGAGATATACTACGGCGACACGCTCTTCACATCGCTCGATTTCCGCCAGAAGAAGGCCATCCGGCGCGATGTGGGCATGATATTCCAGGGGGGCGCCCTGCTCGACTCTTCCACTGTGGAAGAGAACATCCGCTTTCCGCTTGACATGTTCACCGGCCAGAGCATGGCGGAAAAACGGGAGCGGGTGGCCTTCTGCCTGCACCGTGTGAACCTCGAAGGGGCCGAAAAACTCTATCCCGCCGAATTGAGCGGCGGCATGATAAAACGGGTGGCCATCGCCCGCGCCATCGTGATGAATCCCCGCTACCTGTTCTGCGACGAACCCAATTCCGGGCTCGACCCGGTCACCTCCAACGTAATCGACCGACTGATATACGACATCACCAAGGAGTACGACATCACGACCATCATCAACACCCACGACATGAACTCGGTCATGGAGATTGGCGAGAAAATTGTGTTCATCAACCAGGGGCGCAAGGGATGGGAAGGCACTTCGGCGGATATCCTGCACACGGACAACCGGGCCCTCAACGATTTCGTATTCGCATCGAACATGGCCAAAAAGGTGAAAGAGGCGGCCCGGCCACAGGACTCCGACACCCGGAACGCTTCCGAAAATTAAACTGCGCATACGTTTGCATGCGTATTGATTTACAGGCAAAAGATTCCTACCTTTGCATCACCGCAGGGGAACAGGCATTAAGAATTATACAGAACCATAAAACAATAAAGGATTATGTCACAAATTAAAATCGGCATCAACGGTTTCGGGCGCATCGGCCGCCTCGTTTTCCGTGCCGCCGTCAAGCAGGGCGGCGTAGAGGTGGTAGGCATCAACGACCTCATTTCGGTTGATTACATGGCTTACATGCTCCGTTACGACACCGTTCACGGCCATTTTGACGGCACCGTGGAGGTAAAGGACGGCAACCTCGTCGTAAACGGCAAAACCATACGCGTTACGGCAGAGAAAGACCCGGCGAACCTCCGGTGGAACGAAATAGGTGCGGAATACGTGGTCGAATCGACCGGCCTTTTCCTGACCAAAGAACTCGCCGGCGCACACATCAAGGCGGGTGCGAAACGCGTCGTGATGTCGGCCCCCTCGAAGGACGACACCCCCATGTTCGTCATGGGCGTCAACAACGACACCTATGCCGGACAGGAAATCGTCTCCAATGCCTCCTGCACCACCAACTGCCTCGCTCCGCTGGCCAAGGTGATACACGACAAGTTCGGCATCATCGAGGGTCTCATGACCACCGTACACGCCACGACCGCTACGCAGAAGACCGTAGACGGCCCGTCGGCCAAGGACTGGAGAGGCGGCCGTGCCGCTGCCGGCAACATCATCCCCTCCTCGACAGGGGCAGCCAAAGCAGTAGGCAAGGTGATACCGGCGCTCAACGGCAAGCTTACCGGCATGTCGTTCCGTGTTCCCACCCTCGACGTTTCGGTAGTAGACCTCACCGTACGGCTCGAAAAGGCAGCCACCTATGACGAAATCAAAGCCGAAGTGAAACGCGCTTCCGAGAACGAACTCAAAGGCATCCTCGGCTATACCGAAGATGCGGTCGTATCGTCGGATTTCATCGGCGATGCGCGCACCTCCATCTTCGACGCCGATGCAGGTATCGCCCTCAACGGCAACTTCATGAAGCTCGTGAGCTGGTACGACAACGAATGGGGTTACTCCAACAAGGTCGTAGAGCTCATCAAATACATGGCTACGAAGTAATTTGTACATTCGGAGAAGAGCCGTACACACCTGCGGCACACTATCCGTCCGCTCAGGCCAAGCCCTTTCCCCTACCGGAGAAAGGGCTTTTTGCCGTCCGGGGGTGTCATTTTCCGCATCGCGCCGAACCTCCGGCCCTGTTCCCGGAGCCGCCCCTACAAGCCACTTTCCACTCCTCGCCACCGCCGCTCCGCATACGAACGGGAGACTTCCCAGTCTCGGCCTCCGCTTCCGTTCCCGGAGCCACACTCCCGCACAGGCCAGGAAAAAAGGAAGTAGCCTGCTTCACTCGGTTGCGGACGGACGGAGAGTACGGCTGACCGCAAGACCCGACCATGCAAAAAAACACCCGGAATTTCCATATTCGGAAAAAAGGCGTATTTTTGCGGGAGATGAGGCACTTGGGAAACAACAGGTTCGCGAAGACCGTACTGCTGCTCTGCGTGTTGATGCAGGCGGTGGCACTCATGCCGCACCATCACCACGGCGACCCGACGGCCGTATGTCTCAATTACAGCCATATCAACGGGGCCAATCCGTGCCGCAACGTCTGCACCGGCACCGGTTCGCACAATACGCAACCCTATGCGTCGTGTGCGTCGCATAGCCTCACCGTCGCACAACCCCAGCCGCGCGAGGAGGGATTGGAAGAGGCGGTCGCCGCCCACTCGCCGGAATGCGGATGCCTCTCCTGTGCGGAGGTCTGCCGAACTTTCGTCGTCAATCATCTCACGGAGGTCGCCCTGCAGGGCTTCGGCGACGCTCCCTGTACCGAATCCTATATCCGGATTTTCCTCACGGCCGCGGTACCGTGCCGCGCCCCCGACTTTATGTGTTGAAACGCCTGCCCGCAGGCACGACAGGAATCGTTCATCAACACGGGCCGCAGACGGCCCCACATAAAGTCTTAATTTCCATGAAAAACATATTATTGATAACGGCAGCGGTATCGCTCGCCGTACTTCAGGGCTGTGCAGGACGCACGGCCACAAAAGAAGAGACGTCCGCCGCACAGCACGCAGCGGAAAAGGGACACGTACACGACCATCCGGAGGGCACTCCCTGCCCGTCCGACACCGCCCACGGTGCGGACGAATCCCACGGCCTCGAAGGCCACACGCACGGCACGCCCGACACCGGAGCCGAAAATCCGGACGAAATCGTCTTTCCTGCCGAACAGGCCGCCCGTACCGACTTCGAAGTGCAGGAGGTGAAACGCGGTCCGTTCCGCGAAACGCTCCGCTGCGGAGGCGAGATATACGCCTCGCAAAGCGAACTGTCGGTCGTATCGGCTCCTATCGCGGGTGTGGTGACCTTCGTGGACGGACGCGTCATGACCAACTCGACGGTGAGCGCGGGACAGGGCCTGTTCCGTCTCTCTTCCGGCGGACTCGCTTCGGGCGACGCCGTACAGAAGGCACGCATCGCCTTCCACCAGGCCGAAGCCGATTTCCGGCGCATCGAGGCACTCTATGCCGACAAACTCGTCACACAGCGCGACTATCTGGCCGCCGAAGCCGAATACCTCCGCGCCAAGGCGGAATACGACCCGGTGAAGGTCTCCGATGAGAAGGGGACGCTCATCCAGGCTCCGGCCGCCGGATACGTGTCGCAGCTATCCGTCGCACCGGGCGACTACGTGGAGATGGGACAGCCGTTGGCCACCATCGCCAAATCGGGTCGCATGCAGCTGCGTGCCATGGTATCGCAGCGTTATTTCAGCCTGTTGCCCTCGCTGACCGACGCCACCTTCCGCACCCCCGCTTCGGATGCCTGCTACCGGGTAAGCGAACTGGGCGGCCGGCTCTATACCTCCGGAAAAATCATTCCGGAAGGCTCATCCCTCGTTCCCGTAGTCTTCGAGTTCGATGCCGGAGGACGTTTCCCCGACGGAGCCTATGCCGATGTAGTGCTGCTCGGCCGGGAACGCGAAGACGTCGTTTCCGTTCCCCTCTCGGCCCTGACCGAACAGCAAGGACTCTACTACGTTTACATTCAGCTCGACGCCGACTGTTACCGCCGCCAGCAGGTATGGCGCGGCGGCGACGACGGAGTGAACGTCGAAATCCTGCGCGGACTGGAGGGAGGCGAACGCATCGTCACCCGCGGCGCCGTCAATGTGAAGATGGCCTCCGCATCGGACGCCATTCCCCACGGACACACCCACTAATTCCGCACGGCCATGCTGAACAGAATAATCAAGTTCTCGCTCGATAACCGCCTGGTGGTGGTTATCGCGGCGGTCCTCATCGCCGTCGCCGGCGTATGGGCCGCCACGCGCATGGAAGTGGACGTATTCCCCGACCTCAACGCCCCCACCGTGGTAGTCATGACCGAGGCACAGGGAATGGCCGCCGAAGAGGTGGAACGACTCGTGACCTTTCCGATAGAGACTTCGCTCAACGGCGCAACGGACGTGCGCCGCGTCCGTTCGCAGTCTACCACGGGCTTCTCCGTGGTATGGGTGGAGTTCGACTGGGATACCGACATCTACATCGCCCGTCAGATAGTCTCCGAAAGACTCGCCTCGGTAGCCGAACTGCTGCCCCCCACGGCAGGACAGCCCACCCTCGGCCCACAGTCCTCCATTCTCGGAGAGATGATGATAATCGGCCTCACCTCCACCGGGGAGACCTCGCTCGAAGAGCTGCGCACACTGGCGGACTGGACCCTCCGGCCGCGTTTGCTCTCCGTTGCGGGCGTCTCGCAGGTGGCCGTCATCGGAGGCGATATCCGGGAATATCAAATACTCCTCTCACCCGAAAAGATGGACGCCTACGGCATCACGCTCGACGAGGTGCTCGCAGCCGCACGGGAGATGAACCGCAACTCTTCGGGTGGCGTACTCTATGAATACGGCAACGAATACATCGTGCGCGGCATGGCCTCCACGACCGACACGGAGCAGATAGCCGCCGGACTCGTCCGCATGTCAGCCCAGGGCGAACCGGTAACCTTCGGCGACATCGCCGAAGTACGGACGGGAGCCAAATCGCCGCAGTTGGGAGTAGCCTCCGTAAGGGGCGAACCGGCCGTGCTGATAACCGTCACCAAACAGCCCTACACCAGCACCATCGACCTCACCGAAACACTCGATGCGACCATCGCCGAGCTCAGTGCGGGCTTTCCGGACGACGTGGAGGTATCGACCGATATCTTCCGGCAGTCGCGCTTCATCGACAGCTCGATAAACAACATCAAAAACTCCCTCATCGAGGGAGCCTTCTTCGTCGTCCTCGTGCTGCTGGTATTCCTGATGAACGGCCGCGTGACGCTCATCTCGCTCACGGCCATGCCCCTGTCGCTGCTCATCACCGTCATCGTCATGCGCCTTACGGGGCATACCATCAACACCATGAGCCTCGGCGGCATGGCCATCGCCATCGGCTCGCTCGTAGACGACGCCATCATCGACGTGGAGAATGTCTACAAACGGCTGCGGGAAAACTATGCCCGTCCCAAAGCCGAACGGGAGAAATGCCTGAAGGTGGTTTACGACGCCTCGCGCGAAATCCGCGTCTCCATCGTGAACGCCACTTTCATCACCATCGTCGCCTTCGTGCCGCTCTTCCTCCTCGGCGGAATGGAGGGACGCATGCTCAAACCGCTCGGCATCGCCTTCATCATCTCGCTGCTGGCCTCGCTGCTGGTAGCCGTGACGCTGACACCGGTCATGTCGAGCTACATGCTGACTTCGGAACGTGCCCTGAAACGGAGCCAGAAGGAACCTCCCGTCACGCGGTTCTTCAAGCGCATCTACGGCAAGGCACTCACCTGGACACTCGGTCACCGCAAGACGGTGCTTGCGGGAGTGGTCACCCTCTTCGTCGGCGCCGCCATCGTTTTCAGCACCTTCGGCAGCAGCTTCCTGCCGCCCTTCAACGAAGGTTCGCTGACCATCAGCGTCGCCACGATGCCGGGCGTATCGCTCGAAGAGTCCGACCGCATGGGACGGATGGTAGAGGAAATCCTCCTCGAAATACCGGAAATACAGACCGTGGCCCGCAAGACCGGCCGCGCCGAACTCGACGAACACGCCCTCGGCGTAAACGCATCGGAACTCGAAGCGCCGTTCGTGCTGGACAGGCGTTCGCGCGACGAATTCCTGGCCGATGTCCGCCACCGACTGGGCGACCTGAAGGGACTGACAGTGGAGGTAGGCCAGCCCATCTCGCATCGTATCGATGCCATGCTCTCCGGAACGAAGGCCAACATCGCCATCAAACTCTTCGGTGAAGACCTCAACCGGATGTATGCCCTCGCCACGCAGATAGGCCGCTCCATCGCCGGCGTAGAGGGCATCGCCGACATCAGCGTGGAACAACAGGTGGAGCGTGCGCAGCTCAAAATAACGCCGCGGCGCGAGATGCTCGCCCTGTACGGCGTCACCATGCCGCAATTCAACGAATACATCACTACGGCACTGGCCGGACAGGCCGTATCGCAGGTCTACGAAGGCAACAATACCTTCGACCTGACGGTCAAGGTAGCCGACGACCGCCGGAACACGATAGAGAAGATAGGCAACCTGCTGATAGACGGCAACGGAGCGAAGATACCGCTCAGCTACATCGCCGACATCGAATCCTCCTCGGGTCCCAATACGGTAAGCCGCGAAAACGTGAAACGGAAAATCGTCGTATCGGCCAATGTGGTCGGAGGCGACCTCGGCGGTGCGGTGGAAGCCATCCGGCAGGCCGTAGACCGGGACATCGTCCTTCCGGAAGGATATTACGTGGAGTACGGCGGACAGTTCGAGAGCCAGCAATCGGCCTCGCGCACGCTCGTCTTCGCATCACTGCTCGCCATCCTCGTAGTCTTCATGCTCCTGTTCCAGGAGTTCAAGAGCGTCCCGCTCTCCACCATGATAATGGTAAACCTGCCCTTTGCGCTCGTGGGCGGCGTAGTCAGCATCTGGATAACCTCGGATGTCGTGAGCATCCCCTCCATCATCGGATTCATCTCGCTCTTCGGCATCTCGGTACGCAACGGCATCCTGCTCGTATCGCGCTACAACCAGCTCCGTGCGGAGGGGTGTACGCTGTACGACGCGGTCGTACACGGTTCGCTCGACCGCCTCACCCCCATCCTGATGACCTCGCTCACCACGGCCCTCGCCCTCATCCCCCTCGCGGTGAACGGCGACGTCTCCGGCAACGAGATACAGAGTCCGATGGCCCAGGTGATACTGGGCGGTTTGGTCAGCTCCACCCTGCTCAACGGCTTCGTCATGCCCATCATGTACATACTGGTCACTACCCGAACCGAAAAGCGGAAACTCCGGCGAACAGGCGGAGAGTTATTAACCGACAAATGCAGTCAAAATGAATAGAACGCTCATCATAACCGTCGCCGCAGCGCTCCTGGCGGCGACACCCGCCGTCGCACAGGACGACCTGCGGCGCGTACTGGAAAGCGTGGAACGCAACAACCTCACCCTGCAGGCCGAAGCGCATGCAACTGCCGGCCGCACCTTCGAAGCCCGTACGGGCAACTCGCTCGAACCGCTGTCGGTCTCATACTCCTCGGCGGGAGACTCTCCGCAGGCGCTCGGCAAGGAGGGGGAACTGGAGGTTTCACAGTCGTTCGACCTACCCATGCTCTACGCCACCCGAAGCCGGATAGCCCGGACGCTGGCACAGCAATACGAAACGGAATATCTCGCCCTGCGGCAACAAATCCTGCTGGAGGCCAAGGAAGTCTACCTCGAACTCTGCGCCCTGCACGGTATCATGGAACTCAACAGGCCGCGCCTGGCTGCGGCCGAGCACATGGCCGCCCTGTTCGCCTCGCGCTACGAAACGGGCGACGCCACGGCCATCGACAAGAATCGCACGGAGGTCGAATACCTTCTGCTGAAAGAGGAGCTCTCGGCCGTGGACATGCGGATGATTGAGCTGTCGCAGCGGCTGGCCGTACTCAACGGCGGGCGGCTATACGATGCCGCCGGCCGAAGAGCAGATGCCGCTGGAGGTCCTGCTGGCCGACTGGGAGGAGTATGCCCCCGAACTCACGGCGCTCCGCCTGCAGGAGCAGGGGGCGCGCTACGACGTCCGCCTCAGCAGGCAACAGGCGCTCCCGAAAGTCGAATTGGGCTATAAATACGAATACGGTACGGGAGAACATTTCAACGGCTTCACGGCGGGACTGAGTATT
>ENA-OOZY01001160-OOZY01001160.1-human-gut-metagenome-genome-assembly--contig:-NODE-1160-length-16664-cov-5.041243_pt1 | contig 16664 bp, 17 predicted proteins | sample MGYA00241047_ERZ501410 | MGnify/ENA primary metagenome ERZ501410 (study PRJEB25962, sample SAMEA2042621) | human gut metagenome | biome: human gut; feature: human-associated habitat; material: faeces... | reverse complement strand
AGCATTTTGTCCTTGGAGAGGGACTTTAATAACTACTACTTTATAATACGAGGAGGTTTATTATGGATATGTACGATATTGCGGTAACGCAATCAGCACGAGGGGCATTATATGATTTTTTTGATGTAGATATTGCAGATGTGGATACTTGGATGCCCCAGCTCGCAAAGGCATCTAAAAATACAGGCAAAGACGAGTATATAGATGTAGAGCGTGGCTCATTGTATCGAGACGACCAAATTTCCCCTTTGCCACTAGGGGCGGCATTTAACGCTGCGCGGAACTCACTGCAAGCGGCAATGCAGCATCGGCGAAACGTTATAAAGGAATATAAGGATAGAGGTCTACAATCATGGTACGCAGTCTATCGGGATAGAGTGGAACCGACCGATCTGGAATACTGTGCAGAATGGTTACAGGTACGGTTTGGTATCTCACACGATGTTCCTATTGATAAGGTGCTGGCTACAATCATGCCGATCAAAGACGTTAGCGCCGGTAACAACCAACTCGAAAGCCTAATATTGTTTTTGGGAATGCATGATTACAGCAAATTAGACCCTGCGTGGCAGGAAATTGAGAAAGCATACGAGACACTTAGGTTGCTGCTTGATGCGATTACATTAGAAGAGGGTTGCACAGAATCCTGCAAACCGACATGGGATGTATACCATGCGTATTTAACGGATGCGATATCATCCACTGCCTGCAAGCGTGTGTTTTCGGATTTGGAATTATGGACGTACAGCCCATTCTTGCCTTTTTCAACAAATGAAATAATGCCGCAAAAGTATATTGAGGCACTATTCCGCAGAGATACAGCGGGTACCGTTGACCGCCTTGCATGGCTCAAAGAAGTTTTCCGAGAAACAACAAGTCAAGATAGCAAGGAAAAGACCCTTGAACAGTGGTCAGTAATTGCCAGCGCATACGATATACGCAATAGCTTCCAATTGTGCTTTGCATTTTTAGATTACATAATATACCGAAAAGATTTGATTCTGCGAAAATGTCCCAAGTGCGGAAAATATTTTGTTGCATCGACGAAAAAGAAAAGGTATTGCGATTTTTTACATGCGAACGGTAAGACTTGCGGGCAACTTGCAAAAGAAGAATCAGACGCCAACCGAAGCGGCGAAAATGGAAAATATCGCAATGTGCTGAGGCGATTGGATGCGCAAGGGGATTCGTACCGAGAAAAGGCCGAAATCATACGGGCAAAGGGGAAAAATTCAAGTCCGAAAGAATTGGAAAAATTACAGCAATTGCAGGAGGCGATAGAAGATATAAACAATCAGCGTGACGCATTACAGCTTGAACGCAAAAAGAAAGTGAAAGATCTTTCGCCAGAAGAATATCAGAATTGGCAAACCAACATTGATAAGGCCGTTCCCAAAAAGAGGCGTGGGCGACCAAGCAAAAGCAAGTAAAAAAGCGTCCCGGAGCGGCAACTCCAAGACGCTAACCGAAATCACACTCAGACGGGCATCTGCGTACGGATATCGGCTCAAACATCAGTATAACAGATTCGCCCGCCGCTGTAAAGCGAAAGGACGACAATTACAATGGCAACAATAGTTAAACGAGGAAATTCCTATCGCATTCGGTGTTATGATGGATACGACAGCAATGGTAAACAAATTGAGCGCTGTATGACATGGACCCCGGAACCGGGAATGTCCGAGGCTAAAATTAAGAAAGAGGTAAAAAAACAAGCGGAAATTTTCGAGATCAATGTTAAGAATGGCTTATATTCTGTTCGCCGAATGAAATTTTCTGAGTATGCCGCACTCTGGTTTGCAGAATACGCAGAAGTAAATTTGAAACCTAAAACGGTATCTGATTTTCGCGATTTACTTCCGCGAGTTAATGACAACATCGGACATCTGTATCTCGATAAAATTCGCCCAAGTCATCTGATTAAAATGCGTGACAACCTCATGCAAACACGGATTGTCCCTACATATAGAGCACGAAATCCCAGATTACTGAGGGATAAATGCAAACAGCAAAGCAGAACGCTCAAGGCTTTCGCCGCAGATGCACAGCTCAATTTAGGCGTAATCAAATACGCGATCAGCGGTAAGAACATCACCTTGCATAGCGCTACACAGATTGCAAAAGCCCTTAATACTAATGTGTCGATGCTTTTCTTGGAAAACGAAACAGACACATTAGATGCAAACACTGTCAAACATTATTTGCGCCTTACATCGACAATTTTATCTACAGCTGTTGAACAGCAGTATATATTAGAAAATCCGATGGAGCGCGTTAAAATGCCTCGGACGCAAGAAAAAGAAGTTTGCTGCTTGACTCGAGAAGAAGCTCTTGAATTGTTAACGTCCATACAGGATGAACCGCCTAAATATAGAACCGCTATAACGGTCTTGCTGTATACAGGTATGCGTCGAGAAGAAATTTTGGCGTTAAAATGGAAAGACGTTGATTTTACATATAATATCATCAATATCCATGCAAGCATCCAGTATATCCCCCACAAGGGGTTAATCTACGGTGAGCCCAAAACCAAGTCATCCCGGCGTATTATTAAGGTATCTAATGTAGCAATGCAAGCGTTAAGCGAGTATCGAGATTATCAGATGCAGCAATATAAGCAACTCGGTATGGAGTTCAATCCGAATTGCTTCATCTTTGAAGGCTATGACGGGGTATTGATGCGTCCTAATACGCTGACGCATCGTTTCCATAAAATCGTAAAAGAACATGACTTACCCCCGGTACATTTGCACAGCCTACGTCATACAATGGCAACTTTGCTAATCGATCAAAGTCTCCCTCTAACCGCGATAACGGCAAGTCTGGGACATAGTAGCCCGCATACAACGGCATTGATCTATGCACATGCGTTGCGGCAAAATGCAGCAAAAGCAGCGGAGGCAATGGACCTCATACTTCAGTAACAATTGATTGATTTAAGCACCTTCACAGGATTTGTGAGGGTGCTTTTATTTTGGCAAGAAATGAAATAGAGGAAGAATCGGTATATTTTACGTGTTATGCCCTGCTGGATAAATGTATAATATAGATGTACCGAGAAGATAAAGAAAATGATTCGGTACAGTAATCGTGTGGAGGTGACTACCCATCCGTATCCGTACAATTGCCGGGGCTGTGAAAGAAATGAAGAATGATGACCCCGGCACACACGTAACGGAGTCGTATCTCAGACGGCTCGTCAAGGAGGGATCCATCCCCTACGTTATGGACGGCACTCGTGTACTGGTTAATGTCGATACAGTGCAGGAGTATTTATTATCGGCAACAGCAATTTAAGGAGAAGTAATAACAATGATTAAAGTTAGTGATTTACTCGATCTGAACAAGCTCGGCAAAATGGAACTGGTCGAGGTTCGCCCTACTTACGCATATGTTGACGAAAAGCGCACCGATACTATTTCGGGCTATTCGTATTGCGTTGTTTTGACCGATCACAATTACGAAAAGATTTATGTCCGCATTCTCGGTGCACAACAAGTGGAAAATCCGAGCAAGGCAGTCCGAGTGCACTTTGAGGGGCTGCAGGCCAGTGTATATGTACATGGCAATTGGCCGAGACTGGCATTTAAGGCACTGAAAGCCATTAAGGATTAAGAGAGTTGGCGGTAGCAATGCACTCCGCCGTGGAGATGAGGTCCAACAAGACATCAGCACCAAGGCGGGGCGCATTGCTACCGCTTCCCTTTTGTTGTGCGTGGCAGCGGAGCACAAGGCACCTAGCCAAGTATTACCTAGGTGCCTTGTGTACGATTAGAGAAAAGCCTATACCTACAAGTTTTCCAGCGTACCCATAGCGCTGGGTACAATTGGGTATTGGGTACATTTCGAGCAAAAGGAGGTGGAAAAATTGCCTCGTGATACAGCTACGCGGAGATTTCAATTGACGTTTAACAATCCGAAAGAACATGACTATTCACACGAGAAAATCAAGTCGTTACTCGAAGCTGGTGGTAAAATCGGTTACTGGTGCATGGGTGATGAAATTGGAACGCAAGAGACATACCATACACATCTGTATGTAGAGTTTGTGAATCCAACGATGATTAAAACAGTTCAGAAACGGTTCTATGGTGCGCATATAGAGGTTGCAACATGGGGTACAGGCGAACAAAATCGTGCGTACGTGCGGAAAGAGGGCGAGCAGTACAACAAGCAAACGGATGGGCACTATTCATACGTGGACAAAAACGGGAAACTGCACGAGGGTGTCAATTACGCAGATACATTTGAGGAATACGGCGAAATGTCTAGTGGCGGTAGAGGCCACGGCGATAGAAATGATATGCGCCTGTTGTACGCTATGATAGAGGATGGGCTAGATAACGCAACAATTCTGAGCTCACACCCAGAATACTTACGTGATATTACCACGATTGACCGTGTGCGTCAGACAATCTTGGAAAAGAAATATCGCTCAGAATTTCGCATCTTGGATGTCACCTATATTTATGGTCCTACGGGCTGCGGAAAATCACGATCGGTCCGTGAGCAGCATGGATACGAACAGTGTTATAACACATCTGATTATAAGCACCCATTTGACGGTTATCGCCAACAACCAGTTTTGATTTTTGACGAGTTTCGGTCGGATTTAAGAATTGGCGATATGCTGCAATATTTAGACGGCTATCCCATAGAATTACCCGCCAGATACGCGAATAAACAGGCTTGTTATACAACGGTTTATATAATTTCAAACTTGCCATTGGAAAATCAGTATGTGACTACACAGATAGAGTCGCCAGAAACATGGCAAGCGTTTCTACGCAGAATTAATAGGGTTAGAATTTTTGAAAATGACGGAAGTTATGTGGAGTGGTCGGTCAAAAAATATTTTAGTCCATTCAGAATCACGTCCGTACCGGGAGAAACAAAAGATTGCCCATTTTAGGGCGAGAGGAGCTATAATGAAGCAGAAAATCAACGGCATTATATATGATACCGAGGCGGCAAGGAAAATTCTTGTCATTGCGCAGGACAATGCTCAGAATGAGAGCGGCGCGTTAGAAGACACTTACGATGAGGTCTTGTATCGTACAGAAAATGGCTTTTATTTTGAGGCGATTAAGGTTCGAGACGATGAATACATTTTACCGATCTCTCAGCGCGAGGCATTACACTTGATTTTTACACGGTCGGTTCAACACTTAGAGACATATTAAGGAGGGCACAAAATGAAAACTAGTAGAGATGAATTGCTGCGGGAAACGCTTGTGCGTTATTATTGGCGTTTGGTCTGCAACGGCGCAAAAGCACTGGCGGATTCTGCACGGATGCACCCGATGGTTGTTGTACTCGGCACAATTGCAATTATATATATATGTATCGTTTCCGCGATCTGAGTTATGTGTCTGACATGGGCAATGTTGGGCACATGATCGCCATTGCAGATACGGTTGCAATGGTTGTATTGGTATTGATGATTGCGTTGGCGGTCTCAATTGCGCGTCAGAGTCTACCGGGAGCAAAAAAAATGTACGAAAATCTGATGCGCGGAGGTGTAGTCAACGCATCGGGAGAAGCCCCATTGTTGGTTGCACGAGAAAAGGCCCCGAAGAAAAGCGGGCACTTGATGTTAACTTTTCAGATTGTCGGTGTCCCGCTGGAAAAGATGAAAGACATGTCCTCCGTTATCGCAGCATGCATTGGCATGTATGTGGTAGATATACAGGACGGTGCTGCACCGCATACCTACATTATAGATGTAGTTGCAGACAATGCTCTGCCTGCAATGATTGAGTGGACCGCAGAACGTATGCCGACAGAAGAAACAAAATTTGTCCTTGGCGAGGCTATCGATGGTCCTGTATATATTGATGTGCAAAACGACCCCGGTATACTTGTTGCAGGAGCAACAGGCAGCGGAAAATCAATTGAAACAAAAGTGATATTGGCACAGGCAATCTTACGTGATTACTTCGCGATTATCGCTGACTACAAATATGTCGAATATAGCAGCGTTTGGGCTGCGTCCGCACATATTGTACATGATGATGATAATCTGTTGTGGACAATGGAGCATCTTCTGGAGCGGTTGCATGATCGCCGAGATCGTTTTGCCGCTGAGGGATGCCGCAATATCGATGACTATAATGCACTTCATCCTGACAAAAAATTGCATCGTATCATTCTATGCATTGATGAGGCATCAATTGCATTGACAACGCGCGTAGCAAACAAGGAAACCAAAGAAAAACGTAGTAGAATCGTTGATATTTTGAATGAGATTGCATGCACGGGGCGCTTTGTTGGCATTTGCTTTTTAATCGCTTTGCAGCGGCCATCTGCAGAAGTATTGGCGGGTGAGCTTCGATCAAATATTTCTACGAAATTATTGGGAAAATGCGATAACAATCTTGCAATGCTGACACTGGATACAGCAGATGCGGCTAAGTTGGTGCCACAAAATGTGCCGGGTCGTTTCTATGTTAACGTTGATGGCGGAAAGCTAATACAGGGTTACTATTTCGAGGAACACATGCTAAGAGATGCCCCTAATCTAACGCTGTCAGTACATACCTTTTTGAGCAAAGGCGAGGGATTGACAGTGGAAAATTCCAACAGCCAAAATCCGTAACGAAATAAAAGGACTATTAAATCCTGACATATAACGTTTTTTCAAAGGCATAGCCGCGGTATAATATAAATATGGAACGAAACAAAAATGAAATGGTTTCGCAAAGGAGGCCGCTATATGCTGGAAAGGACGTCAGGATTATTGGCTGTCGATGATCGGTTAAAGGATGACATTGAGCAAGGATATTCTGTTCTGCTCGGCGAGAAAGTTGCGCTTGATTCGGTGCGCCGACTTATTGTGACACATGGATGTATGTCCGCCGAGAAAGTAGTCAGCGAGTACCTACTTGTCAGTACATCGGGCAATTGGTATTTAGTTCTGGAGATGGGAGGTGATACATATTGGACCGATATGACAGCCGGAGAAGCAAACATATGGCGGGAATGGGATCCCCCAGAATACGATGCCCTCCCGTTTTGATTTGTTAACATCAAGGAGAAGAACATGAGAAAGATTAGAATGTCAAAAAGGCTTACTGCATTGGGCCAAGCTATTACAGAGGAATATGAAAAAGTGCCCTGCGTAGATGATACGTTGCTGTATACCGACAGCGATGGCAATGCGCAAAAGGTATCTATAAGGGTAGATGCCTATCGCAATAATAAGCGAATTTGCGTTACATTGATGGTAGCACAGAGTAAAGAGCCGTTCTGCCGCCTGACACGTAACGTACCAGCTTGCGATTTCCCTGACAAAACAATGGCTGCTATTGGCATCAGCAATTGTATCGATAACATTTGCTTTATCGCGGAAAATCGTCTCGGCGAAGTGACAGATTCTATGGTAATGTCTGGGTATAACCTGTGCCCTATTGTCTGCTTTGACCTTGATGAGTTGGCAAAATATGACCCCCGTGGAGTCGAGAGGTTCCGCCAGTTGATCGATCTATAACCAGTACAACCAAGAACAGAACTAAGCAATTAAAAAGGAGAACAAAAAAATGGAAGATAACATGCAGCAAAAATACGAAAAATACATGAATGCAACAAAGGTTGAACGCATTTACACTCGCAGAGGTGACGACTCTATTTATGTTGATGGGACAATAGCTATTGATGATCGAATTGTTGATTATACGCTTGAGATCGAAGATGTTTGGTTCGAGGGGATTTACAATATAACAGTTGATGAGGATGGTTATAGTTTTAGGTTTCGCCAATTCGGGAACGAAAGAGATGTGAATAAAAGAGATATATATATTAGTGATGACGAAATGGCCGGGTACCTCAATGTAAGCGAGGGCTATAACGAGTCGGATATTACGAGTCCTCTTATCGCCAAGTTGGTAGATGACTCGGATTATATCTACAATGCAATTATCGCTAGGGCGATAGAATATGGTGAGAATGATCGCGAAACACATCTATTGTGGGTGCAGTTCTATTTTGCAACTTACTACTATGACAATACTAAGTTAGAAATAACGAATGTCAAAAAAATCGGTACTAGGTATGAAGGGCGTTTTTCTGTCCTAGACGTGAATTTTCGTTTTGTTTACGAGGAGGACGAACAATGGTATGAGATCACAAAACTCGCGTATGAAGACGATCCGTTTGAGGCTTGGGATGACTTCGAGGAATACCTCGGCAGTGCACGAGATTACATCTGGTCGAAAATCCATCACTATATCGCCGATTTAGAAAAGGAGAACGCACCAGATGAAAATATCTAACTGGGCAAAGCTCGATTTGCTCCTGTTGGCATGTCGTAGACAGATTACGCCGGAGGGAATATCTGTTTTCGATGACGATCAATGGGTGCAGTGCAGCGAAAAGTACATCCGCAGAGACGTCAATTTTTCGGGTGTTTGGCGAGTCGAAACATTATACAAGAACACCCAATACGATGGCTATTATATGCTTGAGGGTATGGGTGGTCCACACACCGCGTGGCACGAGCGCGAAGACGGGAAATATGTTATTGGCATGCATTATGTTGTTATGACAGCGGATATGTGCAAAAAATACATGGAGACGAGAATGATGCTTGACCAAGATGATGGCAAAAATTTGCCGTGTCACCCGTTTTAATTGATAAGGAGGGCGCAAAATGAAAAGTAATAATATCAGAGACAGCCCGCCTCCACTGCGGGACTACCAACAAGTCGATCTTGCAAAAATGCAGAATTACGAGGGTCGAGCGGCGTTGATGGTCCTGGCAACGGGGCTTGGAAAAACACGTATCTACACCGAGTACATCCGTTGGGATGTGCTCAATAACAACCACAACTGCCTGATTCTTTCGCACAGAGAAGAGTTAGTTTATCAACCGCTAACGTACCTAGAAGACTTACCCTGCGGCGTTGATTTGGCAGGAAAACATGCCCACGGAGAACCAGTAATAAGTGCATCAGTGCAAAGCCTTGTGGGACGATTGGATAAATACAATCCGTACGAGATTGACACAATCATTGTGGACGAGGCACACCATGCGGCGGCCCCAACATACCGCCGTGTGCTGGAATATTTTCCATCTGCACAGATTTTCGGCTTTACTGGCACGGCCCATCGAGGTGATGGCGTCGGATTGAGTTGTGTTTTTGATGACATCTTGACGGAACGCGATACTCTGTGGGGGATAGATAATGGCTATTTGCTGCCAATGGAGTGCCGCCAAGTCACGTTAAAATATGACATGGGCAGTGTAAAAATTGAGGAAGACGGTGACTATAACCAAGCGGACATTGCCCGTGTTATGTCAGGGACAGCGGCGGGCGTTGTGGAGGCGTACAGCAAATATGCACGTGGCCCCACAATAATTTTTGGCTCAAGCGTAGACGAAGTCAAAGACATTACTGCTATGCTGAACAAAAAGTATGGGCGTGGTGTTGCTGTTGCTGTAACTGCCAACACGCCAAACCGTGCGCAGATATTAGAGGCTTTTCGGCTTGGGATAGTTAAGATACTAGTCAATTTTGGTATTTTTACCGAGGGGACTGATCTCCCTATGATAGAGACGGTGTTGATTGCTCGTCCAGTAGCGCCAACTAATGTTGGGCTATATGCTCAGATGGTAGGGCGTGGATTGCGGCTCTATCCGGGTAAAACGTCCTGTATGGTGATTGATTGTGTCGGCATATCGGATAACCCTATTTGCACTGCCGCATCACTGATCGGCAAGGATGTACCTACCCCCAAGCCAGAAAAAGCAAAGCAAGAGAAAATTGAAGACGAGGAAGAAAAAATTGAAGTGCTGCGGGGGTCTGAAATCCCGGATACATGGATTAAAAAGGAACTGGAGGTGGATATTGTGGAAAAAGGCGTTGGCGTAGATTTGCACGATGTGGCGTGGATTAAGCTGGAGAATGGCGGCTATTTGCTCCAAATTCCGGGCGTTACATATCGTATCAGCAAACCGCTGATTGACGGCAATGTTTACCTGCACAAAAACAAAACGTGCTCCAAAATGCCCATGCCCACACAGTTTATTCTGGATTGGGTATATCAAGACCTAAAACAAAAGCATGCAAACGTAAGCTATCTATGGAATAAGAGCGAGCGTCGCCGTTGGGACAATCAGCTTGTTTCGGCAGAACAAATATCGCTGATTAAGCGGCTGGCTCCCGATTATAAAATCAATCCTAAGAAGATGACGCGAGGCGATGCATCGTCCATCATTCAAAATCTGCTGCATGTGCAGAAGCCGGAGGATAAACAGGATGCCTAGGAAAGCTCGGAAACTTTCGTCCTCTGGCGTGTACCATATTATGACGCGCGGGATCGATAAAACAAGGGTTATGCTGGATGATGCAGATTGTATTCAATTCCTGTGTTTTCTCAATTTTGTACAAAACGAGGGCTTTCAAGTCTTAGCCTATTGCTTGATGGGCAATCACGTGCACTTACTCGTTAAAACAGACAAAGCCAACATTGACGCGTTAGAACTGGCAATGAAAAGGCTGCTTGTACGCTATGTGGCGTACTATAATCGCAAATATGATCGTGTTGGCGGCCTTTTTCAAAATCGATATGCGAGTCAACCTGTGGTGACAACAGGGTACTTCTTGAGGGTACTCCGTTATATCCACAATAACCCTGTTGCTGCAAAAATCACAAAAACGCAAGCACAATATGAGTGGAGCAGCTATAGAGACTATTTTGGTGGACGCCAAACGTGTCTGTGTGAAGTGCAGACACAATATGCTTTGCAAATCCGCCCACTGGAATGGCTTAAAAATTGGCACGAGAAAAGCGAGCTGAATCCTGCAAGTTTTTCTGATGTTAACATCTCAAAAGTTAAGGTGGGCGATGATATCGCAATGCAGCTGATACAAAATAGAGGCGGCATATCAGCAATCCAAGTTCGCAATTTATCGGACGCGGACAAGGCCGTTCTATTTGGTCGCCTTGTGAATGAGGAAAGGCTGGGCTTTGCGCAACTGTCCCGACTTACAGGAATTTCCAAGGGAGAAATCAAAAGACTACTGCTGCAAATGGAGGATGATCTATGACGAGTGAAACACGCGAAAAAATCAATCGTGCGAGTATCATTATTGACAACGCAATGTACTGTGATGAGGACAAATCGCTCCGCGTTATTGGTCGCTTGTATTACGACGGCAAGGAGTATGGGGTAGGTATCATCGAGGCAAAAGAAAAGTCAGATACGCTGGATATTAAAACGCCGGAAACATGCCTGACATACAGTGGGGATTATCCCATCTGCGGTTCTCGGCTGGGCGGTGCTTATGTAAACGACATCGATCAGGCAATTGACGAGTTGTATGCCCTTGCAATTGGAGCGAAAGAAACCTATTGCGCAACGACGCAATCGGGTATGCTCGCCAAGCTGCGATACTTGATGCAGGACGCATTTGAGCCTTACAGCCCACACGGATATGCCAGTTGGTTCGGCAAAATCTTGCTGTGGGATATGCGCCCTCTTTTTAACGGTTGGTGTGGAACGGCACGGATTGACACATTGCGCCTCAACTATTATTACAGTGACGGGCAATTGGTATACCTCAATTTTGCGGGCAAACCATTGTCTACAGCGCAGGATTCGGCTATTCCTGACCCGATCAGAAAATGCATTGAGGGCGAGATCAAAGCGGAAATCAAACGGAAAGAAGAGAAAGAAAGAGCGGAACAGCGCAGGATTGCAGCCTACAGCCAAACGACGACAGAGGTCGAATCAGATGGCGACGAGTTTGACTTTGCAGATGTAGACGATCCTGCTTTTTGGCGGGAATTTGACGCAATTCAAAACAATGAATGTCCCGAAATATAATCGACGCCGAAATCGAAACATTTACATTTTTAATCCCTACTCGTTAGGGTATAATATAGATAAGGTCAGAGGGAACGAAAGCTCCCAATGACCTCGGCGTGTTGGAGGGTAGCAGCCTCCGATATGCTGTGTGCTCCTTGAAAGGTGAATAAGTTCTAGCGCCCATGATGCACGGGCATCCCGAAAGGAGATACTTAGATGGGATTGGCGACTAATAGGATACTTAGAGAATCCACAGCAAGTAGCCCCCGTACAGGATTGTGCATTGCACTCGTAATGGCCGAGGGACAAAGGAGGAAAACACAGCTCACCGCAAAGACTGTATTGGAATATTAGATTTTGGACAATATCAGCATATTATACGATTAGTGGTTATATATAGGTAGACACAATAGCGTACAGATCGTTGGCGCCGATACCTGAAGCGCGGTTGATATCGTATCCAGACGTGGAGCATTGAGACGCGCGGGTATTATACGACCTGTGTGCAAGCAAAGAGAGGGCATCACCTTGTGTGATACCCTCTTTTTTGTTGTGGTTTTGAATTGTAAACATCAAAATATAGGCGTCAGGCTTCTTCTTCATCGTCCAGATTTTCAAAGAGGTCTGATGAAAAGAAGTCAACAAAATCAATTCCGAATCCCTGACACAGCTTTTTAATCGTAACAACCCCGGTACTTTTGACACGAGCGTAAGAAGAAACGGTTAACTTGAGCGCGGAGGACGATACCCCGCTTACCTCCGCCAGATGATTGACCGTCATGTTTTTTTCGCGGCAAAGTTGGAGGATGCGCAGCCGTACCGCCTCTTGTATGCGCATCTCTATCACTCCCCGCCTATATAATTACCATAATGATAGCGGGTTTTTCAGAAAATTATCGACTATTTATAAACCGTGGATTGAAGAGCAACGTTCCGGGTGATATAATTTAAATAAAGGATGCTCCCGCGAGCCTTGCGCTATCGGGGACAGGGATGCCGCTTGCGGTATCCCCTGTCCCCATAGAGCACTCCATAGAGCACTAAAAATAAAAAGCCGTCGATCCTCAATAGATCGACGGCGAAAGGAGAAGAAACCTATGAAATTTTCAAAAATCCACAAATCACCCGGAACATTCACCCGTATCGCGTGCCTGATTATGGCAGTCGCGATGGCCGTCAGTCTGGTTGGCTGCGGCATCGATATCACCTCAGTGGGGCTGCCCACCGACATTGTGCTGGAAAAGGGTGAGACCCAGCAGCTCAATATCGAGTATGGCACCGACGACAAGGCCGAGCAGGAAAAGATTGCCGAGGCAGCATCCAAACTGAATCTCACCTGGTCCTCCTCCGACGAAGAGGTTGCCACGGTTGATGAAACTGGTCTGGTCACTGCAGTCGGTGCCGGTGAGGCTGATATCACAGTATCTGTTGCAGATGCCAATATTTCTTCCACGACCCATATCAAGGTCGTGATTCTCCCCACCGGAGTAGAAGCCCCCGAAACTCTGAGTCTGGAACTCAACGGTGAGGCTACCAAGGCGCTGGGTGCTAAGATGACTCCCGAGGACGCCACCGATGTCAAGCTTGCTTACTTGAGCAGCGATGAGTCGGTAGCGACCGTGGATGAGTCCGGTAATGTCACCGCAGTAGGCGTTGGCGAATGCACCATCACCACTACCATCGTGGCAGACACCACTGCTACGGCAGAGGACGCCGGTGTGGACAGCGAGATGCTGGTCGTTCCCGAAAACGCTAAGGCCGAGACCAAGGTCACCGTCGGTAAGGCAATCGAGTCCATTACGCTGGATTCCAATGAAGGCGTTCTGACCGTTGGCAACACGCACACCATCAAAACAACCGTGTTCCCGGAGGATGCTACGGACAAGGCCGTTACTTGGAAGAGCAGCGATGAGTCCATTGCTACTGTAGATGCGGAAGGCAATGTGACCGCCAAGGACACTGGGAATGTGACCATTATGGCAGTCAATTCTGATGGGGATGTAAGCTCCACTTACGAGCTTACGGTAAAGGCAGTCACCTGCAGCTACTGTGGCCAGACCGGTCACACCAGCAGCAACTGCCCGGTAAAGGCAGCTGACCAGAAGGCCGCTGCGCAGAAGCAGGCTGCTGCTCAGGCAGCCGCACAGGCCGCTGCCCAGCAGGCTCAGCAGCAGGCTCAGCAGCAGGCACAGCAGCAGGCACAGCAGCAGGCACAGCAGCAGCAGCCGAGCGGCGGCGATATCGTACCGGGCAGCACAGAGGATTACGATAATCGTTATAAGGATTTCGGACAGTGGTCCGGAACTGACTGGACGCAAGATAGTTCCAACGGTGAAAACAACAATATTACTGATTAAAATTTTCCCGCCCTGCAATGGGCGGGATTTTTTTGTATTTTTGCCCGCTTTATGATTGACTATTGCGTCTATTTGTGGCATAATATAGATACCGCCAAGTGTGCTGATTATGCGATTTTGCAAATGTATGTGCAGATATGTGAACAAGATTGCGTAAAAGTATAACTTGGCAAGAAACATAATGGGGACGGATACTTTTTAAAAATTGAATAGTTGACATCAAAAAGGGACAGCGCTGTCGTCAAAGACGATCGGCACTGTCCTTTTTTTTGAAAAAATTAGTAACGAGAACACGTCCAAAAGTGGGGATGACATAACGTTTTGTTAGGTCATAAAAAGCAAAAATTACTCTTGCAGCTTTTGAAAAATCACGTAGGCACTATCTTGATAAGCGATGCACCAGTTTTGTTTTTGCGCCATATAGCCAATGAGCATCATACTGTCTCCTCGGCAAAGTGTAACCATGTCAATATTGTACTTTTTCAGAACCGCCTCGGTGTAGTCAGGTGTGCCATCGGTAACAGATACCTTTCCCTTAATTGCGTTCATATCTTGCAAGAGTTCTTTGTCATACATATCAATGCGTGAGTCTATAATGACAGGAATGCCATTATATTCAAAAAAAGCTCCGGTATTTATGTCTGCATACATACGTTTAGGTGCATAGTCTTTTATAGCATTGATAACCGCTTCGCTGGGATATCTTAGAGGGCGGAGGCTGTGAATTTGGTTTATTGCCATATTTACTGTGCAGAACAAAGCGACTGCAGCGGAAAATACAGAAACAATAATTTGAGGGCTGTTGGCTGTCTCAGTATAATTTGTTTCTCGGTTTCCTACTGCATCTAGGATGTAGATAGCTAGTGCCGCAAAAAACCACGACTCAAAACGCACATGCAAGAGCATTAACGTACCCGCGACAATCACAGGAATAACGTGTGCTATAGATCGCTTGCGTGGGGATAAAGCCCCTATCACAAAGAAAATTATCAGCAACACTACGCCAACGCTTGATCTGATTGTGGCGGGGCTCCACTCTTTTATTGCTAGGATGTTTGCGTTGTCGGATACATGAAAAAGCCGTGTATAAATCTTGATACCAACGGGATTACATAGTCCAGCCAAAAAGGAAAGTGCAACAGATAGAATCCTACAGGTGTATTCATTTATCGCGTAACTTACGACTTCTACATTTAGTTTTCTAAAAATGGGCAACGAAACAATAAGATAAAGTAATTCCATTACGATTAGTAACGGCATAGATGCGCCATGCAAATTTGCCCATATTACAGCTAGAGGGATTGCCAAGTATGATACATTTGGCTTTCGGCTTTCTAAAATGCCAATCGAAACCACAAAACACGCAAGCGCCATAAGGTGCGGACGCGGATTTCCCTTTGCCATATATAATAGCCAAACACTAAAAAGAATGGCAGAAATACTTGTGATGGTGCTTCTTGCGGACGAGCTGATTTTTTTTATGACATTTCTGCCCCAACCAGCAAATACAATGAACGATGTTATAAATGCTGTGATAAGCATATACACCAGTGCGCCGAAAGTTTCGTCTTCCCGTATGCAAGATAATTTGTACAAGATAATATCGGACAGCAAAGAATAATTTGTGTAGGAGGTTTGATAAATAGAATTTGGCCACACCAACGAATCATCAGCAGACAGCCCAGAAATGGCATTTTTGCCGAGCATAATATGCCAATAAAAATCACTATCGCCAATGCGATGTACACAATAATATCTGTATATGGTATAAGTTGTTATAATAGCCAGCGCCAAACAAGTGACGAGCCATAATCTGTTTTTTAATCGTTTATTCATCATAAATGCACTATATCATAAGTGGACATAATTTACAACAGAACATGAACAAAGATTTTTTGAGGGGTTAACCTCAAGACAAAAAGGCCGCTTGCGGCCAAAATTTTTGAAACGAAAAAACCGGGGGCCTTTCGGCTCCCGGTCCTTGTTATTGCACAACCATCAACATGTCGCAGTCTGCACACTTGATATTGACGGCTTTGGTGGCGCGTACGCTGTTGTGACAGCAGGGGCAGACATACTTGATGCTGTGGCTATTAGCGCCCTTTCCGGGGCTCCCTGCGCCTCCTACGGCGTTTCCTGCCCCTGTTCCGCGTGAGGTATAAGCACATTCGATGCGGTTCATCTGAATGTCCTCCCAGCCCTGCTCCAAGATGAACTCACACAGCGCATCGGTCGGCTCGGTGATGCTCCACCCGATGCGCGGGTCGTAACTGATTTTCAGATCGCGGGCTTCGGCAGCTTCCTTGAATTTTTTATTGTGGTACTGACCTCCTCGGCTGCAATCCTGTATGCCGTTTTGGAGGTTCCAAAGATGAACACACTCATGGAGGGTGGACGCCACCAAGTTTTCTATTGGGCGTGCAAGCGTTCCTGCGCCGATGTTAAGCTCGTGGCGGGTTGTATCGCCTCTCTGCCATGCCTTGGCTACGGTGACGTGT
>ENA-OOZY01001154-OOZY01001154.1-human-gut-metagenome-genome-assembly--contig:-NODE-1154-length-16749-cov-3.306338_pt1 | contig 16749 bp, 10 predicted proteins | sample MGYA00241047_ERZ501410 | MGnify/ENA primary metagenome ERZ501410 (study PRJEB25962, sample SAMEA2042621) | human gut metagenome | biome: human gut; feature: human-associated habitat; material: faeces... | reverse complement strand
CATGAAACCGAAGGAAGGAACAATCCTTACTGTTGCAAGAGAGGCTGCTGCCAAGGCTGTAGAGCTTGCGGAGACAGCAGAGGATCTGGATACATTTTTCCAGAGCGTGATCGCTCATGCGGAGGAAACTCTGGCAAAGACACCGGAGATGCTGCCGGTTCTGAAAGAAGCAGGAGTAGTGGATTCCGGTGGACAGGGACTTCTGGAAGTATACCATGGTGCATATGATGGTTTCCTTGGCAAAGAGATTGATTATACACAGTTTGACAAGGCAAAAGGTCCTGCTGTGACTAAGATCGATGCACAGACAGAGGCTGATATTAAATTTGGTTATTGTACAGAGTTTATTATTCTTCTGAACCAGCCGATGTCCGAGGAGACAGAGCATGAATTTAAGAAATTCCTGATGTCTCTTGGTGATTCTATTGTGCTTGTTGCAGATGACGAGATCGTGAAGGTTCATGTTCATACCAATCATCCTGGACAGGCTATTGAGAAAGCCCTTACCTTTGGTGCACTTTCACGTATGAAGATCGACAATATGCGTGAGGAGCATCAGGAGAAGCTTATAAAGGATGCCGAGAAAATGGCGAAAGAGCAGGCAGAACAGGAAGAAAAAGAAGAAGCAGCACAGCCGCCGAAGGAAGTTGGCTTTATTTCCGTATCTGTGGGAAAGGGAATGACAGAGATCTTTAAGGAACTGGGTGTGGATTACCTGATCGAGGGCGGTCAGACGATGAACCCGAGTACAGAGGATATGCTCAATGCCATTGCAAAAGTAAATGCAAAGACTATTTATATTTTCCCGAACAATAAGAATATTGTTCTTGCTGCAAACCAGGCAAGGGATCTTACTGAGGATAAAGAGATCGTGGTTGTGCCGACTAAGACCATTCCGCAGGGAATTACTGCCATGATCAGTTATGTGCCCGAGAAGAACAGTGCGGAGAATACTGAGGCTATGCTTCAGGCAATCGAACATGTGAAGACCGGACAGATCACGTATGCTGTGCGTGATACAAGGATTGATGATAAGGAGATCCATGAGGGTGATATGATGGGTATCGGTGATCATGGAATCCTGGCTGTTGGCAAGGACCGCATGGAAGTTGCCAAGGAGACAGTTGCCCAGATGGTGGATGATGAGTCTGAGGTGATCAGTATTTATTATGGTGCTGATACTGAGGAGGCTGAAGCTGAGGAGCTGGCAACGGCTCTGGAGGAGGCTTATCCGGATTGTGATGTGGAACTGAATGCGGGTGGACAGCCGATTTATTATTATGTTATTTCTGTAGAGTAGGATAATAGAGTTTTTGAGAGAGATAAACGAATAGTTCATGTGATGAAAACGGGTATAGGCCATTGTTGAGGGTGGGTATATCCGTTTTCGTATTAAAAAGGGACGGCAGGAAAATTATTTGTTTTTGTGTGCGGTTTCGGGAACTAAGATATTCTAAGGTTCCGGAAATCTGCTAAGGGCATGAGCAGCCCTCTCAAACTCGCTCCGTTGCAAACTTCGCTCAGACAGTGAGACTGTCTGCTCATAACGCAGTTTTCCGGAACCTAAGAATATCTAAGATCCCTGCAAATGCACACAAAAACAAATAATTTTCCCGCCTGGCAGCTGGCTGGGCGGATGATATAGTCCGTTTTTACTTGATTATAACCGAATAATTGCTCTGCCGGATAGCCGGATACTTGATTTGGTTAAATTTATATTTGTGATGGATTTTTTAGAAAGGAAAAGGAGATAGATGTCGATATCTTTGAGAACCCTTAAGGGCGTGGGGGAGAAAACGGAAAAGTTATTTGCGAAAATAGGAGTTACGGATATGGAATCTCTTCTGAGTTATTATCCACGTAATTATGATGCGTATGAGGAGCCTGTTGAGATCCGGTCTCTGGAAGAGGGAGCTGTTGTGGCGATTTCTGTGGCGGTTATAACGGGTGTGTATGTGAATCAGGTGCGGAATCTTCAGGTGATCACGACCACTGTGGCAGATCTTACGGGGAAAATTTCTGTTACGTGGTTTAATGCACCGTATCTGCGCTCTGCAGTCAGGAAAGGCAGCAGGTTTGTTCTGCGGGGGCGTGTCGTCAGGAAGCAGGGGAAGCTGCAGATGGAGCACCCTGAGATTTTTACGCCTGCGGCTTATGAGGAGATTCTGCACAGTCTTCAGCCGATTTATGGACTGACTGCGGGGCTTTCTAATAAGACGATCGTGAAGCTGATCCATCAGGTGCTTGATGAGCAGAAGCTTCAGGCAGAGTATCTGGCAGATGAGTATAAGGAGAGGTATCACCTGGCAGACAGGAATTTTGCGATTCCTGCGATTCATTTTCCCAAAAATATGCAGGAGCTGTTAGCTGCAAGGAGAAGGTTGGTGTTTGACGAGTTTCTTCTTTTTATTCTTGCTGTGCAGTCTTTGAAGGAGAAGACGGAGGAAGCACCGAATGCGTTTCCCATGCATCCGGTGTGGACGACAGAGCAGATTATTGAAAGTCTGCCCTATGATCTGACAAAGGCGCAGTTGAATGTGTGGCATGAGATTGAGAGGGATTTAAGCGGCCAGGCTCTGATGTCCAGACTGGTTCAGGGAGATGTAGGAAGTGGTAAGACGATCCTTGCGTTTCTCGCAATGATCATGACTGTGGAGAATGGATATCAGGCAGTGCTTATGGCACCTACGGAGGTTCTTGCAAGGCAGCATTTTCAGGCAATGGAGAAGTTGCTGCAGGAACAGAATATTGATTTTGGGCATCCGGTTTTGCTGACAGGATCAGATACCGCAAAGGAGAAAAGGGAAAAATATGCGCTGATCGCGTCAAAAGAGGCTAACCTGGTGATAGGAACGCATGCACTGATTCAGGAAAAAGTGCAGTACAATAATCTTGGACTGGTTATTACAGATGAGCAGCATCGTTTTGGTGTGAAACAGAGGGAAGCACTGACTACTATGGGAAACCCGCCTAATGTGCTGGTGATGAGTGCTACACCGATTCCAAGGACGCTGGCGATCATTATATACGGGGATCTGGATATTTCAGTAATTGATGAACTTCCTGCGCAGAGACTTCCCATTAAAAATTGTGTGGTGGATACTTCTTACAGGCCGAAGGCTTATTCCTTTATGGAGAAGCAGATCCGTCAGGGACGGCAGGTTTATGTGATCTGTCCAATGGTGGAGGAGAGCGAAGGGATGGATGGGGAAAATGTGCTGGATTATACCCTGAAGCTTCGCAATGTTTTTTCGCCGGATATAAAGATTGCTTCTCTTCATGGAAAGATGAAAGCGAAAGAGAAGAATGTGATCATGGAGGCTTTTGCCGCAGGGGAAATTCAGATCCTGGTATCTACTACTGTAGTTGAGGTAGGAGTGAATGTGCCTAATGCTACAGTGATGATGGTGGAGAATGCCGAGCGTTTCGGGCTGGCACAGCTTCATCAGCTTCGCGGGCGTGTCGGTAGAGGGGAATATCAGTCATATTGCATTTTTATGCAGGGAAATGGTGTAAAGGAAATTTCTAAACGTCTGCAGATTCTGAACAAATCCAATGATGGATTTTATATTGCAGGAGAGGATCTGAAGCTTCGCGGTCCTGGTGATCTTTTTGGAATCCGCCAGAGTGGTCTGCTGGAATTTAAACTGGGGGACATCTATCAGGATGCGGATATCCTGAAAGCTGCCAGTGAAACGGCTTCGGAGATTCTGTCCCTTGATGCGGATTTAAGCCTTCCGCAGAATGAGGAACTTCAGAGGAGACTTTCGGCATATATGAAGGAAGATCTGCAGAATCTAGGACTATAGAAAATGACAGATACAGAGTAAAAATAATACTGTTCATGTTACTGTTCATAAGATGCCTAAATTATAAAAACAGAAAAACATTGCAAAAGCAGAAGATTCGTAGTATTCTATTTTCATAAAAGAATGTTACTGTTTATCATATTTTCGGTAACATAAGAATACCTGTAACTGTACAAAACTGAGCAGTTACGAATACTTATACCTTGTAAGGAGGCTAATCATATGGCAACAAAAGCAACTACAGCAGATCTCAACACATCCACTGCGAAGACAACCGAAGTTAAAGAGGCTCCTGCAAAGACAACTGCTGAAGAAGTAGCTGTAAATAAAGAAGCAAACAAGAAAGAAACTGCTGAAACAGAGACTGTAAAGAAAGAAACAACAGCAAAGAAACCGGCAGCAAGAAGAACAAGAAAGACTGCAGAAAAGAAATCAGCAGAAGCAGAGAAAGAAACCGAGAAGAAAGAAACAGCTAAAGCAGCAGACACTGTAGAAAAGAAACCGGCAGAAACAGAGAAAGAAGCCGAGAAAAAAGAGACAGCTAAAACAACAAAGACTGCTGCAAAACCAACAAAAACAACGAAAAGAACTACAAAGAAGGCTCCTGCTAAGACAGCTGAGAAACCGGCTGAAGAGACCGCTGCCGAGAAGAAGACAACAAGAAAAACCACTAAGAAAGAAGCAACAGCAGAAGTATATATTCAGTTCATGGGCAGAGAAGTATATACAAAAAATATTTTAAGTAATGTCAGAAGAATCTGGACAGACGAACTGGGTAAAAAGGAGAAAGATCTCAAAGATATTAAGATTTATATCAAACCTGAAGAGAACAAAGCATATTATGTAATTAACGGTGATATTACAGGTTCTGTGTGGATCTGACATATAAAAGATAAGAACAATTTCCAAATCTTATGGCAATCACATAAATCAGTTACTTGAGAATGATCAGAATAATAAGTAATGAAGTAATCACAGACAGGTTTAATGACCTGTCAGGTTAAGACATTGAGAAACTCAGATGATAGCATAAATTCATCTGAGTTTTTTGTGCTTTCGGTTATAAAAAAATTGAGACATACCTGCTACTTGACAAAAATTATCAGTTAGTATAAGCTATCTGCATAAGGTTATTGAGAAAAATCGGCTATAGCAATCCTCGTAAATAATGCATTTAAGACAGTTCAGCAGAGTTTCACACTCTGATGGGCTGGATTAAGATGCATTATTTACGAGGATTGCTATAATAACGACGATGATAACCAAATACAAATACAAAAGGTGAGCGACTGAAAATGACATTAAAAGATTTGGAAATCGGAAAAAGTGCTGTGATCACGTCGGTTGGCGGCAAGGGTGCCCTGCGTCAGCATTTCCTGGATATGGGTATGATTCCGGGAGCTGAGGTCACAGTCGTGAAGTTTGCACCCATGGGAGATCCCATGGAATTGCAGGTACATGGATATGAACTGACATTAAGACTTGCGGAAGCAGAGCAGATAGAAATCGAACAGATTCCGAAGCGAAGCAGAAGTCACGCCGGAATAGAGGCTGTAAGCGACCTGGCACATCCGGGACTTGGAGAGGATGGAAAGTATCATTCCAGAGAAGATGAACATCCACTGCCTGAGGGAACTACACTGACGTACGCATTGGTGGGAAATCAGAACTGTGGAAAAACTACACTGTTTAACCAACTGACAGGTTCCAGTCAACATGTGGGAAACTTTCCAGGAGTAACGGTGGATCGTAAGACCGGTTCGATTAAAGGCCATCCGGATACAGAAATCACAGACCTTCCGGGAATTTATTCCATGTCCCCTTACAGCAGTGAGGAGATTGTCTCCAGAAATTTTGTCCTGGATGAGAAACCAAGTGCGATCATCAACATTGTGGATGCTACCAATATTGAGAGAAACCTGTATCTGACCATGCAGCTTCTGGAGATGGATATTCCTATGGTAGTTGCAATGAACATGATGGATGAAGTGCTGGGAAATCAGGGTTCTATAGATGTAAATAAGATGGAATCGCTGCTTGGAGTACCTGTAATCCCTATTTCCGCGGCAAAGAATGAAGGGGTTGATGAGCTGGTTGACCATGCGTTACATATAGCGAAATATCAGGAACATCCGCTGCGTCAGGATTTCTGTGATAAGAGTGACCATGACGGTGCAGTACACCGCTGTATTCATGCGGTCATGCACCTGATTGAGGATCATGCGGCGCAGGCTGATATTCCTACCCGTTTTGCAGCAACCAAGGCAATCGAGGGAGATCCGCTGATTCTTGAGAAGCTGAAGCTGGACACAAATGAGACGGAGATGCTGGAGCATATCGTACAGCAGATGGAAACAGAGCGTCAGGTTGACAGAAGCGCTGCGATCGCAGATATGCGTTTTGACTTTATTGAGCGTTTGTGTGAACAGACAGTTGTAAAGCCAAAAGAGAGTAAGGAGAGAATCAGAAGTGAGAAAATTGATAAGATTCTTACAGGAAAATATACAGCGATTCCCTGTTTCATCGGAATCATGGTATTGGTATTTTATCTTACCTTTAATGTGATCGGAGCGTGGCTTCAGGGGCTTCTGGAGATTGGAATTGATAAGGTTTCTGCGCTGGTAGAAGCAGCACTGACAGCAGCAAATGTAAACAGTGCCATGCATAGCCTGGTCATTGACGGTATTTTTACAGGTGTGGGAAGTGTACTCAGTTTTCTGCCGATTATCGTAACCCTGTTTTTCTTTCTGTCTCTTATGGAAGACAGCGGATACGTTGCACGTGTTGCTTTTGTGATGGACAAACTTCTGCGTAAGATCGGCCTTTCCGGAAGAAGCATTGTACCAATGCTGATTGGATTCGGATGTACGGTTCCGGCTGTTATGGCCACACGTACACTTACAAGTGAGCGTGACAGAAAGATGACGATTTTGCTGACTCCATTTATGAGCTGTACTGCGAAGCTGCCGATTTATTCTTTCTTTGTAAGTGCTTTTTTCCCGAAGAAGGGCGGATTTATTATGGCAGGTCTTTACCTGCTTGGAATTTTGGTGGGAATCCTGGCGGCATTTTTGTATAACAGAACTCTTTTCAAGGGAGATCCCGTACCGTTTGTCATGGAACTTCCCAATTACAGGCTGCCGGGAGCAAGGAATGTAGGTCAGCTTTTGTGGGAAAAAGCAAAAGATTTCCTGCAGAGAGCGTTTTCTATTATCCTGCTTGCATCAATGATAATCTGGTTCCTGCAGAGCTTTGATCTGCATTTAAATCTTGTAAAAGATTCTGCAGACAGTATTCTGGCAATGGTGGCGGGAGTCCTGGCACCTATATTTAAACCGATCGGACTGGGAGACTGGAGAATCTGTACAGCTCTTATCAGCGGATTTATGGCAAAAGAGAGCGTGGTATCTACTCTGGAAGTACTTTTCGGTGGAAATATTGCCTCTGTACTGACTCCGTTGGCAGCAGCATCCCTGCTGGTATTCAGTTTGCTCTATACACCATGTGTGGCGGCTATCGCTTCGATCAAACGTGAAATGGGCAGCAAATGGGCTGTTGGTGTTGTGGTATGGCAGTGTGTGATTGCCTGGGTGGCTGCACTGATCGTACATCTGATAGGGATGATCTGATTTTATTAATTCGCTTTTATAGAAAAACCGATGGATTTGACTGTTTTCAGTCATCACCATCGGTTTTTTTCAGTTCCTCAACTGAGAGGCTTTTATCTGATTAGTACTGTCCGCCCTGGGAACCACTGGACATCTGTCTTTCCTGGGCTTCGATCATCTTTTTCATAATAATATCAGAACAACTTTCCCTGAATTTCCAGTTTGATGGGAGATGATCTGATTTTCTAGAAGAAAATTATATTACCATTTTTGATATGACAATCTCTTTATGGGTTTCATTATAGTACAGAAACCCTGAAAAAACTATAGAAATCTTATAAAATTGCTATAGTTTTTTTAAAAGAGACAGAAAAGAGACAAGTGGTCTCTTTTGTCTCTTTTTGATTCGGTAGCAATTCCGCAAAATAATGCAATCTGTAATGAATTTTGGCTACGTTACTGAGAACGGAGTGAACAGTAACAATTTTGGCTTGTATGTGCCCACAACTTGTTATCTGATCTGTTAGATGATAAAATTAAAATATAACAGGGAAGTGATATACGAAGGAGGTAGGAATGACAGAGTTTAATTTTGATACTGTTTTTGATGAAACCATGCAGACGCACAATCTGGACACTGTAGTGATTCTGGGACACTTAAATCCGGATGGCGATGCTGCCGGATCGGTGATGAGCCTTGCGCACTATATCCATGTCAATTATCCACAATACAGGGTGTTTCCATACCTTGCAAAAACGCTGGAGCGCGGTCCGAAAAAGATGGTCGTGGAAGATAAGACATTTGTTCCTTTTGAGATGCCGGACATATCCGGAAAACAATATTGTGCCATAGTCTGTGATAATGCAACTCTGGAGCGTATGATCGGATTGGAATATTACCAAAATGCCGCTGCCAGCATTGTTATTGATCATCACGCTTCCAATGAAGGATACGGAGATGTGAACTGGACAAAGGTTTCTGAGGCGTGTGCGGAAAATGTATACCATATGCTTTCTCCCGAACTGCTTCTAAATGCAGCCCAAAAGGAAGCGTATCCCAATGCCGCAGATTATATTTACCTTGGCATCCTGCATGATACCGGAGGACTGGCAAGGGCAAACCAGGGGATTTTTCGGGCTGTAGCTGATCTGATGTCTATGGGAGTTGACCATGGCAGGATTATGAAAACCTTACACAGTGACACCTTGGACATTCTGTACAAAAGAGCCGATATTCTTCATGGGGCAGTACGTGCGATGGATGGCCGGGTTGCTTATGTCATTATGGGACAGAAGGAAATTGTCGAAAAAGATATCACATACGAAGACATCCACTGTATCAGCACGATCCTGCGCGATTGCGACGATATTGAACTTGGTTTTACCATGTATGAGGAAGAAGAAAACGGGTGGAGATGTTCTTTCCGTTCAGACGGGAAATGGATCAATGTTAATGAACTGTTGAAACCTTTTGGCGGTGGAGGACATATCTCCGCAGCAGGATTAAAATATCGGACCGATAATGTAGAAGAATTAAAGAAACAGATTCTGGACAGAGTAGCAGAGATGAAAAATAAACAGTAATCTATAAATGAGCAAATAAAAAAACTGCAGAAAATTATAAAATTGAAGAGAAATCTAAATACTTGTTGAAATTGTTATTGAGGGAAGGAAGAGGAGAGTCTGTATGGGAAAGATAATCGAAGGTCTCTGGGATTGCCCGTTTTGTGGGAATAAAAGGATTAGAGCCGGTCAAAAAACCTGTCCCGATTGTGGGCATCCGCAGGACGAAAATACAAAATTCTATATGCCGGATGAAATTAAATATGTTTCTGAGGAGGAAGCAGAAAAGATCAGCCGTAATCCGGACTGGCAGTGCAGCTTTTGTGGCAGTCTTAACAGCGACGATCTGAATGTCTGCAAAAACTGTGGTGCCACAAAAGAAGATTCGGAGAGAAACTACTTCGAGATGAGGCAGCAGGAAGAGGAAAAGAAACGAAAGAAAGAAGAGAAAAAAGAATCCTGCCAGAAAAATATCCCCCAAAATACACCAAAGAAAAAGCCACTGCTGAGGCGGGTGCTGCTCATTCTGGGAATCTTCGCAGCAATTATTTTTGGCATGATGTCATGCCTGGCACCGAAGATCAAAAACGTAACGATTGATGACTTGGATTGGGAAAGAACCATTGACATTGAAGAGGTTGTAACTCACAATGAAAGTGACTGGTCGCTGCCCGATGATGCGAGGCTGCAATATACAAAAAGTGAAATTCAATCCTACAAAGACGTTCTCGACCATTACGAGACAGTTACAGAAACCAAAACACGCAGTGTCATAGACCACTACGAAGAGAAGAGTTCTTATGTTGATCTTGGAAATGGCTATTTTGAGGAGCAAACGGAAAGCGTTCCGGTATATACTGAGGAAACCTACACCGAAGATGTAGAAAAACCAGTCTACCGGAAGGAGCCTGTGTATGCTACAAAATATTACTATGAAATAGACAAATGGACGGTTGTCGATACTGCAAAAAGTTCCGGCAATGATCAGAACCCTTCCTGGCCGGAACCGAAACTTAAAGACGGACAGAGAACAGGAGCAGAAGAAGAGCATTATTTTGTGACCGCTACATATGAGAAAAAGAAGGGCAAGACCGAAACAGGAAGATATGAAATGGATTTTTCTCAATGGAAAGAACTTAAAAAAGGCGAAAAAATAGAATTAAAAATTGATGCTGCTGGATTCGCAGAGATTAATCAAAAATAAAATATAGATATACCCGGAGGATTGATACGTATTTATTGCCGGAATGAATATCTGTGTTAAACAAGGAGATTCATACCTTTGGTATGAGTCTCCTTGTTTAATGATTTTCGCTTCCTTTTCGAAGAAGGCCGGTATATTCTTATCCTTTAGCTGGCGGATGTATTTCAGGCAGTCCAGCGTGTTTCTGGCAAATCGGCTGAGGGAATTGGTTTGTGGTATTGCCACCAATTTCGACCTTGATCCCCTTGATTCTACTTCCTGCCATAAGCTCCTCTTTTCCTGAATTTGGGCATAAGAAAAGCACTTATCATTTCTGATAGATGCTTTCTGAATTGCTATTCTGTTTTCAAAACCTATTTTTTGAATAGTTCTGAGTGCGTACCAAGTCTATAAAGCATGAGTATTAAAACATTGTTTTGAATCTCATAAATGAGTAACCAGTCTGGTTCAATATGACACTCACGCGTGCCTTTATAGTTACCTGTAAGATCGTGGTCTCTGTATTTTGCTTCCAGCGTACCGCCATTCGCCAGAATATCGATTACCTCAAACAGCTTATCAAGATTTTTATTTTGCTTTTTGGCAAGCTTCAAATCCTTTTTAAACTGATTGGTAAACTGAATGTCGTATTTCATACGTCGAGAGCTGCCTTAAGCGCATCCATACTGGAATAGCGTGGAGCAGAAGGATCATTCATCATTTTTCTGCCTTCCTCAATGGCAGCGGCTGTAGTATCATTTGGCACTTCCAGTTTTAATTCAAAAGGAATACCATGCTCACGGATAGCGGTTCTCAGGAACATATTTACAGCAGTTGTCATATTCAGACCAAGCTCATTGAAGATTTCCTCCGCTTGATCTTTGATTGCCTTGTCTATACGAATATTTAAGTTAGTTGTTGCCATACAGAACACCTCCATTCAAAGATAGTATACTCAAATATTCGTATAATGTCAATATATTGTCATTATATAAGATGTACAAATCTTTCTAAAAGTCACTGCTCAGAGGTTAGCTGGACATGAGAAAACCGATGGTGTAGACTAATAATAGTCAATGCCATCGGTTTTCTTATCCAAATATTCTGGACACTCTGTCAAATATATTTGCTGGTTCTTCCAGTCGCATCAAAACAAGCATGCTCATGCATTAACCAAAATGCCTGGATCCTGCTTTTTTCGGCCATGCCCTTTATGTCTTGGCCGTCCACCGGGTTTCCATCCTGTTTTTCCCTGCTGTTTGCAATCTTTTTCTGTCGGATGCTTTTGAAAAAGGACTAGATGAATTTTCATAATCACGTTTGATCTGTGCATGAAGTTTCAGGTTCTTTCACTGTTCTTCTTCCAACTTAGTAGCTGTTTCGTAGAACTTAAGGCGGAATTCTTTTGCTTTATGGGCCAATGCGGGATTCAAGCTCATCAAGTTATCAGTCTACACATCGGTTTTCTCAAGTCCAGCTAATCCCTGAACAGTAACTTGTATTGTAAAGTTGCACATTAAGGTGGGATGAAAAACTTGAAGTCCAATGTTAGAGAATGTATAATGGATTTAGACTAAAACGTGTCGTCTGCTAAAGAATTTACGGTGAAAAGCAATGCATCAGAGGTTGTTGGTATTACCAATTGATAAAAGGCAGGCGGCAGAAAAGAGGCGAAATAATGGATGTTAAAAAAATAAGAGAAAAGCTGGCAGCAGTACTCAAAGAATCAGAGAATGATACAAAGTACCGGGCGTTTCTTGATGATTACACAATGCTGCTCGATGAGGTGAAAGTTAATACTGATACAGCCAATCTTGCAATTGAAGCGGTAAAACTGGATCAAGGCAATAATTTTCTGGATATCTTTGCCGGATTGGATAAGAAACAGGTAAAAGATGCATGGAAGATCATACTTAACTGTGGAGAATTTAAAAAAATACTGACTATGGGACATTTGAATTAATGTGTTCTTTTGCTGCTTCTGCACTGGTAGGACTATTGAAAAAGTGTAGAACCTGGGATTTTGACATATCAGATATGATCCCTGATGAAAAGCTACTGGATGAATACGAACAGGAAATAGAGCTGCTGGAAAACAAGGCTGATAAAACAGATGGGGAGAATAAATACCTGCAGGAGTTATTGTTGAAGGAAAGAAAATTGATACAGTTAATTCCAGAGGATGAACATAGATGTATAATACAGCTGGCATGCTGATCGATGGAACAGCGTAGCTGGAGGTTTCCCTTTCAGAGAAATTAATTCGGAACAGGAATCTGCAGAGTCTCCGGAAAGAACTGATTATGACAGTTCTCTGCTTTCTGCCGAAAAAAGAGTAAAAGCAGTCTTTTTCATGATACAGCTGATGAAGCAACAGCAAGTGCCATTGTATTAAGACTCATGGAAAACATATGAGGATTTCCAGCAGGATTATGGAAAAAAGTGCAGACAAAAATGTGTAATAATACTGTCCACAGGAAGTGCCCATTGTAGCGAGGTGGAAATGTTATGATTATTATGTGAAAAGAAGTAAAAACAGTGAAAAAAATTGAAAGAAAATTGAAAGAAAAAATAATGCCAGGCTATTAAAAAGGGGGGGATGTTTTGTGAAAAAACAAATGTTGAAGAAGGTATATGCGATGGTATTGGCGATTACTTTGATTGGTTCGCAACAGTGTAGCAGCGTATTGGCAAATGATATAGCACAGATATATTCTGGTGTTACTCAAAATACAGAAATTCCAGATTATGATTATTGGATGGCACAAACCATCATGAATGGTATAGATAATAATGGAAATTCCTTGTACTCAACATTTCGAAGTTTTTCAGAACCGGTATATCGACAATTAGGGGAATATTTACTGGATGATAAACCTTTAGTAAGTATATCAACAGCATGGAGTATATATTTTAACAGTGAATACAGAAATCAGCTTACAAATATGCAGAAATATGTATATGAAATGTTACTTATGGATTATCTAAAGTATGATGCCTTTGGAGAAGACAAAAACAAGGAACTGACTAATAGTAAAACAGATTTCGCATTAAAAATTTATGATGCAATTGGGGAGGAACTTAATGATAAGAAAGAAAGTTATATTAACAATCTTCCGGTAAAAGAAAGTAAGGAAATATGTAGGCGGATTGAAACGATTTATGGTCTGGGAGAAGTATTAAAAGGTGTTAATGAAGGAATAAAAACAACAAAGGAACTGATTGACTGCATGTCGGAGTATCTTGCTGTTTTGAAAGTGAAAGATGATTGTGTTTCGTTATTAAAAGTTATGCAGGAACAGGTTTCGGTAGATGGGGATTTTAAGAAAGCAATCTCAGAGGTTCTTAATACAATAGATGGTACTCCCATTGATTATGAATCAAAAAAATACGGAGAATATCTTTGGAATAAAATCCTTGATGCGGGATGGTCTGCTTTGGAAGACAGTAATCCGGTTTTAGGTGCTCTTAATTGGGGAATGAATGGGTTAGATGTTTGTTTTAATTCTCAAGACCGTGCATCTAACAATTTGAAGCTGGCATTGTTGTACACTACGGACTGTTATATGCAGCAGGGAATGTTTGCGGCTGCGGACAGTTTTAGACGTGATCCAAATTCAGAAAACGGAAAAAAATTTACATATTGTTTTAATGCATATATTAGATTTCAAATGTATGCTAATAATTATGCAACAACATGGCTTAATAATTATCTTAATGGTGGGGCCGCTTCAGATATAATTAATTGGATTTATCATAAAGAAAATGTATCTACTGCTACGGAATTAATTAATATATGTAAAAGGCAAAACAAGTACAGGCAGTCTCTTATAAATAATCAATTGAAATATGCAGATATTTATTTTGCAAAATATAAAATAGCTGATGAAGAAATAATTCCGACAGCCAGACGAAATAGTATTACTGTTGATAAAGGGAAAACAAAACAGTTTGTAATTGATAATGTTCTTTCAGGGGCAAAAGTTGTTTATAGTTCTTCAAACAATAAAGTAGCTTATGTGAATTCAAAAGGTGTTATAAAAGGCGTTAAAAGTGGAACCGCAACGATTACAGCTAAGGTTGTACAGAATAAAAAGACGTATTATGTGAATTTAGCTGTAAAGGTATGTGATCCACAAAAAGACTGGTATAAAAAGGTACTTAATTCAAAATCCGGAACGTATTATGTCAAATACTATGATGGTTATCAAGGAACTAAAATGGATAAAAAGAAAGTAAAGCGTAGTGATTTTACATATTATAAGTTAATTGACTTAAATAATGATGGCGTAAAAGAATTATTGCTTGCGACAGATCGTAGTGTCTTATGGGACAATAGGGTTTTACTATTGACCTATTATAATGGAAAAGTACTACCTTTAATTTGCTTTGAGGGAGCGGGGGCTCGTGGGCGTCAATTAATTAATAAAAAGACATTAATTTTGGCAAATAGTGGAAGTGATTTTTCATCTCAGATATATCTTTCGGTTGTAAAAGGAAAGTTGAAAATTTTACAGCAAACATATCGGCAGAATATGAAAAAAGGCTATCCACCTCAATATCTTTATAAAGTAAATAATAAAAAAGTTTCAGAAAGTATTTATCAGAAAGCTATTGATAAATATGGATTAAGTATAGCAAAACAAATTGAATTTAAACGTGTATGGTAACACAAAAATGGGAGGAAACAAGATTGAAAGGCAAAGTTAAGATATGGATAACTATATTAGTTATGTCATTGTTTTTTTTCTTAGGAGCAGACACAGTCAGCGCAAAATCTTTATCTGGTTTGAAGATCAATAGAAGTAATATTGAAATGGCTGTGGGAAGTTTATATCAATTAAAAGCAACCGTAAAAGCTTCAGGAAGTAAGATTATATGGAAATCAAATAACACGGATATAGTAACTGTTTCAACAACTGGAAAATTAAAGGCGAAAAAAGCTGGAAATGCAGTTATTACTGTTAAATGTCGAAATGAAGTAAAGAAATGCACAGTAAATGTTAAAATCGCTACTATAAAACAGTTAGAAGGATATTGGGAAATAGATACTGATATGACGATGAAGATAAATAAGACAAGCATGAGATGGATATACGGGTCTGCCTTTTCTCAATATGGAAGTATAATGGAGTTTAAACGAAATGGTGAATTCAGTTATGGGGTAGGCGCAGGAAATGGTGGCGCTGGAAAATTTAGCATTAAAAATAATTATATAAAATATAGAATAATAAAGTACGAAGACAATGCAGTTGAACAGAAATCGATAAAAGTAAAAAAGATTAATTCACAAAATATCCGGTTAATAATAAAAGATGGAAAATATAAAATATATTGGAAAAAGAAATCTTAGTTGCAATGATGGTGATGGAAATTGTCAAAAAAGGAGAAGAAGAATAATATATGGGTTTTATAATTTATTTTTACATTCCATTTGGGCAATGCTCCACAGGAAAGCTTTTGGGGTTATATGAAAGATGAAATCGATGTTAGCGGGTGTACGAAGGTTGGAGAGGTTAAAGCAATATTAGGCGACTGGCTGAATTATTATAATACTGAACGATATCAATGGCAATTAGCTAAATTATCGCCAGATGAGTATTAATTATACGTATATTACTACCGGAATGTATCCGTTAAATGGGATTATAAGTTATAAGGAGAACGAACAAGTATTCCCTAAAACAAATGAATAAAAATGTCCTTGACAAGAGGTCCATTTTAACTTTCTTGGTTTCACATTTTATTGCGGAATGGACGGAAAGAAAGAATTTTTCCGTTGCAGGGTAAAGACCAGCAGAAAGAGATTCCGAAGTAAAATCAAAGCGATGAAAGAATGGATAAAGGCACACAGGGATAGAACAATGCCATTGGAAATGATATTTAAAATAGTAAATGCGAAACTGCGGGGACATTACCAGTATTATGGAGTAACCGACAATACAAGGGACGTGAAGAATTTCTAAGTACAGACAAAATGGTTATTGTATAAATGTTTGAATCGGAGAAGCCAAAAGAGAAGCTACACAATAGACACTTTCTTTGATGGATTGCTTCAAACATTTTCATTGACTGAGCCGAATATTAAGGTAAGTTTGTTTTACATATAGAGTATGAAATATGAAGTGAAAAGCCGTATGCGTTAATAGCGCACGTACGGTTTTGTGTAGGGGTATGGGGAGTAATCCCCATATCTACTGGAAAAAAATCTTTTGGAAGGAAATATTGAAAGTGAAATATCGGGTTGAGACTGCTACAAAAAAAAATACGAAAGAATTCTATAAACCAAATGAAGATTATTTTTTGGTAGATAGAAATAATGGAATATTTATTATCTTAGACGGTGTAACAAGGGACAAAATAGATGGGATATACCCTGATCCAAGTCCAGCTTGTGAAGTTTCAAAAATATTTATAGATAAAGCATATAACTACATAATGAATGTTTCTTCCAAAGAGAGCGATTATCTTAAAATTATAAAAAATGCTTTTGTTGAAGGAAATAAGGAAATTGAGAAGTTTAATCATTCGTATTTAGGAAGTTTTCTTCCGGGAACAGTAGGTATTATTGCAATTATAAAAGATA
>ENA-OOZY01001141-OOZY01001141.1-human-gut-metagenome-genome-assembly--contig:-NODE-1141-length-16857-cov-13.624985_pt1 | contig 16857 bp, 9 predicted proteins | sample MGYA00241047_ERZ501410 | MGnify/ENA primary metagenome ERZ501410 (study PRJEB25962, sample SAMEA2042621) | human gut metagenome | biome: human gut; feature: human-associated habitat; material: faeces... | reverse complement strand
GTCAGGATAAGTTGTCTTGATTCTGTTTCCGTTGTCGTCATAGCTGTAGGTATAGACATTTCCCTTTGCATCTGTCATGCTTTCAAGCTGAGATTTGCTGTTGTATGCAAAAGAAGTGCGATTGCCGAGAGCATCGGTTATAGCTGTATTTCTTCCTATCTTGTCGTATTCATAATATGTCGTTCCGCCGCTTGCGCTTGTTTCGGAAACGAGGTTGTAGTTACTGTCATAGGAATATGTGACCTGTGCGCCGTTCGGGTAAGTCTTTGAAAGCAGGTTTCCGACCTTATCGTATGTCATTGTGACGGTTCTTCCAAGGCGGTCTGTTGCTGTGAGGTTATTTCCCTCACGGTCATAGGTGAATGTTTCCGTTGTGCCGTCGGGATAGGATATTTTCACAAGGTTTCCGAAGTTGTCGTAATCGTAAGATGTTTTTCTGCCCTTTTCGTCCGTTGCGGAAGATACTTTTCCCATGGAATTGTATTCGGTGGTCGTTACATTGCCGTCGCTGTCGATGATCTTGACAAGATTGCCCGAATTATCGTAGAAATACTGCTCCGTAACGGTTTTCTGCGCTCCGTCCGAGGTGTAGGTCAGCGTTTTTGCGGTGCAGTTGCCGTCGGCATCGTATGTGAACTGTGCCGTTGTGCCTGCGCCGTTCGTTGCGGAAATGACATTGCCGTTGCTGTCATAGGTCATATTCATATACGAGCCAATTTCATCGGCAACAGAAGTCAGTCTGCCCTTTGTGTCGTAGGAATAGTCAATGCTGTTGCCCATAGCATCGGTCGTGGAGGTAGTGTTGCCCTTGCTGTCATAAGCTACCGTCATTGCGGTGATACCCATTGCGTCTATGGTCGTGAGCTGTCCCTTGGAGTTGTATTCGTTAGTTACGGTATGTCCCTCTGCGTCCGTCATGGTGAGCATATTTCCGGTGCTGTCATAGCTGTAAGTCGTCACGTTGCCCATTGCGTCCGTTTTGGTCGCAGGGTTTCCGTTTTTGTCGTATGTATTGCGGACGGTATTTCCCATTGGGTCGGTCTGTTTGAGAATATTTCCGTACTGGTCGTAAATGTAACGTGTCACATTGCCGTTTCGGTCGGTGATGCGCTCCTCACGTCCGTCAACATCGTGGTCGTACTTTATCTCATTTCCGTCTGCATCAATAGTCTTGATAAGCCTGCCACTGTCATCATAAATGTTCCGTGAAACCTTTACCCCTCTCGGGTCAATGATATCGGTGAGGTAGTGATCTTCATAGATGAACTGCGTAACTTCTCCCGAAACATCGGTCACGGAAGCAAGGTCGCCGTTTTCGTCATAGGTGTATGTGACCTTTTTATCCGTCGGCGAAACGATACTCTTTATCCTGCCCTTGTCGTCACGGTCAAAGACGATGCTCTTTCCGTCGGAATGGGTTATTCCCTTTGCGGAGAAAGTGATCTTGCTTCCGTTAGGCTCGGTAACAGACTCAACACCGTTGGTCTTGTGGATAATATATACTGTGCCGTCCTGTGTCGTCAAGCGGTACTTTGTGTAGACGAATTCGGAGAAATCATATCTGTCAAGGAGCATGCCGCTGTTGAGCGCAAGCTCGTCCATTCCGACTATCTCAAGCTTCGACTTCGAGCCGTTTTCAGCCTTAAAGCTTACATTTACTCCGTAATCGGGGGAATAATACTGATAAGCATTCTTTACTGTCATGGTGAACTTATCCGTCTTGCCGTTTCCGTAATTTACGGTCACGATATGCGCCCTTGTTCCCTTTATGTCATAGTTTACATTTCCGAGAGAGCCTGTTGACGAGGTATATTTCCAGTATCGGCTCATGTTGCAGCTCTCGGTAAGGGTGAGTCCTGCTGTAGACATATTCCAGCCATAGCCGAAATCGCCGTTTGTACCTCTGTTTCTGCTGTCGTATGTTCTTATCACCGTGAGCGGCAGACCCGATACGTTAAAGTCCATGTCTTGGAACGACAGCGAGAAATTGCCTATCTTCATATTGCCCTCAACAGAGATAACATTTTCAATCGAAATGTTCTTCGTGTCGCTGTAAACGGTAAGACGAATATTGTACAAACCGTTATTGAGCATAGTTGTGTCAAGCTTTCCGAGGAGGTTTGCGTTTACGGCCTCTGTACCTTCTTTGATAAGAATATAGTTCTTCGAGCCGACAGGAGCATATTCAAGCTTATAGCTCTTGAATTTAGTTCCCGCAGCCGTGCCTACAACAGATATTGGCGCAGTTACGGACTGTCCGTCTTTCGGCGAGTAAAGCTTGCAGACAAGCTCCTCGTTTTCGACTTCGTCCTCATTGGTGATTATCGTTTCTCCCGTTGTTTCATCATAAACAACGATAAACGCACTTGTAAGGGTAATGCAGTTTCCGAATGTGTCCCATGCGTTTGCAACAACGACATGGTTGTCAACATGTATCTTGGGAATGATGACCTTTCCGTCCTTGTCGATCGGGTACTCTATTCCGTCATAGGTATATTCCACTCTTTTTATTCCGACATTGTCCTCTGCAACAATTGTAGCAATGATGTCATCGCCCTCGTAATATCCGTCGGGCTTGTCGTAGGTTATCGTCATGGTCGGACAAACGCTGTCCATAACAAATACGGTAACTTTCTTTTCGAGAACTTCGCCGTCATTAGTCTTTGCGGAGATAACAAAGCTATGTTCAAACAGCTCCTTTGCTTTGAACTGATAGGTAAGCTCATCTGAAAGCGAGATATCCTTTCCGTCGAGTGTCGCTTTTAACGTTTCGGGGAAAATTTCATCTGTTATCTTTACCGTAAGAAGCGCACTTTCACCATATTCCACAAACGGCTCTATCTCTGCGGTAAGACGCTTGTCTTCCGTATCTATCGGCATAACGGCAACAGTCTTTTCGCACTCGGAAGAAAAGCCCTTGATATCCTCTGCGGTGAAGCGGAAAACATATTCTCCCTGTGAAAGCTTATCAATGACCAAAGTTCCGTTTTCGTCAAGAGCCTTTTCCTCACCGTTTACATAAGCCTTGATCTCCTTTATCTCACGCTGACCCTCCGCAGTAACAAGGACTGTCAAGCTGTCGCCCTCCGAATAGCTTTCCTTGTCAAACACTGCCGATATCACAGGCGCAGAAGCTTCGTTCACAGGAACATTTGCAGATGCTTCTCCGACATTTCCTGCTTCGTCATAAGCCTTTGCTGTTACTGTGTAAGTTTTCTGCTCTGCATTTCTGATCGTGTAGCTGCCGTTTCCGTCAAGCTCAACAGCCTTTCCGTCAACCGTCACTTCGATTTTCGTGACAGCAGTATCGTCCTCAGCCGTTACCGTGAATACAATATCATCGCGTTCAAGATATGTGTCCTTGTCAAATTTTATTGACACGACAGGGGCTTCGGTATCGGGAGCAACGAACTCATTCACAGCGACCGATTCCTTTGCAGTACCCTCATTTCCTGCCTCATCATAAGCCTTTGCCGTTATTTCGTATGTTTTCAGCTTTGCATTTTTAATAGTGTATCTGCCGTTTTCATCGGCTGTAATGACCAAACCGTCAACAGTTACTTCAAGCTTTGTTACTGCAACATTGTCCTCCGCTGTTACGGTGAATACGATGTCGTCGTTCTCGAAATATGTGTCCTTCTCAAGCGAGATCGTAACAGTCGGTGCTTCTTCATCTACCGAAGCAACAATTATGGTTTTTGTCACAGTACCCTTGTTTCCTGCTTCGTCATAAGCATTTGCAGTGAACACATACTCGCCCACTGCGGCATTTTCTATTGTAACGCAGTTATTTTCGTCAATTTCTGCTTTGCTTCCGTTGACAAAAGCCTCTGTCTTTGCAACGCCGACATTATCTGCCGCAGTTATCTGTGCTTTTACAGTATCGCCCTTTGAATATTCTTCTTTGTCAAAGGAAATATCGACCGTTGGAGCTTCCTCATCGGCAGCTATCGGCTCTTCAACGGTTATTTTTGCAGATGAGGTGAACTTTCTGCCCGTATGATCTGTAACTTCCGCCGTAAATTCATATTCACCTGCAGTGCTTGTATCAAGGACATATTTCCCGTCCGCTATAAGTGAAACCTCTTCACCGTTGAGGGTGTACTTTATCGATGCGATCCTGCTTTTATTTGACAGAGAAACGGTATAGCTCGCTTCTTCTCCTACAAGTACCTTTTCGGACGAAGCGGATACAAAAACCGACGGGATTATTCCGTCCACCGTAATAACAAATTCCTTTACATCGGATCTTCCTGCCCAGTCAAACGCTCTTACGATTACGGGGTATTTTGCGTTTGAATTCGGCATCGTGAGCGTAAAGTTTCCGTCATCATCGACAGTTATTGCAGTATTTCCGTTGAATATTACCGAATACCATGATATTTCGGTGTCATTAAGGTTTTCTATCTTTGCATTTATCACCTGTTTTCTGTATGCATATTCGGGAAGATCAACAGCTATTTGCGGCGCAGGCGATTCCTGTCTGTCGGGATCAATATCAGCATAGCTGTCCGCAGGTTCAACTGTTATATTCTTAACAGCAGTAACTGTTTTTTCGCCGTCGTTCACAGTGCATACTATCTCATAGCTGCCCGTTTTTGTGAATACTGCGTTCGCAAGAAATGCAGTGCTGTCCCCGAATGTCACGCCCTCGTCCGTGCAGGACCATTCCACCGCAATATCCGATTTAAGACAGTCATCGGAAATATTCGCACGGATATTTAACGGGTTATTCACCTTTACAGTATCTTTGCAAACGACCTGTGCGGTCGGTCCGGCATCAGAGAACCCAGGTGCCTTTGCCTTGTCGGACATAACAGTGATATCAAAAAGCTCGGGGCTTCCTCCATCGAAGGATACTGTCATATCGACATTGAGCTTTACATATCTGCCGACCAGTCCCGTAAGCTTCTCATAGTTGTTTACAGGCACATCTTCGCCGAAGTTCACACCATCAGCACTTGCGGAGGCATAAACCGTGATCTTTCCGTCGCCATAGCGTTTTCCGTTCCAATAGATGTGCGACCAGTTGATATCGTCCTTTTCGCTGTCAAAAACCACTGACCAATTTCCGCTGTCGCTGTATCTGCTAACAGGAACAGTAACATCATCTGCATAGATGATATGCGGTTTTCCCTCACGGTCATAATACACACATGATGTATTTTCGGTAAGCTCTGCAAAGCCGTCCTTTGCGTTCACTGACAATGGGATAGATATCCTTTTGGCTTCATCTATCGTAATTCTGTCAAAATTCCATTCAAGGGTAACGCTTCCGTCAGCATTTTCGATGACTTCTGACGGAGCAGGACTGATCGATAAAATATCAACGCTGTTTTTGTCCTTTATCGTTGTCCTGAATGTTGAGTTTCTTCCTGCAACATTAAATACCTCCGAAGCAAAATATGACATGATCTTGCCGATGTCGGCTGATGTTGGAGCGTTTTTATATATACCGTTGCTGTGAATAGCAATATTCTGCATCTGGAGCGTTCCCGTGCCGATCATCATTGCAAGGATCCTTATGCCTTTTTCGCCGGCGGATCTTGCTGCCGACATTGTGAGAGATTCGTTATGTCCCTCTCCGTCGGAAAGAAGAATGATATATTTGCTTCTTTGGGGAGAGTCTGCACAGAGCATATTTACAGCCTTGTTGATACCCTGATAAATGTAGGTGTATCTTCCTCTTGTATTAATGCTATCTATCGCAGAATACAGCTGTTCCTTGTCAGATGTTAATTCGCTGTACACATTGATCATGTGTGAAAATCCAACAACAGCGATCCTGTCATTATTCTTCATTAATGATACAACATTTTTTGCAGCTTCTTTTGAAAAAACCGTTCTGTCTCCGATCATACTTCCCGATTCATCTACGACCAAAATGAGGTCAACAGCATTTTCATTGATATCAGCGTCGCCAAAGCCACTCAGATCATAGCCTATATTTATTTCCGTATCTTTTTCCGACAGAAATGTCTTATCGGAAAAATATCTGACCTTTACTCCCTTACCGCTTTCGGTATCACCGAAGATCTTTTCGTTTGCCGTCGCTTCACCTGCCGCCTTATCCGCAAGAATAAGCTGATCGGGCACAGCAAGGCTGACCCCATTAAGAGTTCCCTCATTGAAGTCTGCATCGGTCGTGTATGTTTTTACGATACCATTTGAACGGGACTGCACCATATCAAAATTTGCGCCCGTAACATTGAAAATACTTCCGTTAAAGCTTATGCTGTCAGCACAGATAAAGCCTTTTACGGTCGTATCATAGGTATTAAAGGTCACATTTCCTTTAGGCGCATACATTGCACCGTTGATATTGATCTGCGAACCGTTGATAGTTATGTTTCCTTTTTTGGAATAGAGAAAAACACGTCCCGTTGTATTGAAGCTTTCCACATTATATGTGATATTGCCCTCGGCGATAATGTAGCAGTCGCCTTCAAAGGTCGTACCGCTGATCGTAACATCGCCGTTTACCTTTATTGAGCTGTTTACAACGGTCTTGTCCTCTATGTATGCAGGACTTTCCTCAAAATATTCGTATGGCTGTGCGTTTTCATTGATCACACCGTCATAATCAGGCATTGCTATGGAAGAAATGCCCTCATTTGTTTCAGTAATTTCTGTTTTCCAGCCATTTGCAGTTACAGTTCCCACGGCATCGACTTTGCCGTTTATGTACAGCTCCGAACCGCCGTAATTAAAACTGTTTCCGGTGTAAATATTTCCTGTAAAATTGCTTTTCCAACCGTACAAGCTCAATGGATTTGTATTGCTGCCGGAAAATATGGCATAGTCATTATTTTGAGAAATCATTGGTACATAGACCGTTTTTTCAACGATCTTTTCATACCCATTTTCAGCTGTTACAATAACCTTATATGAATATCTTTTAGCACTATTTATTGACTTTGCCTTAACCTGCCATAAAATATTTTTCTCGTTTTCAGGATCCATAGTTCCAATTTCAACGATTTCAGTATCACTATCGGTCAATTGTAGTCCCTCAGGAAGAACGATCCTAACCTTTATATCTTTAACGGACTCATCACTTACATTTTTTAAAAGTGCATCCACACTGAATGGATTGGGAGAATACCCATTTCCGTTTGATGTTAATTGCTGCGGCGCATCAACAGAAACAGCTATCGGAGGCTGCATATTTACATCTATATTCGCTATGCTTAATGCATAAAGAAATAGATCATCCATTACTCTTTTGGCAAATCTATCATAGGTGTTAAAATTATGCTCCCATGTTAATCCTGAAGCTATGATTCGGCCCTTACCACATGGGTATTCAACCAAAGTAGGAGCATTGCTTTTAGAACCGCGAATTATAACATTACTGCCCTTTGGCAATGTCTCTTCGTCAAAATAGTCATGACTGCAATAATTACTGTAAAGCAAGTCATCTGAAAGTGAATTACCATCGGACAACTCAGCAGTTACAATAGGGTGATCGTAATCAACGATGTAATTATTATAATCATAATCTAAATGCTTTGTCACACCGCCGGGCAATTCTGTACTTAACCTTCCATCTGCCCAACCCGCATCACAAGCTCCGAATACAACTACACCACCAAGTTGAGCAAATGATTCAATACTTTCTTTAAACGAACTGTAATTGTTATACGTTGAAAATTGCTGATCATTTGCAAAAACAATTACTGAATAATTTCCCAAGTCCTGATACAGAAAATCAGATGTCTTTACTTTTTTGTATGCTGCACCAATGCTGTCCAAAACAATAGAATTTGCATTACTGCGCCACGGATAGGTATCTTCAATAAGCAATACTTGGCTTTTGCTATTATTCTGCAAAGAGAATAATGATATATCATCTGAAGATATCGGCACATATCCATCAGGTGCTGAAGCGGTCGTAACTCCACTGGTAGCATCTGTTGATATTTCAGCATTTGCTATTTCTTTGCCCACTATCTCCGCATGGATCGGCAGCCATATCTCAGGCACCATAGTAAGAGTCATAGCGACCGACACCAAGCCTGCCAAAATTCGATCAACACGTTTTTTTACACGATTACCTATCATATTTATCCCCCTATTATTTTATACTAAACACCATTTAAAATTTGGAAAAAATCAAGCCGACAATCTTGGATATATTGATTTCGGCGCAGATTTTTCCTGTATTTTATTGGTGTTTTGTATTATTCACTGATCGGATGATATCCTCTTTTTTGCATAAACACCTCAAGCAAAATAAGCAATGATATCGCAGTATCTGTTGCGGTCAGCATATAGCCATACCAAATATTATTTAAACACAAAAGCACAGCTATTGCAGCTGAAACCCAATATACACCGGCAGAAATGATCCTGCTGCGTTTTTTCTTTTCTTCGCTCAAATATTTATGCCTGTTTTTCACGGGCGCAAATATCCATATTGGTATATATGATAAAAGCAATAAAACAAAAGATATGATCATACCATATTCCAATTTGCTTATGACTTGTGCAACAAAAAAAGTTACCCCAAAAGTGAATACAAACGCTATATTGCATCTCAAATAGGTTTCGGCATGATAACCGCCTGTATATGATCTCAGAAATATGAACAAGGTCATAAATATCAATCCCGCAGGCAGATCTCCCAATAAAAGTCCGCCGAAAATAATAAGCATAAGATTTATCAGAGATGAAACAGATATTTCTATCCCATATTTATATATCTCCTTCATTTCTTCATCTACCTGCATATTTCGACATATAAAAGCTAAAATTTTTTGCGATATTTTTTCCATAACGTCCCCCTTTTTCATCGAAATCCATCTCATTATATCTTAAATATTTATTTTGTCAACAATTCTGGTAAGTTTCACCGCATATTGTGAAATTTGGCAGAAATATCTCAAAAAAACAAGGGACAACAAATAGAATTTACATCTATCAGTTGTCCCTTAAACATTATTATTTTGATACCTTACTGAGCTTGCTCGGTTCCTTAAACTGATAAGTACCAAAATGTGAAGCAGATCCCGCAGCTGCCTTCGCCATCTTTTCAGCAGCTTTGGCAACAGCAATCGCTACAGTTTTCTTAAGCATAGTTATTCCTCCCTTCCTTTGCAATTATTTTGATAACCATCAACATAATACATAAGATGAATAATAACGTCAATGCTTTTGGTAAGTTTGGCGATATTTAGGTAAGTTTGACATAAAATAAACTTTATTTATACATCATAACTTGACAATAAAACATATTGCCCTCTTCATAAAAGCTTGCTGTTCCATTATACTTTTCTGCAATAGAGCGAATGGTTTTCACTCCATATCCATGACGATCTGTATTTTTCTTCGTGCTTTTAAGTTCGCTGTTTATTTTTATCACTGATCCAACAACTGTATTTGCAACAATTACCAGCACCATATTTTCATCAGAACGTATAGTAACCTCAATATATCCATTGTTACAATACTTTGCAGCCTCAATAGCATTATCAAGAATATTTCCCAAAAGATTGCACAGATCTATATCATCAATTCCTTCAATGCTGCTTGATGATGCGCATATCACCCGTATTCCCTGCTCTGATGCTATAAGAAGCTTTGAATTGAGAATAGCATTAAGAAAATCATTATGCACATCGATCGTCATTCCTATTTTCTCCAGATTGCCGGATACTCTGTTTACAAAAGTATTTGCTTCATCATACTTATGTTCTCTGTATAATGCAGAAATAACCTCGAGATTCTGTTTCATATCATGTCTCATTCTATGCATCTCTTCATACTGTTCTTTTACGTTTTTGGCATAGCTTATTCTATATTCCTCCTGCTGACGGATTATACGAAGTTTTTCTGCTTCCGCATTGGTTTTGCTGAGAGAATATGTCATATAAAAACTTACGATATTAAGAATAATAATTCCCAATTCCGCAACTCCGATCAATCCCGCATGATACTGATCTAAAGATACATCATATAACGTTATATGCATACACGCCATAGATATGAACGAAATGCCAAGGATCGACAAAACCAATTTCCATTCAACTTTATTAAGTGTAACAATACTGAATTTTATTATTAAATCAAAAATACAGCAAATAAATATCTGAATAAAAATAATGGTACAAACTCTTTCAGCAGTATATGGCTCATAAATAACTGTAACATTCCTTTTAAATATCGTTGAAACAATAGATGATACTCCAAAGCTTACACTCGCCAAAACAACGACCGATATCAGGGCTGAAAAAATTTTTCTTAAAAAGCTCCCCTTTAAGAAGATCATTTCATAAATCAAATAGATCAGTATATAGATTATTCCGCCAAACCCTTCATACACTGTTAGTAAATTTATTAATGTAACACAGGCAAAATCGAAACAAACACCTATCACATACACTAATTTTCCTCTTAAAGAAGTGAAGTCATTATTAAAAAACAAACATATAAATCGAATTACAATTATAGATTCAAACAGGCTCGCCGATAATTCAAAAACTTTCCATAATATTTCTGCCATATAAGCCCCTACCTGAAATCTCTATTGAATTTTATATACATCATATCCAATTCATTTTTATATTTTCTGCTTATACCTATCCTCTGACCATCTCTCATAATCACCTCATTATTGGGATAGTCAATTCTGATCATATGCATCATATTTACAATGTTCCTATTATGAATACGAACAAACAACCTTGGTGATAATATTTTTAAAACGCTGTCGATCGTACCTCTTATATGCAGCTTTTCACCTGTTATTAAAACATAATCTACATAGTTTCCCTTTACTCTGTACCCACACTATTTCGCAGGGTGCAATAACTTTTTTCTCTCCCAAAGATATGTCCAAACAAATCTTCATATATGCAGATAAGTGTTCTGAAAGTCTATTAATAACACGATTAAGTTTTCCTTCAAGCAATTCAAAAGAATCCTTTGGCACAAAATCAAATGCTTCAAAGTCAAATACATCATAAACCAAGCTTCTTTCGGTCGTAACAAAGATTATGTAAGTTTTCGCCGAAATTTTTCGTATTTCCTTTGCAACTTCAAAACCATCCATATCAGGCATAATAATATCCAGAAATACAATATCAAACGGGTCTTTCTTATGATGTTCCAAAAATACCGTTCCGCTCATATAATCAGTAATTCTATTAGCCACATTATACTCTTCAAGCTTTTCTTTAACCATTCTTACTAACATTTCAAGAAAGACCTTATTATCATCACACACCGCCACTCTCACCATAATAACACCCTCACTTTACATATGTTAAGCACGGCTTAACTTTATTGTTATTTTCAGTATAAATATTAAATATATTTATACTTTTGAACACAAGTAAAAAAATATATTGTAAAATTATAGCGATTACTGTGATAAGGAGTTATACATCCTATGCCATTTCCCGAAATACTAAAAGAGCTTCGAGAAAAGAAAGGCTTTACTCAAAAGCAGCTTTCAGAAGCACTTTATTTATCTAAAACTGCAGTTTCACAATATGAAAACGGAACTCACACTCCAAGCATTGAAACACTTATAAAACTTGCAGATATTTTTGATGTTTCAATTGATTACCTTCTTGGAAGGACTTCTGTTCCTGTAACATTTTCCGCCTTGAAGAAATCTTTTACCCACGAGGAAAGTGTTGACGATTTTATAAGTATGCTTTTGTCACTTGATTATCATCACAGAACTGATTTAATAAAGCAAATGGAATATATTAAATTTCACAATGATATTTCAAAACATCAAAATAAAAACAGGAAGAATTAATTTATATATAATTAAAACTACTCTAATACACCATATATAATTTTTTCTAACATTTATTGTACCTAAGCAATAATGTTCTAATTCTTTTTTGATTATACACCTTATTGGATACTATTTCAAGTGTTTTTTCAAAAACAAAAGCCAAAAGCCATCTGTAACTGTGTACGGATGGCTTTTTACTTATATGAATAACTTACAAAGAAATATTGTCTGTTACCCTGCCCTTATCGAATATAAACAGCTCATACCCCTGTTTCTCAATGTTATCAAGCCAGGTATCGGTAAAATTGAGTACACTTCCCATTTTCTGCACCGATTCAGGTGTAGGTTCCGCATCTGCATCATAGGTTTCATAAATTCCCCTGCCGCTGTTCTCATAGCTTATCGGAATAACTTTTTCATTATCGTAGTCCACCTTAAAGCAAATAAGCAGATCATACATCAGATCTCCGTTCTGCTCGTGACTGTGAGCCATAGACAAAACATCTCCGTGCAACTCTACGGAAAGAGTATCCCAACCCTCTCCCGCTTCAAACACCATAGCTTCACGCTTTCCAAACATTATATCAGGAAAGCTTTCGGTAAAACGCTCATATACCTCCTTGTTCATACTATCATCAGTAAGTTCAAACTTTGTAAGCTCCTCATGTACCTCCTCAAGTCTTGTTTCCGCTTTTAACAGCTCGTCAGCCTTCGGGAACGGAGCTTCCACATCAATTTTCATCTGCTCCAGCTCTGCTTTCATAGTATCAACCTTTTCCTGCGACTGCTTTATATCCTTATCAATATTATTAACACAGTTATCAAGACGGATAAGGTTTCCTGCGGTGGTTTCGGGGTTAAGGTCGCAATAGTGATGCTTTTCTCCTTCAAGACAAGCCTTTGTTACTCTTGTCATTGTATCGAAAAGCAAGGATAACTTCATTCCACGATATTCACCGATCTGAACGGTCTTTCCTTCTGCAAGCCTTCCGATATTACTGCCGATAGCCGCCCGAAGTGCTTCACCGCCCTCTGCTCGGTCGTTATACACCTTCTCCCCTATCTTTATAGGATAAACTTCCTTGCCGTCCTCATTCAAGACCTTTGCCTGAGAATTGGCATTTTCAAAATCAACCTTATTGTGCTTGATATGAAGTTCTGCTGCTTGAATTGATGCCGGGATCTTTACCCTTATGTTATCCTGCAACTCATATATCTTTTCGGAATAGCGTGATTTCTCGGATTTCAATTCTTTGATCTGCGTCTGAAGCTGCATTTCTTCCTTTATCAAGGGATTGCCCACCAAAACAAGAGAGCCTAAAAAATCTTAAAAATAATAGTGTATATCTACACCCTTTTCTGTCGATATGTATATCTTCTCGATCATCATTCGTGCAAGATTGTTTTTCTCCTCAACGGTAAGCGTATCCCACCTGTTAAGCGGATCAAGAAGCGGTTTCGTATCAATCTTCTTAACACGCCTGTCAACAAGCATCAGCTTTTTCTCAAGCTCATTTTTCGTGCTGTGGAGCTTACCTATTCTTTCCTGAATATATCCAAAAAGAACTTCATCTGCATCGGCAAGTTTTTCCATAAGCTTTGAGGTTTCCGCTTCGATTTTCAGTATCTCTGAATGAATCTTATCAACCTCGGTGGAAGGCTTTTTGTCAATCTTTCGTGCTATCTCAAAAGCCTCAAGATGCTCTTTCATATCGCTATACACCAGCTCCTCGACCTGATTGACATTCATCTTGATACCCGAAGATTTACAGCCACGAACGCTATTATATCCGCTGCAGGTAAAATACCGCCAACTGCTGCCCGATTTGGGATTGTATGTATAATCCACCTTTACCGCATGATCGCAGTGTCCGCACCTGAGCAGACCCGACAGCCATGAACGGAGAACTTTGCCTTTTCTTATCGGTATCTGATGACGTGAGAATTTTTCCTGCACCGTAAGCCAAACATCCGAATCAACAAGTCCCTCATGATAGCCGACCTTAACATACCTGTCGGTCTTGCTTCTGTAATTGTGCCAGAACAGACCGTGCTTTCCGTCAAATGCGTCCACATCGTCAATTATGCGATAATTGTTTTTCAACAGATATTCATATACGTTCTTATCTGCCCTTACATAAAGCGGATTTTTCAGAACAGCGGCAATATTGCAGGCATCAAAACCTCTTGTAACAGTTCCGTCACCGTGGGGAGCAGTCATCGGGAGATTTTTATCGTTGATATACATAATGACATCTCTAAGCGATGCTTCGGGGTCAGAATACACATCATACATTGCTCTGACGGTAACAGCCGAATCGTACGGAACAAGTACGGAGCCTGTCTTTCCATTAATAGTCTGCCTCGAACTCTGATATCCGAAATATACCACACCGCCCTGATAAAAGCCTGTTTCCTGTGCTTTCGTGTCATAGGAATCCTTAACTCTCGCAGCTATCGCTTCACGCTCAAATTCCGCAAAGTTCAGAAGATTGTTTCTCATCATTCTGCCCTCTTTGGTGTCGGTATTGAACGGTTCGCAAAGTGATACAACACTCACGCCAAGCTTGTCAAGCTCATCGGTGATGTTCAGATATTCACGCATATTACGGCTGAATCGGTCGTACTTTTTCACCACAATTTTGGAAACAAGTCCTTCCTTGCAGTCCTCGAACATCTGCCTGAACGCAGGTCTGTGCTTTATGTCCTTGCCCGACTTTCCGTCCTCTTCGTAAATCTTGTAAAAAGCCTCCTCCCCGACAAATCTGATACAGTCAGCTATCTGTGCGGGAATGGAAAGTGAGTTGTTTCCTTTTTCCTTATCACTGACAGAACGGCGAACATAAATTGCTATATACTTATTCATTTTAAATTACCTCCGAAACGTTTTATATAAATTCAGAGGCGATTTTACGTCATATTTATTATAACATATCCGCCTCTGAATTTCAACACTTTAAAGCGATGCTTACAAATTTATTTATGCTGTTTTCTCGGATTCGGGCTTGTCCGATTTATCAATTCTCTTATCGGCAGCAACAAGAATATCATATATCTGATTGATCTTATTCTGCTTGAAACTCTCGCTCACATCTTCGGGAATGTGAGAAGTGACTTTTATACCATTAACGGTACGCTCGATTATTTTTTCTTTCATAAGCAAATGCTCCTTTCTTTTTGTGATTTCTTTTGTTCGTATATATTCGGAAAATACATCACCGGCAGTAACCGCTGCGGCTCCTGTTCCTCATTTCTCTCTGCCGCTCATCTCTCCTGCGCTGTTCATCAGCACGCCTGCGCTGTTCCTCACGCATATCCAGATAAGCAAATTCCGCATTTCTCTCCGCTGTGGGTTTAGGCTCTGCCTTGTATGTACCATCTTCCTGCGGTTCAAGCCCGTTGTGATAATTCTCGATCTGAATGCGAAGCTGTTCCTGTTCCCGAATCCTGTCATAATCGGATTTCAGAAAATCCTCCAGATACGCAAGCGACATTTCAGCTTTTGAACGTTCTTTAGAAGCTCTGCCCATTTCTTCGGCAAGGCTGTCAAGCTGTCTGAGGTCATTAAGAAGCTTGTCCTTCAGTTTCGGCAGCCAGTTATCTTCGTGAGTATTCCAACCGCCGATACCGCCGCTTTCTACAAGCTGCCAATGAAGCTTCTCCAACCGTTTCTGCTGTGCTTCATCTCTGTTTTCAATTTTGAGCAGACGAGCATATTCATCTCCAAGATAATTCAGCACTTTCAGCTGCTGCTTTTTCTCCTCACACTTGAAATACTTGTTCATAGCAACATCTTCCATTCTATTTGCAGTTTTCAGAACCTTTTCCATATCATCAAGGGAATGGATATGATTGTTATGAACAAAATTAAGAACATCGACTGTTCTTTGAAGATCAGCATACAACGGATAATTTCTTTCGGGAGCACGATAAACCTCATACTGCTTTTCACGAATGCTCACTGCAAGCTCAACCTGAAAACCGACAAACGCACTTATCTTTCTTCCGACAAATTCATTCTGCTTGTTGCTTATCCTCTCCATAAGCATCTGATAAGAATAACCGAATCCAAGCTTTGCAATACAACAGCCGTATTTCACGCCTTTCGGTTTTGCAATAAGTCTGTTTTCGTTGGTAAACGTGTAGCCGCACTCTTTCATTTTTTTGATAAGCGAATAAATGTTCGTAACATCATAACTGTGGATAAGCCTGTCAATGGTATCAGCCATCTTGACCTTCCACGAATATCCTTTCTTACAGGCATCGTGTTCCTTGTAGCTGATAGTGCTGTTTCTCTTTGGATTTTTGATAATGTCAAGTCCGTGTTCCAAACAAATCTCATCGGAACGCTTTCTGACAAACTCCAAAGATTTTCTGTTGCTGTGCCATCGTATTCCGTCGAGATCATAAGGGCAAACAGCAATATGGTTATGGCAATGATCTGTGTTGCTGTGGGTGCTGACGATTATCGGTCTGTTCTCACCAAACACTTTTTTCGCCCATTCAACACCTATGCGATGTGCTTTTTCGGGAGAAACGGAACTGTCGAACGACTGCGTGTATGAGTGAATGCGGATATTACGCTTTCCGCTTTTCTTTGAAGATTTACAATTATCGAAATTCTCATCATTGTACTTTTCAAAAATTTCTTTGAAATTGTCATAAGCTGTTTCAAGATCATCGCCGCAGCAGATGCCAGTGACATATTTCATCTTTTCATTTTTGTCGGGATTGAGAATATATTTCAAGTGAGCTTTCGGAGTTGTATGTATTGCCGTGTGCTTAACATAAGCCACATTACAGCACCTCGTAGGAAAGCGGTTTCAGATATTCATTGAGCTTTTCGCTCAATTCCGAAAACTGCTTTTTCAGGTCTCTGACATCACTCTGATACACCGCCCTGTTGGAGTTCACCACCATTGCGATCTGGTTGATGTTGTTTCCGATTTTCTTGATTTCGAAACGAAGCCCGAAAACGTCGGCGGTGTTGTAAAGCACCACCTGACTTTTCACAGCAGATGTTCTCAAAAATCTGCTGACGTTCATTCCTGCGGCAGCGGCTTTCCGCCTGATCTCAGCCGCTTCTTCCTCTGTCGCTCGGAATT
>ENA-OOZY01001138-OOZY01001138.1-human-gut-metagenome-genome-assembly--contig:-NODE-1138-length-16870-cov-2.484389_pt1 | contig 16870 bp, 15 predicted proteins | sample MGYA00241047_ERZ501410 | MGnify/ENA primary metagenome ERZ501410 (study PRJEB25962, sample SAMEA2042621) | human gut metagenome | biome: human gut; feature: human-associated habitat; material: faeces... | reverse complement strand
AAAAAATATACCACAGAACAATGACAGTGGAATAATTTATACATATGGCAATGTGGTTATTGAAAAGTATGCAGATGCCTATATGTATCAGGGAATAGATGAGCACATAATAGATTATATAAAGGGAATATCCGGAATAAAAGATGTGCAGTATTCCTGTTTTGAAACGTCAAGGATGTGGACCTGGGAAGGCTGGAATATACAGGAGGCTAAGTCAGTAAATAATAATTATCTGTATGCGGCTGAGTATGTTGAGCCATCTTATGAAATCTATAATATACTGATAGATTATGCTAAGGATTGCGATTTTAGTTATGAAGATTTCTGTAATGGCGATGCGGTAATTGTATTTGAAGAACCCAATATACATGGAGGGTATGATAGTACAATTGGCAAAGATACGAAGATAAATCTTATGAATTATTGCAGCTTTCCAAAAGGTTCTACATCTTATGACAGTTCTTATGGTGGTGAATATTACGAAAATTTATATGAATATATGTATAATAATGGAATGATAACGGTTAATGATAATTACAAGTCATTTAATGAGGATTATCTTACTTCTGATATAACCACAGAAGAGCTTGATAAAAGGTGCAGGGAAATAATGAATATAGATGAAAATATTCAGGTCAGCAGGTCAGTTGCTGAAGGTATCGTTGGAAATACTATTTTAAATGAATATGAATATGATACTCTTTTTGCACCGGCGGCAGTGACAAGGGCTGCTAATGTAGTCTATGTTAATGATGAAATAAAGGAAAGATTAAAAGAGTATATACCTGAGTATGCCAAATATACGATGGTAGCTTCTAATAAGCTTGGACAACGGGCCGTAGACCGCCAGAATGAATTGCTTAGAAATCTGCTTGGTATGGAAGAATTACCAGAAACAATTACACTTGCAATGAAATACAACCAGATTAATGTAAAGTACAGCTTAGATTCGGTAAATCTTTCTACAGGCAATAATCTGCAATCATATCTTGGACCAGCAGGATTTTCATATTATGTGTATTCAGATGATAAAGATGATGCCAGAAGGGAAGCAATAGTCAATTACATATTATATGGAGTATCTCTGGCGGCAGCAGTATTCGTGTATATAGCAGTATCTCTGGTTATTCTTGTAACGAGAATGAAACAGTATAAAGATATAATACGTGTTATGAGGAATACAGGTGCAGACAGGGAAGTAATAGAGAAAATCTGTATGAAGGAATGTATCGTGTTATCGCTGTGGTGTATAATACTTGCACCAGTAACGCTTGTGGCAGAGTATCTTGTAATACATAAGATAATCAAAGGATACTAAAATATAATTAGAATTAAAGATATAATCAAAATATAAATATTTTAAAATAAAAAATGCGGATGACAGGAATCGAACCTGCACATCGTACGATACTAGAACCTAAATCTAGCGCGTCTGCCAGTTCCGCCACATCCGCAAGCGAATACTACTTTAACATATAATAAAAAAATAGTCAACTTATCTTAACAGGGCCTCTATAATGGAGGCTCTGTTTTTCCAGTCGTGTCTGTTATGGCACAGGCTGTAAGCGTTATCAGCAATAGCCTGAAGCTTATTGTCGTCTGCTAATAATTCTTTAATATAGTCTGTAAGAGGCTTGGTGATATTAAGGTCATACCCGGAAAGCTCATAATCCCTTAACATATTAAGGTCATACAATATTATATTCTGTCTGTCAGTGAATAATTCATCAATATATATAGATGAGTCAGAGAGGCTGACAGCACCATTAAGACAGCTGTTAAATATACGGTCGTGAATGCCATTTTTAAACCAGGGCATTACATTAAGTGATATTTTGGACTGGCTTATCATATCAAGGCATTTCTGGGAATTAACACCGCCGTGCATAATGATATTCTCAGGGTGGTTACATTCTATATAATTATAGCCGGAACCATATGTATTAAGCTTTATTCCAGAGTCTGCAAGCATACGGATAACAAGCTGTCTGTAGTGAAATCTTACAGAAAGGTCAACATACATCATTGGCGGCATACAGTTGGCGAGCTGTTCATCAGTTATTTCTGGAAATTCTTCTTTAAGACACATTTCTGAGAGCTCATCAATAGTAAGGTCCGGTGACATAATAAGGCGTTCTAAGGCACTTTCATAGAAATCAATATAATCCTGTTCCATATTATTAAGCTGCTTTCTTAGAATATGCTTAGGAGTGTAATTGCCTGTAAATATTACATCGATTGGACGTTGGCACATTGGCAGGTAATCATAATCTTTAATAAGCTTTCTGTGTTTATTGAGCTCGGTTCCGGCAGATGGGATAAAATATACATCAACATCGGGAAAGAAGCGTTTCATATAATCAATATGCATATGGTCAATATTGACCTGACGATAATGTTCAGGCAGAGCTTTAAGAAACTGATTGTAATATAAAGGGTGGTCAACAACGATATTAATAACTGTAACACCAGAATAGTCCCAGAAGTTCCAGCCATCATTGTTATATAACCCTTCTTCGCCCTCAAGTCCCTCAAAGTTAAAGGTAATTGCATAGAGCTGTTCATTGCATTGATTATTATAATAGTGCATAAGCTCATTAAAGCTGTTCTTTGATAAAAGCAGGTTGTACCAGAATATTTCGTATCCCTTGCTTTCTAAATATTCAGCTATTTCAACAGAGAAGAACTCAAGTGTTTCAACTCCACCTTTAAACATTATTATCCTTTTCATAATATAATCCTTAAATATCTTTGAATATAGTATCAAGTGCAGAGGCATCAAGCTCCTCAGCACGTCCTGCATCGATATATTCAGCAACGTGTGGGTCTATAGGCATTTTAGCAACATTTTTAATGCCCATATCTTCGGCAACCTTATCAATATTGCTTTTTCCGTAAATGTAGTGGATATTGCCACAGTCAGGACATTTGAAATATGACATATTCTCTACAATTCCGATAACAGGAATATCCATCATCTTAGCCATATTAACAGCCTTTTCAACAATCATAGATACGAGATCCTGAGGTGATGTTACAACAACAATTCCGTCAACCGGGAGTGTCTGGAATACAGTAAGTGGAACATCGCCAGTTCCAGGTGGGCAGTCGATGAACATACAGTCTGTATCTTCCCATGCTACTTCCTCCCAGAACTGCTTAACAGCACTGGCGATAACAGGACCTCTCCATATAACAGGGTCGGTTTCGTTATCAAGAAGATAGTTAAGTGACATAGTCTTGATACCGGTGCGGGTTTCTGGTGGGTATATTATTGTACCTTCTTCATTGCAGGTTGCCTTGCCTGAAAGACCAAAAGATTTAGGGATAGATGGTCCTGTTATATCAGCATCAAGAATGGCAGTTTTAAGACCAGACTGGCGTGCTTTAACTGCAAGAAGTGAAGTTACAAGTGACTTTCCGACACCGCCCTTACCACTGACAACAGCTATAACTTTCTTTACATTTTTATTATTATCATTTCTTGAGTTCTGTGGTGCTGTTCTTTCGCTACAGTCAGAACCGCAGCTTGAACAGTTATGTGAACATGCTTCGCTCATTAGATAATCCTCCTGTATTAATAATTGTTAATAATGTGAGTGTCAGGGGCATAAACAGCGGTTTCTTAGCGAAGAAAAGCATATTTACCTGTGACACGTCATAATTAGAATTATTGTAGCATAATTTAAGTGTTAATCAAAGAGGAAGATGTTATGCAAATATACTAATTAATTTCATATTGACAAAATTCAAGGTATATAATATATTAATCATAACAACTGTACTAATTAATATAGTACAGTTAATACATTGCAATGGATAACTGGTATAGAATACTGGTAGTAATTATAAGATCTATAAGACTTATGATAGTTAATAACAATTATAGATAAATTATAATCAATATGAATTAAATATTAGAAAGGATTGGTAATACGATGTTCGTTATAGATGTCATGTCGCGAGTGCCTGTATATGAACAGATTATAAATCAGGTTGAGGAGCAGATAATGACTGGAATTCTTAAAGAGGGAGATAAAATGCCATCTGTAAGAAGCCTGTCAGTTAAACTGTCAACTAATCCTAATACAATTCAGAAAGCGTATTCAGAGCTGGACAGAAGACAGATGATAGTCACAGTTCCGGGTAAAGGGTCGTTTATATCGCCTGACGCACTTGAAGCTTTGGGAGTTAATGTAAGGGAGAAGCTTCCTAAGTTAAACCAGATTGTAAGGGAGCTTGCATTAGCAGGTATTTCTAAAGATGAGATTATTGAAAATGTTAATAAGGTATATGAAGAAATAGAATAAATAAGGGAGGGCTTGTGATGATTAAGGTTAAGGAAGTCAGCAAGAATTTTGAAGACTTTGTTGCACTTGATAATATTACTTGTAACATCAGTGACGGCTGTATATACGGAATGGTCGGCTCTAACGGTGCAGGAAAGTCAACATTTTTAAGAGTTCTTGCAGGCATATATAAGCCGGAAAAGGGTGAGGCATATATAGATGATGCACCAATATATGAAAATCCTAAGATTAAGGAAAATGTGGTTCTTGTGGCAGATGAATTATTCTTCCTGCCAGGTGCTAATATGAATAAAATGGCAAAGCTGTACGCATCGATATATGAAAAGTTCGATTGGGAAAGATTTAATAAGCTTACAGAGCTTTTCGAGTTAAATCCAGCAAAGCCAATTGGCAATTTCTCTAAAGGAATGAAAAGACAGGCGGCAATTATACTGGCATTGTCTACAAGGGCAAAGTATATGTTCTTTGATGAGACATTTGACGGTCTTGACCCTGTTATGAGAAATCTTGTTAAAAAGCTTATATGCAATGATGTTATTGAATATAATGCAACTGTTATTGTGACTTCACATTCATTAAGGGAGCTTGAGGATATATGTGACCATCTTGCATTACTGCACAGAGGTGGTCTTGTACTTGACAGTGATGTGCTTGAGTTAAAGACATCACAGTTTAAAATTCAGGTTGCATTCAGGAATGAATTCTCAAGAAGTACATTTGATGAATTTAACATAATAAGATACAGACAGGAAGGTTCTGTTGCCAATATGATTATTAATGGCGACAGAGATACAACTGTTGAGAAGCTTAGTAAGTTAAATCCGCTTGTTCTTGATGTGCTTCCGCTTACATTAGAAGAAGTATTTACTTATGAGATGGAAGCGTTAGGTTATGAATTTGATACAGCATTGGAGGTGGAACTTGATGGACAATACTAATAATAAAAATGTATTTAGTTTAAAGCTGTTCTGGCAGACAGTAATACAGTTAAAGGTGATTGGATTTATATCTTTAGCAGTTGTGGCATTTGTATCAGGATTTCCAATTATCATAAAAGGACTTAATATTAAAAAAATGATAAATGCCGCTAATGCTGCGGCAGAGAGTGGCGCGGAAGTTATTAATATGTCATCGACTTATACATCATTGGTGTCACCGATATCATCACAAGGAGTGCTGCTGATTGTTGTATTGGTTATAACACCGATACTTGCTCTTTATGCGTGGTCATTTCTTAATAAAAGAAGTACAAGTGATTTCTACCATTCACTTCCATACAAAAGAAAGGCATTATTTATAAGTAAGTTCGCTGCAGTTACATTCTGGCAGGCAGTATCAATGTTGACAGCTTTTGTGGCAAGCTTTATAGGTTACCACATTTTTAGGAACTATTTTATAGTTGATTACGGTGTAACAATTCATATATATGTTGCAGAATTTATATGTGCACTTCTTTGCAGTGCGGCAATTGCACTGGCTTGTTCAATAACAGGAAATATATTCAGCAATATATGTGTGTCAGGACTTATAGTATTTCTTCCAAGATTTATTATACTGCTTGTCGCAATCACAGTTACAGGTTCAGTTGCTACAGCTACTATGGAATGTCCTGTGTGGATACTTGATAATTCTTATAATATGCTTACAGCACAGGTGCTTGGTGTGTTTGACTCGATATATAGTACATCGTCAAGTGTTTCACAGATGCTTTTGTCAATTGCATCTAATATGTATACACTGGTTCTTGCCATTATTTATATTGTTCTTGGCTGTGTGCTGTTTACTAAGAGAAAGAGTGAGACAGCAGGTAAGCCGGCACTTGGCTGGAAGTTACAGTTTGCAATAAGAACTGCAATCGGTTTTGTTATAAGTGTTCTTGGCGTTATGCTTTATATAAGGGAAAAGCGTGGCGGCTACAGTGGATATTTCCTTGAATATATAGTAGTTCCATTTGTGGTGGCTGCATTTGTTGTAATAATATATGAAGTCATATCAAGCAGGAAGCTTCACAGAATAATAAAAGCAATACCTTCAATTATTCTGGCATATGTTATTGCGGCAGTATTTGGAGTGATTGTTAATGCAGGAATTGGGCAAATGCTTTCGTATGTTCCAGATACTTCAAAGGTAAAGTATGTAAAGATGTCAATTGCAAACGACAATATGTCCTACAGGTATTCAAATGAAAATGATTATTTCGAGGATATAGTAAGCAGGCTTAAGATAACAGATGAAGAAGTTATAAAGCTTGTAGCAGACAGCATTGAGGATAATTTACAGAACATACAGGATATCAGCGCAGGCTATTATAATAATGGAAGAAAAAATGAAGAGTATGTAAAATATAATGTGTATATTAAAGACGGCATATTTGGAAGATACAGAAAAGTATTCATTAAGCAGTCAGAGGTTGTTAAGCTTGCTTCCAAGTTCGGGAATATGCAGGATATAAGTAAGGAATATAAGAACCTTCCAGCATTTGAAGATGCCAAGCTTACATTTATGGATAACATAATTACACAGGAAGCTGCCAAAGAAGTGTACGAAACTTTCATTAATGAAATTAACAGTATTCCATTTACACAGTATTATAGCTGTATTAATGATGTTTCATCAAGATACAGGGGTGGTATGCCATATATATACATTTCGTTTACAAGAAATGGAATACCATACTCAGCACAGATATTATTAGGTGATAAGCTTCCTAAGACTTTAAATGCTTATTATAATGCAGTTAATAAAGTAGCATCACAGAATATATCAGAGACAAGTAATAAGCTTAAAAAGTATCTTGATAACTTTGAAAGTAAACGATTGAATAAATCGGACAATGATGATGATTTTACATTGTATATATATTCAATAAAAGACGGCGATTATTATTATATGGACAGCAGTAATATATCAGATATGAATCTTATCAGTGAAATAAGAAAAGCACTTGACAATCCATTTGATAAGACCTTTGATACTGATAAGGTTATATTATCAGTAAGCTATTATGATGAGGATACTTATAATAATGTTAAGTATTATATGCAGCTTAGTGATTATAGTACTTTAAAGTCGTTGGGATATTAATGTTTAACAATTATAATTAAAGAATGATACAATTATAAGAAAGCTATAATTAAATGGTAATTGGGCTGTTACACTAAATGGTAATTTGTATAATATGCAGGCAGAAGGCCGTATGCTTACAGCTGCATAATGTATAGATTAAGTTTAGTGTGACAGCTTTATTTTTATGTTATTGCAGGGAATGGTTATGTAGATAATGAATAAAAAATCGGAGTGGGATAAGACAGGAACGCGGCTGATTAGTAAAAAATACTGGACATATTAGTACAAAAGTAGTATATATAAAAGTATCAAAAAGCTACTTTTAATAAGAGGTATAGGTTTTATGAGTGAAATTAGCAATAATAATGAGTATATACCAAGAGCTGAAAGAAGAAATAAAGATGGGCTTACAGAAAAGGAGTTTCTTGAACAATATAATCCGGGACACTATGAAAGACCTAGTGTTACGGTTGATATGCTTCTTTTTGGCATGAGCAGGGATTTAAAATGTCTTAAAGTACTTCTTATAAAGCGTAATAATCATCCATATATAGATTGTTATGCACTTCCGGGAGGTTTTGTTAATATAACAGAATCAGCGTATACGGCAGCGTGCAGAGAGCTTGAAGAAGAAACAGGACTTAAAGATATATATATGGAACAGCTCTATACAATGAGCCAGCCGGACAGAGATCCAAGAATGAGGGTTATAGATATAGCGTATATGACACTTATTCCAATTGATGGAATTAAGCCGCAGGCTGGAGATGATGCGAGTGAAGCATTATGGTTTGATATAACATTTAATGATGAGATATTGACATTTGCTAATAAAGAAAAAAATATTACGATTAAATATTCGCTTAAGGAAAAGACATTTAAAAATGGCTGTATCAGCGTGAAGAGTTACATTCCGGAACTTATAAGTTATGAGGCGTTAGCATTTGACCACGCCCAGATTATCCTGGAGGGACTTATGAGATTAAGGAATAAGACACAATATAGTGATGTTGCATTTAATCTTATGCATAAGGAATTCACACTTCCAGATTTGCAGAGAGTGTACGAGATTATACTTGGAAAGCAGTTGTATAAGACAAGTTTTAAAAGAAGTATAAATGATAAAATAAAGTCCGTTAATAAAAAAGGTGTATCAATAACAGGCAATAAATTATCAGAGTTATATGTATACAGTAATGACAGTCAGGAGTAAGTGTAGCAGCACAGGAACGGAGGATTATTTATGAAATTAAATCCAATTATAGTAAGTCTTTTGGAAACAGATATGTACAAGTTCAGTATGGGACAGGCAATTTACCACCAGTTCTCTGATTATAAGACAACCTGGACATTTAAGTGCAGGAATAAAGATGTACATTTTACAGAAGAGATGGTAGAAGAAATCAGAGAGCAGATAAAGCATTTCTGTACTTTAAGATTTACAGAGGACGAGCTTGATTATCTTGAAAATGTTAAGTGGATGAAAGGAAGTTATGTTGATTTCTTAAGATTATGGCAGGCAAGATATGCTGATTTTAAGATTACAACTGATGCAGAATGTGGACTTAGCATAGAAACTTTTGGAACGTGGCTTAATACTTCATTATATGAGATACCAACACTTGCGATTGTCAATGAAGTGTATTTCAGAATGGCATATAATTATGATGAACTTCTTAAGAGCTTTAAGGAAAGATTAAGTGCCAAGGTTGCGGCACTTGAGGCCGATGAGGCTGATGAAGCACAAGGAAAGAATGTATACAGGCTTGGAAGCTTTAGTGAATTCGGACTTAGAAGAAGATTATCATCAGAGGCACAGGAACTTGCGGTTAAGACACTTGCAGAGGCTGACTATAATGGTAATTCTTTGTTCGTAGGAACAAGTAATGTATATCTTGCCAAGAAATATAATCTTACACCTGTTGGAACAATGGCACACGAGTGGATAATGTGTACAGGACAGGGCAACCATAAGCACAATCCGGCATATTCTAACTGGTATGCACTTGATGCCTGGGTAAGGGAATATGGAATTCTTAATGGTATTGCACTTACAGATGCGATAACAACAGACTGCTTCTTAAAGGATTTCCAGCTTACTTATGCAACACTTTTTGGAGGTGTAAGACATGACAGCGGCGACCCATACGAATGGGGAGATAAGATGATTAAGCATTATGAGAGTCTTGGGATAGATGCTGCTAATAAGACATTATTATTCAGTGACAGCCTTGACTTTGACAGGGCTGACAAGCTTTACAGATACTTTAATGCAAAAGCTAAGGTTGCATTTGGAATAGGAACATATATAAGTAATGATACAGATGTTCCGGCACTTAATATAGTAATGAAGACTACTAAATGTAATGGAATGGACGTTGCTAAGATTTCAGATAATCCGGGAAAGGGTATGTGCAAAAATCCAGAATATGTTGAATATCTCCAAAGATGCATAGACTGGAGGATGAATAACGACAGATAATAAGGCAGGTAACTGCAAATAAACATAAGAGAGAGGAAATATATGCAGTATACACTTAGTAATGATAATTTTGAGGTGATTGTAGATAGTAAGGGCTGTGAGATAGTATCAGTTATTAGAAAGAGCGATAATAAGCAGTATATATGGTCAGGACAGCCAGACATATGGAAAAGACATACACCAGTATTATTCCCGCTGGTTGGAAGGTATAAGAACGATACTTCAATATACGAGGGAAAAGAATATCATATGACACAGCATGGTTTTGCAAGAGATATGGAGTTTAGTCTTGTTATGAAGGATAATAGTGCCGTGGTAATGAAACTGGAGTCTGATGAGAACACTAAAGCTGTATATCCTTTTGACTTTGAGTTAAAGATAACACACAGACTGGCAGATAATAATGTCATAACTATATGGGAAGTTGTGAATAAGGATAATAAAGAGATGTATTTCAGCATTGGTGGACATCCGGCTTTTGTGTGTGGTGAAAATGCCATTGGAGCACAGGTAAGATTCGAAACCAAAGAGAATGGAATACAATACCATTTGTTATCAAAGGATGGACTTGTACAGCCAGATATCCATTATATGCCAATCACTAATAAAAATGTGACATTGACAGATAAGGATGCTTATATTATTGAGAACAGCGACATAAAATGTGTAAGCCTTTGTAAAGATTGCAAACCGGTTGTTGAGGTTATATTTGATACACCGGTATTTGGATTGTGGTCATCAGCAGGAAAAGGAGTACCTTTTGTGTGCATAGAGCCTTGGTATGGACGTGCTGATGCAGTAGATTTTAACTGCAGGCTTACAGACAGGGAGTGGGGCAATAAGCTTGCAGTTGGGAAAGTGTTCAGCGGTGGTTATAAGATGAGGTTTATGTAACTTTTAATCATTTAATTGTCGTCCGGTACTATCCATATGGAAGTTATCTTTTAAGATAAGCTGTGATATAGGAACAATCTCATACCCTTGCTGTTCAAGATTAGTAAGGACGGTATCGAGTGCATCAGCCGTGAATTTAGCACCGTTGTGCATAAGAATTATAGAGCCGTTGCCAAGTGCTTTGTGCGTGGTGATGGTTTTTATAATGTTTTCAACGCCGTAGTCCTTCCAGTCAAGAGAGTCAACGTCCCATTGTACAGGATAGTGGTTACAGCCATATATAGTATTAATTAGTTCAGAATTATAATCACCATAAGGAGGGCGGAACAGGAAACAGTTGTATCCTGTGAGTTCTTCTATTTTCTGGTGTACAGACATAATTTCCTCTTTCTGTGAGGCAGTATCAAGCTTACTCATCTGTTTGTGGTTCTCGCTGTGATTTCCAAGGTCGTGGCCGCGGCTGTATATTTCTTTAACCATATCAGGATAAGTTGATACCCAGCCTCCCGTCATAAAAAATGTAGTCTTTACATTATGTTTATCTAAAACGTCCAGTATCTGGATAGTATCGTCAGCACCCCACGCAGCATCAAAAGATATCGAAATCTGTTTCTTGTCAGTCTGCACGCAGTATATTGGCAGTGCTTTTTTTCCTGCCTGACAATCACCAGTTATATTACCTCCGCCAATTCCATTAATAACAGCCGAACTATTGGCATATGCACCGTGTTGTGTGAATATTGTCGTGTATATGTAAAAAAAAGTAGCAAGACTAAGAAGTATTATGGAAAGTAATACTGATAATTTGTAATGGCTGATCTTCATTGTAATCCTCATTTCTGTATGATACAGGCACTTATTGTTGGAATATTATATGTTAAAGTCAAAGTTAATATGACGGTTTACATTATTAGTTTTTGACAAAACAATGTATACAAGATAAAGGTAAATGTAGTATATTATCTGTATTGGCGTATTAGTTGAGGGTGCGTAAAATGTGCACTGGTGAATATTATAATAACGCTTATGCTTATCATTTAATCAGGAAAGGAACAGAGTGATATGGGAAAGTATACTAAGCAGGACATATTTAGAATGGTTGAGGAAGAAGATGTTGAATTTATCAGACTTCAGTTTACTGATATGTTCGGAGTTTTGAAAAATGTAGCTATTACATCAAGCCAGTTAGGAAAAGCACTTGATAACAAATGTATGTTTGATGGTTCTTCAGTAGAAGGATTTGTAAGAATTGAAGAGTCGGATATGTATCTTTATCCAGACTATGATACATTTGAGATATTCCCATGGAGACCACAGCAGGGCAAAGTTGCAAGGCTTATATGCGATGTGTATACACCTGATGGTAAGCCATTTGAAGGCGATCCACGCTGGATTCTTAAGAAAGTAATTAAAGAAGCTGAGGATATGGGATATGTATTCGAGGTAGGACCTGAATGTGAATTCTTCCTGTTCCACACAGATGATAACGGACTGCCAACAACACTTTCACACGAGAAAGCTGGATATTTTGATTTAGGTCCAACAGATTTAGGTGAAAATGTAAGACGAGATATGGTGCTTACACTTGAAGATATGGGCTTTGAAATCGAAGCTTCCCACCACGAGGTTGCGCCGGCACAGCACGAGATTGACTTCCGCTATGATGAAGCGTTAATTACGGCGGATAACATTATGACCTTTAAACTGACGGTCAAGACGATTGCTAAAAGACACGGTCTGTATGCAACCTTTATGCCAAAACCGAAATACGGCATCAACGGTTCGGGCATGCATGTCAATATGTCCCTTGCAACATTGGACGGCAGAAATATTTTTACAGATGAAAATGATGAACGCGGACTCTCGGAAGATGCGTATCATTTTATTGCGGGACTGATGGCGCATGCAAAGGGCATGACGGCAATTACCAATCCACTGGTCAATTCTTATAAAAGACTGGTACCTGGCCACGAAGCGCCGGTTTATATCGCATGGTCGTCTGTTAATAGAAGTCCGTTAATCCGTATCCCTGCAGGCAGGGGCGAAACAACCCGTGTGGAATTAAGAAGTCCGGCTCCGGCAGCCAATCCGTATCTTGTACTGGCGGCATGTCTTTCGGCAGGCTTGGACGGTATTAAAAGAAAGCTTACCGTGCCGGACAGCGTAGACTGCAATATTTTTGAGATGACACAGGAGGAACGTGATAAGGCAGGAATTGAAAAGCTGCCGGAAAATCTTTACGAAGCTATACAGTGCATGCAGGAAGATAAAGTCATCTGTGATGTTTTAGGAGAACACATTGTATCCAAATACGTCGAAGCCAAGTTAAAAGAGTGGAATGATTACCGCACCCGGGTTTCCCAGTGGGAATTAGATGAATACCTGTACAAGTTCTAAGCAGGAATAAAGACAGCCAATACAGTAAAAACGGAGGAAAGGAAAATGGCAACACTGATTGTAGCATTTCCTAAGTTAGAAGAAGCAAAAGCTGTCAGAAATCTGCTGGTCAGGAGAGGTTATGAAGTCGCTTCGGCATGTACATCAGGGGCACAGGCAATCAATATGGCGGACCGCCTGTCAGACGGAATTATTATCTGTGGATATAAGCTTTCAGATAATATGCTGTATTCCGAACTGTATGAGTATAAGCCGAAAAGCTTTGAAATGCTGCTTGTGGCATCGAAAAATCTGTGGGATGACTGCCAGGACAATGACATTGTCTGTGCGGCAATGCCGATCAAAGTCAATGACCTGATAAATACAATAGAAATGATGCTGCAGGTACAGGTGCGCAGGCGGAAAAAGAAACGCATGCAGCCGAAACGCCGCAGCCCGCAGGAGCAGAAGGTAATTGACGATGCAAAAGCAATCCTGATGGAAAAGAACAATATGACAGAACCGGAGGCATTCCGCTATATTCAGAAATGTAGTATGGACAGCGGAAACACAATGGTAGAATCCGCTTCAATGGTAATAGGAATTTATTCAGAATAAATATATCAGAAATGTGGAGAAGTGTGAACAAGCCATAAATCTAAGCTTGTTCACACGGAGATTTGTTTCTGAGCGAAAACAAATCTCCCTGATTGCAGATGAGAAACCGCCTGCGCGAATTTCTCATCGCAGCTTCGCGGCAAAGTCGCTCAGAAATGAGGAGTAGTATGAAATTTACAAAAATGCAGGGAGCAGGAAATGATTATGTCTATGTGGACTGTACCCAAAATGAATTAAAAAACGCGTCAGAAGTGGCAGTTGCGGTCAGTGACAGACATTTCGGAATCGGTTCGGACGGACTGATTCTGATAAAAAAATCCGACAAAGCAGATTTCTTTATGGAAATGTATAACGCAGACGGTTCACAGGGCAGCATGTGCGGCAACGGTATCCGCTGTGTCGGCAAATATGTATACGACAACGGACTGACAGACAAGGCGGAAATTACCGTGGAAACGTTATCCGGTATTAAGACATTACAGCTTTATCCGGGTAGTGACGGCAAAGTAAAGACGGTCAGGGTCAATATGGGTGCGCCGATATTACAGCCGGAACAGATTCCGGCAGACATTCATGCTTTTAAAAATGCAGAAACCCTTAAAAATGTGGACAAGCTTGTTGCACAGCCAATCAGCGTAGACGGAAAAGACTACGAAGTGACCTGTGTATCCATGGGAAATCCGCATGCAATTGTTTATTTAGACAAAAATGTTGATTTAAAAGCATTTGAACTGGAAAAAATCGGTCCGATGTTTGAAAATCATCCGGCATTTCCGGACAGGGTAAATACTGAATTTATTCAGGTGTGCGACAGTGAAAACTTAAATATGCGTGTGTGGGAGCGCGGCTCCGGCGAAACGTTTGCCTGCGGCACAGGTGCGTGTGCAAGCCTTGTGGCAACCGTGTTAAACGGCTTGTGTGATGATACTGCTACACTGCATTTGTTAGGCGGCGATTTAAAAATTACATGGGATAAGAAAGAAAATACCGTATATATGGAAGGACCGGCAGAAACGGTATTTACGGGAGAATGGCAGGTAAAGGAGGAAAATTAAAATGATGGCAGAACAGAATATGCAGGAATTTATTGAAGTGCTTTCCTCTAAGGCAGCAGTACCGGGTGGCGGCGGCGCATGTGCATATGTGGCGGCAGCAGGTATGGCACTTGGCGCAATGGTTGCCAATCTGACAACCGGCAAGAAAAAGTATGCGCAGTATCAGGAAGAAATCGAAGAACTCTTATCAAAGGCGGAACAGCTTTCTAAAGAATTGATGACATATATGGATAAGGATGCCGAAAGCTTTGAACCGCTTTCAAAAGCTTACGGACTTCCAAAAGACACAAAAGAACAGCAGGAATATAAAGAAGCGGTTATGGAAAAGGCATTAAAAGAAGCGAGCCTGACCCCGGTTGCCTTAATGGAAAAGATATTGGATGCATTAAAAATCCTAGAACGGTTGTCCGTTGTGGGAAGCCGTCTTGCCATCAGTGATGTCGGCGCAGGTGTACAGCTTTGCAAGGCTGCATTAAACGGCGCTTCTTTAAATGTATTTATCAATACAAAGCTGATGAAAGATACAGAAACGGCAGAAGAATTAAACACAAGAACTGATGCACTGTTAATTGAAGGCAATGAACTGGCAGACAGAATTTATGAAGAAGTCGTGGATGCGATAAGATAATTGGATTTGCAGGTGGTACAACAGAAATGTAGAGATAAAGTATTGCCTATGGATACGGAACTAAAAAAAGGTTTGGAAAAGAGGAAACATGGAATTATTAAAGGGAATAGATGTTGCAAATGCAATCAATGAAAAATTAATCAAAGAAAGTGCGGATATGGGCGGCAGAGTACCGAAGCTTGCCATCATCCGTGTCGGTGAGCGTCCGGATGATATGTCTTATGAGCGCGGTGCAACCAAGAAAATGGAAAAGGTAGGTTTTGCCTGTGAATCCTTCGTTTTCCCGGAAACCATCGAAAATGAAGCTTTTCAGAAAGAATTTGACACAATTAATGATAACCCTGAGATTGACGGTATTTTACTGCTTCGTCCGCTTCCAAAACACTTAGATGAAGAAGCGGTGGTGGGCAGAATTTCCCCGGAAAAGGATTTAGACGGCATTTCCCCGGTCAATTTAGCCAAGGTTTTTGCAGGGGATAAGACAGGCTTTGCACCGTGTACGGCAGAGGCAGTTGTTGAAATGCTGGATTTTGCGGGAATTGATGTCACAGGGAAAAGAGTCACGGTTGTCGGCAGAAGCCTTGTAATCGGGAAACCGGTATCCATGCTGTTATTAAAAAAGAATGCAACTGTGACAATCTGCCATACAAAGACAAAGGATATGAAAGAAGAAATAAGAAAGTTACTTGCCGGAAAAATACTTATGGTAAAACCAAGCGGGGATATGATACGGTGGATTGTAACCGATGCCGGACCATTTATCCCATGCGACTGTTAAAAGATCCACCAGAGTAGGAGTGCCAGTACTGCCAACACAGCCAGAAAGATCAGTGTGGAGCGGAGATAGTATTGTGTTTCCGCCTTTTCTTTTTCCCGGGTGGCTTTTTCTATCTTTTCCAGCTCCTCAATAGTAATATTCGGATTCTGAAACGTTCCTTTCCGGTACATCTTGCCTTGAAGGTCCTTCATCCGTTCCCGGCGCAAAGTAAGCAGATCCCTGTTTTCCTTATTGCGCCTGATCATATCAAAAACAAATCCCGAGAAGCTCATATACAGCAGTTTTTATTAGTGAATTAGCATTACGAATACAAAAATAGAAAATAATTCGGGATTCTCTTTGCTTATTCGTAACCTATTGCTTTTTAGCCCTTTTAAAATTTTACTGTCTTTTTAAATCTTGCTGTCTTTTTAAGGATTGGCTGTCTTTTAGCCCTATTACCTTTTTAATTTAAGCTCTCTTGCTTTTTAAATCTCCTGCTTCTACTGCTTATCATTCTTTAATACCCAAATCTCTGTTGTCTCCTGTCATTTCTCCGCCCATTCCAGAATGGTCGGACTCTTTACATTCACCCCGAACAGGTGTGCTTTGGCGAGAATATTCCGTGCCAATTGCGCTTTATATTCTTCGGGTGCATACCTGAAATAAGCTTCTGCCGCACGT
>ENA-OOZY01001135-OOZY01001135.1-human-gut-metagenome-genome-assembly--contig:-NODE-1135-length-16902-cov-3.521755_pt1 | contig 16902 bp, 10 predicted proteins | sample MGYA00241047_ERZ501410 | MGnify/ENA primary metagenome ERZ501410 (study PRJEB25962, sample SAMEA2042621) | human gut metagenome | biome: human gut; feature: human-associated habitat; material: faeces... | reverse complement strand
CCGCCGATGGTGGCAGCTGCCGTCAGGATGCCGGAGAGCAGGCCCATAGTCAGGCCCTCGATGACGAAAGGCAGGGTGACGAGGGCGTTGGTAGCGCCGACATACTTCATGATCTCGATTTCACGGCGGCGGGCAAAGACGCTCAGCCGGATGGTGGTACCCACCGTGATGATGCTGACAGCCATCAGCACCAGCACCAGACCGCGCCCGACCTTGGTGACAGCCTGCTGGACCTCCACAAAGGTCTTGGTCATCTCGATGGGAGCCGTGACGCTGTAGACGCCGCTGATGTTCTCGAACTGCTTGCTGATGGTCTCCATCTGGCTCAAATCAGACAGGGAGACGCGGTAATTGGCCTTGAAAGGGTTGTCGTTCTCGAACTCGTTCAGCAGGGCGGCATAGTCGGACATATACCCCTTGTACTGGTTGAGGACGTCTTCTTTGGACATATACTGCACCCGGCTCACACCTGCGGTGCCGCTGAGGGCATTGCCCACAGACTGGATGGTGGCGTCATCAGCCTCGGGGTCCACGTAGACCACCATCTCGTTCTGGCTGCCCAGATAACTCACCATGCTGTCCACATTGACTTCAATGAGGCTGGCGAAGATGTTCAGGGTCATGCAGACGCTGAGGGAAGCGATGCAGGCGATGGTCATGGCCCAGTGCTTGCCGAGGTTGCGCACGCCGCGCCGGGTGAGGAACCCAAACGTAGAGATTTTCATACGTGTACCTCCTCGCCGAAACTGGCCGGAACATCGGAGATGATTCGGCCATGCTTCAGGGTGATGGTGCGGCGGTTGAAGCGGCGCACCAGTTCATGCTCGTGGGTGACGACAAGCACCGTGATGCCCATCTCGCTGACGCGTTCCAGCAGTTCCATCATCTCAAGGCTCATCTCGGGGTCGATGTTGCCGGTGGGCTCGTCCGCAATGACCAGCTTGGGGCCGTGGGCAAGGGCGCGGGCCACAGCCACGCGCTGCTGTTCACCGCCGGAAAGGGTATCCGGATAGGCCTTGGCCTTATCCTCCAGATGCACCAGCTCCAGCATGTACTCCACACGATCGCTGATCTCCCGGCGCTTGACGTTGGTCACATGCATGGCAAAGGCGATGTTCTCGTACACAGTCATGGTGGGGATCAGCCGGAAATCCTGAAAGATAATGCCCATCTGACGGCGCAGATACGGCACCTGATGGCGGTGCAGGCAGGCAACATCCTTGCCCAGCACGGTCACCTTGCCCTCACTGGGCAGCTCTTCGCGCAGCAGCAGCTTGAGCAGGGTGGATTTGCCTGCGCCGGAATGGCCCAGCAGGAACACGAACTCGCCGTCGTCCACATGGAGGTTGATATCGTCCAGTGCCAGCGGTCCGCCCCGTTTATATTCCTTGGAAACGTGTTCTAAATCGATCATAGGGTAATATTAGCTCCTGACATTAGAATCTGTTTTCACAGCAAAAAGAACCGGCCAGCATCGGTTTCGAGCGGCCGGTTCTGCACTGCAGGCAGAGCCTGCAGCTTATTAGTATTTGGCCGGATTGTTGGACAGGTACTTCTTGACCATCAGTGCTACCTTAAAGACGATAGCATCGTCGAACTCACGCAGATCCAGGCCAGTCAGCTTTTTGATCTTTTCCAGACGATACACCAGCGTGTTGCGGTGCACAAACAGGCCGCGGCTGGTTTCAGACACATTCAGGTTATTCTCGAAGAAGCGCTGGATGGTGAACAGGGTCTCCTGATCCAGGCTTTCGATGCTGCCCTGCTTGAACACCTCGCGCAGGAACATCTCGCACACGGTGGTGGGCAGCTGATAGATCAGGCGTGCAATGCCCAGATTATCGTAGCGGATGATCTGCTTTTCGGTGTCGAACACCTTGCTCACTTCCATGGTGATCTGTGCTTCCTTAAAGGAGGTAGCCAGATCCTTCACGTTGGAGATGGGGGTGCCGATGCCCACCACAGCCTTGATGTAATGCTCGCCGGACAGGGTATCCACGATGCTGGCAGCCAGCTTTTCCATATCGGTGCGGTCGATGCCCTTACGGATCTCCTTGACCAGCACGGTATCCGTCTCGCTGATATTGAACACAAAGTCCTTCTGCTTGTCGGGGAACAGGCTGCTGACCACATCGTAGGCGGAGATATCGCCGCCGCTGGTAACACGCACGATGAACACCACGCGGGAAACATCGGTGGCAAAGTGCAGCTCACGGGCCTTGGCATAGATATCGCCGGGCAGGATGTTATCCAGCACCACATTCTTGATAAAGTTGGACTTATCAAACTTTTCGTCGTGGTACTGCTTGATGCTCTGCAGGCTGATGGACAGCATGGCGGCAAACTGACCAGCCGTCTCGTCCACGCCTTCCACGAATACTGCATAATCATTATGCTTGGCGCTGGAGAACTGCTGATAGGTGTAGCCATCGCGCACAAAGCGGTCGCCTGCGGTCAGACGCTCCGCCATGAAGCCCTCGCGCACCTCGCCGATCAGGTTCAGCTCCGAGCAGGAAATAACAGCGCCGGTCTCATCCACCACGCCGACCACCCGGTTGATCGCGTCTTTCATCTGGTAGATCACGCTTTGAAATACTCTATTGGCCATAATGGATACCCCTTTTCCTCGTTTGTGCAAACCGCAGCGGCAGCCGGTCGTGATTTTCAACAATTTAGCTGCATTACATTTTATATTTTACACAAAAGAATTTACTTTTGCAACATATTTCAACAAAAAAGATAGTTTTTTCTTGTGAATATTATCTTTGGGGGCCATTCTGAACCAAAAAAGTGCCTTTTTGCGTGGTTCTGTTCCCTATTCTACCGGCAAAATGTGTTGCTTTTTTGAAAATCGGGTGAAAAGCCGACCCTGTCAGCTGGAAATTTTTGACACTTCTTCGGCAGAAAGCTCCCGCCACTGGCCCGGTGCAAGGGCCGGGTCGAGTGCAAGGCCGCCGATGGCATCCCGGTGCAGGCCGTTCACGCCTGCGCCGTACACGCCAAACATCCGCTTGATCTGGTGGTATACGCCCTGCTTGAGCACCACCCGCACCGTGCAGCCATCGGCAGAAAGGGCCGTCACCTCCGCAGGCGAAAGGGCCGTGCCGTCGGCAAGGGTCACGCCCGCCGCAAAACCGGTGCGCATCTGCTCGGTCAGCGGCGTGTCCAACACCACAGTGTAGGTCTTGGAAACATGGCGCTTTGGAGCAAGGATCTCGTGGGCAAAGGTGCCGTCATCGGTCAGCAGCACAAAGCCGGTGCTGGTCTTGTCCAGCCGCCCCGCCGGGAACAGCTGCCGCCGGGGATAGGCGTCCCCCACCAGATCGACCACGGTGGTGTCACGCTTGTCGGTGGAAGCGCTCACCACGCCCTCGGGCTTGTTGAGCATCAGGTACACAAACTGCTGGTAATTCAGGGCTTTGCCGTCCACGGCCACCGTATCGGTTTCCCTGAGCTGGGTGTCCCCTTTTTTGCAGACAGCACCGTTCACCTGCACCCGCCCTTTGGAAAGCAGTGCCTTAGCCTCGCTGCGGGTGCACTGGGCCGTCTCGGCCAAATATTTATCCAATCGCATATATATCTTCCGTGCCTTCACAGGCCTTTTTCCAGAGTTGCTTTCATCGTATCATGATCTGGGTAACTCATCACAATGTATTCCTCATTTTCATAGATCACATCTTCCGGGTGTAGGTTTTTCCGCCACGGATTGCTTTCAAATTCTTCTCTCGTAAACAGCGCGAACACCTTTCCGGACGGGTGCTCTACCATATGGCTGGCAAGCTGCAACCACTGAGTCATATCATCTATATCAGAACTATGCTCCGGCAGATCCTGTCCGCCGCACCACTGCCAGACTTCAATTTTTCCGTCCGAAAGTTCTGTCAGAACATTCGCATTCCAGAAAGTCGCATATCCGTTCACATACCCTTCTGCCAGCAGCTTTTCTGTCACATCTCTTTGTGCAGTGGTCTGATCTTCTCCAGCGATCCTGAATAGTACCAATGCCCCACCCGCAATAGTCGCTGTAGCGACTACAGCAAGCAACCATTGCCTTTTGCTCTCATTCAGATGTACTTCATTTGCCGCCATTGCGAGCAGTGGGATGGACAAAACTGTATTCAGAATTCCATAGCGGGCCGAGAACAGCATATTTGTGACGCTGTACAGGAGAAAATACAGTAGATACACTGCCACTGTAAAATCTGCCAGACGGCGGTACCCATCGGACACTTCGTGCGTGTAAGCATAAACGATGCATCCAATCGTCAGCACAATCCACATCACACTCACTGCACAGGTGAAAACATATTCTGTTCCTGTGCCGCGTGCTCCAAACAGCTGCAGGAAGGAACTGAAGATTTCTACCATTCTGCTGCCGTCTGCAAGCTGAAAGCCCAGCCATCCCCAAGTGGCAAAATGATAAATTCTGGCCAAAACCAACATATTCAGTGCATAACCCAGCAGTGCTGCTGCGCCCACAAACGTCGCATATATGAACTGCTGCCATCTTGTTTTGTTTTTCTTATTCAGCAGTTCTGCCGCTGCGGCAACGCCAATGGGGCCGTATAGCGCAATGATTTCTCGCGGGCCGCCCAAGCCTGCCACAAAAGCAAGCAGCACAGAAACCACCAGCCACAGCTTTCTGCTTCCCCTCTGCGCTTTCATATAAAGCTCATTCATTGCCAGCGCCGCAAACGCAATTGCAATATGAGGAATATAATAGACACCCGCCAGTACGAATCGGAAATAGTCTTCGGAGATCGGTGCCAGTAAAAGGAGTGCTGTAATCAGGAAATACTTTTTGCAGCCTTCCGCACAAGCCCAGAAATAATAGATACCAATTATAATACACCACAAGCATATAATTGATGCCATTCTGATCCAGTGCCAATTATTGCTCAGCTTAAAAAAGAAGGCATAAAGAAGTTGTGTGTTCAGTACACGCAGTTCGGTCGAATAGTACCAATGTGTACTGAGGGCTGCATTTTCTTTTGCAAGCAGCTGGGCCAGAACCATTTCGCTGGACATATCCGAATCCAGCAGGGCGTTTATTCGTGCATTCAGGAACAGCAGCACCACCAGTATTTCCAATGCAAGCCCTCCTGCCATCAAAAGCTCTTTTTTAGATTTCTTTTTCATTTTTTCCTCCGCAAACGCAATACTTTTTTACTTTGTTTTAATTATAATATCACACTTTATCCCTTTTGCAAACAAAAAGGCCGCCGCCCTTCGGCGACGACCTTTTAATATTTACTGCAGCTACCCGGCAGGACGGCAGGAAGTTTCTCCAGCGAATGTCCTGGGGGTGGGACCCTGCCGCCGCAGGCGGTAGGGCGGGACTGGAGTCTCGCAACAGCGACGACCGCTGCCCGCGGCAGAAAACAGGGAGAAGCTGTTGGGGCAGCGGCCAGCAAGACGCAAGCGATAGCGAAGCGGATGCTGGGTGCCGCAACCCGTCGCTGTTCGCGGAGAAAGCTCCCTGATGGCCTGCCCTATTACACGCTCAGGGATGCGTGCTGCTCCACGGCATCGGGGTTAGCATCGAAGATGGGCTTGAGCACATTGGCGATGAACTCCTCCACCTGCTGCGGTGCACGGCCCACAAAGTTCTCCGGCACAAGGCCCGCCACGATCTCCTCGCGGGTCAGGCCAAAGGCAGGGTCGGCAGCGATACGGTCCACCATATCGTTGGGCAGGCCCTCTTCCTTGACCTGCTTGCCGGCGGCGATGGCGTGCTGGCGCAGACGCTCGTGCAGCTCCTGACGGTTGCCGCCCTTTTCCACAGCCTGCATCATGATGTTCTCGCTGGCCATGAAGGGCAGCTCTGCCATCAGACGGCTGCGCACCACCTTGGGATACACCACGATGCCGTCGGTGACGTTGAGCATGATGTTCAGGATAGCGTCGGTGGCAAGGAAGCCCTCAGCCATGGCGACACGCTTGTTGGCGCTGTCGTCCAGCGTGCGCTCAAACCACTGGGTGCCGGTGGTGAAGCTGGGGTTCAGCACATCTACCATCAGGTAGCGGCTCAGTGCGCAGATACGCTCGCAGCGCATGGGGTTGCGCTTGTAAGGCATGGCGGAGGAACCGATCTGGTTCTTTTCAAACGGCTCCTCCATCTCCTTGAAGTTGGCCAGCAGGCGCAGGTCGGTGGCGAACTTCATGCAGCTCTGGCCAATGCCGGCCAGAGCATTCAGGATGAAGGCATCCACCTTGCGGCTGTAGGTCTGGCCGGACACGGGGATGACCGCTTCGGGCGCAAAGCCCATCTCCCTGGCGATGGAAGCATCCACGGCGCGGATCTTATCGGCATCGCCCTTGAACAGCTCCATAAAGGAAGCCTGCGTGCCGGTGGTACCCTTGACACCGCGCAGCTGCAGAACAGCAAGACGGTGGTCGATCTCCTGCAGGTCCATCACCAGCTCGTTGGCCCACAGGGTGGCGCGCTTGCCCACAGTGGTGGGCTGAGCGGGCTGGCAGTGAGTGTAGGCCATGCAGGGCATGTCCTTGTATTCCTCGGCGAAGCGGCCCAGCTTTGCCAACACACCGATCAGCTTTTTGCGCACCAGTTCCAGACCCTGACGCATCACGATGATGTCGGTGTTGTCGCCCACATAGCAGCTGGTGGCACCCAGATGGATGATGCCGGCAGCCTTGGGGCACTGCTGGCCGTAGGCGTACACATGGCTCATCACGTCGTGGCGCACCAGCTTTTCGCGCTCGATGGCCACTTCATAGTTGATATCGTCCACATGGGCTTCCAGCTCAGCCACCATATCGGGGGTGATGTTGGTCAGGCCCTGCTCCATTTCGGCCCGGGCCAGCGCCACCCACAGGCGGCGCCATGTGCGGAACTTGTTATCGTCCGAGAAGATATACTGCATCTCGTCCGAGGAATAGCGGGTGGAAAAGGGGCTGATATAACGATCATGCTGAGACATTGATTGTTTCCTCCTGAAAGTGACTCCCCCAGTCGCCTTCCGGCGACAGCCCCCTCGGGGAGGGGGCCTTTCAGCCTTCCTCTCCGAGGGAGGCGGCATCGCATCCGCGATGACGGAAGGAGTTTTTCTCTATTCTACCATCAAATCTTGAAATAGTCCACGCCGCCCTCAAAGATCGGCTGATATTTGTCACCGGTAACGTTCTTGTACAGGTACTCGCCGCTGCGCTCCGAGTGGCCCATCTTGCCGAACACACGGCCATCCGGGCTGGTGATGCCTTCGATCGCCAGCACAGAGCCGTTGGGGTTATAGCGCTGGTCCATGGTGGGGTTGCCCTCGATGTCCACATACTGGGTGGTGATCTGGCCATTCTTCATGAGGGTGTCCAGCACCTCCTGCGGAGCCACGAAGCGGCCCTCGCCGTGGCTGATGGCAACGGTGAACTGTTCGCCCACCTCGCACTTGGACAGCCACGGGCTGCCGGTGGATGCAATGCGGGTGCGCACCAGCATGCTCTGGTGGCGGCCGATGGTATTGAAGGTCAGGGTGGGATCGTAAGCGGTGATGGGGCGGATATCGCCGTAGGGGACCAGACCCAGCTTGATGAGGGCCTGGAAGCCGTTGCAGATGCCCAGCATCAGGCCGTCGCGCTGCTGCAGCAGACGGCGCACCGCCTCGGTGACTTCCGGGTTGCGGAAGAAGGATGCAATGAACTTTGCACTGCCGTCCGGCTCGTCGCCGCCGGAGAAGCCGCCGGGCAGCATGACGATCTGGCTGTTATCGATGGCCTTGACCAGTGCCTTGCAGCTCTCGGCAACATCGGCGGGGGTCAGATTGCGGATGACCAGGATCTCCGGGTCGGCACCGGCGCGGGCAAAGGCCTTGGCGGTGTCGTACTCGCAGTTGGTGCCCGGGAACACCGGAATGATGACCTTGGGCTTTGCCACGCCGATCTTGGGTGCGGCGGGTGCGGTCAGCTTGCCGTTGATCTTTTCCACGGTGGGGCCGGCCTTGCGGTAGGGGTACACCGGCTCCAGCTTGCCTTCCCAGATCTCCTGCAGCTGGGCCATATCCAGCTTTTCGCCGCAGGCTTCAAAGACGTATTCCTTGGTGGTCTCGCCCAGGATCTCACCGGCGGGAGAATCCGACACCATTTCCAGAATGATGGAGCCGTACATGGGCTGGAACATCTCATGGGTGGTCTTGTCCGCACGCATCTTGAAGCCGATGTGGTTGCCAAGGCCCATCTTGAACAGAGCCTCGGCAATGCCGCCGTAGCCCACAGAGCAGGCGGATGCCACCATGCCCTCTTCGATCATGTCCTCCACGATCTTGTAGTTGGCCTTCAGGGAGAAGAAGTTGGGGCAGCCGGTCTCGGGATCGATGATGGGCCGTACCAGCACTACCGTGCTCTCCGGCTTCTTGAATTCGGTGGACACCACTTTGTTTGCCTTGCCGATGGCCGTGGCGAAGGAGACCAGCGTGGGAGGCACATCCAGCTTTTCAAAGGAGCCGGACATACTGTCCTTGCCGCCGATGGATGCAATGCCCAGACCTATCTGAGCATCCAGTGCACCCAGCAGAGCGGCCAGCGGCTTGCCCCAGCGCTCCGGGGCGGTGCCCAGACGCTCGAAATATTCCTGGAAGGTGAGGTAAGCATCCTCATAACGGAAGCCGGAGGCCACCAGCTTGGTAACGCTCTCGATGACAGCCATCTGAGCGCCCTTGTACTGGTCTGCGCTCATCAGGAAGGGGTTGAAGCCCCATGCCATGCCGGAGCAGGTGCTGGTCTCGCCGTCCACCGGCAGCTTTGCCACCATGGCGTTCTGCGGGGTCAGCTGATAGGCACCGCCAAAGGGCATGAGCACGGTGGCGGCACCAATGGTGGAGTCGAACCGCTCAGACAGGCCCTTCTTGCTGCAGATGTTCAAATCGCCCACCATGTTCTTCATCTTCTGGCTGAAGGTCAGGCCCTCCCACTGGGGCTGCCAGACCGTGGCCTTTTCCACATGGACCTTCTGGTGCTTCTCGGCACCGTTGGAGTTCAGGAACTCGCGGCTGATGTTCACGATGGACATGCCGTTCCACACCATGTTCAGGCGGGGCTCAGCCGTCACCTTTGCTACAGGAGTGGCCTCAAGGTTCTCTTCGTTGGCGAGGGCAATGAACTTGTCCACGTCCTCGGGGGCCAGCGCCACAGCCATGCGCTCCTGGCTCTCGCTGATGGCCAGCTCGGTGCCGTCCAGACCCTCGTACTTCTTGGTGACTTTGTTCAGGTCGATGTACAGGCCGTCGGCCAGCTCACCGATGGCAACGGACACACCGCCTGCACCAAAGTCGTTGCAGCGCTTGATCATCCTGCAGGCATCCTCGCGGCGGAACAGGCGCTGCAGCTTGCGCTCGATGGGAGCGTTGCCCTTCTGCACCTCGGCACCGCAGTGCTCAAGGCTGTCCAGCTTGTGGGCCTTGGAAGAGCCGGTAGCACCGCCCACACCATCACGACCGGTGCGGCCGCCCAGCAGAACGATGACATCGCCGGGGGCGGGGCACTCGCGGCGGACGTGGGAAGCGGGAGTAGCGCCTACAACGGCGCCGATCTCCATGCGCTTTGCCACATAGCCGGGATGATAGATCTCGTCCACCTGACCGGTAGCAAGGCCGATCTGGTTGCCGTAGGAGGAATAGCCTGCGGCAGCAGTGGTCACCAGTTTGCGCTGGGGCAGCTTGCCGGGCAGAGTCTCGCTGACCGGCTTGAGCGGGTCGCCTGCGCCGGTGACGCGCATGGCCTGATAGACGTAGCTGCGGCCGGACAGCGGGTCACGGATGGCACCGCCGATGCAGGTAGCCGCACCGCCGAAGGGCTCGATCTCGGTGGGGTGGTTGTGGGTCTCGTTCTTGAACAGGAACAGCCAGTCCTCGTCCTTGCCGTTCACATCGCACTTGATCTTGACGGTGCATGCGTTGATCTCGTCGGACTCGTCCAGATTTTTCAGGATGCCCTGCTTCTTCAGCTCCTTGGCGCCGATGGTGGCAAGGTCCATCATGCAGCGGGGCTTGTTCTCGCGGCCCAGATCGGCGCGCATGGCCATGTAGCGGTCAAAGGCCTTCTGCACGATGGCATCGTCGATCTGCACATCGTCCAGAATGGTACCGAAGGTGGTGTGGCGGCAGTGATCGGACCAGTAGGTGTCGATCATCTTGATCTCGGTGATGGTGGGGTCGCGGTGCTCAGAGCGGAAATACTTCTGGCAGAACTCGATATCGCCAAGATCCATGGCAAGGCCGTTGTCCGCAATGAACTTTTTCAGCTGCTCTTCGTCCAGCTGGTTAAAGCCCTCCAGCACCTTGACCGGGGCGGGCACGGGGTACTCCATTTTCAGGGTCTGCTTGGTGTCCAGCGAAGCCTCGCGGGCCTCCACCGGGTTGATGACGTATTTCTTGATCTCGGCCACCTGCTCGTCGGTCAGGGTGCCTTCCAGCAGATAGACGCGGGCAGAGCGCACCAGCGGGCGCTCGCCCTGACTGATGAGCTGGATGCACTCAGCAGCGGAGTCGGCGCGCTGGTCGAACTGGCCGGGCAGATACTCCACTGCAAAGGACACGCCGTCGCTGGCGGGCAGCTCGGCATAGGTGTTATCCACCGGCGGCTCACTGAACACGGTGTTTGCACACTGGTTGAACAGTTCTTCGTCGATGCCTTCCACATCGTAGCGGTTCAGCAGACGCAGACCGGTAAGCGACTGGATGCCCAGCAGGCTGGTCAGCTCATTTTTCAGGCCGGTGGCTTCCACATCAAAGCCGGGCTTTTTTTCCACATAAATACGATAGACCATTGGGTAGGTTCCCCCTTATGATTCTAAAATTTATCTAGCGTCCTCGCCCTCTCAGGCCGCTTCGCGTCCAGCTTTCCCTTTGGGAGAGCTGGACGCGCGTGAGCGCTGACGGAGAGGGCGAGCCATTTATTCCTTTTCTGCCAGTGCCTTCAGGGCGCGCAGGCCGATATCGCTGCGCTTGTGCAACTTTTCAAAGCTGATCTTCTCTGCCGCCTCATAGGCATGGCTCAGCGCATTGGTCAGCCGCGGGCCGGTGGCGGTGACACCCAGCACACGGCCGCCGGCCGTGACAAGGGTGCCGTCCTCGGTGATGGCGGTGCCGGAGTGGTAGACCGTCACGTTTTCTTCGTCGGGCAGCTGGCCGTCCACAAGGCCTGTGATGGGCTTGCCCTTCTCGTAAGCCACCGGGTAGCCGCCGGAAGCCAGAATGACGCAGGCGGCAGCACCGTCCGAGAACTTGACCTCCTCGTTTTCCAGCGTGCCGCCCGTGCAGGCCTGCATGATGTGCAGCAGGTCGCCTTCCAGCAGGGGCAGCACCACCTGCGTTTCGGGGTCACCAAAGCGGCAGTTGTACTCGATGACCTTCGGGCCGTCCGGGGTGAGCATCAGGCCGAAGTAGAGGCAGCCCTTGAAGGGGCAGCCCTCGGCGTTCATGGCCTTGATGGTGGGCAGGAAAATTTTCTCCATGCACTCAGCGGCCACTTCCGGGGTGTAGTAGGGGTTGGGAGCGATGGTGCCCATGCCACCGGTGTTCAGGCCGGTGTCGTGGTCGTTGGCACGCTTGTGGTCCATGCTGGACACCATGGGCTTGACCACCTTGCCGTCCGTAAAGCTCAGCACACTGACCTCGGGTCCGGTGAGGAATTCCTCCACCACCACATGGTTGCCGGATGCGCCGAATTTCTTATCCAGCATGATCTCCTTCACGCCGTCCGCAGCCTGCTGCTCGTTCTCGCAGATGAGCACGCCCTTGCCCAGTGCCAGACCGTCGGCCTTGATGACCACCGGGTACTTGCCCTCGGCCTTGATGTACTCCATGACCTTGGCGGGGTCGTCAAAGGTCTCGTACTTTGCGGTGGGGATGCCGTACTTCTTCATCAGGTCCTTGGAGAACACCTTGGAGGCCTCGATGCGGGCAGCGGCCTTATCCGGGCCAAAGGCCGGGATGCCCACTGCTGCCAGCGCATCCACCATGCCCAGAGCCAGCGGGTCGTCCTGCGCCACCACAACGTAATCGAACTTTTCTTCTACGGCAAAGCCCACCATGGTGTCCACATCGGTAGACTTGATGTTTTTGCACTTTGCGTCATAGCTGATGCCGCCGTTGCCGGGTGCGCACCAGATCTCGCCGCAGTCAGGGCTTTTTTTCAGTGCCTTGATGATGGCGTGCTCGCGGCCGCCGCCGCCAACCACCAGAATTTTTTCAGCCATATCGTTTTCTCCTAAACTTTCGTTCTTTCCGTCAGCTGCCTTGCCCTCTCAGTCCGCTTCGCGTCCAGCTCTCCCAAAGGGAGAGCCCTTGGCAAAACCGGAAACTTTCCCGTACTGCCAAAGCCTCTCCCCTTGGGAGAGGTGGCATTGCGCAAGCAATGACGGAGAGGGCGAGCCCGTTCCCCTTAGTGATGGAACAGCCGCAGGCCGCAGAAGGCCATTGCGATGCCGTACTTGTTGCAGGTGTCAATGACCTGCTGGTCGCGGATGGAGCCGCCGGGCTGCACGATGGCGGTCACGCCGGAGCGGCGGGCACGCTCGATGTTGTCGCCGAAGGGGAAGAAGGCATCCGAGCCAAGGCACACGCCGGTCACTTTGCTCAGATATTCCTTCTTTTCCTCAGCGGTCAGCGGGGCGGGCTGCTCGGTAAAGGTCTCGGCCCACACATCGTCGCCAATCACATCCTCGGGCGTATCGCCAATGTAAACATCAATGGCGTTGTCGCGGTTGGGCTTTGCCACATCGTCGCGGAAGGGCAGGTTGAGCACCTTATCCATGTGGCGCAGCTGCCAGTTGTCGGCCTTCTGGCCTGCCAGACGGGTGCAGTGGATGCGGCTCTGCTGGCCGGCGCCCACGCCGATGGTCTGGCCGCCTGCGGTGTAGCAGACGCTGTTGGACTGGGTGTATTTCAGCACGATCAGGCTGATGATGAGGTCGCGGCGCTGCTCGTCGCTGATGACCTTGTTCTCGGTCACAACGTTCTGCAGCATCGTCTCATTGGAAATGTCCAGGTCCTGACGGCCCTGCTCGAAGGTCACGCCAAAGACCGTGCGGGTCTCCAGCGGCTTCGGCTCGTAGTCGGCGTCGATCTGGACGATGGCGTAGCCGCCCTTCTTCTTGGATTTCAGCACCTCCAGCGCGTCGGCGTCGTAGCCGGGCGCAATGATGCCGTCGGAGACCTCGTGCTGAATCAGCTTCGCGGTGCTCAGGTCGCAGACATCGGACAGCGCGATCCAGTCGCCGAAGCTGGACATACGGTCCGCACCGCGGGCACGGGCGTAGGCGCAGGCCAGCGGGGAAAGCTCGGTCTCCGGCGCAATGTGGTACATGGCGCGCAGGGTCTCATCCAGCGGCAGACCGATGGCCGCACCGGCGGGGGAGACGTGCTTGAAGCTGGCGGCAGCGGGCTGGCCGAGTGCCTTCTTCAAATCGCGCACGAGCTGCCAGGAGTTGAACGCGTCCAGAAAGTTGATGTAGCCCGGGCGTCCGTTCAAAATCTGCACGGGCAGGTCACTGCCGTCCGCCATGTAGATGCGGGCGGGCTTCTGGTTGGGGTTCGTGCCGTATTTCAGCTGAAATTCGTTCATATTAACCCTCCACAGCGGTGTATTTATTCAGGATAATGTCCTCGTACTCACCGGTTTCCAGCTCGATGCTGCGGACAAACAGGCTGACTTTGTTGTCCTCGTTCAGGCTCGCCCACAGCTTGTCGGCAAACTTGTCCGCGTCGTTCGTGTCGATGGCGACGCGCAGCGGCTCACCCGTAAAGCTGGGGATCGGAGCACCGTTCTTGACGTAAGTGCTGATGAAGTGTCCCTCACCGGCCACAGGCTGCGGGTAGTCGAAGGTCTGGCGCTGCACGCTCTCGGCGTTGCCCTCGTCGGACTTGACGATGGACAGCTTGTAGCCGCCGCGGCGCATATCGACAACGCCGGAGATGCGCGGGGTAAAGTTCGGCGCGTCGTCCTCATAGGTGCGGGTCGCCAGCGCAGCCTCAAAGCTGTAGCCGGGGAAAAGGTTGCCGTTCATGAACCGGGCAATCGTGTCGGTCTGGTCGCCGTTCGTGACCACGGTGGTCTCCCGCAGGGTCAGCACAGCGTTGTAGATGATGAGGTGCGGGTCCTCGAGCTTGGCCGGGTCAGCGGCCACCGTGCGGATGCCGCCGTCGATAGGCTCAAACACACGGTTGCGGCTGTTGGCGCTGCGGCCCATGATCCAGTAGGCGACGAACGCCTTCTGCCCGTCGGGGCTTTTGCCCAGCACAATGCCGCGCCCGGGGTAGTCATTCCCGGCAAGATATTTGTACAGATTCTTTTTCATTGTTAAACCTCGTTTTGCGTAAACAGGAAACGGGATTCCCTGCCGTGCAGTGGTGGAAAACGATTTTACGCCTCGTCACTGCACACCATAGCCAGCGCCTTGGGCAGCAGCTGCCACTCGGCCTCGACCATGACGCGCTTCTGCAGCGTCTCGGGGGTGTCACCGGGCTCCACGGCCACGGCCTTCTGCAGCAGAATGGGTCCGCCGTCACATTCCTCGTTTACAAGGTGGACGGTAGCGCCGGTCAGCTTCACGCCGCGGGCCAGCGCAGCCTCGTGCACGCGCAGTCCGTAGAAGCCGGGGCCGCAGAAGCTGGGGATCAGGCTGGGATGAACATTGATGATTTTATTGCGGTAGGCCGCAATGACCTTTTCGCCCAGCACGCTCAAAAAGCCTGCCAGCACGACCACGTCAATACTGTGCTTCTGCAGGGTGTCCAGCAGGGCGGCGTCAAACGCTGCGCTGTCAGCGTAGTCCCTGCGGCTGACAACAGCGGATTCCACACCGAAATTGGCGGCGCGCTCCAGCGCGTAGACGCCGGGCTTGCTGGCAACGACCAGCTCGATTTTGCCGTTCGGGTTCTCGCCGCGGCGCTCGCTTTCCAGCAGGGCCTGTAAATTCGTGCCGCCGCCCGATACCAGTACCGCTACACGCTTCATACCAGCTCGACCCCGTCGCCCTCGACGATGGTGCCCAGACGGTAGGCGTCCTCGCCGTGGGCCTTCAGAATGGCAATGGCCTTGTCCGCGTCCTCGGGCGCGACGGTCAGCACCATGCCGACGCCCATGTTGAAGGTGTTGAACATATCGTGCTCGGAGATGCCACCCTCGCGCTGCATGACGTCGAACAGGGCAGGGGTGCGCACATCGGCCTTGGCAATGCGGGCCGCACAGCCCTTCTTCAGGCTGCGGGGAATGTTCTCATAGAAGCCGCCGCCGGTGATGTGGGACACGCCCTTGACCGTGATCTCGTCCATGACAGCCAGCACGGGCTTGACGTAGATCTTCGTGGGGGCCAGCAGGGCCTCGCCCAGGGGCTTGTCCATGCCGTCGAATGTCTTTTTCAACACATCGGGGTTGTTGTCAATGTCAAAAATTTTACGCACCAGCGAGAAACCGTTGGAGTGTACGCCCGTGGAGGGCAGTGCGATGATGACATCGCCCGGCTGCATCGTGGAGTTGTCCAAAATCTTTGCCTTGTCCACGACGCCGACGGTAAAGCCGGCCAGGTCGTACTCATCCTCGGGCATCATGCCGGGGTGCTCGGCGGTCTCGCCGCCCACGAGGGAGCAGCCCGCCTGGACGCAGCCCTCGGCCACGCCCTTGACGATCTCGGCGATCTTCTCCGGGATGTTCTTGCCGCAGGCGATGTAGTCGAGGAAAACCAGCGGCTTGGCGCCGGCGCAGATGACGTCGTTGACGCACATGGCCACGCAGTCGATGCCGATGGTGTCGTGCTTGTCCAGCAGCATGGCAATGCGCAGCTTGGTGCCGACGCCGTCAGTGCCGGAAATCAGAACGGGATGCTCCATGCCGGTGCAGTCCAGCTCAAACAGGCCGCCGAAGCCGCCCAGACCGCCGATGCAGCTCTCGGTCATCGTGCGGGCCACATACTGCTTCATCAGCTCAACAGAGCGATACCCGGCGGTAATATCCACGCCTGCAGCGGCGTAGCTGGCAGAATAGCTTTTTTCCATAGTAGAATAATCTCCCTTGCGAGTAAATCGTATGAATGGGGAAATGCCTTCCCCTGTGGGGGAAGGTGGCCGAGGCCCCGACCGAGGCCGGATGAGGGGGTAAGCTTGCCGCTGCATCCCGTGAGCGGGTGGCCGGGGTAAGGCCGCCCCTCATCAGTCACCTTCGGTGACAGCTTCCCCCTCTGGGGAAGCCTTTGAACCTTACAGCTTCTTATTCGTCTTAGACTGGCTCAGCGGCTTGTCGTAGACAATGTCCATCGTCTCGGTGGGCGGGGCGACGGGGTATTTGCCGGTAAAGCAGCCCGTGCAGAAGCCGCACTTGCTGTGGATGGCCAGCTGCTGTACATGCTCAATGCTCAAATAGCCCAGCGTGTCAGACCCGACCAGCTCGTTGATCTCTTCGACGGTGTGGCCGGTGGCGATCAGGTCTTTCTCGTCGGGAATGTCGGTGCCGAAGTAGCACGGGTGGGCGAACGGCGGCGCACTGATCCGGTAGTGTACCTCGGCAGCACCGGCCTCGCGCAGCAGGCGGATGGTGCGGGCGCTCGTCGTGCCGCGGACGATGGAGTCATCGACCAGCACAACGCGCTTGCCCTTGACCGTGGACGAGATGGCGTTCAGCTTGATGCGCACGCTGCTCTCGCGCTGGGCCTGGCTGCCCTGAATGAAGGTGCGGCCTACATATTTGTTCTTGATAAAGCCAACGCCGTAGGGGATGCCGCTCTCCTGCGCATAGCCGAGCGCTGCATCCAGACCGGAGTCCGGCGCGCCGATGACGACATCGGCCTCCACGGGATGCTCCTGCGCCAGGAACCGGCCCGCCTGCAGACGGGCCTCATGCACACAGGTGCCCTCGATGACGGAATCCGGGCGGGCAAAGTAGATGTACTCAAAGACGCAC
>ENA-OOZY01001130-OOZY01001130.1-human-gut-metagenome-genome-assembly--contig:-NODE-1130-length-16918-cov-4.327403_pt1 | contig 16918 bp, 15 predicted proteins | sample MGYA00241047_ERZ501410 | MGnify/ENA primary metagenome ERZ501410 (study PRJEB25962, sample SAMEA2042621) | human gut metagenome | biome: human gut; feature: human-associated habitat; material: faeces... | reverse complement strand
CGCCAGAACGAAAAAGGCGCAAGCAGATGGCGCAGTTGAATCTGGAAATAGTATAGGATGGCGACAGGAAAAGAACAGCGGAACACATCCACCTATCAAAAACGCGCCTCCCGAAGTTTCCGGGAAGCGCGCTTTTGTCTGACAAGTTTTGAGAAAAAATCAGTGGCAGCCCTTGCATTTTCCGCAGTCGCCGCCGCAGCTGCAAGCAGAATTTCCGCTCTTTTTGTCCTTGATCATCTTCCAGATGATTGCGCCAACAATCACCAGAAGTACACCGCCAACAATCCACGTTGCCATGATTCGTTCCTTTCTGCGCCTGTGCGGATGGAGGAAAACCGCTTTTGCGCGATAGAACATATGCCGGAGGGAAAGCGCAGATGATGCAGAACCCGCGCCAGCCCTCCGGCGTTCACAAGAGGGGTTTCAGAAAGCACCGGATGCAGCGGTGCTTTCCTCGGTTAAGCCCGATGGAAAATCAGGCGGAAACCTTCTGGGTGAGGTGGTTGTCGTTGTAAGGGTTCTTACGAACGACCAGATACACCAGGCCAGCCAGCAGCAGGATGGCAATCGCCGTCGCAACGGTGAAGCCAGCACCGCTGAAGAGCAGACCGAGCTGATAGACAATCAGGGCGATGGTGTACGCGAACGCGCACTGATAGCCAACCGCAGCCAGCGTCCACTTGGCATTGTTGAACTCACGCTTCATCGCGCCGATGGCCGCGAAGCAGGGAGCGCACAGGAGGTTGAAAATCATGAAGGCATACGCCGCCAGACGGCCGTGACCGTTGGAGGACTCGTTAAACGCCGTCGCAATCGGGCTGAGGGCTTCCGCCTTCTCTTCCTCGGTCATGTCCTCGTCGTCAACAACGTCCGCCGCGTCATCCGCGCCATACAGCACGCCCAGAACGCCAACGACTTCTTCCTTCGCAACCAGACCCATGACCGTAGCGACCGTGGACGGCATATTGCCGAAGCCCAGCGGCTTGAACACCACGCTGACCGGGTTGCCAATCTTGCCAAGGATGGAGTTGTCCATATCCGCCACAGCGCCCCAAGAGCCAGCCGCGCGATCCATTTCAGGCGCAAGTTGCGGTTCTTCTTCGTCTTCTTCCAGCGTTCCAGCTTCCGCCTTCGCGTTGTAATCAGCCAGTTCCGTCTGGTAGGTCTGCTGCGCTTCAAGCTGCACGTCCGCCGCGGGCGCCCAGCCGTAGGTCTTCGCAAACCAAATCACAATAGAGGACAGGAGGATAACCGTGCCAGCGCGCTTGATGAAGCTCCAGCCGCGTTCCCACACGCTGTGGAACACGTTGCGACCAGACGGGAAGTGATACGCCGGCAGCTCCATGACGAAGGGAGCCGGGTCGCCCGCGAACATCTTCGTCTTCTTCAGCATGATGCCGGAGATAACAATCGCCGCCACGCCGATGAAGTATGCGGACGTCGCAACCCACGCGCTGCCGCCGAAGACCGCCGCGGCAATCAGACCGATAATCGGCATCTTCGCGCCGCAGGGGATGAAGGTCGTGGTCATGATGGTCATTTTGCGGTCACGGTCGCTCTCGATGGTACGAGAAGCCATGATACCGGGAACGCCACAGCCAGAACCAATCAACATCGGGATGAAGCTCTTGCCGGACAGGCCGAACTTGCGGAAGATACGGTCCATGATGAAGGCGATACGAGCCATGTAGCCAACGTCTTCAAGGATAGCCAGCAGGAGGAACAGCACCAGCATCTGCGGCACGAAGCCCAGCACTGCGCCACAGCCGCCGACGATACCATCCACAATCAGACCGCTCAGCCAGCCTGCGCAGCCAACGCCATCCAGCCAAGTCTGGAGGTTGCCCTGCACGATTTCCGCAACGAACACATCATTCGTCCAGTCCGTCAGCAGGGTACCAATCGTCGTCACGGAAATGTAATACACGAGGAACATGATGAGCGCGAAAATCGGCAGCGCCAGCACGCGGTTGGTCACCACGCGGTCAATCTTGTCCGAAACGCTCAGGCTGCCCTTTACCTTGCCCTTCTTCACCGCGTTCTGCATCAAGGTGTTGATGTAGGCGTAACGCTGGTTGGTGATGATGGACTCGGCGTCGTCATCCATTTCCTTTTCGCAGGAGGAGACGGCTTCCTCAATGCCCTTCTTGACATCTTCAGAGAGCTTCAGTTCCGCAACAACCTTCTCGTCGCGTTCGAACAGTTTCACGGCGTACCAGCGCAGGAAGCGAGGTTCAACCTTGCCGCCGATGAGGTCTTCAATGTGCGCCAGCGCGTGTTCCACCGAGCCGGTGAATACGTGCGGATGTTCGCCCATCGTGCGGTTCTTGGCAGCAGCGGCAGCCTTTTCAGCCGCTTTCACGCTGCCTTCGCCCTTCAGCGCGGAAGTCTCGACGATTTCCACACCCAGCGCTGCGCTCAGCTTCTTCATGTCGATCTTGTCGCCGTTCTTGCGGGACACGTCGATCATGTTCATCGCGATGACCATCGGCGTGCCGAGTTCGAGCAGCTGCGTGGTCAGGTAAAGGTTGCGTTCGATGGAGGTGGAGTCCACAATATTCAGGATGGCATCAGGCTTGTCGTTCACCAGGTAGTTGCGGGCGACGACTTCCTCCAGCGTGTATAGGGGGACAGGGAGTAAATGCCGGGCAAGTCCTGAATGACCACATCGTCATTGCCCTTGAGCTTGCCTTCCTTCTTTTCAACCGTAACACCCGGCCAGTTGCCGACGAACTGACGAGAACCCGTCAGCGCGTTGAACATGGTCGTTTTGCCGCAGTTCGGGTTGCCTGCGAGCGCAATCGTAATCGCCATTTTCAGCGCCTCCTTATGCGAATTTGTCTTAACTAACCCCACCAGAGGCTCCGCCTCTGGACTCCGCAAGGGGCATTGCCCCTTGACCCTTTCGCGCGATTGCGTTGATGACTTCTTCATACCTATATGCGCGTGCTGATGCAGGGTTTCGCGTCTGCGGACGCGACCAGATGGCTTTCCGATCGCCCTCTGGACTGCTTCGGTTGCACCTATGTTAGTAGGTTTGAAACGTATAAGGTAGGAAAAAGCCTGCGCGAAATCAGGTTTATCCGAATGGAAACAGAATTACTGAACCTCGATCATTTCCGCATCCGCCTTACGCACGCTCAGCTCATAGCCGCGCACGGTCAGCTCCATCGGATCGCCCAGCGGCGCAACCTTGCGCACATGGACTTCCGTCCCGCGGGTCAGTCCCATGTCCATGATGCGGCGCTTGACGGCACCTTCACCATGCAGGCGGACAACCACCGCGGTTTCCCCGACCTTGACATCCTTCAGGGTTTTCATGCCTTCTGCCTCCTTTTCCTCAGTTCACCAGCACACGCATAGCCATGGATTGGCTCAATGCGACGCGGCTATCCTTGACAGCGCAAATCAGATTGCCGCCCATTTTGCTGACGACCGTCACTCTTTCGCCCATCACGAAGCCCAGCTCCGCCAGATGCTGACGCACCTCATCCTGTCCGGTGATTTTGCCAATCACGCCAGACTCGCCAATTTCCACCATGCCCAACGGCATCATGTTCCATGACCTCCTTGTGTCAGTCCTTTTGCGGATAGTTTATTCCAACTAATCCGGCGATTCGCAAGCGTTAGTTTAGCATAACTAATAGGCTATGTCAAGCGTTTTTCGCGTGTTTTTTTGTTTTTTGTCCACCTTTTTTCTGGTCTTTGCATCGTTTGCCCAATTCGGGGGAATGCTGACCAGCAAAAACAAAGGGCAGCTCTGCTTTGCAGGGAAATCAGATACTTTTCCGAACAAAATCGAACCACCCCCTATCAAAAACTTCTGATTATCACCACTATGGCTTAAAGTGCCGAAGGGAGCACGAAGAAAGCCCCTTTGTCACCTCCACAGAGGCGAAATCCCCTGCATGATCATGCGATTCTATCAGAAAATGAAAACCGCAAAAAAGAGGTGCGAGAATGAAGGAATGGGCGGTCTGGATGGCGAACAAGATGGAGGAGCAATTGCTGCGGATGGAGCAGCTGCGGCTCAGTGAATTTGTTGCATATGAGAAGAACTGGAAGAAGCGTCTTCTGATGCAGTTTGTAGGCGGAATTGCAAGAGGATTAGGGACAGCGGTTGGGTTTACGCTTCTGGGCGCGCTGGTGGTGTGGCTGCTGCAAGGACTGGTGCAAAGGAATCTGCCGATTATCGGGGATTTCCTGACCCAGCTGCTAAACCTCGTGGAAGGCAAGGGCAGCGGCAGCTAAAGCGTCCCCGCCCGTAACTTCGCGCTTCCGCAGAAGCGCCCCAAGCTGCTCTATCCGCCATTTCCTCATTGTCGCGTCAATGGGCGCGACCTGATTCCGCCGCTTCCCAAATCATCATCACCAGAAAGGGCTATCATCACCATGCGCAAACCCGTTTCCCAAAGGCTGCTGCCTCTCCTGCTCATCCTCCTGACCCTCGCGCTTGACCGCTTCACCAAAGCCCTCGCCGTCGCGCTGCCGGATGAGCGCACCCTCATTCCCGGCATTCTCCGCTGGATTTATGTTGAAAATACGGGCATGGCGTTCAGCCTGTTCAGCGGACAGTCGTGGATGCTGGGCGTGGTGTCCGTCATCGCGGTTATCGCCGGATGGCTCGTCCTCCGCCGCTATCAGCTCAGCGGATGGAGCAGAACCGCGGCGGCGCTGATGATTGGCGGCGCGATTGGCAACGCCTACGACCGCTTGGCGCTGGGCTATGTCGTCGATATGCTGGATATCACCCTGTTCCCCTTCGCAGTGTTCAATATTGCGGACGCGGCGCTCGTCGTCGGCACGGTGCTGATGGCGTACTGCATCGTGTTCCGCACGGAAGATTGGAGGAAAATCAATCATGACGCAAATGATGCCTGACGCACTCGAATCGCGCACTATCTCCATCCCCGGCGACGGCCGTCGGCTGGATGTTGCCCTGTCCGAAGCCGCTGGGCTGACTCGCTCGCGGGTGGCGGCGCTGATGGCGGACGGAAACGTCACAGTGGACGGGAAAGTCGAGACGAAATCCGGCGCAAAGGCAAAGCTGGGTCAGATTGTTATCCTGACGATTCCCGCGCCGAAGCCCGCCGTGCCCGTCGCGCAGGAAATTCCACTCACAATTCTCTATCAGGATGCCGACCTCGCCGTCGTCCTGAAGCCCTGCGGCATGGTCGTTCACCCCGCCGCCGGCAACGAGGACGGCACGCTCGTCAATGCGCTCCTGCACCACCTTGACCACTTGAGCGGCATCGGCGGCGAACTGCGCCCCGGCATCGTCCACCGGCTGGACAAGGACACCAGCGGTCTGCTGCTCGTGGCAAAGAACGACCAGAGCCAACTCGCCCTCAGCCGCCAATTGCAGGAGCGGCAGATGGAGAAGCACTACCGCGCGCTGGTTGAAGGGAATCTGCGGGAGGACAGCGGGCGCATCGACCAGCCCATCGCGCGGAGCAAGAAAGACCGCAAGAAAATGGCAATTGACCCCGAAGGCCGCCCGTCGATTACGGACTGGACGGTGCTTGCGCGCGGACGGAACGTGACGCTGCTGGATGTCCACATTCTGACCGGGCGGACGCACCAAATCCGCGTGCACATGAAGTCCATCGGGCATCCGGTCTGCGGCGACCCGATTTACGGCTCCGGCAAGGGCGCGAAAGTCCCCCGCCTGATGCTGCACGCGTACACGCTGGCATTTACGCACCCACGGACGGGGGAAAGGATGACGTTCACCGCGCCGCTGCCGGAGGAGTTTGTGCAGGGGCTGCGGGGGAACGGGGTGGAATGGGAGAAATAACGTTTCCTCACGGAAAGCCGGGAACGTTACATCGTGCGGTGATACTATTTCCATCATGAGAATGCGCCAGAATGGAAAAGCACGGACAGATGGCACGGATGAATTTAGAAAGAGCACAACTGGATAATTGCATAGAAAAGCGCCCTGCTCCGGAGATGTTCCAGAGCAGGGCGCGTTTTTTTGATTCATCACGAAAATCCGGGGAGCGTAATACTATTTCCAAATAAGAACGCGCCAAGATGTGAAGCGAATTTTTTATTCTGGCGAACGGGCGTGAAACGCGGCGCAGCAGCACTACGCTCAGTAGAACGACCGAAAGTCAGAAGGGAAAAGGCGCGGGTGCATTTGGAAAGCGTATTATTCCACAACCTTCGCGCCGGCAGCGATCGCGTCTTCCTTGGTTCTGAAGAACTGCCAAGTGCTTTCCACGGTGGGGGTGATTTCCTTCTGGTCGCGGATGTACTGCGCCAGAATGTTACGCACCTGACCGTTATCGTTGCCCAGCGTATCGCCGGTGTACATATCCGTGAGGCTGTAATCCTCAGGGGTCAGACCAGCCGCCTGCATGAAGCCGGCGCCGCCGGTGAAGCGGTAGTTGTTCATCACCACGGAGAACACCTGATCAGGCGCCACGGGCTGACCCTGATACTGCATGTTCTGGATGCGCTTTCCTTCAGGCGCATAGTAGTGGATTTCGTAGTACAAACCGTAGATTTCATCGGTGTAGTAGCCACCGCCAAGGTAATCGGGGTCCCACGCACTGGTGTAGTTGGTGGTAGCATGCTCCAGCCACAGCCGCAGCTGTTCGCCGGTCATGTTCACGCGATAGAGCCAGTTTTCAAACACGTACAGCTGATACAGCAAACGCATCGGAACGTCGCCCGCAGGAATCAGGTCGCGAACCTCGGCGCCGCTGGTCAGAGGCGCGCAGATGGACAGCTGCGCAGGAACCGCAGACAGCTGCGCCTTGTTCAGCAGATCCATCAGCGCGGTGGGCTGCAGGGAGATGTTCTTATTGGAGAAAGCGCCGGTAGCAGTGCCCAGAGGCTGATCCAGATAAGCCTGCAGCTCCTCGTTGTAGGGAGCCAGCGCCGTGGCAACCTTCTGATTTTCCACCAGGCCTTCCTGATCCGCCAGGAAACGGTAGCCGTTCTCAGCCGTCACAGGGGTCACGGTCTTGGTCGCCGGGTCGTAGGCGAGCTTCATGAAGCCCAGGCCTTCACCGCCGCCACCTGCCAGCACGGGCACAACCTTGCCCTCGGCATTGAGGATGTCTTCACGGTAGTCGGTGTTATGGAAGTGACCATACACAACCGCGTCAATCCCGGTAGTCAGGTTAATCATTGCGCGAACCTGGTTTTCGTAGTCCGCGGGGTTGTTGCCATCGGTAGAAACAGCGTCTTCCACGCCGGAGTGCGCCACGACAATCACCACGTCGCAGCCCTCCTGCTCGCGCAGGATCGGCACGAAGTGCTCAACCGTGGGGACCAGATTGCGGAAGTCGATGCCCTCATAGTGGGACTCAACCTCCCAAGCGGGGATGTTGGGCGTATCCATGCCGATGACGCCAACCTTCACGCCCTCAAATTCCTTGACGATGTAAGGGACGCCCATCCAGGAATCCCACTCGGTGCCCTTCGCCACAAAGTTGGCGGCGGACATGGGCACGGAATGCTCCTCGCCGTTGTCGGGGCTCATCACATACTCAATCTGACGCTTGAGAATCGGCAGATCGTTGTTGAACTCGTGATTGCCCAAGCACCACATGTCGTAGTCCATCAGGCGCAGCGCCTTCATCATGGGATCGTCCTTTTCAGGAGCGAAGTAGGAGTAGTAATAGGTCATGGCAGAGCCCTGCACGGTATCGCCGCCATCCACCAGAACGACGTTCTTTTCCGTAGCACGAACCTGCTCGATCATGGAAGCGATCATGGACAGACCCACGTTCGGAGAAGGTTCGCCAGTGGCGTAGTTGATGGGCAGCACTTTGCCGTGCACGTCGCTGGTCGCGATGACGGTAATCATGATGGGATCCGCATTTTCTGCGAACGCCGCGCAGCCCACCAGGGGGAGAATCATGGTCAGCGCCAACAGAAGGGATAGGAGCTTCTTCATGATGGGCACCTCTTTTTCTTATTTCCCGCTCGAAGCAGGATTAAAATAATTATATTCCATATTCTTTCGTTTGTAAACAGTGCCGCCAGATGCAGACTTCGCCGCGCCAAGGAGTTGGTTTGTCGGAAAATGAATTTTGCGTCGAATTCAGTTGCAAATGCGGCAGATGAACCAATTGAAAGTCAAGTTTTTTGCAAGCCACAAACAGTACGAACGTCATTGTAGGCAGCGAGGCAAATTGCGCCGGTGTGGTGACAATAATATATTTTGTATTCTGTAATTTATAGGTGGCAGGCAGAAATCAAGGGTTGTCTCGGTATCTTCTTCTGCGAAATAAAGGGGGCGGCGGGGAAACGCGATGGAAGCATCATTCACATATAAAAAACACCGGTGCATTTGACTTTGTTGCGCCGTTGTTTTCTGTTCTTACAGGAATCAATAAGCAAAAACGCCCACCCAAAACAAAAAACCAATAATCAATGAAATAACCGTCAGTGTGGTGAAAAACACACAACATTTCTTTATCGTTCGCAACTGTTGCAGCATACCATAGAAAGTATATTCCAGCCTCTCGTTTTCAGTAAGTCCGGCATCATAAATTCTGAAAAATTCGCCCGTTACAACTCCGTTCACATCTTGATATTCTCGAATGCCATCGGGAAGCGCTTCACCATTTTTCTTCAATTGCCGAAACTGTTTGTTTTCTTCTTTTGAGCAAGCAATATCCTGCAGGAAGTGCATGTCGAGCCAAATATTTTGCAAGTTTTTCTTCATATCTATTGGTTCTTTTGCCATAATCCTTTTTCCGCCTTTCGATTGTTATAAAAAACAGTCCTGCCCTTCTTAAACCAGAAAGGCAGGACTGCGGGATTTGAATTACTTCAATTCCGCGAAGTACTTGATGGTGCGAACCATCTGAGAGGTGTAGGAGTTCTCGTTGTCGTACCAAGACACGACCTGCACCTGATAGGTGTCGTCGTCGATCTTCGCGACCATGGTCTGGGTAGCGTCGAACAGGGAGCCATAGCGCATACCGATGACGTCGGAAGACACGATCGGCTCGGTGTTGTAGCCGAAGGACTCGGAGGACTGCGCCTTCATGGCGGCGTTCACGGAGTCAACGGTCACGTCGCTGCCCTTGACAACAGCAACCAGAATGGTGGTGGAGCCGGTGCAGACCGGGACGCGCTGCGCAGAGCCGATCAGCTTCTTGTTCAGTTCCGGGATAACCAGACCGATCGCCTTGGCAGCGCCGGTGGAGTTCGGAACGATGTTCTGCGCGCCAGCGCGGGCACGACGCAGGTCGCCCTTGCGATGCGGGCCGTCCAGAATCATCTGGTCGCCGGTGTACGCATGAACGGTGGTCATGATGCCGGACACGATCGGATACTTGTCGTTCAGAGCCTTCGCCATGGGCGCGAGGCAGTTGGTGGTGCAGGAAGCAGCAGAGATGATCTGGTCTTCCGCGGTCAGGGTGTCGTTGTTGACGTTGTAGACGATGGTCTTCAGGTCATTGCCAGCGGGGGCAGAGATGACGACCTTCTTCGCGCCAGCCGCGATGTGCGCCATGGACTTTTCCTTGGAGCAGTAGAAGCCGGTGCACTCCAGCACGACGTCCACGCCCAGCTTGCCCCACGGAGCATCCGCCGCGTTCTTTTCGGCATAGATCTTGATTTCCTTGCCGTCCACGATGATGGAATCTTCGGTCGCTTCCACGGTGTGCAGGTTTTCACCGATCTTGCCGCAGTAGGAACCCTGAGCGGTGTCATACTTGAGCAGGTGAGCCAGCATCGCGGGAGAGGTCAGGTCGTTAATCGCGACCACCTCGTAGCCCTCAGCGCCGAACATCTGACGGAACGCCAGACGGCCAATACGGCCAAAGCCATTGATAGCAACTTTCACTGCCATTGGAATATACCTCCTTTAGTCGTTCAAACGGGGTTATACTATTTCCAGATAAGAATGTGCCAAGATGCGCCGCGAATTTTTCACTCTGGCTAACGGGAGTGCAACGCAGCGTAGCAGCGCTACGCTAAGTGGAACGACCAGACGCCTGAGGGGAAAAGACGCAAGCAGCTGGCACAGGCGAATCTGGAAAGAGTATCATTTCCCACCTCATATTCTACCCAATTTGCCGCCATTTTGCAAGAGGTTGCGCAGGATTTCCATCACTTTTGACACTTTTTTGACGCTTTTTTTTGAGAATTCCTCATCCGTTCCCCTCTTCTTCCCAATATGCGCCCCAATTCAGCTCGTTCGTCACATCGAGTTCCTTCAAAATCAGCTTGCCGTTCTCGTCCGTGATGACACTGCCGCCTTCATCATACACCCCATAGGAGACATACCCCGTGCCGCCCTCGCAGGTGATGAAGCTCATGCTGCGGCAATAGTCACCCTCCGCCACTTCATAATCGTTGAACACTTCAACGCCGTAGCGGTAGACTGTGCCGTTGACACAGCGGAAGACGATTGTCGGAATGTCGCCCCTCCAGTAGAGGTTGCTGTCCACAGGCGTCTGCACAACGCTCCATGTGCCGTGATACGGCTGCGCGCCGTCGCAGTCCGAGCCGTAGAATTTCCCGTCCGCGTCCAGCCGGAGATAGTTGTCCCAGAACTCGCCGCCCGCCTCCATCTGCCAGCTGCCGACTAACTTCGCCTCTTCGTCCGGCAGTTCCACATCATCAAACACCACGTCACGCTGCGGCACAAAGCCGCGGGTGATTTTTCCGTCCACCGTCGCTTCAACGTAGATATACGCCCACCTGTCCGGATGGGACAGTGCCGTCAGCTTCGTCCCGGCAGGCAGCTCCGCCTGATGGTATTCGCTGACGTTCGGGTCGTCGGTCAGATAGGTGTCAAACGCTGTCAGCATCGGCACATGCACGATTTCGTTCGTCGTCTCGTCGCCGTGATTGCCCAACTGCGCCCAGCCGAATCGGCTCGTCCGCAGGCTGACGCGGTACTCAATCAGCGACCAGTCGCCCACGGTGAGGTACAGCTTATAATCGTCGCCCGTGCTGACGGATGCTTTCCCCTTCGCCGCGCGGTAAGAGGACGTGTCCGGCGCGGAATACACGGCATAGGACTTCTTGCCGCTCTTCTGCCCCGAAACCACCTCCGGATACAAACAGGCAAAGTATTGCAGCCCTTCGTTCGCCTCGTTAAATCGGCGCACGTCCTCAACCCCGCGTTTCGGCATGTTGTGGATATTGAAGTCTTCCAGCGTGATTCCCACCGGCCACACGGCACTTTCCTCGCCCTGCGTCACCTGATAGATGTATTCTGCTATCCGCTCCACCTTCACATCGCCCATCTGCGCTTCCATCAGCGTGTAAAATGTTCTCCCCTCATTGTTGTGCTGCAGCTCAAAATAGTACCTTTCGTCAATATCCGGGTACGCCAACTCAAAGCCGCTCTTTGTGCGTGTGATTTTGGGATAACCCGTCTCGTCCAGTTCCGACGGCTGATAGACCGCGGTCGTCGAGAAAATAGCGTCCTTCCAGCCGTCTTTCACCTCATCCACCGCGATCAGCTGATTGTGATAGCGGCTGGTCAGAATCGTGTGGGTCGTGGCGGCTTTTCTGTTGTAATCGCTCACCAAGCCGGTATACTCGTCGTAGTCATGTGTCTGCTCCACCATCGCCAGCAATTGCCCGTTCAGATTCCAGCTGTTTGCAGATGCGGCGGGCAGTGTCACAGCCAGCGTCAAGCACAAAATCAGCAGTATCCGCAGTTTCTTCATATTCTCCACATCTCCTTTTGCTCAATATTCCAAAATACTAAAGAACAGCCGAGCAAACCAGCCGATAATATCATCGGTATACACCCAATCGCCGTCTGCTCCATCCGGCACATAACTCCTGCCTGTTTCGTTGGTCGAAAGGCTCAAATAAATGCTCCAAGCGCCCGGCATGATTTTCTCTTTCTCCACCTGAATCCCATAGCGGGATACCGTGCCGTCCGTTCCGCGCAGGACGATGGTGGGAATGTCGCCCCGCCAGTAGAGATTGCTCCCCACCGGGGTCTGCACGATAGCCCAAGTGCCGCTGCACGTCCTCTCGCCATCATCATCCGCGGCGGAAAAATTCCCATCTGCATCCAGCTGGAAATCATCGTACCAGCCGCCGCCGCCTTTGGCGCGCCAATGCCCGACAAACTCCGCCATCAATTCCGGCTGCTCCACATCGTCGAATATCACATCCCGTTGCGGCACAAACCCGTACAGCGTTTCGCCGTCCACTTCCGCTTCGACGTACACATACGCCCAGCCGCAGTAACCCAGCGCCGTCAGTTTCGTTCCGGCGGGCAGTTCCTCCTGATGCGCTTCGCTGACATGCGGGTCATCCGTGAGATAGGTGCCGCACACCGTCTGAATCGGCACATGCCGCCATTCTTGGCGGATTTCCTTGACGCCGTCCTTCCGCACATTTGCAAAGCGCTGCAAGCCGCAAGCCATTTCGTTCATCCGCCGAACATCCGCTGTGCCGTGGGGCATTTGGTGGATATTGAAGTCCGCCAGCGTGACCATTTTCGACCAGACCGCGCCGTCTTCGCCCTGCGTCACCAGATAGCCGAAATTCTCCCGCTTGGCGACCTCCATGTCGCCCATTTTCGCGTAGACAAGCGTGTACATTGGCTGATTCGTGCTGTCATGGCGCAACGCAAAGCGGTAGACTTCCCACGCTTCCGGATACGCCAGCTCAAAGCCGTCTTCCGTCCGCGTGAGCGTCGGCACGCCATGCCCCTCCGACGGCTGATAGACGGCGTTTGTCGAGACGACGGCACTTTCCCAGCCGTTTTCCTGTTTTGCCGCTGCAATCAGCTGATAATGTGCTCCGCTGGCTATGATGATACGGGCATCTTCGGCATCCGCGCGGCAGTCATCAGCCAGAACAGCGTCATCCGGCGAATTCAGCACGAGGGACAGCACGTTGCCGAGCAATTCGCTCGCGGACGCGGCGGGCAGCATCAGCGCCATCATCAGCGGCAAAATCAGCAGAATCCACCGTTTCTTCATCGCTCTCAGCTCCTTTGGAGGTATTTCCCTACCTATATAAACGCATCAAGGCGCAGTTTCCCTGCGAAGTGCCAAAAATCTTGAAAAATGTTCTGCCAGTTCATTCTGAATCCATCTTTCTATGGTATGATGGCGGACGCAAACAGAAAAGGAGGGATTGAAACCCATGCTACGGATTTTGAAACACCTCAGGTGGAAAGAGTGGCTGCTCGTCGCCGCCTGTGCAGTGCTGATTGTGGGGCAGGTGCAGCTTGACTTAGCCTTGCCTGATTATATGTCGGAAATCACCCGGCTGGTGCAGACGGAGGGCAGCCAGATGAGCAATATCCTGCTCGCAGGGGGCAAGATGCTGCTGTGCGCGCTGGGGTCGATGCTGCTAACGGTCTGCACGACATTCTTTACCGCACAGATTGCATCACGCTTCTCCGCTCGGCTGCGCGGCGAAATGTACCGCAAGGTGGTCGGCTTCTCAAACGAGGAAATCAACCGTTTCTCCACTGCCAGCCTGATTACCCGCACGACCAACGACATTTCGCAATTGCAGATGTTCTTTTCCTTCGGGATGCAGTCGCTGATTAAAGCGCCGATTATGGCATTCATTGCCGTGGGCAAAATTAGCACGAAGAGCTGGGAATGGTCGCTGCTGACAGGCGGCGTGATTGCGTTCGTGTGCGTGCTGCTGGTGTTCATCATGCTCTACGCCGTGCCGCGCATGAAGAAAATGCAGGCGCTGACGGACAACCTGAACCGCATCACGCGCGAGAACCTGACGGGCTTGCAGGTCGTCCGCGCCTACAACGCGGAAAACTATCAGGAGGGCAAATTCGCCAAGGCAAACGAGGAAATGACCCGCAACAGCCAGCAGGCGAACATCGCCATGTCCGTCATGAATCCGGGCATGAATCTGGCGATGAACGGCTTGACGCTGGGCATTTACTGGATTGGCGCGGCGCTCATCAGTGCGATTGCGGTCACGTCGCCCGCCGCGATGATGGAACGCATTGGGTTGTTCTCGGACATGGTGGTCTTTATGCAGTACGCGATGCAGGTCATCATGGCGTTCCTGATGCTGGTGATGATTTTCGTCATGCTGCCGCGCGTGACCGTTTCCGCGAGCCGCGTCAATGAGGTGCTGGACACGAAGGCGCGCATTGTGGACGGCAAGGAAACGCGGGGCAAGCCCGGAATGAAGGGCGAAATTGAGTTCCGCGACGTGTCCTTCCGCTATCCCGATGCCGACGGCGACACCATCCACCACATCTCCTTCACCGCACATCACGGACAGACGGTTGCCCTCATCGGCGCGACGGGCTGCGGCAAGAGCAGCATCATCAACCTGATTCCGCGCCTGTATGACGCAACAAGCGGGCAGGTGCTGGTAGACGGCGTGGACGTGCGTGACTACACGCAGGACGCCCTGCGCAGCAAGATCGGCTTTGTGCCGCAGAAGGCGTTCCTGTTCTCCGGCACGGTCAGCAGCAACGTCGGCTACGGCGAGGACAACGCGTCGGACGCTGCCATCCGCAAGGCGGTTGCTATCGCGCAGGCGGCGGAATTTGTCGAATCCCCGGAGGTCGGGTATTCCGGCACGGTCGCGCAGGGCGGCTCGAACTTCTCCGGCGGGCAGAAGCAGCGTTTGTCCATTGCCCGCGCAGTGGCGCGCGACCCGGAAATCCTCGTCTTTGACGACTCCTTCTCCGCGCTGGACTACAAGACCGACCATGCATTGCGTCAGGCGCTCCGCGAGCAGACCAGCGGCACGACGAACATCATCGTCGCACAGCGCATCGGTACGATTCGCGACGCGGACTGCATCCTCGTCATTGAGGACGGCGCGATTGTCGGCAAGGGCACGCACCGTGAGCTGATGGAAAGCTGCAAGGTCTATCAGGAAATCGCGTATTCTCAGCTGTCAAAGGAGGAACTTGCGTCATGAGTGAAACGAAACGCCGTCCGGGCGGTCATCCCGGAATGCGCGGGCGGGGCGTACCGGGCGAAAAGGCGAAGGACTTCCGCGGTTCACTGGGGAAGCTCGTCCGCCACTGCAAGCCCTTCTATCCGGTCATTTGCATCGCGATTCTGGGCGACTTGGCGGGCGTCATTATCCGCCTGATCGGCCCGAACAAAATCAGCGAAATCACCAACCTGATTACCGCCGGGCTGCGCGGCGAGATTGACATGCCCGCCATCCAGAAAATCTGCATCACGCTGATAATTCTCTACGTCGTCGGCGCGCTGCTGAGTTTTATGACCGGGCTGGTGATGACCGTCGTCACGCAGAAGGTCAACCGGGGCTTGCGCGACGGCATATCCCACAAAATCAACCGCCTGCCGGTCAGCTACTTCCAGTCCACCTCCACCGGCGACGTGCTCTCCCGCGTCACCAACGATGTGGACACCATCGGCCAGACGCTGCAGAACAGCCTGACCAGCCTTGTCTCCGCCGTGACGATGTTCATCGGCAGCGTCGTCATGATGCTCTCGACGAACTGGATCATGGCGCTGACGGCGATTGTGTCGTCGATGCTGGGCTTCGGGCTGATGCAGGGCATCATGAACCGCTCGCAGAAGTACTTCGTCGCGCGCCAGCGGTGGCTGGGCGACCTGAACGGCCATATTGAAGAAATCTACACAGGGCACAATGTCGTCCGCCTCTTCGGCGCAGAGCAGCGCGAACAGCAGGCGTTCGACCGCATCAACAGCAAAATGCAGGAGACAGACTGGAAGAGCCAGTTCATGTCCGGCCTGATGATGCCGCTGATGGGCTTCATCGGCAATTTCGCGTATGTGGCGGTATGCGTCGTCGGCGCGGTGCTGGCGATGAACGGCTCGATTACCTTCGGCGTGATTGTCGCTTTCATGATGTATGTGCGCCTGTTCACCTCGCCCCTGAGCCAGTTAGCACAGGCGGCGACGAACCTGCAATCCGCGGCGGCGGCGGCAGAGCGCGTCTTTGAGTTCCTCGAAGCGAAGGAAATGCCCGACGAATCCCACCTGCCCGCGCAGACGAAAACCGTCCGCGGCGAAGTGGCGTTCGACCACGTCCGCTTCGGCTACACGCCGGACAAAATCATCATTCACGACTTTTCCGAGCATGTGCAGCCGGGTCAGAAGGTCGCCATCGTCGGCCCGACCGGCGCGGGCAAAACCACGATGGTCAATTTGCTGATGAAGTTCTATCCGCTGGGCGGCGGCGAAATTCGCATTGACGGCGTGCCGCTGTCGCAGATGACGCGCGAGCATGTGCACGACCTCTTCGGCATGGTCTTGCAGGACACTTGGCTCTTCGAGGGCAGCATCCGCGACAACCTCTGCTACGGCAAGGAGGGCATTACGGACGAGCAGCTTGACCAAGTGACCCGCGCGACGGGGCTGTACCACCTTATCCACACCTTGCCGGAGGGTTACGACACCCTGCTGTCCGACAAACTGAACCTCTCCGCCGGACAGAAGCAGCTGATGACGATTGCCCGCGCGATGATTGAAAACGCGCCGATGCTGATTCTCGACGAAGCGACGTCCTCCGTCGATACACGCACAGAAATGCTGATTCAGCAAGCAATGGACACGCTGACAAAGGGGCGTACTTCGTTCGTCATTGCGCACCGCCTTTCCACCATCAAAAACGCGGACAAGATTCTGGTCATGCGCCACGGCGACATCATCGAATCCGGCACGCATGAGGAGTTGCTGCAAAAAGGCGGCTTCTACGCCGAGCTGTACAACTCGCAGTTCGAGCAGGCGTAACACATTTTCCAACTGCATAACAACCCCGGCAGCACACAAGGACGATTGTCCAGCGGCTGCCGGGGCTTTTCTATTGCGGTAGGATACGCTCTCCGTTTTTCTCCTGCAATGAAAAAGACCAGCATCGAAAGAAAACCTTCTCCCATGCTGGTCGGTCGCGCCCATCTGGCGCGACAATGTTGAGTTGGTCAAAAGAGCAGCTTGGGGGCGCGTCTGAGGACGCGCAAAGTTACTGGCAGGGG
>ENA-OOZY01001126-OOZY01001126.1-human-gut-metagenome-genome-assembly--contig:-NODE-1126-length-16981-cov-10.528004_pt1 | contig 16981 bp, 17 predicted proteins | sample MGYA00241047_ERZ501410 | MGnify/ENA primary metagenome ERZ501410 (study PRJEB25962, sample SAMEA2042621) | human gut metagenome | biome: human gut; feature: human-associated habitat; material: faeces... | reverse complement strand
AATGAACTTATTATAGCCGAGAGTTTGTCTATAGGTTGATCAAGAATTAGTATTAGTATTAATCAGCGTTTCCTTAGTATTGATCGCAGCTGCGGTGTATTCAGCAGCTGCGTTTTTTTTATGTTTATATAAAAGCAAAAAGTCCGCAAACCTTGGTTTAACCAAAGTTTGCGGACTTTTTTATCTGGTCGAGGTGAGCTGCGCTCACTAAAGGTCATAATTTTTTGTGTTTATCAAACGGCATAGGTGCGTGGTTTACACCATAACGACTTAAATTAAGATTACTTGGGTTAACTTTATGCACGAGATGTTTTTATAAAAATCTAAAGTCAACTTTATTTTATCATAATTATATAGAAACGTCAAGAAAGTGCGAATCAATAAGTGAAAGAAGCACCGCGCATTTTTCAAGCGTTTTGAGTTTTGGGAACAAACTCAATTTTTAAATTCATATTCATTGCAGATGCTATACGGGTAAGCGTTTTAATAGATGGATTTGCATTTCCGTTTTCAATCTTGCTGATGTCAGCCTGGTCTATACCCGTAAGCTTGGAAAGCTGCTTTTGTGTAAGGTTTCCGGTATTGCGACAGGCAATGAGCATTTTGGCAAGTTCATATTCGGGAGAAAGAGCGTCATATTCTTTGCGGAACTCGGCGTCATTTTCAAGCTGTCGGTTTAATGTTTCTCTGAAATTTTTCCCATAATAATCACTCCTTCTCGTAGTATTTTACGTCAAACAAATCTTTACTCTCTGTTTGCGATATAGTATATACCGCCAAACGCAAAAATGTCAAGTGTTTCTGTTAATTGTTAGAATAAATCTACACAAGGTGCAAATATTTCGAATAAAATCTTGACTTGTGCGCATAATAGTATTATAATACTATTAGAGAAAAATGCACACAAGTACAAATTTATCTAAAGCAAGGAGGCTCGTTATGATAGAACGTAAAAAATATCTGGATAAGCTTATACGCAAGAAAGAGAACGGGCTTGTCAAGGTCATTACGGGAATAAGACGCTGCGGCAAGTCATATCTGCTATTTGAGATATATCATCGCTACCTTAATTCTATCGGTGTGGACGACAGCCATATCATTGAAATTGCCCTTGATGATGACCTCAATGTGCAGTACCGAAATCCGTTGGAGCTTGGAAAATACATTCGCAGCCTTATTACCGATAAGGAGCAGACCTATTATATATTCCTTGATGAGATACAAAAGGTTGCGTCAATAAAAAATCCGTATCTTGATTTCGAAGATGAAAAAATCGGTTTTGTTGATGTTGTGCTTGGTCTGATGAAAATACGCAATGCAGATATTTATGTAACGGGAAGCAATTCCAGAATGTTATCGTCCGATATTCTTACGGAGTTTCGTGGCAGAGGTGATGAGATAAGGGTAAATCCGCTTTCCTTTGCGGAATTTTATGCCGCTTATGCCGGCGATAAGCGTGACGCTTGGACGGAGTATTATACCTACGGCGGAATGCCGCTTGTGCTTGTTCAAAAGACGCATGAGGACAAGGCAAAGTATCTGCAGGATCTTTTCAGCAAGATATACCTTGATGATATTATTGCCCGAAACAAGATCGGACATGACAAATCTGTGTTGGAAGATCTGCTGAATGTTATTTCCTCTTCGGTAGGTTCGCTTACAAATCCGCTTCGTATTTCCAATACGTTTTCAAGCAATACAGGCAAAACAATTTCGGATGATACGATCGCAAAATATCTTGACAGCTTTGTGGATTCGTTCCTGATATACAAAGCACAGCGTTACGATGTCAAAGGACGGAAGTATATAGGTTCGCCATTCAAGTATTATTTCTCCGATATAGGACTTCGCAACGCAAGGCTGAACTTCCGTCAGCAGGAAGAAAACCACATTATGGAGAATATCATCTACAATGAGCTGCTTATGCGTGAATACAGCGTTGACGTGGGTGTTGTGGAGTTCTCTGCTGCAAGCAGCGATAAGAAACGAAGCAGGACACAGCTTGAGATCGACTTTGTAGCAAACAAGGGTAGCAGCAAGTATTATATTCAGTCTGCGCTGAATATTGACACCGAAGAAAAGCGTACACAGGAAATAAACTCGCTTGTCAGGGTGAATGATTCGTTTAAAAAGATTGTTGTTGTAAAGGACAAGATAATTCCCTGGCATGACGAAAAGGGTATCCTTTATATTGGCATTGAGCAGTTCCTGCTTGTTGAGGATAGTATGAATATATAATTTTTTCACGGAAATGGTAAGATTCCATTTCCGTGATTTTTTGCATATAATAGTATTTCATATACTATATCATTAAGTTTTTCATAATCGAAATATCGAAGATATTCGGTAATCATAGATCATTTAACATAAAAAAACGAATGCACTTGATTTATTGATTTCAGATATGATATCCTCTCTATTCAGTTCTATAAATATGTTCAAAATCGAATACATCTGCTGAAAAATTTTATTATCTGATAACATATACGTAAAACTGATCAAGAAGGAGGATACACTATGTATCAGAATGATTTTAAAATAACAGCCGATGGGTTCGGCATACATACATTTGAGCTTACGGGAAATATAACGAGCTATGAGTTTCGGCACATTCCATATAGGGCAGGTAATAAAAAGTTTTACTTCAATGGCAGAAGAAGTGTTTGCGTTCATCCGGAAAAACGAGGAATAAGGATTTTCCTTAATAACCCAGAAGGGAATATATACAACATCAAAATTATTATTGATAATCCAACTAAACCTTGCCATTTTGGATGAGTTTATAGATAACAAATCCCAATTTTACGATTATTTGCTTAATATAGACCATTTTTTGTGGCAAGGTTTAATTGGGGGAGCAATATTACGCCAAGAAAAATAATTGATAACGATGCGGATGCTGTATCAATACTTCCTTCATCAAACAATTTGTTGAAGCTTGGAAAAATGATTACTGATATTCTGCAGGAATGTTTAGGCGAAAAATACCACATGGAGTATTTTGTTCTATCAAGAGTTGACTTTTGCGTAAATATAATGCTTTCTGAAAACTTTGCTGCACAGCGTTATATTAAGCTTATTCATAAATCTATGAAATACAATAACCCTGAACAAATCATTACTTACCCAAAGAACGACTCTGATGCAATAGAGAAGAATAAGCATAGTTTTCGTATAAACACAGGTGATGTTACCTTCACGGCATACGATAAATACTTTCAACTTGAAGATATTGGAGAAAGTTTCGAAAAAGAATCGGAATCTTTTCTTCGTCTTGAGATTTCAATTAATAGAGCAGTAATTTTAAAGTTTATATTATCAAGAGATGAATGGTCATATAATATTTTATTGCTCGCATATTATTCCTGCCATAGCAGAGATTTCTTTGCCAATTATATAGAAAAGTATTTTTTCCCCGGAGATTATTACTGCCTTGAATACATGAAATACCTTATTGAAAATAAAAGATTAAAGAATAAGATGAAAAGCAGAATGTTGTTGTTTTCAGATATACAATGCGAGAAACAATCTTTCCTTTCGGCTAAAAAGGAGATGATGAAATATCTTGACTCTACATATAAATTTAAAAATATGCTTTCAACGTTTGAAGATCTGAATATAAATCCCATATCATTATCGTATCGTGACAAACATGGTGCAAATGTTATACCGGGACTGTATAAGATACTTGGTTTATGAAAGAGAGGTTTTATATGATGAATAAAAAGTTTTTATCGGTTGCTGAAGCAGCTGAACAGCTTGGCATTAGCAGAGCAACGATGTATCGTTATCTGCAGGATAAGACTATTCCTGCAGTAAAGCTCGGTGGGAACACATGGAAAATATCCACCAAATACCTGGAAAATCTTGAATCAGACGGCAAAAAAATTGAGCCTTCCCACCAATAATATGGGAGAGGCTCAATGATCAAATATCTATACTTTCCGTTATGCTGAAATCTTTGTCAATGTTAATATTAACATCTATCCTATCTTTGTACACCATAATAGAATCAACATAGTTGTCAATTATTAATCGGCGGTTATCAATATCTCCTTGAATAAGCATTGTTTTAGCTTGTTCAAATGCTTCACGAAGCTCGTCCTTGTTTATTATCCCGTTGCTTGTCAGCTTCATATTGATCTCTGTAAGTTCACAGCGACATTTTTCTCTGTCCTTTTCAAATGCTGCAAGCTGTTCTGCAAGTGCGGCAGAGCCGGTCTGTGCCATTATTGCAACAATATTTCCTATTTTGGCATTAAGGCTGTTGATAGAACTTTCGCATAACGCCTTTAGCCTTAACAGGTCAGCATTTCGACTTATCGCAAAATCGGTGTAATGTGCAGCAATGTCTTCAAATAGGCTTTCTTCAAATATTCTGTCTACCAGAAGCTTCATTATCCTGTTTTCAATATCGCTGCAGCGGATAGCTTTGTTGCTGCAATGGATAGATTTGTTTTTACGGCTGCATCGGTAGGAAATGTATTCAGGGAAGCGCTCGGAAGCCTTCTGATAATTGCCGATATATCGGGAACCGCATTCTCCGCAGATAATCCTGCTGCTGATCAGGTATATGTGTTTTGTCGAAAAAGCACCTGCGGTGTGTTTTCTCTTTTCGAAGATCGACTGTACCTTGTTAAATGTTTCTTTGTCCACAATGCAAGGTATTTTGCCTTCAATACGGACAATGTCGTCTTCGGACTTGTGTTTTCGGGAGTTATATTTTCCGTCTGAGCCTTTTGATGCACGAAGATTGAAGATATAAACTCCCGTGTATTTTTCGTTGTGCAGTATGTCACGAATACTGCTGCGGCTGTACGGATTGCCGGATTTCGTGCGGCAGTCGTGAGTATTCATATACTCGACTATTTCCGCATAGCTCTTACCGGCAAGGTACATATCAAAGATACTCCTTACGATAACAGCTTCATTTTCATTAATAATGTACCGGTGCGTGACAGGGTCAACGTCATATCCGAGAGGCGGTTTGCCACCGTTATGGCGGCAATTGTAGGCGTTCCCCATCAAGCCTTTCATAGTTTCTCTTGAAAGGTTCCTGCTGTAATATTCGGCTATTCCTTCAAGCAGCGATTCAAGGATAACGCTTTCGGGGGAATCGTCGAAGTTTTCGAGGACGGAAACTACTTTTATGCCTTGCTTTTTCAAGTTGTGCTTATATACGGCACTATCATATCTGTCACGGGAAAACCTGTCTAGCTTGTGGACTATGACAGCTTCAACGTTCAACAGTGGTGCCTCCTGGATCATCTTCTGAAATTCAGGGCGGTTATCCGTGGTTGCAGACCTTGCTGAATCTGCATAGTACTGCACGATAGTGTAGCCCTCACGTTCGGCAAAACTATTAATTGCACGATTCTGAGCGTCTATGCTTTCTTAACGCTGGTTACTGCTGCTGAATCGTGCATAAGCAACAGCCCTTTTTAAGTTTTTAGCCATCAACTGCTCTCCTCCTTCTTGACCTTGTTAAGGATTGAGTATATGCACAGAAGTGCAATATCCTCCCTTACTTCCTTGGGTACGGATTTACCTGTTGGGGTAATATTAATGGGTCTTTCGGGGATGGTTTTTTCATTATTTAACATGGAAATTCCTCTTTGTGTATTATTACATTAAAATGATATATATTTTCGTTTGCTGATTTTACCGACAATTTTGTCGACAGAAATGTGTGTCGGCTGATCTGTAGGCAGATAAAATTGTCATAGGTCAAATGACGCATCAGCTTTATTTATGGGATGTTACGACAAAAAGACAAATTTCTTGAAACGATAGGAGCCTTTTCGGAACTGTACTTGCTGTTTTCAATTGCCATGCGAGCTGACTTATTAAGACGCATTAGAAAATCTGCATCATAATAGAATTTGTTAGGATTAAAGATGTTAATAATCTCGGGACAGTTATATTCCAGAGCCTTGGCAAACATATCCAGTTCTCCGTAAATATACTGGTCGTTGAAGTAATATCCATCCTCGTCTTCGTAATCTGACATTCTATGAAACTTCTCATCCTGACAAACCTCATACAGTTCCTGTAGTGTGCTTTCATGTATTTTAGTATATCTACTGCATATTGCGAGTTTTTTTATTGCTAAAGCAAAAAGATAAAAAGCACAGCGCTTATCTGCATTTAAAATGCTACTGTCAAGCAAATCCAGAAGAGAATTTACAGAACTTGTCAACTGTTCTTTATCAGTCGATGTATATAAATATGCGTAATCCCGGAAAAGCAAATAGCGTTTATCCTGAGTCAATTCATATGCTTTGTTTGCCGCTGTTTTTAACAAATTCCTGTTACAAAAGTCCATTTCGCGGCTCACATAAAGCTGCTCGACCTCAGTAAACACTTTTGCTGCGAGCTTGGCAGAAGTTATTTCTTCGATAATGGCATGAGCCTTTTTTATGATCATACGACGTTTTCTTGATGACTTCAAATGCTTATAGCACCTAAAGAAATAATCAAACCACTTGTCTTTAGGAACCATAGGTGCAAGCTTATCTAAAAGCTCAAACAGCACCCCTTCATGCTTTTCGTTGATTGCAATGACGCCTGTTATAGCAATGTGGAATTCCTCATTTGTTTCGAGTTTTTTGCCTAAATCGCCAAGCATTTCCAGGCCGTTTAAACTATTTAAATCAAAAATATTCATTATAAAACCTCCTCGATTTTTATTTTTATTGCTCGTGTTTCTTTTCCATTGATATGTATTCGGCTATCTTTATTGAAAGAAGTAAGCTGCTCATTGCTTTTTACATTAAGAAGAATCTTCATAGAAACAAGCTCCTTCTTGATATCCTTATCCTTAACGATACTTCCGTTAGGTAACTCTTTCCTAACCAATGCGAAAAAACTTCTTTGTTGAATGGAAGTCAAAATCAGATTTTTATCATACCTGTATGCGTCAGCATCAGACTGAGTATAGGACACTTCTATTACAGCCGGACTACTTCCTTTTATTGTATAGGGAACGACGTTACCTTCGGATAGAAGTCTATCTATCGCCTGCCGAATATATCCGGAAAGTGATGAATCGGAGATGCATTGGCATTGAAACTGTGCTGCTTCATAAAAAAATACACACATCCTTTTTTTATCTCAACCAAGCAATCATCGGTTATTCCTATCATTCTGAAAAACACAGAAAGGAAATTATAGTAGTTTAGCATCTGGGCATGGTTATCAAGTATCCTTGCATGGCAAATGTCATGGTATAAATCCGATAGCTGGTTTGATGCAGAAAAGTATCCTTTGGTCAACACTTTTATATCGACAACAGCATCGTTTTTCATAGTTACTTGGGATATGAACCACCTTAAATAACAGCAGAAGAAATGATCTTTGCTGCTGAAGGATTCAAGCTTCTGTACATACTCAAAGTTAATCTCGTCACGAGAAAACCTGATAGGCAGAAGTCTTAAAATGCTTGATTCTACTGCAGTAAAAATTGATTCTGCAGTAACTACGGCCCAAACGCTTGTTTCCGAAAGCTTTCCAGAAGCCGTAGTCTTTTCGGCACCAATGTCCCCGAAAGTACGGATAACAGCTTCAAGCTTTTCCGTAGTATTGCTTGCGCATTTGCCGATTGAAGTATGCTGCACATCGTCTATTACAACAACACCGCAAAATTCCGATGAAAGCTTATTCTGTACAGCTGCTTCGGTAGAGGTTGACAGCGAAATGAACCGACTTTCATCATAAGCATTAAAAAATGCTCTGGAAATGGTCGTTTTACCGCAACCGCTGTCGCCGTAAATATAAGGAAGCACGGTTGGTTGGCATTTTCTGCGCTTTTCCGGAGGCAGACTTTTGATGATCTCAAAAGAAATCCCCATAAGCTGTATCATAAGAAGCAACATAGCTTTTTCCCTGGTACAGCAGTTCAAAAAAGCTTCGAGTATTTCTTTACAGGATGCTTTATCTTCGTCGGTCAGAGATCCAGGGGCAGATATATCAATGCGTTTGCCATTATATATTACATATTTACGGTCGTATGTAAGTCCGTCTTCAAGGTATTCCTCATCGGAATACAAACCGCTTTTAGCGGCACACATAAACAATTCAAAAAGCCGTACATAATCGTTGTCTGGCATAAGCCCATACTCTTTAAGCATTATAAGCTTTTTACGGAATCCGCTTCCGTTAAGCTCATTATCGCTGAAATGAAGCGTTTCGCAAGTATAATCGGTTTTAACGACCAGAGCATCCACTCTCTTTTCCGAAGAATGGGTGATCTTGCTGTAAAATCTGCTTTCTTTTATTGGAAGAACGATAATCTTTGAAGATATTGTAGTGTTACCTCCAAATTCTATCTGAAAGATAGAATCGCTTTCTTGGATATAGATTTTTATGTTACTGTGTTCAAGCTCCTGAATCAGTCCATCGAGCCAGGATTTTACCTGCTCCGGCGGTGAGTTTGCAGATATGAAAATATTCGATGAATTTATCATGGTGGTTTCACTCCTTGTTTAAGATTATGATAATATAGTAACTCGTATTTGAGGTAAAAACAAAGGGCAGATTTTTTTGGTTTTTTCTCGTTGGGAATACCTGCTATAAAAGTTTGATAGTGCATCGATATGATATACTTTATCGATTTATCCTGACCAAAAAGAATATAGAAAAAATCAAATCCCGATTTTGTATGGGAGCAACAGATTCTAATTTTAGGATGGTAGTCAACGAATACACTATATTTTAAATATAGAAAAAATATATCGCATAGAGCACCAAACCCTATGCGATATATTTGTCGGTTTTATATTTTTTTAGCAACATCAAGCTTATTGCAATAATCTTCAACACAAATGGAGTTCTTTAGGGGTGTACATTGCTGAATTCTGAAAGCTGTATGTGCTGATATAGGAGTAGTTGTTAGCTGTCAGTTTACCAAATTTGTCTGAATGTGTGATACAATAAAAAAACTTTGGCAGATTCATTTTTTATTCAGTTCTGCAATACTTTCAACGATTTCTGCAATTTTAACGGCAGTTTCTTCGTCAGTTTCAGATAAGACTTTGGCGATACGGTGCATAGCTTCTTCGGATGTAGGCTTTATATCCATGCCTAAATCAAGCAACTCGGACATGGATATTTTCAAACCAGCGCAGATTTTATACAAGGTATCTACGGTAGGACATTTTTCTCCTCGTTCGACCTTTCCAAGGTAGGCAGGGTGAATGCCCGAATTGAGTGCAAGGGCTTCTTGACTGAGGTTCCGTTTGTTTCGGAAGTCCCGAATCCTCAGACCAACGTTATATGCAATTTTTTCTCGATCAAAACTCATGATACACCACCTTTTCTTTATATTATAACTTTATACCATATTATATGCTGCTTCAAATATTTTTAGGGCAGAAAAAATAATCTCTAAAGGGTTGAAATTTTGTAGAAAATGTATTATAATATAAATTAATGTAGGTGCTATGCCTGAAAAGGCAAGGATTGTCACTTTGCATACGGATAAGAGTAGAAGTGCACTTTAAAGAAAAAATATGTAGTGGTGATAATTATGGAAGGAAAAATGAGCAATGGATTTAAATATAACAGAGTTCTATCGATATACACGAAGCTTATGGACGGTGAGGTTATAAGCAAGGCGGAAGAGGCCAAATATTTTGGCGTAAATACTCGGTTTATACAGCGAGATATAGATGATCTGAGGATGTTCTTTGAGGATAAAGCGGCAGAGGGGGATATACGGCGAGAACTTGTTTACAGTTGTGAGCTGGATGGTTATCATCTTGTGACGAAGAGCAAACATACTCTTTCAAACGATGATGCTATAGTGGTAAGTAAGATACTTCTGGAGAGCCGTGCGTTTACCAAGAATGAGATGGATATGATAATAAACAAACTCTTGAATTGTTGTGTTCAAAGCAATGTCTAAAAGCTTATTGGGGATAAACTATTTCATGATATGAAACAACAATATCATGCGTATGTATTGTATATTTACACAATTTTTAGGAGAAAGATATGGGAAATAATAAAAATCGTAGAGATAAAATAAAAAAATTGATACAATTGAGTTTGCTGGTAGTTTTGTGCTGTATTCCGATTTCAGTGATTACGGGTTGCGGGGGAACTAATTGTTATACACCCTTTTATGCAGAAGGAACGGATGCAGATACAATGATTGATTATGGAAGTTGTATTTGCCCCGCTGGATGTATCGGATTTGGATGTAATAACGTTTGTTTTCCAACGGAATGCTTATATGTAAATTATAATGTGGGTGATGGCTCAGAAAATACAACAGGATTAATATACTACTACGATGATTTTGGCTGTTTGGACAATGAAAATGTTATGTCATCGGGTTTATATACAACAACTTCGAATTGTACATTGCTGTCTGCACTTTATTCTAAAGGATATACTGAAGATGTTTCTAAATCTTTGGTCAAATCAACATACTCTACTTCGTGTTTTGGATGCAGATTGCAGTCACAGAATGTTGAGTCTCGCAATCTGAATGAAATAATGCCTAGACAGTATCCTTATGGCTGTTATACCGTATGTTATGAAGGGGAAAAATAATGATACCGTTTATAAATGTTACGATTCCAACATATGTATTGTTTGCCACTTTGGGAACCATTGCCGCAGTAATATATCTATATCTTCGGTCAGACGCATACAACATGTCCTATTCAAAATTAATCCTTTATATGGGCGTTAGTGTTATTTCGCTTTTTTTAGGGAGTAAAATTGTATTCACAATTTCAATGATTCCATCAACCATTGATAATGTGTCTTTGTCTAAGCTGATAGAGTATTTTTTAAATGGGGGGATTGTTTTTTATGGTGGAATGTTGGGTGTACTTTTGGGAATCATTGTTTTAAGCAAAATCAGAAAAGAAGATACTTCTGAATTGTATAATTATTTTGCTCCGGCAATACCTTTATTTCATTTCTTTGGTAGGATTGGATGCTTTTTTGGAGGTTGTTGTTATGGCGTAGAATCATCATGGGGAGTCCCAATGACTTTTGATGCTTCAACTATCCGATTTCCTGTGCAGATTCTTGAAAGTCTGTGTAATTTATTAATTTTTATTTTTCTTCTTGTATCAGAACGCATAAACAGTTTGAAAAAACATCTTTTGTGGATATACCTATTTTTATATTCTATATGTCGTTTTATTCTGGAGTTTTTTAGGGGAGACTATGAAAGAGGAATATGGGGCGTATTTTCAACTTCACAGATTATTTCAATGGTTATTTTTGTCATATGCGCGATTAACTGCGTTGTCTGGTTAAGGAAGGTAAGACAAAATAATGAAAAACTATTATGAATTGTTAGGTGTGTCAGTCGATGCCTCAAATGAAGTAATTAAAGCTGCATATAGGTCTCTTTCAAAAAAATATCATCCGGATGTCTGTACTGATATTCCTAATTCAGAAGAGCTGATGCAACAAATCAACGCAGCTTATGATACTTTGTCTGATTCACAGAAAAGGATGCGATATGACAGAGAATTAGAGCTTAAGAAGACTAATGATCATTTTGAATATCACCAAAGTGAAACGGCAGAAAATGTAAAAAAGGACGATAGTCCCTCACAAGGCGGTTGCTCGTGTTCTTGTTTGTTAGTCATAATTTTAATAATTGCAGTTGCTGTATTTATACCTAAATTTGTTAATATAATAAAAAATAGTGTCATTACTGGTGAAGAAGATAGTACACAAATAGAAGAAATAACCGTATATAGTGATCCGTCAATTCCGGAGTATTGTATATCGGATTTTCTAACCAAACTCAAACAGGATGAGGAAATTTCAGATAATACTTTTTCGTGTGAATTGCTTGAGAAAATGAAAGCCTGTATTTCTGAAATGGAAACAGCGGATTTAGTGACAGATTCTACAAATGAATTTTATTCTGAAAAATATGAAAAAATATATTCTGATTTTTTGTTTCAGGTACATTCGGCTGTTTATGAATCAGAAGATGTAGCACATGTCAAAGTTGAAATACAGTATACTGATTTTCCTGAGTTGTTGAGTAATGCTTGTAAAAAGTGTATTGAACTTACAGACAAAATGGTTAGGATGGACAGGGAAGTGAATATGTATACTATATATAAAAACTTAAATAAAACTATTGATGATTTATATCCCGATTATAAAAACAAAAAGAATCAGGAAATAACTTTTGAGATAGTAAGAAAGGATCAACAATGGGTCATTCAAAGCTGTAGTGACACAAAAGCCTTGTTTAATGCTCTTTTTGCAGGGATTTTTGAGGAATTTTCATTAGAGTGATTTTTAGTGGAGGGTAAATATAATGTTTGAAAATATGGTTCGTTACAATAGACGTCATAATATTTCAATAGGCGATGAACATACAGTTGCAATTAGGGCAAATGGAGATGTTATAGCAACAGGAGATAATTCTTATGGTCAATGCAACATTTCAAATTGGCATGGGATAATATCTGTTTCTGGCGGAAATAATCATACAGTTGGTTTAAGGTCAGACGGTACTGTTGTTGCAACAGGAGATAATTCTCATGGTCAGTGCAATGTAAATGGTTGGTATGGCATAGTTGCGGTAGAGGCAAGCATCGATTTTACAGTAGGATTAAGAGCGGATGGTACTGTATTAGCAACAGGTGATTCAAGCAGAGGCCAGTATAAGGGCGTTTCTGAATGGACAGATATAGATGCTATATCTGCCGGTGCAGCTCATACTGTGGGAATAAAATACGGATGTGTAGAGGCTGTGGGAGAAAATGAGTTTGGGCAGTGTAATACCTATGTATGGAGAGATATTGTTGCAATTTCAGCGGGGTCGTTATTTACAGCAGGACTAACATTAAATGGCAAAGTTGTTGCTGTCGGACATAATGGCTGGGGAGAATTAGATCATATTGAAGAATGGTTTGATATTGTAGAAATCTCTGCCGGTCAGTCTTGTATTGCAGCTTTAAGAGCAGATGGACGAGTTTTTATATCATCTGACTATGCTGATGGTAAAAGCGATGCAGAACAATGGAGAGGTATAAAAGATATTGCCATTGGTTCGGGTTCAGAGGGGAAAACATTGATTGTCGGAATTAGAAGTGATGGCAGTACTGTTGTCGCAGGCGATCATCAAGCAATCAATGCACCATGTATGGTTGGATTGAAAACCGATAAGGGATATCCAAAAGCGGAATGGCTTGCTGACGGAAAATGGGTTGGTGATGATCCGGATGAGGATGATTGGAACGGCAGCGGCAAAATTATTTGGGCAGACGGAAGCGAATGGAAAGGTACATTTGTGCAGGGTGATCCGTCAAACGGTAGTGGAGTAATCAGATATTCTAACGGAAATGTGTTCACCGGTAGTTTTAAAAAGTTTGAAGCTGTCGGAGAAGGTAAAATGGTTTATGCAAACGGAGATATTTACGAGGGTAATTTCTCCGAAAGTCTTCGTGATGGCAAAGGCACGCTTAAATATATCAACGGTGATGTTTTTGAAGGCACTTTTTCAGGGGATAAGTGCAAGCAGGGAAAATATGTTTGGCATCAAGGCGGAGAATGGTCGGGCGACTTTAATGATGATCAACCTTGGAGTGGTGAGGGAATTATTTATCACAAGTCGGGACATATTTATGAAGGCGCAATAAAGAATGGAAAACGCTGTGGTGAAGGAAAACTTACATTTGGTTCCGGAGAAATTTTTGAAGGCAGTTTTTCAGATGATAGAATGCAAAAAGGAAAGATAAAATGGGAAAAAGGCGGTGAATGGATAGGCAGCTTCTATAATAATTATCCTTATGATGGTGAAGGTGTTATTCATCGTGAATCAGGAGATACTTATAAAGGAACTCTTAAAAATGGAAAGTATCATGGCGAAGGGAAGCTTACATTAAACACAGGCAGTATTTTTATAGGCAGTTTTGCAGATGATAAGATGCAGAAAGGAAAAATAACATGGAATAAAGGTGGAGAATGGGAAGGAGAGTTCAATAACGATCAACCCTGGAAAGGTCAAGGTGTGGTTTATAACTCCTATGATGAGGTTTACGAAGGTGTTTTGGATAAGGGAAAATATAATGGTGAAGGAAAGCTTACATTAAGTAGCGGTAATGTTTACGAAGGTCATTTTGTAAACGGAAAACAAGAAGGTGTTGGGAAATTTGTTTGGCAAGACGGCGGTGAATGGATAGGCGAATTCAAAGCTGACAAGATGTGGAAAGGCTCAGGCGTTGTTAGATACTCTCACGGAAAAATATATGATGGATGTATTGATTGTGGCGAGTATAATGGTCAGGGTAAACTTATTAAATCAAATGGAACAGAGTATGAAGGGGAATTTCGAAAGAATAAGCTTTGGAATGGAACTAAACTGAATAAAAACGGAAAGTCATATTCCATTGTCGATGGAAAAAATCCGGATAGCCACAGTAAACAGACTATTTTATTTATTATAGCGATTGTAGTTGTGATTTTAATCGTGACTGGGATAATTGCAAGTGTAACCACTCAAAAAAGCAAATTGACTTATATTGTCGAAGATAGTTCTAATGGAACTCCAGATGCTACTGTATATGCAAGTCGTGTAGATACTACAGGCTCTCAATATAACGAACTTATAAATGATATAAAATATTATGATAATATGTATTCATTTATACCGTGTGAATATAACACAGATTTTTAGTATGATTCTATTGTACTTGATATAATATACATATACGAAAACGAGTTGGAGTGTTGTAAGGTGAACAAGGAAATCGCTGCAAATTCTGAGGAAATGTTTTTATCTGATAGAGAGTGTTTTAGTAAAAAATTTATTCCAGATGGCAAGTCATGACCACCACTTCAAGTGGTGGTTTGAGAATAGCCCTATAAGGGCTTATTAGAAGCAAACCTAAAAGGCGGATATCACAAGCCAAATGCCGGCTACCTCTAAAAGAGGTTATATACGCATATCTTCCCGCTTGATTTCTTCTTCCTATTCGGCAATATACTTCTTGATTGTTTCTTCATTTATATTGCCTATTGTGGTTACATAGTAACCTATCGTCCAGAACTCTCTGTTCCATTTGTTTGTCAGTTCAGGGTGTTTGTCGTGTATCATCAATGCTGATTTGCCTTTCAAATATCCTACAAATTCCGATACACTCAACTTCGGCATATATGAACATGATCCGAGCGCACTGCCCCCTATATGATTTCTACCTTTTTATAGTTGCATAACGTCCGAAGTATCTCCCTCATATCTTCGCGTACTCTTCCGTACATTACTTTCTTTCTGTACTTTGATATGAATACGATGTGATATTGACAACTCCACTTTGTATGTGATAAACTATTATTGTCCAATCGGACCGCCTCCTATGATTTTTACTTTGGCCTACGACACCATTGTTATTATATCATAGGAGGCTTTTATTGTCATCACACCCGATACGTCTTACTCTATTCTCCACAGCTTAGCCGGGGGTAATGTTTTCAATTAAATGAAATAATGTTTGAATCAGAACATCATTCCTTTGTAATGATTGATGGGCAACTTGCCAACTTGAGAGTTCACCCCCGTTTTGCAAGAAGCTTACTCCTTGATTATAATAATGCGGGGGTATCATATAGTGCGACTTACGCTACTGTTTGGGTTGCTGAAATAGATGCTGTTGATGGTTATTATTTGGATACGAATATATTTAATATGGTAAGAAATTCTGAAAATGATATGTGAAAAATTGATAGTATTAAATACATGCGAAATAAGTGAAGGATGAACTATAAAAAGTATAATTCAATAAAAATGCAAGTTAACTAAATGTATCTATGAAATTTGCCCCGTATGAACCTTAAACTTCATACGGGACATTTTCACCTATAAATCACCCTCTCTAAAGCATCTCTCGGAATCCTCCAACACCTCCCGATCTTAACCCCAGGCAGCTTGCCTGCTCGGAGCAGGTTGTAAACGGTAGTAAGCGAAAGCGCAAGTTCATCTGCGACCTCATAAGGCGTAAGGTAATCATCATAATCTGAAAGCATTTTTTTAGCCTCCTTTTTGTTGTATTTACTTTTTTGTTGCAATCTATCGCAAGTAGTGATAAAGCTTCACATTTCAAATATATATAATATTAATGTGTCGCAATTATAGACAAACTGACGAGAACCTAACACGTTTTTTCACCAAGATTCCCGACAACTTATATAGTCATCATTCATCCCCTGACCAATATAATATAATTTGACCAGCGCTTAAGAAGCATACCATATTGTGCTGTAGCCGAACTAACATATAATTTTCCTGTATTATTATCTGTGATAAGATAAACAGCATTTTGATTCTGCAAGGCAGCAATCCAATCTGGTAGCTGTCGATCAATTATGTTTTTTTAATCAAGAATAGGAAAGGTGTATTTTCTCATATTGGGGAAAATTATTTTCTGCATAGCAATCATTTAATATTTTCAAAACTTCAAGTTTTCCATTACAGCGTCAAAAGTTCTTCCCATGGATTTAACGGTATTATGATATTTTACAATTACACGTCCAAAATACTTTTTAAACTCAGCCATTTCAGATACATCATATCCGACTCCGCTTACAACATCCGATTCCTTATCTATTCTTTTTATAGTAGTTAACAGCTAAGTGTCAGAAGAAATTTTCAACAAGCATATAGCAATTTGTCCAGCATGAAAATAACGGTGATTGTCGTGTCAAAGGAACCATTCACCTTATTAGGATTTTCTTTATATTAATCCAAAGGATCACTATTTTCGTCAAAAATATTAAAATTAATTCTTACATTAGGTATTTCGATCATATTAAATTTCAATTAATAATTTAAAAGAATATCACCTATTTCTATTATCTTCCAGGAAGGATTTATAAATTAGCTAGAGCCTGTTCACATTAAAGTATTGCAATTTTTGTGAAAACATATTATAATAAACGCATGAGATTAACAAAAGAGCAATTTGCGAAAATAGAGCATTTGATGCCTATACCT
>ENA-OOZY01001105-OOZY01001105.1-human-gut-metagenome-genome-assembly--contig:-NODE-1105-length-17287-cov-3.020253_pt1 | contig 17287 bp, 15 predicted proteins | sample MGYA00241047_ERZ501410 | MGnify/ENA primary metagenome ERZ501410 (study PRJEB25962, sample SAMEA2042621) | human gut metagenome | biome: human gut; feature: human-associated habitat; material: faeces... | reverse complement strand
CCGCCAACAGCGGCGACCTGAAAGAAGACGCAGGCTATACAGGGAAAGAGGAGAGATAGCAAACGGGGCGCTCCGCAGCCATCGCTCCGGTCCATCTTCCCGGCACTACATGCCGACAGGAAACACGGATAGGATACGGTTCCCGCCCCAGATAAAGCCGAGCATGGCTCCGGAGCCATGCTTCCCTGCGCTGCACCGGGACACGGATTATCCGCCACAAAACAAACGCGATTTTCGATGCCCTATCACCCCGGCTCTCTGAGAATGCCACAGCAGGCTCGGAAACGGCGAGCTCCAATCTAAACCGATGATTTCTCACCTGTTCGGCAGAATCACAGCCGAGCAACCAAATACCGCATCAAAGTTCAGCTCGCTCATGACAGAAAAACCCTACATGTTTTCTGTCCATTCTCCCGGCCTCTACGGTTGTATTATACAAGCTTCTACCACAACATCCGAACGTTTCATCTTATAAGCGGCGAATGTTATAGATCGTCCTTCTACATCAAAACACAACTCTGGAGCAAAGCGGAGTGCAACACGGTATGTTGCATCCTCTTTCTACATCAAACCACAACACTACTTTCGTGATGCTAACTTAGATACTGGTTGTATTGCATCCTCTTTCTACATCAAACCACAACAGCTGCGACGCTCATGTCCAACATGTATTGTTGTATTGCATCCTCTTTCTACATCAAACCACAACTATTACAACGCGTTTTCTCCTCAGACGGCCGTTGTATTGCATCCTCTTTCTACATCAAACCACAACAGATTGTAGCTTGAAATATAATTTATAGTGTTGTATTGCATCCTCTTTCTACATCAAACCACAACGGAGCCCGCTTCAATACAATGGGCTTCAGAGTTGTATTGCATCCTCTTTCTACATCAAACCACAACCCATGGTACGGCATCAAGCGACGCGCACGGTTGTATTGCATCCTCTTTCTACATCAAACCACAACTGTATGCGGAGTTGCCTCAGTATGCATCGGTTGTATTGCATCCTCTTTCTACATCAAACCACAACAGATATCCGGTAGTGGCTGCTGTTAAAACGTTGTATTGCATCCTCTTTCTACATCAAACCACAACGATTCTGCCCGACCAGATAACATGAAGTTGTTGTATTGCATCCTCTTTCTACATCAAACCACAACTTTCTCTTATAGTTTATTACCGGAAGGAATGTTGTATTGCATCCTCTTTCTACATCAAACCACAACACATCGGAAGCGCGAGCTTCATTTCCGAGGTTGTATTGCATCCTCTTTCTACATCAAACCACAACCGCTCGACAGGTACTTCGAGTACGTCCAAGGTTGTATTGCATCCTCTTTCTACATCAAACCACAACTGATAATTCGCAATGCTTTCTGCGGCCGCAAGTTGTATTGCATCCTCTTTCTACATCAAACCACAACTAGCCGATGTGCGTCGGGTGGGCCGCGTACGTTGTATTGCATCCTCTTTCTACATCAAACCACAACCGGCAATGCATGGGTGTACGGCAATGCACAGTTGTATTGCATCCTCTTTCTACATCAAACCACAACTGTAAGTCACGTAATGGCGGGGGGTGACGGTTGTATTGCATCCTCTTTCTACATCAAACCACAACTAAATTTCATTAAAATGGAACTCAATCATGTTGTATTGCATCCTCTTTCTACATCAAACCACAACCAGATAGGCGCATTGCTCGAAATGAGAGACGTTGTATTGCATCCTCTTTCTACATCAAACCACAACAGAATGCGATTCGAGCTGGAGAAAACGTGGGTTGTATTGCATCCTCTTTCTACATCAAACCACAACGATAGGTAGCATGTATCGATACGCACGACGTTGTATTGCATCCTCTTTCTACATCAAACCACAACCTCATTGTGACATAAATTCCCCTCTCGCCGGTTGTATTGCATCCTCTTTCTACATCAAACCACAACTCGAGTACGTCCAAGTCATCATAAGCGTCGTTGTATTGCATCCTCTTTCTACATCAAACCACAACACTGAATCCCTGCTGCTTGAATCATGCTGGTTGTATTGCATCCTCTTTCTACATCAAACCACAACAACCTTGATAACTCTGTGAAGGAGTTTCGGTTGTATTGCATCCTCTTTCTACATCAAACCACAACAGAAGAACCGGTCGGGCACGAGAATGCGATGTTGTATTGCATCCTCTTTCTACATCAAACCACAACACACCGTTACCGTGGTCGATACCCTCATTCGTTGTATTGCATCCTCTTTCTACATCAAACCACAACGGAGCCCGCTTCAAAACAAAAGGCGATACAGTTGTATTGCATCCTCTTTCTACATCAAACCACAACCCGTCCCCTGGTTACACACTATACGCCGGGTTGTATTGCATCCTCTTTCTACATCAAACCACAACTGAGCAGCGCATTGAATAGCGAAATAGTGTGTTGTATTGCATCCTCTTTCTACATCAAACCACAACCTCGGACGCCAGACACTTTGATTTTCGGGCACTTAACAGCCAGTAGACATGACACGAAACGAGGCGGCGTACACCGGGGAAGTCGGTTCGATGCAGTTTTCACATTTTCTACAAATATACGGAAAATTATATTCACTGAAATACGACGGTGCATGTCGGTCCAAAGGGCCGGTGCACGGTTACGAAGCGATTCGTCTGAAGCAAATATATAAAAATAGATTCATTGAACGTCGAGAGCATGCAAAGCATCCCTCGGGCGGCAGCTCAACTCGGCAATCGTACTGCGACTCGCCGGAAGCAAATATCCAGAATATCCGACAACTCCCGCAAGTAGCCGTCACGCACGTCCCGATTCTCTAAAAGCACAAGAAAAACGCCGCCCGAACGATACCCGGTCGGCGCTCCCTGCATTCACCCAAAATGCGGACAGTATCACGGAATACCCTCTCCACGAATCACATCGCAACAGCGACCTGCCCCGATGCACCCCGCATACGAAAAGGGCACGGAAAAAACTTTCCGCACCCCATTTTCGATGACAGCCCACCGGGCTTGCCGCAATGACTATTTCGCGTAACTTACCGAACGCGTTTCGCGTATCACGGTTATCTTCACCTGACCCGGATAGGTCATCTCGTCCTGTATCTTCTTGGCTATATCATGCGACAGCGCATCGGCCTCCTGGTCGGAAATCTTCTCACTCCCCACGATGACACGCAATTCGCGGCCGGCCTGTATCGCATAGGTCTTCATCACACCCGGATAGGCCATGGCGATATCCTCCATCTCCTTCAGTCGCTTGATATAGGACTCCACCACCTCCCGGCGAGCACCGGGACGTGCACCCGAAATGGCATCGCATACCTGCACAATCGGAGCTATCAGCGAAGTCATCTCCATCTCGTCATGGTGCGAACCGATGGCGTTGCAGACTTCGGGTTTCTCCTTGTATTTCTCCGCCAGCTTCATACCGATGATAGCGTGCGGCAGTTCCGGTTCGTCATCGGGCACCTTGCCAATGTCGTGCAGCAGACCGGCCCGCCGGGCGAGCTTCGGATTGAGACCGAGTTCGGCGGCCATGATACCGCAAAGGTTGGCCGTTTCGCGGGAGTGCTGCAAAAGGTTCTGTCCGTAGGACGAGCGGTATTTCATCTTGCCTATCAAGCGAATGAGTTCCGGATGCAGGCCATGGATGCCGAGGTCGATGGTGGTCCGTTTGCCCACCTCGACTATCTCTTCCTCTATCTGTTTCTGAACTTTGGCCACGACCTCTTCGATGCGGGCCGGATGAATACGACCGTCGGTAACGAGCTGGTGCAGCGCGAGCCGCGCTATCTCCCTGCGTACCGGGTCGAAACCGGAAAGAATAATCGCTTCCGGGGTATCGTCCACGATGATTTCGATTCCGGTCGCCGCTTCGAGAGCCCGGATATTGCGTCCCTCGCGCCCGATGATACGCCCTTTCACCTCGTCGCTCTCGATGTTGAACACCGTCACCGAATTCTCAATCGCAGTCTCGGTCGCCACCCGCTGGATGGTCTGCACGACAATCCGTTTCGCCTCCTTGTTGGCGCTCATCTTCGCCTCCTCGACGGTCTCGTTGATATAGGCCATGGCAGCTGTCTTCGCTTCGGAGCGCATATTCTCCATCAGGATATTCTTAGCCTCCTCACTGCTCATGCCGCTTATCTGCTCCAACCGGACATTCTGTTCCTTTATCATCCGGTCGGCCTCCTCCTTCCGCCGTTCCAGCACGGCAATGTGGCTCTCCATCTGCTCTTTGAGCTTGTCGTTCTCGCGCATCCGGCGTTCGAGTTCCTGCTGCTGCTGCCCCAGACTGCTCTCCTGTTGCTTGATACCCTGTTCGCGCTGATTGAGCTTCTGGTTGCGCTCATTCACCGCACGGTCGTGGTCGCTCTTGAGCTGAATGAACTTCTCCTTGGCCTGAAGTATCTTCTCCTTCTTGATGACCTCTCCTTCGGCCTCCGCCTCTTTGAGAATAGCCTCCCGTTTCTTTTTCAGGCTCTTCTTGAATATGACGTTCGTTACCAGAATGTAGACGCCTATGGCAGCCACCGCACTGATAACGCAGGCAAGTATTGTTGCTAACATGATTATATATATTTAAATAGGTTGAGTAATAAATAATTATTATGTCAAATCAACTTTCCGTCCGCATATGGACACAAAAAAAACCCGCACAGAATCCAAGTTTCGTTTGACGAAGCTCCTGTATCGTCATGTATGGGGCCTCCGATAAAAATCGCAAACGTCCAACGGCACCGTACCGCCCGCGAGCGGCAGAGGATGCACCTCCGAAGAGGTTAAGGCCTGTTTTTGAAAACTCGAGTTAAACCCCAAATAGTTTAAATGTTAAGTTTCGCAAAGCTAAATGGAATCCATGCGGGATAATTCCTTCTATGTAAAGAACCTGTCTGTATCGTGTAAGGCCCGCGTACCCCGCGCACCTGCATTATTACATGCAAATACGGTACCACACGGCTACCTGAGCCTGTTGAGATGTTCGTCCAGTCTGCGGTTCAACGCATCGAGCTCATCTATGTCCCGGCCGAGGCTGCGGCTCGCTTCGAGCTCCACGACCTTGACGGCAAGCTGTAACGCCACTACTGCGAGGTAATCCTCCCGGTCGGCCATATACTGCGACTCGACCGCGGCTGTCAGGCGATTGACCTCTTTCTCCGCCCGCCTGAATATCTCTTCCTTTTCGCGTTCTATGCCGAGTGCGTAGCTCTTGCCGGCTACATTCAATCTGATATTGAATTTCTGCATAAAACGTGCTCCTTGTCCCTACCTGTTCATCAGCGCAATGCAACGGTCAATCTCCCGCATAAGCCGATTGATACGCGCCTGCGCACGCTTGCTGTCCGTTCCGCCCGTCAGGCCCTCCTTCAGTTCGAGGACACCGATGCGCCTTTCAAGCTCCGCCACGGTCTGTTTCAGTTCCCTGTTCTCCGCCGCCAGACGTTCCCTGCGAAGTGCGAGCTCCCTGTTTTCGGCAAAGAGCCTGTCATTCTCCTCCATCAGGCGCCCCACCTTACCGGCAAGGGACTCTACAACGGCATTTCTGGCCATTTCTACAACATTTGGCGATAATCCGGCAACAACCGTTACGGTTTACAGCACTTCAAAGTTAAACAAATCTTCGCAATCTCCAAAATCATTTTGCAGCCCTCACGCGAGTCTGCCATAAAGGTCGTACTCCTCGCATGCCGTGACAACCACCTCCCGGAACTCTCCGGGGAGGAGCCGGCCTTCGGCAACCGGTATCAGTATCTCCTGGTCTACCTCCGGCGAATCGTATTCCGAACGGGCCACATAGTAATCGCCTTCCCGGCGGTCCACCACCACCCGGAGCTTCCTGCCTATCCTTGCAACGTTCGCCTCGTGCGAAATGTTGCGCTGCAGCTCCATGATACGCTCCACCCGGGCCTGCTTAACCTCTTCGGGCACATCGTCGGCCATCTCCGCCGAAGGCGTTCCCTCCTCGGCCGAATAGGGAAACACGCCGAGACGTTCGAACCGCTGGCGCTCCACGAAATCCGTGAGCTCCGCAAAATCTTCCTCGCTCTCACCCGGAAATCCCACGAGCAGCGTCGTCCGGATAGCAATGCCGGGCACCTCCCGCCGCAGCCGGGCGATGAGCTCCTCTGTGCCCCGTTTCGTGATGCCGCGCCGCATGGCCGAAAGCTGCCGGTCTGCGATATGCTGGAGCGGTATATCAATGTAACGGCATATCTTCGGCTCCTCCCGCATGGCGGCAAGCACATCGTCGGGGAAACCGGTCGGATAGGTATAGTGAAGTCTTACCCACTCCACGCCGGGTATGGCGGCCAAACGACGCAACAAACGGCCCAGACGGCGTTCTCCGTAAAGGTCCACACCGTAGTAGGTGGTATCCTGCGCCACCACTATCAGCTCCTTTACCCCGCGGCGCACCAATCTCCCGGCCTCTTCGAGCACCTGCTCCTCCGGAACGGATACATGGGGTCCGCGGATAAGAGGAATGGCACAATAGGCGCACCGCCAATTGCACCCTTCCGAAATTTTCAGGTAGGCGTAGTGTCCTGGCGTCGTCAGCATCCGTTCCGTCGCAGGCGCCCCCCCTTCGCTGCCGGTCAAGGCCCGCACTACGCCGGAAAAGTCGCGTGCTCCGAAATAGGCGTCCACTTCGGGAATCTCGCGCCGCAGCTCCTCGGCATACCGCTCGCTCAGGCAGCCTATCACGAAAAGCCGGTCAATCGCTCCCTCCTCCTTGGCCCTCACGAAACCGAGAATGGTATTGATGGACTCCTCCTTGGCATCGCCTATGAACCCGCATGTATTGACCACCACCGTCCGTGCCTCCGTCCCGTTGGAATCGAACACCACGTCATATCCCGCTGCAGCCAACTGCGCCATAACATGCTCGGAGTCCACCACGTTTTTGGAACAGCCGAGCGTAACGACATTTATCTTTTTTCCCTTTACTTTTCCCATCATCCAATCCTGATTCCGGATATCCGAAACGTTCCTCCGCGGCTACCGTCGGCCAACCACGGCCCGCCCTTTCGGCCGACAGGCGGAACGACAAATCTCCTTCTCTCCTCTATTCGCCGAACAGGGCGTTCACGAACTCCTGCCGGTCGAAAATCTTCAACTGGTCGATACCCTCCCCGATACCGATGTAGCGCACCGGAATCCTGAACTGGTCGCTGATGCCGATGATGACCCCCCCCTTGGCCGTACCGTCGAGCTTCGTAACGGCGAGGGAGGTGACCTGCGTAGCATCGGTGAACTGCCGCGCCTGCTCGAAGGCATTCTGCCCCGTACTGCCGTCCAGCACGAGCATCACCTCGTGCGGAGCATCGGGGATAACCTTGGCCATCACGTTGCGTATCTTCGTCAGTTCATTCATCAGACCGACCTTGTTGTGCAGCCGGCCGGCCGTATCTATCAATACGACATCCGCCCCGTTGGCAACGGCCGACTTGAGCGTATCGAAAGCCACGGAAGCGGGGTCCGCCCCCATCTCCTGTTTTATCATCGTCGCCCCCGCCCGGTCGGCCCATACCTGAAGCTGGTCGATGGCGGCTGCCCGGAACGTATCCGCCGCACCGATATAAACCTTCTTGCCCGCACGCACGAGCTGGGCTGCCAGCTTGCCTATCGTAGTGGTCTTGCCGACACCGTTCACCCCTACCACCATCACGACATAGGGAGCACCCTCCTTCACGTCCAGTCCGAAGCTGTCGCGGCGGCTGTCACTCTGCTGCAGCAGAGCACTTATCTCCTCGCGAAGAATGGACTTGAGCTCTCCGGAATTCATATATTTGTCGCGCGCCACGCGGGCCTCGATGTTGCGGATTATCTTCACGGTGGTATCTACCCCCACATCGGAGGTGATGAGCACCTCCTCCAAGTCGTCGAGCATCGCCTCGTCCACCTGAGACCTGCCGGCCACGGCACGGGCGAGCTTGCCGAAAATTCCCTCTTTGGTCTTTTTCAGCCCCTCGTTTAGCTCCTGCTGCCGGGAAACCTGCTCCTCGGGCCCGGCCTCCTCCTTTTTCTTCTTGAATATGTTGAACAGTGCCATATTACCGGTTATTTATGTTATCCATCCGCAAAGGTACGAAGAAAGCAACGAAGTTTCAATTTTTTTGACGTACCGTACTCTTCCTGCGGCAAGAAGCCGAGAACGCCCCCGACCGTTTCCCTGAACGGGAATTTTTTGGCATCTTTGTATCGGGCAGTTTCGGCTCTGCAGGGAATCGTTTTTCTCCGGAGAAAAAACGGGACGGCCTACGACATATGAAAAGAATTCTGGATTTCCTGCGCGAACTGCAGGAACACAACGACCGGGAGTGGTTCGAAACACACAGGACGGAATACCTCCGGGTAAAAGCCGCGACGGAAGAGTTCGCCGCACGGCTGATAGCGGGTATCGCCTCGTTCGACAGCACGGTCGGCGACCTCACTCCGAAAGAGTGTACTTACAGAATCTACCGCGACATCCGGTTCAGTTCCGACAAACGGCCCTACAAATCGCACATCGGCATCTTCATATCCCCGGGCGGCAAGAAATCGGGACATTCCGGCTACTATCTTCACATCGAACCGGAACATCCGGAGCGCTCCGACGGCACGCCGTCGGGCGGTCCCATGCTCGTCACGGGACTCTACATGCCCGAACCGGCCGTCCTCAAAAGCGTCCGGGAAGAGATTCTGTTCAACGGCGAAGAGTTCGTCCGCAATATCGGACAGGCACAGGACTTCTCGCTCAACCGGGAGAATGCACTCAAACGGGTACCGGCCGGTTTTCCGACAGACTCCCCCTATGCCGAGTACCTCCGGCTGAAAGATTTCTGTCTGGAGAGGCCAGTCAGCGAAGCCTTCCTGCTCTCCCCCGCCCTGCTCGCAAGGGTGACAGCGAGTTTCGCCACCACCGCGCCCTTCAACCGACAGCTCAACCGGGCGGTGGATTTCGCACTCGACGAAATGTAACCACCCGACCGGAAAACGGTTCCACCGGAAAGGAATGCGACCGCACGGATGCGGCCAACGTATATCAGGCATCCAAAAATGACAGTCCGGGCCCAAAATACTTTCCCACCCACAACCTCCATATAACGAAAAGGCCGTGTCGGCTCGAACAAAGGATACAGTTCAATCCGATACGGCCTCTTCCAGTCTATGGAAACACGAAGCTGCAAAACATCAAGACACGGAATGAAAGGCGCTTGCTGCCGTAAATAACCGAATGCGCCACCGCGAATAATAACGCAGCCATTCGCAATGATATCACATCCGCCCTTTCCGGCATCCGCAGCACCCGGTACCGTTCGCCCCGTTTTACAGCCGTTCTTTCTCTCTCCACACAAGGTCGTCCCCGACGACCGCCCTACGGCTGCCGCCACCCGGAACATCTCCGCCGAAAAGACGGTAACCGATACCGCCCGCAGCCAGGCCTCAGTTCAGCAGCCTCCTGACAGCCTCGGATATCGCCCTGCCATCCGCCAGGCCGGCCAGCTTCTTGGTCGCCACTCCCATCACTTTCCCCATGTCGGCAGGCGATACGGCTCCCGTCTGGGCAATGATATCGCGGAGCGCCGCCTCCAACTCCGCGGCGGATAACTGTTTCGGAAGATACTCCTCGATAATGCCCGCTTCGGCAAGCTCGTTTGCTGCAAGCTCGGCACGTCCGGCTGAGGTATAGAGCTCCGCAGACTCCCGCCGCTGCTTCACGAGTTTCTGCATGAGCTTCACCACATCGGCATCCGTCAGTTCGTGGGCCGTCCCCGAGGTCTTCTCCAGCAGGATAGCCGCCTTCACGGCCCGAAGTGCAGCGAGTCGCTCCGGCTGTTTCGCAAGCATCGCCTGCTTGATATCGTCATTAACGCGCTGTTCCAATGTCATATCCAAACTCCTTTCCCTATTAAACCGAAGGCCGCCCCGTTAGCGGGCGGCCTTGCAATGATTAACCTGTCTCGTTATCGTGTCATGCTATCCTGTAAAGCCTGTCCCTCAGAAGAAGCGCACCCGCATATCGGTCACATCGCTCTCTTCCGTCAACGCCTGCATCGTACGTTCGCCGACATAATTCAGCGCATTGGTATTGAGACGTACCCGTTCGCTCTCGTCGGTTGCCTCGCCGGAGGTCTGCACATCGGTCACGACGAACCGATATACGCCGCTTACCCCCTCTACCGGCAGCGAAAGTTCTCCGGCCGGAACCGCCGAAACCGCTCCGATAAGCTGCGGCTCAACACCCACCTCGGGAATATAGAATGCGCTCCATTTGACACCGCTCACGGACTCGACCTCCACATCCGCCGCCCGTGCAGCCTCTTCGAGCGTACCGCCTGCCATCTCTTTCTCTATGATACGGGCCTTCTCCCTGTTGAGAAGCGTCTTGGTTATCTGAGCGGACACCTGTGCGAGCGGAGCATATCCCTCTTCCTTCACATCCACGAGAGCCGCTACATAATAGTCGCCGTCTATGTCCATAATCTGCGAGATATCGCCCGCCTTTCCGTTGAAAGCCCAGCGTACTATCTCCTTCGAGTTCTCCAGCCCGCTGATGGTACGGTCCGTATTGCGGATGCGCACCGTTCTCTTCGAGAGTGCGGCATCGTTCACGGCCTGGTTGAAGCCCTCCATCGTACCGCCCGCCGCGGTAACAAAACCGCTGGCTTTCTGGTATGCGGTCTGGATAGTCGCGGCACTCGGGTCCACCTTATAGGTCACGGTAGCTATCTGGGCCTTCCGCACCGGACGGCTCTTGTAGGTGAGCTGTACCACCTGCAGTCCGGCAGGGCTCTCCACGACGTACACGTCCCCTACGTTGGCCGCAAGGGCGGCATCGGTAAACTCGGCGGGTACCTGTGCGGGCGTGAACCTGCCGAGGTCGCCCGAATTCTGGAACACCGACCTGTCGAACGAATTGTCAAGGGCCAGAGCAGCGAAATCGGCCCCGGAACGGATGGCGGCAACGAGGCTGTCGGCCAGTTTCTCCTGCCCTTTCTGGAGCAGGATATGTTTGGCTCCGAGGGTGTCGGGCATCATGCGTACATCGGCTACCCGCGAAACCGTATATTCGTCGCCGTTCAGGGTGGGACCGCTCATCGTCTCGCCGCCGTTTCCGAAAGCGAGCGCAGCCAACTCGGCAGAGAGTTCGTCCTCTCCGTAATAATTGGCATCGGGCTTGGTCTGGGAATTGAGCGTAGCGTACTGCATCGGGGCGTCGCTGCCCGCGAACTCCGCGGCAATGTCGTCCACCATGCGTTTCGCCTCCGCATAATCCTCATCGGAAGGCATCACGTCGAACACCACATACTCTATATCGCGCGAAGTACCCTGTTTGAAAGCCTCCTTGTGGTCGTCATAATACTTTTTGATATCGGTCTGGGTAACGTTCACCAACGAATCGGGTACGGTATAGTAATCCTTGCCGATGACGTCGGCCGCATAGGTATGGTTGGAAACCCTCACTCCGTGAGCCACCTCCAGCGCGTTGGCATAGAAACCGCCCTCGACCAAAGCAAGGTACTTGCTCATTACCCGTTCCTGCTGCATCTGATTGCGCAGAAAAGCCCAGATGGCATACGAACCATCGCTTCCGGTCACGCTGCTCATGAAGGATTTCATGAACTGCGGGTCGAACAGTCCCGTCGAAGGATTGACAAAGGTAGAGGTTACGACCGGCGACAGATAAACACCGTCGAGCATGTCCAACTGTTCCGCCTCCGAAACCGTCATCCCCATCCTGTCGAATCCAGGTTTGAGCGAATTATCCATGATAAGCTGCTCCCATGCGAGGTTATAGACCATCTCCTGCTCTTGAGCGGAGAAAGCGTCGCGGCCCCACATCATCTTGTATATGGAACCCATGTAATCGGCCTCGTTCAGGAAATCGACATAACCGATGTTCTTGCCGTTGATTTCGCCCACACGCATCTTGCGGGAATTCATCAGGCTGCTGCCGGAGGTGAATACGTCGCCGATAAGGAATGCGAGAAGCGCCACGAAAATCACGATGGTCACTATCACGCCTCCTTTGGTTCTTAAAGTGTTAAGACTTGCCATACTCTATGTTGTTTATTCAATTATCCTTCGCTGCGTCCGGAAACGTACCGGAGCCGTTTCGCCCCGTCGTCCCGCGCCCTCCTCCGTTCCGGAAGTCCCGTACCGGACCCGCGGCACACATATCCAGACTAAAACGGCTTCAAAGATAATAATTTTCCCCGTACAACACCCTGTCCGAAAACGAAATTTTCCGGACGGCGGCCCAAAAGGGCGCCGCAGGCAGGGCACCGCCCTACAAAAGCCTGACCTTCACGAGTTCGATACGGGAAGAGGAAGATTTGAGTATCCGAATCAATTTGTTGCCGATGCTGACCTCCGCTCCGGTCGGAGGAATCCCGTTCTCATTGGAAATGATATACCCCGCAAGCGTTTCGTACTCGTCGGACTCCTCTATTCCGAGGCCGTATTTCTCATTGAGATACTTCACCTCCAGACGGCTGGAAAAGACATATTCGTTCTCGGCCACCTGTCTCTCCACCATGTCGGACGTATCGTGTTCGTCGTCTATTTCGCCGAATATCTCCTCAAGCACATCCTCCAAAGAGATGATGCCCGCCGTTCCTCCGAACTCGTCGATAACGACCGCCACCGATATCTTGTTCTTGGTGAACTCTTCGAGCAGCCGCTCCGCAGGCATGGTCTCCGGCACGTAACGAACGCCTATCATAATATCCCGGATACTGGCGGGATTCCGGAAAAGACTCTTGATATTCACATAACCGACTATGTTGTCTATCGAACCGTCCCATACGAAGATACGGGAATATTGGCTCTCGATGAACCGGCCGTATATCTCGCCGATGGAACTCTCCACATCGACCGCTTCCACATCCACGCGCGGCACCATGCAGTCCCGGACAAGGATATCCGAAAAATCGAGGGCATTTTGAAAGATTCTGATTTCGTTCTCCTGTTCCGACTGCGTCTCGGTATTCTCCTCCAGCAGATTCTCCAGGTCCACCTTTTCGAAACTTTTGATGCCGTCGCTGTCCTTGACTTGGATACCGAACAGGCGCAGCAGACCGAACGACAGCCAGGTAGCGAACTTCGCAATCGGATAGAGCACGATATAAAAGAAATAGAGCGGCACGGAGAAAGCCCTGAGGTAGGCATTGGGCCGCAACTTGACGATAGCCTTCGGAGTGAACTCCCCGACGAAGATGATGATGACGGTGGATATCAGCGATTCGAGCAGTACCGACCAGGTTCCCGTACCGAGCCGCAGCCCCCACATATCGGCCAGTGCATGAATGATAACCGTCATGTTGAGCGAATAGAGCACCAACACGATGTTGTTCCCCACCAGCATGGTGGTGATATACTGACCGGGGTTATTGATGAACACGTCGGCTATCCTGCCGAACAGACCGTCCTGTTTGCGGTCTATCTCGAGTTTGAGCTTGTTGGAACTGGTGAACGCTATCTCCATGCCGGAGAAGAACGCCGACAACAGCAACGAGACCACCGCTATGACAATTACCGAGCCCATTTACTCCGCACGTTCGTCCTCCTCCCCGGATTCGGGCCGGAAGACATTCTCCGTACCGGGGTCGCCCTCTTTGAGAGCGGGTACCGGACGCAATGTTCCTCCTCCCTGGGTCGGATTCCACCCCGGAGACAACACCTGCCGCCGGCTCGGAGCATAACCGTTCCCGCCGCTCCTACCACCGGAGGGAACCGTCTGTTCTCCGGCAGAGGCGTCCGACGGGCCGCCTGCCGCACCGTCATACTCTTCATTGGGGGCAGTCTCCACGGCTATCGTCCCCTCATAATCACGGAACATCCATGATTTCAAGTCCTTGTCCGACTCGAAACCCTCCCCGTAATGCTCTCCGTCCTTATCGACGACCTTCACCCGTACATTCGAATAGACCCTGTCGGTCTTGGCATCCCAGAACAACTGCTCCGTATAGAGCGTATTGCCGGAACCCGAAGCGACCACATGCCCGCTCGCCATCCACAGGTCGCGCTTCTCGTAATTGATGGCCTCGTCGGCACGGAGCGTAGACTCGACCACCTCCGTGGAATCCTGAAAGGTCTGCACGAAAACCCCATCGGGATATTTCGTATAGGGTTCGGCCGCCAGGCCGTACTGCTGCATCAGCGGCGTGGTAAAATGGTAGGACTTCAGACCGTTTTTGCTCACGGTCATGCTGAGGTCCTCACTCTGCATGGTAATCAGGGTTTCCGGATTGACATTTCCGCGCGCCTTCTCCTTTTTGCACGACAATGACAAGAGAGCACTTCCCGCAATGAGAAATACCGTCCCACACCTTGCAAACGTACTCCAAAAGCCCATAATCAATTATGCGGCGTCCCGTAATACGGGACGCCGCAATTCGTTTTCACCCTTTTTACTCAACCATCTTGACCGTGGTACGTCCCGTAATCCAACCGCACTTCACGTCGTATGCCGCCCCCGCAGTCGTCAGGCCGCGGAAGAAGAGCTCGTCGTTCGACGGGAACGAACGGCGGAACATACTCATGGTCTGGTCTATCTGCTGCTGCTCCGGCGAACCGTTCTCGAACAGCGAACGGGCGGAAGCGAGTATGTCGTAAGCCAGCCAATAAACGGTCTGACGGTCGAATCCCTCGCAGGCGGTCGCACCTTCAGCATACGCCTGTGCGAGCATGATGGCAGCATAACCGTTCGACGGGTCGAGCTGACGGGCCTGGCTGGCATAATTGGCAGCCACGGAAGCATTCTTGAGCACCAATTCGGTCGCCGCTATCTCCACCGCGAGCGTCGCTTTGTTCAGCGGGTCGGTCTCCTTGTCGAAAGCGGCTTTCAGGAAGCTCACCGCCTTTGCGTTGTCCCCCACCTTCACGAAGGCCGAAGCAACGAGTTTGGCAGTCGCAGCCGTCGGGTCGGCATTATAGTACATTTCGCCCACTTCGGTCAGGAATGCCGTATGGCACTCGCTGCGCATAAGCAGCGTAAAGGCTTTGCCCAACGTGGTAACGTCTGTCGGATTGGCCTCTACACGGGCCTTGAAAATTTGTTCGATGTTGTCGCAGCCGGCGGCATCGCTCGATACGAAGAGCGTATCGAACGTCTCCTTGGCGCTGTCGGCCTCCGGAGCGGTCACCTTGTCCAGCAGGGAAGCGAGCCACTCGTACTGCTCCAGATAATAATCCGTCTCGACCAGGTCGTTCTTGTAGTCCGTGGTCAGTTCATTGAAATAGATATTGATGAAGTCCACGTCCGGGTCGTCGGCATTGGCCTCTATCGCCTCCACGAAGACCTCGCGCACGCCGTCGCGGTCCATCGGCATGAAACTGAGATAATCCTTTGCCTTCTGAACGAGTATGTAGGGACGGCCGTACTTGGCATTGTCGCCGAAATACTGGATGCGCATGTCGTACAGCGTCAGCAGCGAATCGACATACACCTGACGCTGCTTCACATCCATGCTGCGCTGTATCTTATTCTTATAGATATTGATGGCATACACATAGATATTCTGTGCGCCGCGGGGAGAATTCTCAAGCAGTTCGGGCAGATAGGAGAGTGCCTTGTCGTAATTCTGGACATTGTAGGCATCCCGGTAATAGTTGAAGGTCTTGGCGTTTTCGAAGCGCTGCTCCTGCGTCGCATCCTCGCCCCATTCCGGTCCAAGCTGCACGTTCTGGGCAAAAGCCTGACTGCCGCCCAGCACTGCGGCGGCAACGATAAATAGCTTTAATTTCAACGAATTCATAATGTTCCCGTTTTTTATTTAAATCCGATTTAGTCGTATTTGTACTTCACAAACCAATAGTCGTCGCCGAACAGGCTGAGCCCTACCGAGACCTTGAAATAGTTCTCCCGCACCAGGCCTGCCACCGCGCGTCCGCGCGTACCGAACTCGAACCCTACATTGACATTGTTCACGCCGCGGGTACCCAACGGAATTCCGACGCCAAACGTCACCGCCGCCTCGTCTATGTTGTGCCCCCCGATAACCATATAATATTGGTCATACCGTGCCCCCAGCCGGTACGACCACCTGTTCATCACCTTGCGCACGTCGCCGGGATTGGGGATGAACTGTATTCCGGCCGCCACGGTGTGGGTATTGCGATAACGCACCCCGAACTTGTCGTCGGCGCCGTTCACGCTCCAACTGCCGTAACTGTAATCGAGGCCTGCGCTGAACTTCGGCGCCTGATAATAGAGACCTCCCCGGAAGATATCCGGAAGACGGAAATCGGAACGGTACTGCCTGTCCACCACCTTGTCGTAACCGACCGCCGAAAAATAGGGACCGTGCATCACGACCTCCGAAACCCGGCTGTTGAGTCTCCCGCCCATGCTGTACGAAATACCCAGGTTGAGCGTCCGGTTGTTCTTTTTCCACAACCGGGCCTGCAGGCCGAAATCGGCAAAGACCCGGCTCACGTGTTCCTGATTGTCGGAACTCATGCCCAGATAATATCCGCTGCCCGTGACGGGCACGACGGTCTGCTGGAAATTCCGGGTGATATTACCCTGATAATATATCATTTCCGCTCCGAGGGAGAGCCAGTCGGTAACGGCATAGCCCAAACCCGCCCGGTAACTGTTGATACCGCCGGAACCCGAATAAAGGTAGTGGACGTAGCCTATCTCCTCCCAGACATCGGAACCCTCTTCCGACTGGGTGATACGGTACCCCACACTGCTGAACGGCGAGATGCCCACCGTGAAACCGAGGCCCTCGGCAATGGGAAGCTGCAAAGCTATTTCACTTACATTAAATGTATTGTAACTGCTCTTCGTATCCTGCGACCGCAGATAATAGTTCTGTCCGTAAAGACCGACCTGAAAGAGCGCCGTCTGCCTGTTGATAGCGCTGTACGAAGCGGGGTTGAGGGAGTTTATCGCTATCGGCGACCTGAATCCGAGTCCTACGCCGCCCATGGCACGCGAAAACGAAGGGCCCTGCGCCATGATGTCGCCTATGCCGTAATAGGAATACGGTGAGAAAGTATTGATGCTGCTGCTCTGCGCGGATACCGCCAACGGCAGGCACGACAACAGGAACGACAATACAGCTTTATAGACTCTGTTTTCTATCCGCATTATAATCCAAGATGGTATTCAGACCGGCAAGAACCAGTTCGTGGTTCGCAAATATCGTATTTTTAAATCTTTTTTCAAAGAGAGGGGCATCTCCCCCCGTAAAAATAGTAGTCAATCCGGCAAATTCCCCGGCATAACGCTCCATTCTTCCCCTTATCTCCAGTTCGATACCTCCCGCCACA
>ENA-OOZY01001093-OOZY01001093.1-human-gut-metagenome-genome-assembly--contig:-NODE-1093-length-17466-cov-6.970134_pt1 | contig 17466 bp, 19 predicted proteins | sample MGYA00241047_ERZ501410 | MGnify/ENA primary metagenome ERZ501410 (study PRJEB25962, sample SAMEA2042621) | human gut metagenome | biome: human gut; feature: human-associated habitat; material: faeces... | reverse complement strand
TCTGCCGGGAACGTGCCGACTGGATGGTCGGCATCAATGCGTCCCGGCTTTTTTCGTGTCTGTACGGTCAACCGCTGGCGGTGGGGCGTGTTATGACCCCGGTGCTTGCTATGACGGTGGTGCGGGAAGCCGCCATTGCCGCCTTTGTGCCGGAGAAATTCTACACGGTTGCCCTGACCCTTGCGGACGGCGGCACCGCATCCAGCAAGCGGTTTGCCCAGAAAGCGGATGCCGAACTGCTGCTTTCCAAATGCCGAAAGGAGGGGCGTGTCACGGTACAGAAGATGGAACGCAAGGAGAAATCCGAAAGCCCGCCGCAGCTCTATGACCTTACCGCATTGCAGCGGGATGCAAACCGTCTGTTTGGATTTACGGCACAGCAGACCTTGGATTATGCCCAAAGCCTTTACGAAAAACGGCTCATCACCTACCCCCGCACGGACAGCCGCTTTTTGACGGAGGATATGGCGGCATCCCTTCCGGGGCTGGCGACGGATGTGGGAAAGGCGTTTGCCGTGGAGGAACCGTTTTCCATCCATGTGCAGCAGGTCATCAACGGCAGCAAGGTCACCGACCACCATGCACTGCTGCCCACGAAAAGCATGGCAAACGCAGACCTTGCCGCCCTCCCTGCCGGGGAGCGGAATGTCTTGCGGCTGATTGCCGCACGGCTGCTCTGCGCCGTAGGTGAACCGCACCGCTATGCAGAAACCACGCTCACTACCATCTGTGCCGGGGAGGAGTTCTCCGCAAAGGGCAAGGTGGTGCTGTCCGAAGGATGGAAAACCATGGAGCGGAAAATGCTGGGCGAACTGCTTGGCAAGCAGAAAGAATCGGCAGTTCTGCCGGATGTGCAAGAGCAGAGCCAGTGCAGCGTTACCAGTGCCGAACTGAAAGAGGGGCAAACATCCCCGCCAAAATCCTACACGGAAGATACCCTCCTGTCAGCTATGCAGGCGGCGGGTGCGGACAGTATGCCGGAGGGCGTGGAGCGTCAGGGCATCGGTACTCCGGCAACCAGAGCTGCCACCATTGAAAAACTGGTGCAGAAGGGCTTTCTGGAACGCAAGGGCAACAAGAAAACCAAGGTGCTGCTGCCCACCGACAAGGGCAAGGCATTGATTACCGTGATGCCCGAAGAAATTCAATCCCCGGAAATGACCGCTGATTGGGAAGCAAAGCTGCTACAAATCGAGCGCAGCGAAATGGATCCGGAAACATTTATGAATGAAATCAAGGAAATGATCTCCTCGCTGGTAAAAACCACCGAGGCTGCGAAGGGAGCGAATGCACTTATGAAAAACAAGATTATTGGTATCTGCCCGAACTGTGGCAAGCCTGTCGTGGAGCGTGAGAAGGGATGGTTCTGTGAGAACCGGGAGTGCCGCTTCGTGCTGTGGAAGGACAATGCGTTCTTCAAGCGTCTGGGCAAGCGTTTGGATGGCCGAATGGCGGACAAGCTGCTGCGGGATGGCCGTGTCAGGCTGAAGGACTGCAAGAGCGCCAAGGGCAAGACCTACAATGCAACCGTGCTGTTGGGCACCGAGGCGGATGGCCGCAGCAAGTTTTCTCTGGAATTTGAGGGTGGTTGCTGATGGAGCAGAAAAAAGAAGCGGTTTACCTTATCAACGATGAACGCTATCTCCACCTCCGGGAAAACGGTGCAGGGGTCGGCTTTGCCACTTATAACAAGGTAACTGGCGAGCCGCTGGAAAGTGGGCAGATCTCGGAAAAGAATCTGCCGCCAGATGGACAAAACACCATCTCTGCCGCCCGGAACTGGTATCTGTTTGAACTTTCGGACGATGACCGCAAGGTCATCCAACAGGAAAGCGTACAGATCCTCGAAAACATCCCGCAGGCGGGCATCGGCAGACGGCGCATCTGGGAGCCGGAAACGCTGCCGAAGGATATTCGTCTCATCAACAGCCACTATGATGACCTCTATCGCATTCCAGATGGCGGCGTGATTCAGGTGGATTACCCGGATGGGCGCAGTTTTACGGCACGGGTGGAACATCTGGATGATTATCACTTTGACATGGGCGGTCTGGGCAATGTGTTCCACATCTGCCAGTTTGCCGAGGTCATGGAGCGGAACCATGCTGACTTCTACCCCGAAATTCAGACACAGGACGAGCAGGCCGCATGGGAACTGGGTGGCAAAGGTTATCTTGCCATCCAGTCCTGTGAGGATGGATGGGACTACACCATTTACCACAGCGATTTTTCCGTGATGGACGGCGGGCAATTGGATGCCCCGGAACTGACCATTCAGGAAGCCCGTGAGCAGATTCTGGAAGCACACCACATGGAAAAGGGGCGGCGGCTGTTGCAGGACTACGATGCCGTCATGGATAAAGTTGCGGAAGCCGAGGAACTGAGTGCAGACCATCGCCCTTCCACACTGGAAAAGCTGGCAGAACTGGCAAGTGATACGTCTGCGCCAAAATCCTCTGCACGTTCTGCACCGGAACTGTGAGGTGGACGATGCAGCAAAAATGGGATCAGAATTTTGACGGTGAACCCATGACGGACATCCCGCAGAAGTTTCTGAACGCAGGGTGCGATGTTTATATGGTGATGCAGCTGCGGCATGACGAAAAAAACCTCGATGAAAGATTTGCTTCCATGCGGGAACTGCATCGTCGGGGCAAAACGCCAGACCCGGAGCATTATGAGGTCACCTACTATGCTGATTTGCCCACCATGTGGCAGGATGTGCCGGACAACGAGGTTCTGGAAGAACTGTTTCAGATGTTCAACCTCTCCCGTCCGCAGGATTTTGAGGGGCACAGCCTGTCCGTCAGCGATGTGATTGCACTCAAACGCAATGGCGAGATATCTGTGCATTATGTGGACAGCATCGGCTTCAAGGAACTGCCGGGGTTTCTGGACAAGCAGCCGGAACGCCCTTCGGTGCTGATGAATCTAAAGGAAAAGTGCGATGCCCCGGAGTGCAATCCCACGGTATGCCGGAAAGTGAGGGCTGAACATGAACTTTAACCATGAGGAACTGATGCTGATGATGCTCTACAACACCGGCACCCGGATGGGGCTTGTCCACGAACTGCGGCTCATGCAGTGCTACCTGATGCCCGATGAAACTGCCCTGCGGGAACTGTCGGAGGGGGGTATCGAAAAGCTGAAGCTGCTGACCGATGCGGAGTTTGCCGAACTGGAATTTCCCCCGGACTGATTTTTGCCGCCTGCGGGCGGCGTACATAAAGTATTTTGTTCTTCCAAAAGATATGCTATAATCAAATCAGACAAAATTCCTCTCTTCAAGCGATTTCTCCGCAATTTTCCCGTGGCTCTGCTCGTATCAAGATTAAGGGACTGAATTTTATTGTCAGAACGGAGGAACCATTATGGCAATCTTTGAAAAGACCATCCGAAACAAAAACTTTGACAAGTTGCTTCGGAAGCTGGAAAATGAAATTCCAGACAGCAGTTGGTCTGCAGATTTGGAGGCAGGCAGTGATTTCAAAGAGGGCGATGCTCGGTGCAGTGTCCGGGTGTTTGAACGGTACAGCATGATGGGCGGCAACCGCCTGAGTCTGACTCTGACCATGTTCCAGAATGCGGACAGTCCGGTTCGGCTGTCTGCCATCACCGCAGGAGGCAGTCAAGCGGTGTTCTTCAAGGTGAACACCCTCGGAGAAGAATCTTTTCTGAACGATGTAAAAGACCTGCTGGAAGAAATTTTGGAGGAGTAAAATGTTTTTTGGATGGTTTGACGCTATATTCAGCTTCATTTTCCCAATCCTGTTCCTGCTTTTTATTGGAATGTTTTTCTTTGCTCTAATTTCAAATCTCCGCACATGGAACAAAAACAACCACTCGCCGCGGCTTACCGTTCCGGCAACAGTGGTAGCAAAGCGCACCGATGTTTCGCATTCCAGCAGTGCCAATGCCGGAGATATGTCCGGTGCGCACGGATACGACACTAGCACATTTACATCGTACTATGTGACTTTTCAGGTGGAGAGCGGCGACCGGATGGAATTTGAAGTGGACGGAAGTGATTATGGTCTGCTCGTGCAGGGCGACATCGGAAAGCTGAGTTTTCAGGGCACCCGCTATCTTGGGTTTGAGCGGAGCTAAGTGTTTCTTACATTATATAGTATGGAGTGCTGTATGAACGATTTGTTTATCCAAGGACTGACCATCGACTGGAACAGAGTTCGCCCATACAATTATGTTCGTCAGATTCCTGCCATCAGTGGAATCGACACTTTTACATTCCATAAGCCCATTACGTTCTTTGTTGGCGAAAATGGAAGTGGAAAATCTACGCTTCTGGAAGCAATCGCTGTTGCTTACGGCTTCAACGCAGAGGGTGGAACGAAGAACTATTCATTTTCCACATACAACTCCCATTCGGAACTATGTGAGGCTATGACGATTTCCAAGGGGTATCGCAGACCAAAGTTCGGGTATTTTCTCCGAGCAGAGAGTTTCTATAATGTAGCCACCAAGGAAATCGACTATTCCGATGACGATCATCCCTCCAAAGGCTATCACCAAAAATCACACGGTGAAAGTTTCCTCGCCATTGCGCAGGACTACATGGGTGCAGATGGAGTCTATATTTTTGACGAGCCGGAAGCCGCTTTATCCCCGCAGCGGCAGCTCACGTTACTGATCAACATTTATCGGTGTGCCCAAGAAGGGGCGCAATTCATTATCGTATCACATTCACCCATTCTCCTCGGAATGCCTGATGCTGAGATTTTTAGCTTCGACAATGGCACGATTCATCCTTGTCAGTATGAAGATACGGACAGCTACGTTATCACCAAAACATTTGTAAATAATCGGCAGCATTTTTTGAACCAGCTTCTGAACGAAGAAACGTAATGCCGGGAAAGGACATTCCATATGAGTGATTCTACGTTGAAAGAGCTTTGGCAGCAGGTCGCTGAAAAGAAAAGCTGCGAAGCAAAACAGAAAGAACTGACCGCCCAGAGAGATACGCTTGCTGATCGCCTGAAAAAGCTGGAAAAATCCAAGCTGGCAGAGCAGGCTGATGTGGACCGTCTGGAGGGACACAGCCTTGCCGCATTTTTCTATCAAGTGATTGGAAAAATGGATGAAAAGCTGGACAAAGAACGGCAGGAAGCCTATGCAGCCCGCGTCAAGTACGATGCGGCTCTCCATGATCTTTCTTCCGTTGATGCCGACTTGGAGCAGATTCAAAATAGACTGGCACGGCTGTCCGATTGCGAAAGTCAGTATCAAGCTGCTCTTTCCGAAAAAATCAAAAGCATCAAAGCCTCTGCCCACCCTGCCGCACAGCAGATTGCGGAAAGCGAAAGCCGCATTGCCGCACTGAAAGTCCAAAAGCGGGAGCTGCTGGAAGCCATCAACGCCGGAAAGACTGCCTTGCACACGGTCAATGAAGTTCTCGAAACCCTCGACAATGCCGAGGGCTGGAGTACATGGGACGTAATGGGCGGCGGTTTGATGGCCGATCTTGCCAAGTATGAGGAACTGGACGATGCGCAGAAACAAATCGAACAGCTTCAAGTGGAACTGCGACGGTTCAAAACTGAGCTTGCCGATGTTGAGATCACCGCAGACCTTCAGGTTGCGGTAGACAGTTTTTTGAAATTCGCAGATTTCTTCTTTGATGGCCTCTTTGCAGACTGGGCAGTTCTGGATCACATCAATCAGGCGCAGAGCAGAGTGGAAAACACCAAGAGCCAAATCAAGCGAGTCCTTGCACTTCTGAAAAAGATGCGCGAAGATGTTGATGTCCAAATCGCTGATGAAAAAGAGAAGCAGGAGCAGCTTGCGGTGGAAACTGAGCTGTAGGTTTGGAGTGTTCGCGTATGTAATATGCTCAACTCAATGAATTGGAAATTTTGGAGATAAAGACTATGAAGAAAAAAGCACCAATAGTGTTCATTATCGTGAGCGTCTTTGCCGTAGCCGCAATCATTATAATTTCGGCGTATAGATCTTCGGAATCCTACAGAAAGGCGAAGGCTGCAATCCAATGGGATTGCTCTGTGTCTTGTACAGAAAAATCAACATCTGCCCAATATGTAATCACTTATTCTAATGTAAAGGTTTCATCCAAAACGGGCACACTGACGATTCAGAATAGGAATGATTTTGAAATTGTGGTGCATTTGCTCTGCGAAGGCGAACAGGAAATCGTATCTGGCAATATTTCTGCGGGAGGCTGCTACTCTTTTGCGAATGTTACGGACAAAGAATATACCGTAGGTATTCATGCGGATGTTGATGCAGCCACCAACATTAAAGTAATTGTATACGACGGAAAAGACACAGAGCCATATACAAATTGACAAGTCGGTGCTTGCGGGGGTGCATCTATTTGAAAAAGTATCAATGTCCATGCTGCGAATGTTTTACTTATAATGTTCCACCAAAGGAAGATTGTGGGTACATTTGCCCAGTTTGCTTTTGGGAGAATGACCCGTTTATTACTTCTGATAGCGACCCCAGTGACTTGAATCATGGAATAACTCTAAACGAGGCAAAAAACAACTATTTGGAATTTGGTGCCTGTGAAAGAAAAATGTTACGTTATGTTCGTCCGCCCGAAAGCGATGAAAAATAGACATTCATCATCAAAACTTCAAAGTCGACGATAACCCAATTATTATATACCCTTGGCGGGCAACCCAAAAACGGTTGCCCGCTATTTTTATACCCTAAAATCTGAAGAAGGAGGCAAAAATGCCAAGCAAAACCGAAGAATACCTTGCCCTTGCCCAGCGCACGGCAAACGGCTTGACCCGGTACTGGGAAAGCTGGACGGATTACCTGACCACCGCATCCCGGCTGTACAAGTACCCCTTTGCCGACCAGCTTATGATCTACGCTCAGCGGCCCGATGCCACCGCCTGCGCCGAATTTGACATTTGGCGCAACCGGATGAACCGCTATGTCAGGCGTGGCTCTAATGGCATCGCCTTGCTGGACGAATCCAGCGGATTCCCGCGCCTGCACTACGTTTTCGATGTGTCGGACACCGGGGTGCGCCGCAATTCCCGTGACCCGGAGGTGTGGCAGCTCGGTCCCGATTTGGTGCAGCCGGTTTCGGAAATGCTCGCCGCCACCTACGGCATCAGCGGAGAGCGTGTCAGCCAGCAGCTTGCGGATGTTGCCGGGAAACTGGTGGCAGATTACTGGGACAACAACAGTGGTGACATTCTCGCCATCGTTGACGGTTCGCTTCTGATGGATTATGATGAAGCCGGGGTGGAGATGCAGTTCAAGTCCGCTGCCGCCATCAGCGTCACCTACACGCTGCTGGAACGTTGTGGTTATGAGCCGACAGGCTGGTTCGACAAGGACGATTTTCAGGCAATCTACAATTTCTCAACCCCGGACACTGTCTACACACTCGGTGCCGCAGTCAGCGACATCAGCCGCGAAGTCCTGCGCACCGTAGAGCGGGCAGTCAAAACGACCATCCGCCGCCGAAACAATGAAAGGAGCCAGCATGAATATGAGCAGCAATCTGAGTTACACGCAGACCGGGGATTATCTTCTCCCGAACCTGACCCTGCATCAGCCAAAGACCCCGCTGGGCAAGTACGGCAGGATGCGCCTGAACTTTCTGAAACAGCAGCACCCGGTGCTGTACCACACGATGCTCCTGAACGGGAGCCTGTACCCGACTCTGACCGAACTGGAGCAGACCGCAGCAGCAATGAAGGAGCAGATGATAGTCGATCTGCTGGCGAAGAACCCGGCACCGGACAAAGAGAAGAACCAGATAGCGTGGGTGCAGCACATGAACAGCCTGCGGGAGCAGGTCGAGGAAGTGATTCGGACGGAACTGATCTACAGCTAAGTCTTCTGGATGCCGTCATCCCCATCGAAGCCCAACAAATCGAACATATTGACCGAGCGGAGAGCGAAAAATCGCCCTCCGCTTTTGTTTTGTCACAGGCTGAAATTGAAAACGAACTGCGCAAGCATGGTTCCGGTTTCCAGGATGGCAAGCAACGGATCATCGAACTGTACCAGACGCAGCCTAACCGCAAACTCCGCGCCAAAGCACTGGCACATGAGTACGGCATCGGTGGACATTCTCACAACTTTCTGGACGGCAGCAGCGGTTTTGTAAATCATGATGGGAAAGGACTTGAATTTGACCATTACCCGGATCATCAGAAATTCACGTTAAGCTGGACACAGGTCGAGAAATACATCGACCTGATGATTCAGTCTGACCGCTACCTGACCGATAAAGAAAAAGAGCATCGTGCCGTCGTGCAGGAAGCGGAACGCCAGCTCCCGCTGCTGGATGGTGATGTCGCTGCCGAATACAACGCCCTGAAAGAACAGTATCCCAATACCCTGATTGGCTTTGAACTGGGCGGATATTTTCTGTTCTATGACAAAGATGCAGTCACTGTAAAGGAAGTTTTGCGCTCTAATTTGCTGTCGCAGGAAAATGCGCTGGGAAAAGTCAAGGTGACTGGCTTTTTGCGTGGAGAGTGGGTAGCAAAATCGCAGAAGCTGTGGGCTGAGGGCAACAGCCTCTATCTGGCCGGACAGGGCGAAGATGGCACCCACCACCAGACAAAATATCTGCGGGAGGAAGATTATCTGCCGATTGGCAGCATTATCAGACTGGATGACCGGAACTTCCGTGTAGACCATGTCAACTTCATGTTCAAATCCGTCAGCTTGCAGGATATGGACTTAACTAACAGCGGACAGCCCATCTTCCGAAGCGAGAGTTTGCCCCATATCCGAGAACTGTATGAACAGCAGCAGAACGAACTTGTTGAGGTTGCCCCTGAAAAAAATGCCGATTACAAGGTCGGTGACGAAGTTGTTGTTGACCTGCCCACCCGAACCATTGAGGGCAAAATCGGCTATGTGGGTGAAACCGATGTGCGCATCGACACCAGTGCGCATGGGCAGTCATGGGATAACGAGGTAATCAACAAGCAGCAGTTTGAGGACGGTCTGCGGCAGGATGAGCCTACGCCCGATGAAGAATTGGATAAACTGCCTATCTCCACAGAAGTCAATGGTGAATGGCAGACTTTTCCGAATGCTGCTGCCGCAAATGAAACCCTGAACGCTGAACCTGTGCCGGAAGCTGCGGGAAATTTTCACATTACAGATGATAATTTGGGTGTCGGAGGCCCCAAGCAGAAATTCGCCCGCAATATTGAAGCCATCCAGACCTTGCGCACTTTGGAGCAGGAGCATCGCGGTGCCACCGCCGAGGAGCAGCAGGTGCTTTCACAGTATGTAGGCTGGGGCGGTCTTGCAGATGTCTTTGACCCCAACAAGGAAAACTGGTCTGCCGAGTACACCCAACTGAAAGGGTTGCTCACCGAAGAGGAGTATGCCGCCGCCCGCGCTTCCACTCTGAATGCCCACTATACCTCTCCGGTGGTAATTCGCGCCATCTATGATGCTGTGGAAAAGATGGGCTTCCAGTCTGGAAATATCTTGGAGCCTTCCATGGGTATTGGCAACTTTTTCGGTATGCTGCCCTCTGGCATGGCTGACAGCCGTCTGTATGGTGTGGAACTGGATTCCATCACCGGACGCATCGCCCAAAAACTATATCCACAGGCCGACATTACGGTTGCTGGCTTTGAAACCACCGACCGCCGAGATTTTTACGACCTTGCCGTAGGTAATGTCCCTTTCGGTCAGTACAAAGTCAACGACAAGGCGTACAACAAACTGGGTTTTTCTATCCACAACTACTTTTTCGCCAAGACTATCGACCAGATCCGACCGGGCGGCGTGATTGCTTTCGTGACCAGCCGTTTCACGATGGACAGCAAAGACAGCAGTGCCCGCAAGTACATGGCGGAACGTGCTGATTTGCTGGGAGCCATCCGCTTACCCAACAACGCTTTTAAGGCAAATGCAAGCACCGAGGTTGTTTCGGATATCCTCTTTTTGCAGAAGCGTGACCGCCCTGCAGACATCGAACCTGCATGGGTGCAGCTGGGGCAGACCGAAGATAGCTTCAATATCAATCAGTATTTTGTAGACCATCCGGAAATGGTGCTGGGAAATTTGGAACTAGAAAGCACCCAGTACGGCCATGACCTGACCGTTGCACCAATCGAAGATGCAAACCTTGCAGACCAGCTTACCGAAGCGGTGCAGCACATCGAGGGCCAGTACACTGCGGTGGAGATTGCCGCTCCGGACGTCGCCGATGCGGAAGTGCAGCGCAAAACTCTGCCCGCAGACCCTACCGTGAAGAATTTCAGCTATACTGTGGTGGATGGTGAAATCTACTACCGCGAGAACTCCATCATGACACAGATTGAACTGTCCGACAACGCCAAAGGCCGTGTGGCTGGCATGGTGGAACTGCGGCAGATCGTCAACGAGTTGATCGACCAGCAGTTGAATGACTTCCCGGACGAGGATATCAAGGCATCGCAGGCAAAGCTGAATTATGGTATGCCAAAGACACGAGCAATAAAATCAAGGCTGTGTTCGATGCCCGGATGAAAGATGGAAAACGTTGCAGCGGCTCTATTCCGTATGGATATAACCGTTTGCCGAACGACAAGCAGACACTTGTTGTTGATCCGTTGGCATCCGAAGTCGTAAAGCGCATTTTTCTTCTTGCGAACGAAGGAAAAAGCCCACGGACAATCGCAGAACTGTTGACAGAGGAAAAAGTCCTGATTCCTGCTGCATACGCAAAGAAATATCACCCGGAGCAGTACAATGGAAACGATGAAATCCGAAATTGCCGAAGATAAGTCAAGTTCTGCTGATATTCGGCATTTCATTTCGCTGATTCGCAAGTGCAAAAATCCAACAGAAATCTCCGATTCAATGTTTAACGAACTTGTCGATAAAATCGTTGTTTATGAAGCCGAGGGTGCAGGCAATGCCCGCACACAAAAGGTTGACATTTATTTCAACTATGTCGGCCAAGTCGATATTGCTTATACCGAGGAAGAACTTGCCGAACTAAAAGCGCAGAAGGAGCAGGAAGAACGGCAGCGCATGGAAAAACAGCGCAAACGTGAAAAAGCCTACCGAGAAAAGCGAAAGGCAAAGAAAATCGCTGAAAACGGTGGTGAGATCATTAGAACAAAAACGTGTCCGTACTGCGGGAAGGTGTTTACACCTACGAGCAACCGACAGCTTTTCTGTTCAAGAGACTGCTGGAATCAGGCAAGACAGGAGCAAAAGAAAGCGGATAGAGAAGCCGAGAGAGGAACTCACTACTACAGGCAACGTGCCTGTGCCGTATGTGGGCATTCCTACTGGCCTACACACAGCCAGCAGGAATTTTGTTCCGAGGAGTGCAGGAGGATTAACCACAACAGGAAAACCTTGGAATTCTATCACAAGAAAAAAGGAAATCTAAAACCAGACCCAGAAGCAACCCCAACGCCGAAACCAAAGGAGGACAATGCAGCATGACTATCATGAAAAATTCCATCCATGACAACGCTAACGGTCTGGACTACAACCTTGTCAATGACCACTATCTGCCGAATCTGACCGCAGCAGCCCCGGCAGAGCAGCACCCCACCGGGCGGTGGGGCCGCTTACATAAAATGTATCTGAAGGAGCAGCATCCCATCCGGTATAATCAACTGCTCCTGTCCGGTGAGTTGGGCGGCTATCTTGCCAAGCTGGACAAGCAAGTCGAGGAACAGCTTGCATTGACCGTCCGGCAGATGCAGGATAGTGCGGTTGGGTGACTCAAGAGAAAGAAAAAAGAGACCTCATCTCGTCAAAAAACTAAATCATAAAAGCATCAAAGAGGGCATTCAAATGAAACAAAATCGAATTTTTGACCAGAATAGTTCTCAAAAAGCACGTTCTTGGCACTATAATATGGACACCAACCGAGCGGAAGCCCAGTTCGCTGATGGCTCTGCCATTGCCATTGACTGCCTTGCCATCGAGGACGAATACGGCAATACCCCGGCACAGCGAGCTGAACTTGATTGGCTACTATACAACAAGCCCTTGGAGTGCGTCCAGCTTGTGCTGAGTGGTGAGATTGAGCATTATCTCTCACTTGGCTGTGACCATGGCAAACTGAAAGACTAACCTCTAAATAGGCCAAACAACCCGCTACTTGCAGTCGCTGCAAATGGCGGGTTGTTTGCTTATTTTAAGTTTTTCCTTTGCTCATAGTAGTGCAAAATCAATGTAGTGCAAAATCAATGGCCCAACGGTCAAAGAAATCACAAATATCAGGCAAATCTACTGGTTTCTTATAAATGTCATTCTAAAATTCAATGGATTTTGCTATTTCTAGCACTTGTTTTTTCGACACGAAAGTCGATTTAACCCTATATTTTATGTATCTCTCGATGATTTCAAGTTTGCCATTTTGGGGCTTGATTATTGAGAAAATTCTAAATTCCAAAAAGGTCTATCATTTTCATCAATCGCATCGTTATTGAGAATAAGCACTGCACCACCACTTAACAGAGGAGGCAGCTGTAAATAGCTTATATTATTTATTGAGAAAATGAAACGCTATTGCAACAGTTGAATACTGTATATTTTATCAAATTGATACGGATCTGATAGCAACACCTTACCGTTTGATATCACAAGAATGCTTTCGCCTTCTTTAAGATACGACAACTGAAGATTTCCTTTCAAGTAGTTTGATACGCCATAAATTATATAATTGTCATCCGTATCATATAATTGATTTTTTGCAGTCGCATAAATACAATTGTTCTTCAGGTCAACTTCTTCAATTATAAGTTCCGATTTTTTTCTTCCGAATGTATTCGATTGAAATAGAATGCAGAGAACCACTGCCACAAATGCTATGCCAACCATAATCTTCCGTTTGCATTTCATTTTATCAACCTCTGTATGAAAGGAACAGCGTATAAAGCGATTGTGTTATTCTCAATGCCCCTGTATAAGAAGTTGGATATGAAGAACCATCAATTGTGCTTCCATCTTTATGGATTCCGATAGCTACATACCCAGCTCCAGAAATATATTCTACAAGAGGACCACCACTAAAGCCACCTGTCAAATCCCAATCGCCCTTGAGATATTTTGAAGTCTGACTTCTAATATACCCAGAAGATTTACACATCCGATATCTCGCATCGGCACCATTTATTTGGCTCGGATAGCCATAAGCATACACCAACTGTGATGATGAATAATTGCTAGACTGCCAATGTAACCCAAGCCATCCCGTTTTCGTTCCTAAATTATTCTTGAGCGTAATAATCGCCCAATCCTCCGAACTTGTTCCAGCAAGATAAGAATCACTAACAATCATCGAACTTGCCGATACATTTTCGCTTCCAAAAGGTTTACTATTATCAGATCGAGCAGGTGCGACATTTACCGACTTAACGTAGGCTTTTTCCTTTATACTGTATAGATTATGTGCTGCTGTTGCAAGTGCATTAGGCCCAATCATAAATCCAGAACCATAATTTGTCCCTCCATTATTGGTCGTTATCTGTAGGCATACCGTACTACAATATGGTGTTGCCGTTGGATTATCAACAACAGTGATATCATTGCTTCCGATAATCGCATACAGATCGGATAGATCAATATCCGAAATCTTTCCATTTGGAAAATAGCCTGCAGTTGTCTCTCCATCCGTGAAGGAATTGGTTTCAACTATAATTTCCTCTATAGATTCTTCTTTTGTATCAAAATCGTATCTATGGTATCTCTCGATATGAGATTTGCTTCCATCACTTTGATTATCTGCAAAAGCAGTCAGCCCAGAGTTAAGCTCCATTGAAGAAAGAGCCACAATCCCACTTGCTTTCAAAAAAATTCTACGAGATATTTTTTCACTAGCTATTTTAATTTTCCTTCTTTACTTTTAGAGTATACACAAGATTTCTTATACATCAGTTGCTCTGCATTGGAAACACCTCCGTAAAATTTTTCATACGTTAGAGCCATCCTTATTTTAGATTTCAACTTTTACTTTCGCAAAAAAATAAATACCACTGATTTTTTATCCAATAGCCGTGCTAAGATTTATCTCTATGGGATTCAACACATGCGTCTGCTGGCACAACCAAGCCCAATTGTTCACTGTAGTAGTAAACAAGTCGTCATAGTTGTTGTCATATGCAAAATCAAATGTGTCATGAACGGTAATCAAGTAATACATTATAGAATTACCAATCATGAAGCCTGTTCCAGAGGTGCTTACCCTATGCAATGCATAGAATAAATCTGCATTATCAGACTTTTGAATTGTAAAAGACCAACTTCCTCCACTAAAATCTTTCAAGCCACTATTAAGTACTTTGTTTTTATAATTATTAAAAACTGTTGTCGTGTTTAACTTGTCAAGCAATGGCGTCGAAGAATCCGTCACACTCTCAGAATAGTCAATATTATATACAGAGAATTCAACCATAAGAGCCGCACATTCATATCCCTTATCCCGTGCAATTTGCGCAGCTGCCAACCATGCAAGCTGTGTATTATTTAACAAATTTCCAGATGCACGTGTTTGATCTTCATCTTTCATCTTATCGATAAACTTATTTAATTCATCTATCGACATTCCCGAAAAATCAACATGATACTTATCATTCATGCTTTGAATAACAGGATTGCTAGCTTTACGGCTGCTTATGTTAGCAGCATAAGACACAGTATTTATCGAAAACAAAAAACACACTGAAAGAATTAATGATACGAACCTCTTCATAACGAACCTCCTTAAATTCTGTACTCTACTATATAAATTGTGTGCTTCTCATCATCCCAGACAACGAGACTAAAATTCACATCTTCAGAATGTAAAAGCAATGTATTCATTTCGGCTTCCGAGCGTAGTTCCTTATGCTGACTATTATCATAAAGAAAAAAATTTCCACTTGCAATTTCAGGAATCACAAAATCTAATCCAAAATATGACGACACATTTTTTAATATAGAAGATATGGTTGGAGAATCATTAATTTTCTCCCATGAATCGAGTTGATGAATAATTTTGGCTGCATCCACATCGTAGTATACCGCTAACATTATCCCATCATTTTGCAATCCGCCATAAGCCTCATATATCAACGATTCAGAGTATGTTGCTTTTCCAATTTTGAATTGTTTCAAATAATCTCGTTTTTCATATTTGCTTTTTCTTCCAAGCATAAAGCCCAAAAGCAAGCACAGTGCGACTATAGCTAGGTATCGGATAACTCGCGTTGGTCTCGCCTTTATAATTACCTCACACCTTTCTAACTTGCTGAAATATATAACAAACTCCACTTATCTACTGGTACTTCCGGTAATGGTTTCGCTCCGTCCATCGGAATAGCTAAAGGTCGCAGAATACTCAAGCCTATAAGATTTTCCGGGCTTAGTGTTAAAGCTACTGCTCACCATGCAGGTTGAGGTCGTGCTGCTGTTTGAGCAGCTACTTACTTTTTGCCATGTTCCAATTGTCCCCTTTTCATAGAGAACGCCTGAAACGCTGATTTTCTTTACTCCAGTTCGAGTCTGGGCATCAACCTGATAGTATGTTTGGTAAATAGATCCGTTGACCGTACTATCGCCTACATACCGTTCAGACTTTTCAGCGGCCATTGCGGTGCAGGCAAAGCTCAAGAGAATCACCGCTGAAACAACAATGGACAACAAACGCTTTTTCGACATAGACATACACCTCCGTTTTTTTGCTCCCATCAAGAGCCTTTGTATAATCAACGCAATTCGCATTCGCTTCGTTTCAATTTTCAGGAGAAAATTTTTCAAATTTTCCATCTTTGTAAGTTCAGACAAAAAGAAAGCCAGACATTTGTGAACTCTCACAAGTGTCCAGCTTTCTTAACGGATACCTTCCGCAATTTTCATAATCTCATCGTATGGAATGTTTCCCATAACGGTATGTGTAATCCCCCGATGTTCCCAACTTAGAGTATAAACATTCTTTCCATGTTCATCCGTACTGGTTCCAAGTACACCATCTGCTTCTCCGACCTTTACGGTTTCGTACACTGTATGCTCATTATCAAACAGGGACTGCTGCCCTGGCTGGATAATTGAGCAACGGACTGTGTAGCTTTCCTCTGTTTCTTTTGACGAGTAAACATGTAAAAAGTTTTCTGCTCGCTCAAATTTCTGCACATCGTCCATTTCAAAGCCGTTCGGCACATAATGGTCGCTGTATCCATCCGGGAGCCACTCCAGCGGTTCGCCATCCACCTGATAAGTCAGCTGCATCTCAATGGGCAGAAATTTTTGAATCATCGTATAGACTGCCCTGCGGAAATCAGCGCTGACCGCAAGAGCACCAACCGTCAGCATTACGAGTGTCAATGCCGCAATTAGTACTCGTTTCAACACTGGGTGGTGCTTTTTCTTCTTTAAGGCCTCTGTCATTCGTTCGTCCCATTGGGACGTATCTGGGTAGATTTCCTCAAACTGCTTTGGCGTTGGAAGCGAATCCAGTTCTCTTTGCGCATCTGCACGAAGTGCCATCATCAAAGCCGCATCAAATGAAATGTCTGTCCGCTCACTCATGGCTGTTCATCTCCTTCCATAATAGTTTTCGTCCTCGAAAGAGCCGTGTTCGTACCACTTCATCCGTTAATCCCAGCGATTTTGCAATCTCACGGTTTGTATATCCCATTGCCAAAAGGCGTAGCGGATCACGGTACATCGGTTTCATTTGGCCAATCAGTTCTGTTAGACGTTCAATGTTATCGGTGCTAACTGCTGCATCATCCGGCACCGGAGCGGCATCTGGTTCGTTTGGGACATCTTCCAGCAATTCTTCTCGTTGTTTGCGAAGCATATCATATGCACGGCTTCTACTACAACTAACGAGATAAGCAGCGAGTTCGTGACAGTTTTCTCGATGAATTTTAGAAAAATTTTTTGCAACGTACAAAAATACCTCTTGTAGCACATCCTCTGCCAGATACGAATCATCCATGATTTTGTAAGCGGTATGGTAAACCAGCCGTTTGTATGTATTGTACACCTCGGTAAAATCTTCTTCAAAGTTTCGATCATCAAGCACACTTAGATATAACGCAAGCAACGCAGTCACCTCTATTCACATTGATTGTGTGTAGTGTACCACGAACCAATAAAAATGTCGAATACAACCAACTTTTGAAAAGGAGCGTGATGCCATTGACCCAACCGAAAACCGATCTCGCCTATCTCCGCAGCGAGAAAGCCAAAGCAGAACAGCAGCTGCGCTACTACCAGCACCGGGAGAAAATTCTGGAACACCAGATACCGGAGCTGACCCGCAAGGCCCGTGTGCATCGGCTGTGTACCCGTGCCGGAATGCTGGAAAGTTTTCTGATTGCGCCGGAAGAACTCACCAACGATCAGGTGATGGAGCTGCTGAAAATTGCGTTCCGTCAACCAGAAGTTGCGCTGGCACTTGCAAAGATGATTCACGACTTGCAGGAACGCCGCAGCGTTTCAAACCCTTTAGAATAAAGGGCGCAATTATACACCGTTCCGGTGAAATTGCGGTCT
>ENA-OOZY01001060-OOZY01001060.1-human-gut-metagenome-genome-assembly--contig:-NODE-1060-length-17851-cov-3.647786_pt1 | contig 17851 bp, 10 predicted proteins | sample MGYA00241047_ERZ501410 | MGnify/ENA primary metagenome ERZ501410 (study PRJEB25962, sample SAMEA2042621) | human gut metagenome | biome: human gut; feature: human-associated habitat; material: faeces... | reverse complement strand
CCGCTGGTGGCGAGCCGCGCTGGAATCGGGCTGGCGAAGGTCGGCAAGCGGCTGTTCGGCGCAAAGGCAGGGCGCGCGATGCCGGGCGCGGCGGCGTCGATGGTGGTTTTTCTGCTCATCGGCGTCTGGCACGGATTCTATTGGAACGCGGTGCTGTACGGCTTGTGGTTCGGACTGCTGACGGCGGCGGGAATGCTGCTTGACCCGCAGTTTCGGAAGATTCGCAAGTGCGTGACGGCACATTGGGGCGGTGCGGCGCTTATGAAGGCGTTCGGCTGGCTGCGGACGATGGCAGCGGTTCTGCTGGCGCAGTTTTTTGCCTGCACGACGTCGCCAGGCATGGCGTTTGGCATGATGGGGCGCATCTTCACCGATTTCGGCGCGGGTATGACGCGTAATTTTCCGCTTGGAATGCAGGACGGCGCTGTGGCAATTATCGCGGTGCTGCTGATGCTCCTGGTGGACATCCTCTGTGAAAAACAGCCGGATTTGCGCAAGAAGCTGGCAGCTTCGCCGCTGTATGTGCGCTGGACGCTGCTGATGGGGCTGATGTTCCTGACGCTTATCTTCGGCTGTTACGGCGCTGGATTCGACCGCGCGGCATTCCTGTACGCAGGATTCTGAAAAGGAGGGGAAGGCAATGACAGATGAAGTGCTCAGCCGCCGACGCGAGAATGCAGCATTTTTCCTCCGAATACTGGCGTTTGGGCTGATTTTCACGCTGATTTCGTGCGCTGTGCTGTATGTGCTGACGCCGAAATACGACTACGGGCCGGGCAGCATGATGAATCTGCCCCTTCAGCCGCGCAACACCATTGACGTGCTGGCGGTCGGCACAAGCACGACGTATGCTGCAGTGAATACGAACGTACTGTGGGCGAACTGGGGCTTCAGCGTGTATGATCTTGCGAGCGCGGAACAGCAGTATTGGCATACCTACTACTACTTGGAGCAGGCGCTGACAACACAGCACCCGAAAATCCTTCTGCTGGATGCAAAAGCAGCAACGTACCCCGACGATACGACCCGGCGCGGGCGCACGATTCTCTCCACATCCGGCATTTTGAACCCGATTCGCCGCGCAAACGCGATTGCCGCAGGCGGTCAGCAGCCGCTGGACTTCCTGCTGGGCTATCCGCAGGTGCATGAGAACTGGAAGTCACTGACGGCGGAGAATTTCGCGTTTCCCGGCTGGACGGGCGGACGCAGTGTCGACTGGAAGGGCTTCATCGAATGCGACAAGATGGAGCATCACACGAAGCCAACGTTCTTCTGGACAGAGACGGGCAAGAAAATTAACGGGCGCGAGGCAGAATACTTCGAGCGCATCTGCGATCTCTGCGAAGCGCAGGGCATTCAAATCATCCTGATATCGTATCCAAGCCCGGATTACGAAAATGATCATATGTATATCTGCACGCTGCGGAAGATGGCGGAGGAACGCGGCATTCCGCTGCTGAATTTCAACAATCCGAAGGGGCGCTTCGGCATTCGGTACAGCAGCGATTTCGCGGATTGGCAGCACCTCAATGTGAAGGGCAGCATCAAGCTGTCGCTGCGAATTGGCAAATATCTGGAAGAAAATTACGACTTGACAGACCATCGCGGCGATCCGAAGTACGATTCTTGGCAGCGCTGTCTGGAGGAATGGCAAGCGGCGTATCCGGAGATGGCAAACATGATTCGCAATGAAACGGAGGAAAAATAACGATGAAACGAAGCGTTCTTGACTATTTGGAGAACACCGCAAAGCGCTGCCCGGAGCGTTTGGCATGGGATGCCTCGGCACCGTTCACGTTCGGGCAGTGGTGGGACGCAGCGCAGCGGATTGCATCTTCGCTGAGCAGCCGGTGCGCGCGGAATACGCCGGTTGCAGTGCTGATGAACCCGCGCAGCGCCGAATGCGTGAAGGTATTCTTCGGCGTGTGGGCGGCGGGGTGCTTCTATGCGCCGCTTGACCCGATGCTGCCGCCGGAGCGCCTGAAGCTCATCATGCAGAATTTGCAGCCGACGGCGATTGTCTATGATGAAGAAAGCCGTGCGAAAGCGGAAGCTGTTTGCCCGGATGGGTGCGAATGCGTGCTGTGGTCGGACGCGGCGCAGTCGCCCGTGGACGCGGATAAGCTGGCACAAATCCGGCAGACCGTGACGCCGGACCACCTTGCCGCGATTCTCTACACCAGCGGCTCGACGGGCATTCCGAAGGGCGTCGCGCATACGCAGGGGTCGCTTATGGCGTACACCGAAGAGACGATTGAACGCTATCAATTCACCGAGAACACCGTTTTCGGCAATCAGTCGCCATTCTTCTACGCCAATTCGATTATCGACATTTTCCCGCCCGCGCTGCTTGGCGCCAAGGCGTGTATGATTCCCGCGACGGCGCTGTCGTTCCCGAAAACGCTGGTGAATTACCTGCGGCAGAAGGGCATCACGGAGCTGACGATGACACCATCGAGCTTCGTGCAGGTGGCAAACAGCGGCGTGCTGACGGAAAACTGCCTGCCAGAGCTGGAATACATGATTATGTCCGGCGAAGTGATGCCGTGGGCGCAGTTGGCCGTCTGGATGAACGCCGCGCCGAAGGGTCATGCGTGGAATTTCTACGGCAGCACGGAGATGTTCAGCGTGTCCGTCGGGAAAGTCGAGGGCAATTACGAGGCGGGACAGCTGATTCCGGTCGGAAAGCCGTTCCCGACGGTGAAAATCCGCTTCATGACCGATGATGGGCAAGCTGCCGCACCGGGCGAAGCAGGGGAGATGTATGTCTCGTCGCCGATGGTGTCGCAGGCGTATTATCGCGACGAAGAGCGGAGCCGCGCGGTCTATGTTGCTGACCCGCTGGGGCAGGAGCCGGGCGTCTGGTTCCGTTCGGGCGACTACGGCTTCCTCGACGCGCAGGGACAGCTGAACGTGCTGGGACGCAAGGACAGCATGGTCAAGCATCATGGCTACCGCATGGAGTTGGGAGAAGTCGAAGCGGCGCTGCGGAGCATCCCCGGCTGTCTGGAAGCATGCTGCCTGCTGGATAAGGAACAGGATGTGCTGTGGGCGTTTGCTGTGGGCGATTTGACGGAAAAGGCGCTCATGGATGCGCTGAAAACGAAACTGGCGCGCTATATGCTGCCGGACAAAATCGTCCTGCTGCCGGAGCTGCCACATACGGCGAACATGAAAATCGATCGCCAGACGCTGCGGAAGCGGATGACCGAACAAAGTTGACGTATGCGGAATATTGCAGGAAAAAAGACTGGATTTCCTGCTTGACTTGCATTCGCTCCGCGTGCCGGGGAAACGGACGACGATTCTGCGAATAACCAAACAGGACAATTGCTTTTTCTCCGCATTGATAATATGGAAGAAAATCTGCCGAATCCGTAGAAAATGGGGAGAAACGTGTCTGTGCTGAATATTCCAAATGAACGGACTGGATTTTCCCTTTACCCTTTTTGTGGTTCTGATTATAATGATAATCAAGAGGTCGGCGCAAGGAACCCTGACAAAGAGAGGGAGGGTAGCAATCAGGAAGCAGGGATCTTGCCGACAGAGCGTAAAAGGTTTCTTAGAAAGGAAAGGAGTATTTTCATGAAGAAAAAGTTATCCCTGTTGGTCGCATTGACGATGATGCTGGGTTCAATGGCTGGCTTGGCAGAAGAAGCGAAGCAAGGCCCGACAGAAGCGGAACTGCTGGCGAAGCCGTGCGAGTTCGCCCTGATTGAAGCCAATGGCGAACAGCCCCGCTTGACTTACATCGAGGGTGTCACCCCGATTCTGGAAGTGGATGGCTACAAGTTCAAGGACATGAACAAGAACGGAAAGCTTGATCCCTACGAGGACTGGCGTCTGGACACCGAAACCCGTGTGAATGACCTGATCAGCCAGATGACCCCCGAAGAAGAAGCGGGTCTGCTGTTCTGCGTCAGCGCGAATCTCGAAACGGCGCGCTCCCTGATTCCGGATTTCAACCTGACCTGTATGCTGTTCAACCTGAACGGCACGCCGGACAACGTCGTCAGCACGCTGAACAACCTGCAGGCTGCGGCGGAAAAGGAACGCCTGGGCGTCCCGATGATTTTCACCTCTGACCGTGAGTTCAACGCTTGGGGCGGCTACATCGACAAGGCGCACATCGCCTACGGCACCGCCAATGACCCCGAACTGGCGTACAAGCTCTCCAACATCTACGGCAAGGCGATGGTCGCGGTTGGTATCCATGTGACCTTCGAGCCCTACGCGAACGAAATCGGCGCGCAGTACGGCGAGAATCCCGAACACATCGCGAACATCGTTTATCAGGAAGTTAAGGGCATGGAAGACGCCGGATTCGCGTCCTGCGTCAAGCACTGGATCGGCCGCGGCGGCGACTCCAACTTCGGCAATGCCCGCTCTGTGGCGCAGAACTTCGACAACTGGATGGTCGGCTGGAAGGCTGCGCTGGCTGGCGGCAACGAATGGGTCATGACCAACTGCGGCGGCACGGGCATCACCAATACCACCGACGTCAAGTGGGACTCCGTGACCATGAGCTACCTGCGCGACACCCTCGGCTTTGACGGCATCGTCGTGACCGACTGGTGGGCGTTGGGAATGGGCAAGCAGGTTTCCGGCGTCACCAACGAGGGCGTGGAGCTGTCTGAGCAGACGGGTCGTTGGCTCTACAACGAAGCCCTGAAGAACGGCACCGACATGTTCGGCGCTGGCAGCATCAAGCATGGCGAAGAAATCAGCGAAGCCACCATGGCGAACTGGCCGGACTGCATCGTCAATGGTTTGAAGGAAGGCGACGTGGAGAAGCAGTGGGTTGACCGCTCTGCCGCGCGCATCCTGAAGTTCAAGTTTGAAAAGGGTCTGTTCGAGAATCCCTACCGCGTGATGGACGAGGCGCTGGCTGTCGTCGCGAGCCCCGAATGGATCGCGAACCGCACTGCAATCCACACCAACGAAGACCTGCGCGCTGCGCGTACCGCGGAAGAAGTCGAGCTGGCTGAAAAGCTGCAGGCGAAGTCCGCTGTGCTGGTGAAGAACGACAACGGCCTGCTGCCGCTGGCGAAGGGCACCAAGGTTTATATCGAATCCTCTGCTTCTGATACGCTTGATCACTATAAGACCTACCTGAACAACTTCGGCACCGTCGTGGAAAACCTCGAAGATGCGGATGTTGCGATTGGCTACTTCAACTCTGTTGACGACGCGACCGAACTGTTCGTGGAAGACGCGCAGGACGCTGGCAAGCCCATCATCCTGACCATGGTCAACAAGGTGACGGAATACGAACTCAAGAACGCGAACGCTGTGATGTACATTCCGTACAGCCAGAAGCCTGACCATGGCTCCGGCGAAGCGGGCTTCATCTACGGCACCGAACCTTGGATTTACGCTGACCTGATCTTCGGCGAACGTCAGCCTGAAGGCATCATCCAGAAGGAACAGGCTCGCGACAGCTGGAGCGACGCGGCTCAGTGGAAGGATCTTGCGGGCGATCAGGGCGCTTCCAACTACGTCCGTCTGCTGGTTCAGGCGATGATGGAAGACGACCCGAACCACGCTTCCCCGAACAACTTCGGTGATCCGCTGGTGGTCTACAACTACTCCATGCGCTATGGCCAGAAGGGCGACTTCCAGTACTCCTGCCTGATTCTCCCGTCCGTGTACGCAGAACAGGAAACCACCAACAGCCGCGGCCAGACCGTCAAGAGCGTTGTGGGTACTGTGTCCGCCAAGGCTGGCGAAGAATTCATGGTCTACTGCCTGCTGCGCAACAATGGCGCGGACGATCTGACCTACGTTCAGGTTAAGGACGGCGACGAAGTGGTGGCTGAAAAGCTCTACACGGTCTGCGGCGGTTCTTGGCGCGTGGTTGAAATCCCCGTGACCATCGCGACGCCCGGTGAACACATCATCACCGTCGGCACGCAGTCTGGTACCATCACCATTGCTGAGTAATCCATCCTCATTCCTCCTCTGGGGGCGGGCTTCGGCTCGCCTCCACTTTTTCGTTCAGCAAATAGGTTTGTGCTGGATATTCCAAATTCAAATGCTGAAAATTCCATTGCACAGGCAGAAAAATCGTTGTACAATACCATTGAAAGCTGAAACAGGCTTGCAACAGGTGTCAACCAAACCGACAAAGGAGTTGTGTGAACGTGAAGAAGAAGTTAGCTGCTTTCCTGGCCATGATGATGGCACTGGTGACGATGTCCTCCGCGGCGATGGCGGAAGAAGAGAAGCCCACCATTACAGCGCACAAGGCGAACGCCATCACGATTGACGGCGACTTGAGCGATTGGGACTTGTCCTCTCCGGCGGTGCTGGAAGATGCGTCCCAGATTATCCGCGACCTCAGCTTCTGGCAGGGGCCGAATGACCTGTCCGCGAAGGTCTACGCCGCGTATGACGAAGAGAACCTGTATCTTGCCTTCGACGTGACCGAAGATACGCCCTACGGCGCTATCGAGATGCTTCCGCTGGACGGCGAAGACAACCTGAAAGTCTTCATCTCCACCGATCCCACGGATGACCCGAACCGCACGGAATACCACACCAACGACTTCCTGCTGTTCCTCATCTGCGACAACAACTACTTCGATACCGCGTTTGACCGCACGATGGTCGCCAAGGAATATCGTCAGCGCTTCATCAGCAAGGGTATTGACGGCGGCAAAGACGTGCTGACCGAAGGCTACGAGCGCGCGACGCAGGCAACCTCCACGGGCTTCATCTTTGAAGTCAAGATTGCGTGGGCGAATTTCGCGAACAACAAGATTGCGGTCTATCAGCCGCAGTCCGGCGACGTGGTGAAGTTCAACGTGGCGGTCACCGACATTTCCTATCCCTGCCCCGGCACGGAGTACATCCCGCAGATTGCTTGGACGGGTACGCTTGAAATCAACACCAATCCCAGCCTGTGGGGCAATCTGGTGTTCGAGTAAGCAGAACAAAAAGCCTCATCATGAGGTACAGACGGGGCGCACACTGCGTCCCGCCTTTTTTCACTCCGTAAGCAACCAATTGCTTTCTATCGCCATAAGGGGGATTCCATCGTGCGAAAATGGCTCATCGGGCTGCTGATGATTCTCGGACTCTGCGCGGGCTTTGCGCAGGCGGAAACATACGTCGTTGCCGTAGACGGCACGGGGGACTTCCAGACGCTCACGGAAGCAGTTGCAGCGTCCTCCACGGGCGACACGATTCTTTTGCGCGCGGGCGTGTACGGCGAGCAGGAGACGTTCCCGATTGCCCTTGACCATGCAGTTACTATCGAGGGCGAGGACGGCGCTGTGCTGGATTCGCCGCGTTTCAAGACGATGGTCAGCGTGACGGCGGACGGCGTGACGCTGCGGAACATCCGCTTTCAGGTGCGCAAGTGGGGCATCGTCGCTGATGTGAGCCGGGCGCTGACGGTTGAGGACTGCGAATTTGTGCTGGGCGACGAGGAATGCCGCACGTCCTCTACGGCAATTTGGCTGCGCGGCATGAAGGACTGCGCAATTCGCCGCTGCACGTTCCGTCAGGTCGGCATCTGTATCGCGGGTGACCCGCTCAGCGACAAGAGCGCTGGCAAAACGGTGCTGACGGGCATGTGCGAAGCCGGGGAAGATCCCGAATACTTCTCGACGCACGAGATTGCGGACTGCACCATCAACGGAAGGTCGTATTACTACTTCGTCGGACAGGACAACCTGACTGTTCCGACGGATGCGGGCGGTTTGATTGCCGTGGAATGCGATAATCTGACGGTGCGGGACATCGACGTCTCTGACAGCAGCATGGGGCTGGAAATCGCGCGGAGCAAAAACGTAACGCTGGAGAACGTTTCGGCTGACCGCTGCGGCATTTTCGGCACATACCTCGTTTTCGTGCAGGATGCGGTGCTGCGCAATGTTCACGTTGAGCAGACGAACCACGGCATTGACATCCGCGGCAGCCAGAACGTCGTCGTCACGGACAGTCTTGCGCTGAACTGCGACCAAGGCGTGTTTTTTACCCACTGCACGGACTGCACTTTGCAGGATTCGCATGTGCAAGGCTGCGGTTTTGGCTATTTTGGCGCGGTCGGGAACGGCAACCGCATCGAGAACTGCACTTTCTCTGATAACGCCGACGGCATCTATCTGCAAAACGAGCCGAACGCGACAATTGTCGGCTGTGACGTGCGGCAGTCGCGTGTGACGGGCCTGCGAATTCTCAAATCCAGCTGCGTCTGCACCGATACGACGGTGGCGGACGGCTGGACGGGCGTCGTCTACTACGATTCGCACGACACGACCATCGAGAATTGCGATTTTTCGGACAACGCCAGCGCGAACATGTACCTTGGCAATGGGCGCGGCGCGACGATTCGGAACTGCCGCTTCTCCGGCGAAACGAAGGCACATCTGGAAGTCGAAGGGACGCAGACAGATATGCTCGTGACGCAGTGTACCTTTACGGGCAGTCGGGCGGATATGCTCAAAGCAGCTTCCCACACGCTGCCGACTTTTACCGATTGCGCATGGAGCACACCGGGTGTTTTCTGGACAGGAAAGGAATGGAACGGCAGCACGGATGGCGACGCGCCGAATCGCAATTGCGACATCGTACAGATTGGGCGGGAAGCGCCGCGCACGGATTCCGTTCCCTATGACACGCCCGAACAGGCGATAGACGGCGCAGTCAACTATCGCAAGGAAAACAGCGGACGCTATCTGCTGCTCAGCCAGACGAACTGGACGTTCCGGCTCTTCGACTCTCCGTCAGAATTTGACCGTGGCGGCTGCGTGAACTTCTATCAACCGGATTTCGATGCTTCGGACTGGGCGAATATCTTTGTGCCGAGCGTATGGCAGACGCAGGGTTACGACCATCCGATTTACACCAACACAACGCAGAAGTTCGCGCGCAATTTCGGCAACAAAATCGGTTATCCGGCGGATTTGCCGATGGCGCCGACGACGTACAACCCCATCGGGCTGTACCGCCGAACGTTCACGCTGCCGGAGAGCTGGTCAGGCGAACGCATTTTCTTGACGTTCGAGGGCGTCGATGCGGCTTTCTACCTCTGGCTGAATGGTACGCAGGTCGGCTATGCGGAGGATTCCTTCACGGCGGATACGTTCGACGTGACTGATTACATCCGTTATGGCGAAGAAAATACGCTGGCGGTCAAGGTCTACCGCTGGTGCGACGGCTCATGGCTGGAGGATCAGGATTATTTCGATTTGAGCGGCATTTTCCGCGATGTGTACCTTTACGCAACGCCGCAGACGTTCGTGCGCGATTACAGCCTTGTGACTGATTTTGACGCGGATTTCGCGGACAGCACGTTCTCTGTAACGCTGATGCTGGAAAACCGCGGCGATGCAGACGGCGAAATTTCCGTCTCGGCGCAGCTTTACGATGCGGACGGGCAGCCGGTCGCATGGACGGCGGATGCAGCGCACGCGATACTTTCCGCAGGCGAAGCGCAGAGCGTCACCCTGAGCGGCGTTGTCAAAACCCCGCGCAAGTGGAGCGCCGAAGACCCGTATCTCTACACGCTGGTGCTGGCGGAGACGAGCGGCGAGGAAACGGTCTACGAAAGCTGTCAGGTAGGTTTCCGCAAAATGACCTACAAGACGAATGCAAGCGGCTGGTTTGAGGGCAGCACGGGCGACGCCGACCTCATCCGCATCAACGGGCAGCCGATTTCCCTGCGCGGCGTCAACCGCCACGAGACGCACCCCGAATACGGGTACGCCGTGACGCGCGAGGTCATGGAGACAGACATCCGCATCATGAAGGAGAACAACATCAACGCCGTGCGCACGTCGCATTACCCGAACAGTCCATACTGGTATTATCTGTGCGATAAATACGGCATTTACGTTGTCGATGAGGCGAATCTCGAAGTCCATTCCAACATGATTTATGAAAACGCGCGCATTACAGAATATATGTCGAACGCGATTATTGACCGCGAGTACAACATGGTGAACCGCGACCGCAATCATGCGAGCGTCATCATGTGGTCGCTGGGCAACGAGTGCAAGAACCCGGAGATTCTGCGGACGATTCTGGTGCAGCCGTATGTCAATCAGATGGGCGAGACGCATATTCTCCACGCCTACGACCCGACGCGCCCGTGGCACTACGAGCAGGCGCGCGACAATTTTTCGACGGGCATCGACGTCTATTCCGGCATGTACGAAACGGTCGAGCAGATGATTGCCTACGCCGAGGCGGGGCACGACACGCCCTACATCGAGTGCGAATATGAACACGCGATGGGCAACGCAATGGGCAACATGGACGAATATCAGGCGGCGTTTGATACCTACCGCAGCTTGCAGGGCGGGTTCATCTGGGACTTCATCGACCAGTCGATTTACCAGACCGCCGAGGATGGAACGCGCTATTTCGGCTACGGCGGCGACTTCGGCGAACGCGTGCATGACGACAATTTCTGTGCGAACGGGCTTCTGCTGCCTGAACGCACGCTTCAGCCGGAAATGGCGGAAGTTCGCTATCAGTACAGCCAACTGAAATTCGATGCGTTTGACGAAGACCACGCGACGGTGCGAATGAAGAACTACTTCTTATTCACTGATGTGGCGGAAAAGTACGAATTCAGGTGGAACATCACGGCAGATGCGGACGTTGTGGCGGAAGGTGTGCTTCCGGCGGATGCGGTGCGCGTGGCGAATGTTGATGCGCGGACGAATCAGCCGGGCGAGCGCATAGTCACACTGAATTTGCCGACCATCGCGAAAGAGGCAGGCAAAGAGTACTTCCTGAATCTGACGGTTGCGCTGAAAGCGCAGGATGGCTTGCTGAATGCGGGGCATGTGGTGGCTTACGAGCAGTTTGCCATGCGCAATGACAATGAACTAACGTCGATGCTGCCGGACACTGCCATGACTGTGATGCAGGATGGCAATGTGCTGTCCATCAGCGGCGAGCAGTTCCACACGGCGCTGAATCTGGAAACGGCGCAGCTGACGCGCTATGAAGCCTTGGGTGCGGACGGCACGTTCCATGCGCTGATTGTACCGGGGGAAGGACCGAAGGGGAGTTTCTACCGTGCCGCGACGGATAATGACCGTGCGTTTGGATCCGGATTGGGGCACATGAATGCGGCATGGAAAGAGCCGGGAATGTATGTCGTCACGAACAGGGCGCTGTATGCGGGCGAAAACCCGGTTCGCGTGACATTCGACGGCTGCTATCCGGCGCTGGAAAACATGCTGGTTTCGCTGGAATACCGTTTCTATGGCGACGGCAGCATTCGTGTGCAGATGCACCTGTCTGCGCCGGAGCATCAGCAGCTGATTTACATCCCCGTCGTCGGGATGCAGATGACGCTTCCCAAGGTGTATGAGCGGATGACCTATTTCGGCTGCGGACCAGAAGAAAACTACACCGACCGGCACAGCGGTACGAAAGTCGGATGCTATGAAACGACTGTAACGGACAATTTCTTCCCGTACATGGAGCCATCAGAAACGGGCAATCGGACGGGCGTGCGCTGGATTGCGCTGACGGACGAGACGGGCGAGGGTCTGCTGGCTGCGGCGGATAGTGCGCCGATGGAAGCGAGTGCGCTGCACTACACACCAGAAGCGCTCACGCAGGCAAAGCACCCGTACCAGCTGACGGCGACGGAGAACGTCATCCTGCGCCTGAACGCCGTGCAGATTGGGCTGGGCGGCGATAATTCATGGTATCGCATCATCGTGCATGAGCCGTACCTGACGCCGCTGACGCGGGATTACGACTACGCCTACATCCTGTCGCCGCTTTCCGCGAAGGAGGATGCGATGGAAAAGGCAAGGACAATCCGCAATTATCCGTAAACAAAAACATCGGGCAGTGAACGCGCAACGCACACTGCCCGATGTTTCTTTGGCCGATACTATTTCCAGATTCACCTGCGCCATCTGCTTGCGCCTTTTCCCTTCTGGCGTCCGCTCATTCCACTTAGCGTAGCGCTGCTACGCTGCGTTTCATTCACGTTAGCCAGAATGAAAAATTCGCGGCGCATCTTGGCGCATTCTTATCTGGAAATAGTATGATTACAAATCCGTCTGGTCAAACGGCAGCACAAGGCGGTTGCTGCCATCCGTCCACAGGCGTTCGAGGTTGTAATATTCGTACTCCTCGGTGTGGAAGATGTGCACGAGCATGAAGCCGTAGTCGAGGATAATCCAGCGGCCTTCGTTCTGCCCCTCGCGGCGGCGAATCGGAACGCCCAGTTCCGCCATGCGCTCATCCACATCGTCTGCCAGCGCCTTCACCTGATTGACCGTGCGCCCGGCCGCAATCAGCATATAGTCGCAAATAACGGTCATGCCCTGCACGTCCAGCGCGACAATCTGACCGGCTTTGTTCTTGTAGAGTTCCTGTGCAGCTTCCTGCACGAGCTGAAGATTCTGCATAATATTTCTCCTTCTGATAATTCACTTGGTTTCGGGAAGCGTTTTCAGCCACGCAATGGTTTGCAGCGTCAGCGGATGCACGGTTTTCCCGCTGCTGCGCAGATAGTTCGCTGATCCTTCCAGACTGGTTAGCAGCGCCTTTTCCAGCGAAAAGCCCGCCAGCATCCGCACTTTATCCAGCAGCGGATAGGATGCGCGGGTCGGCTCAATCTTGTCCGCCAGCCAGATAACCATGTCCAGCTTGCTCATGCCGGGGCGGCCGCTGGTGTGGTTGGTGATGGCAGAGAGAAGCTCCGGGTCGGTGATGCCGTAAACATCCTGCGCCTGACACGCCCCAGCGACGGAGTGGAGCAGTGCGCCGCTTTGGAGAATGTCCGGATCAACCGTCAGCTGATGGTCACGGCAAAGCTGCTGCATGGCACTGAGCGGCAGACATTTCGCGCAGTCGTGCAGAAGTCCGGCGGCTTCCGCCTTGACCGGGTCAAGATGGTGTGCAATCGCCAATTGCCGCGCCGTGTGCGCCACCGCCAGCGAATGCATAAACCGGTGCTGATTCAGGTCGGCGAAGAGGCGGTCAAGCCACTTATCGCCTTGCGGGACGCGCGGCGACAGCCCGTACAGCCCGCGCACCTTACAGTATTCCCGCACGGGTACGCTGCAATGCGGCGTTGCCTGACCATCCCGAAGCGCCTGCCGCAGTTCCGTGGAGGACACATCCACCACGTCCGCGTCAAGCGCCACGAAGCGTCCGCCGAGCGCAATCAGCCGCCGCTGCTCGTCCGCCAGCACCTTGGGCGACACGCTGGTCGGGCGCGGGCAGATAACGAAGGTACACAGCGACAATACCTGCTCAAAATTCCGCCATGTGTGCAGCTCCATCAGCGTGTCCGTACCAATCAGGTAAAAAAGCTCTGCCTTGGGATAATCCTGATGCAAAATGGACAGCGTATCTACCGTATAGATAACGCCTTCGCGGTCGATTTCCGCGCGGCACGGCGTCAGCCCGTCATGCAGCGCACAAGCGCAGCAGACCATGCGCCAGCGGTCTTCCGCGGGGGTGATGCCTATCTTGTGCGGCGGATTGCCCGTCGGGAGTACCAGCACGCGGTCAAGATGCGCGCCCTGCATGGCGGAAAGCGCCATATGGATGTGCCCCTCATGAATCGGGTCGAACGTGCCGCCTAAAATACCAATGCGTTCTTTTGCCATGTGATGGCAATCCTCCTGCTTGTGCAAGTGTACATTCCTATTATACCCGAAATTTCGGGAATTGTAAAGGCGGAGAAGCGATGGAAACGGGATTCGGACGCAACCTGCTGGCAGAGCTGCTGGACAGCGTGGGGCGCGGTGTGCTGCTGATGGCGCTGGGTATCGGCTGGTTTGTGTTCCTCTGGGGATTGAACCGCCCTGCGCTGCTGGCGGGCATTGCACTGGGCACGCTGTTGCTGCTGCTGCGCCGCCTTTATCGTCAGACGACATTGGTGCGGCGCGAAACGGCACTCCGCTGCCGCATCGGTGGCGAACTGCTGCTGGAGAAAATGCTGCTTTCGGAGGCGAAGGAAGCCCACTTTCAGGCGGCGCTGCTGCTGGAGGAAAAGTGGCCGCTCCGGATGCAGCGCATCACGGCAGACGGCGCGCTGTGTGGACAGGAAAAGCCGTCGGGCGGCGCGGAAACGCTGCTGGTGCAGTGCGTTCGGATGCCGCCAGAAGGGGAGCTGTCTACCGGACAGCTGGTGGAGGCACACCGGGCGATGCAGCGGCAGCAGGCGAATCGGGTCATCCTGTGCGTGCTGGGAAAAGCGCCGCCGCGGGTGATAGCACGCGCCGAGCAGATGCCGACGCCCATCCGCGTCATTCGCCGGGAAACGCTGCTGACGCTGGCAGGGCGGCTTTCCCCCGCGACGGATGCACAATTGGTGGCGCTGGGGCAGCGAAAACGGAGAACGCCGCAGCGCGGCAGCCTGCTGTCTATCATGACGCAGCGGGAAAAAGCACCGCGCTACTGGGGCTATGGGCTGTTCATGCTGATACTTTATATCCTCACTGGCAGCGCATGGTACGCCATGCCGGGGACGGTCTGCCTGACGCTGTCGGTCGTCTGCCGTTCTGGTCAGGCGGAGGAGGCGCGGCTGTAATCACATCAGCGGCGCAATCGCCTTGAGAAGCGCACCAGCAACCTTCATCGAAAGCTTGTCGTTCTTCAGGCACTCAGGTGTCATGCGGCGGCACTGCTTCAGTGTATGCTGAAAATCTGCCTCAATGTCCGCGATGCACGGCACATCCAGCATGTACGCCGCGCACTCAAAGTGGTGGTACAGACTGCGGTAATCGAGGTTAATCGTGCCCACGACGGCCTCTCGGTCATCCGCGACGAACACTTTTGCGTGGACGAAGCCGGGGGTATATTCGCTGATTTTGACGCCTGCCTTCATCAGCGAAGCGTAATGCGTGTGCGCCAGCGCGAAGGCGTACTTCTTGTCGGGGATGCCGGGGAGAATCAGGTGGACGTCCACGCCGCGCTCCGCCGCGTATTGCAGCGCCGTCTCCATGTTGTGGTCGATGATGAGGTAGGGCGTCATGATGTGGACGTATCGCCGTGCGCGGGAGAGAATGTCGATATACACCTGCTCGCCGACTTTGTTGCCGTCCACCGGAGAATCCGAGTAGGGCAGCACGAACCCCGGCGCGTCCATGGCGGGCTTTGTCGGATATGCCAGAAAGCGCGACGCTTCCATCGTGTGCTCGTCAATCGCCCACATGTTCAGGAACATCAGCGTAAAGCTGCGCACCGCCTCGCCGCGCAGCATCACCGCGGTATCTTTCCAGTGCCCGAAGCGCACGACGCGGTTGATGTACTCGTCCGCCAGATTCACACCGCCCGTGAACGCCACCTGCCCGTCAATCACGGCGATTGCGGTGGTCGCGGTAGTTGTAGTGCGTCGAGACGAACGGACGGACGGGCGCGAACATCTTGCACTTGATGCCCAGTTCCTGCATCCGGCGGGGATAATCGTGCGTCAGGTGGGTGAACTCGCATGTGCCGTCCACCAGCACGCGCACCTCCACGCCCTGCTTCACTTTTTCCACCAGAATACTCAGCACCTGCCCCCACATTTCGCCCTCTTCCACGATAAAGTATTCCAGAAAGATGAAATGCTTCGCCTGCCGAAGCGCGGGCAGCAACGCGGCGAATTTGTCCTCGCCCAGCGGAAAGTACGTCACAGCGGTATGCTCCCAAACGGGATAGCAGCCGCTTTTCGCGATGTAGCTTGCCATGCGCGCAATCTGCGGGTCGCGCTCTTCCAGATGCTGCTGGGCGCTGGCATGTGCGCGGAGGTCACTGCGACCTTCGCGAATCAGCTGTGTCGTCCGTTCGCGCAAAAGCCGATGCCCTATATCACTCTTGGTGTATAAATAGAACAACGCCCCGAACACCGGCGCAACGCTGAAAAACACCAGCCATGTCAGCTTCGCGGTCGGGTCGCCTTCGCTGTTGAGCAGATAAATGACGATAATGGCGTTGAACACAATCGTTCCGCCGAAGAAGTGCGGCAAAAACTCTGCTGCCGCGCTGAACAGCCCCAGCAGAAGCGCCAGCTGCAGCAAAAATAGCAGCACAATCAGCCCCAGACGACTGAAAATCGCCTGAATCAAGCCACGTTTGCCCTTGCGCAGAAGCCGCATTCCCTTGCCTTCCTCGCGATCGTTCATGAAGCCGCCTCCTGAAAATCAATGGGAAATCATATGATTTATCCTACTGTCTTTTTGCCTTTCTGTCAAGTCCTTTGCCAGGTTGATTGACAGAAAAGCTGTTTTCCGTTATAATTAGGAGTGAATCAAGCCGGAGCGATGAATACAGAAAGGGATGTTGATGATGTCTTGGGAAGAAAATACAACACAGGCAATTGAAAATCTGCTGATTTACGCATCGGCAAAAGGGCTGATAGAAACGGTGGATATGCCGTACTTCCGCAACCTGCTGCTCGATGCGTTTCAGCTTGATGCCCCCGCCGGCGATATTGTGCCGATGACGGACGTGCCGCCGACCGCGACGGCGCTTCTGCGGACGCTGTGCGATTTGGCGGTCGAAAAAGGCATCATCGAGGACATGACGTATGCGCGCGACCTCTTCAGTGCGCGCCTGATGGGTCTGCTGACGCCGTCACCAAAGGAAGTACGCGCGCACTTCCAGCAGTGCGTTTCGCAGAATCATCCTGAGCAGGCGACGGAGGATTTCTACCAGATGTGTCGCGCGTGCGATTACATCAAGGTTGATGCGATTGCGCAGAACGTCCGTTATTTTGCCGATACGCCGGCGGGACGGCTGGAAATCACCATCAACCTCTCCAAGCCGGAAAAAGACCCCAAGGAAATCGCAAAGCTGAAGAATGCGCCCAGCGTCGGCTATCCGAAGTGTATGCTGTGTGTGGAGAATCCCGGCTATCATGGTCGCAGCAACTTCCCGGCGCGGCAGAATCACCGCATGGTGCCGCTGTCGCTCGCGGGGCAGACGTGGTATCTACAGTATTCGCCGTATGCGTATTACCCGGAGCACTGCATCGTGCTGAACAGCCAGCATGTGCCGATGCGCATTTCCCGCGGCACATTTGATCGCCTGTTCGACTTCGTGCAGCAGTTCCCGCATTATATGCTCGGCTCGAATGCGGATTTGCCGATTGTCGGCGGGTCAATCCTCAATCACGACCATTTTCAGGGCGGACGCTATCATTTCCCGATGGACGATGCGAAAGTTCGCTGCCAGCTGAAGTCTCCGGTGCCGGGCGTTTCGGCGGCACTGCTCGATTGGCCGATGTCCACCATTCAGCTCAGCGGCATGGATGAACAGACGCTGATTGCCGAAGCCAGCCGGATTCTGGACGCGTGGCGCGGGTATAGCGATGCGCAGTGCGGCATTTTCGCGGAGACGGACGGCACGCCCCATAACACCATTACGCCGATTCTGCGCAAAGAGGGGGAGCAGTACCGCCTGAATCTCGTTCTGCGCAACAACCGTACGAGCGAAGAGCATCCGCTGGGCATCTTCCATCCTCATGCGCCGCTGCATCACATCAAGAAGGAGAACATCGGGCTGATTGAGGTGATGGGGCTGTTCATCCTGCCGGGCCGCCTGAAGACGGAGCTTGCGGCGCTGAATGGCTACCTGACGGGCGAGAAGCCGCTGGTGCGTCCGGCGGAAAGCAACCCGTGCGCGAAGCACTACGACTGGCTGACGGAAGTTGTCACGCGGCACGGACTTGTCCAAACGTCGGCGGAAGCGGAAGCCATCCTGCGGCAGGAAGTGGCGCTGGTGTGCGCGCAGGTGCTGGCGGACGCGGGTGTCTACAAGCGCGACGAAGCCGGATTGGCGGGCTTCCAGCGCTTCATGAAGGCACTGGGCTACGAAGCATAATCATACTATTTCCAGATTCAACTGCACCATCTGCTTGCGCCTTTTCCTT
>ENA-OOZY01001052-OOZY01001052.1-human-gut-metagenome-genome-assembly--contig:-NODE-1052-length-17899-cov-3.154057_pt1 | contig 17899 bp, 17 predicted proteins | sample MGYA00241047_ERZ501410 | MGnify/ENA primary metagenome ERZ501410 (study PRJEB25962, sample SAMEA2042621) | human gut metagenome | biome: human gut; feature: human-associated habitat; material: faeces... | reverse complement strand
TCATTTAAAGGTGAGATGAGATTTGATTTTTCCAGATATGTAATTACATCATCAAACTGTTTGTCATTAAACGCAAAAATTTGTTTTATCAGGTTCAAATTAATTTTGTCGCCAAGGATTGCTGAACCAATGAGTGTTGTGTATGCGGTTTTATTATATTTTTTTAAAATAACCATGCGTTCATTGATTAATCCTGTGTAATCTTCTGGAAGATTATATTGGACATCTGCGATTTGTGCATCAAATCTTAAGCTGAGCGCTTGTTCCAAAAATGCAGGATTTCCTTTGCAGTTCATAAACAGATTCCGTTTTTCCGTATCATTCATATATGGAAAGTTTTGGATTTCATCTTCTTTATGTTTTACAAACTCAATCATCTGAGCCGGTTCAAGAGGTGCAATACTTATATCAAGGTAAATATCCTTGTCGTCAGAAAAATTAAAGTAGCCCTTGGCAGGTTTCGGCTCGTCGTAAATCATCAATAATTTTAAAATCGGCCAGACATTTTCTTTCTTTATAAAATTACTAATAAACTCATAAGAAAAACCATCTATATTATCAAAATTATCAACAACAATTACGAATTGGTGATCCTGGATAATATTATCAAAAATTTTATTTAAGAGCTCAAAAGTTTTTGTTTTATTTATAAAGAGTTCTTCAAACGTTGCAGTCTGTGCAGGATATAAAAAGTTTAAAAAATCAAAGACTTCATTGTTTGAAAGATAAGGAAATTCGTTCTGGAAGAATTTTGTTGCATCTTTTTTAAATTTCAGGCTGTTTATGCAGAAATTTGGCAGGTTAAACAGATTAAACAAAATATCCTGTATCAGTCCGGCAGGTGTAAGTTGTGTTATCGGGGTACATTTGCCGTAGAACCAGATGTAATGTTTTTCCTTAAGCTCGTGCATTATTTGTGACAGCACAGTACTTTTGCCGATACCTCTATCTCCGCTTAACGACAATATCTTTTTAGAGCTTGTTAATATTCCTTTTGCCAGCATATTTTTTGCACTCTGCTGCGTTACAAATTTTGCCGGATATTCAAGGCTGTTAAAATTCAGCGGAGTAATTTTATGCTTTTTAGGCGGTTCATGAAACGGGTAACCGCACTTTCTGCACTTTTTGGCATTAGGAAAATTTACACAATTGCATTCCGGACAAAGTTTCAGGATTTCTTCGCCGCATTTTTTGCACACAATATCAAATACAGAATTTACGGTATGGCAGTTTTTACATATCAAGCCTGTTCTGGTTTTGCAATACGGACACTTAAGCGTATTATCTGGAATTGTTTTTTTACATATTGGACACTTCATTTTAGAATCCTGACTAGTTGAAAGCTTTTTTCACTTTCTCCATTAATTTAAACAATCTTTTTGAGATTTCGGCTTGCGAAAGGTTTAACTCATTTGCTATTTCTTTTTGTGTCATTCCATCTTCGTATCTGAGCTTATAAATTTTTAAGAATTGTTTTTCCGGTTCAGCCTTATTTATAGCATAAAGAGAATCAACAAGTTTTTGCAAAACTTCCTTCTGTACAGCAAGATCTTCCGGTTCATTTTCAAAATATATCGGCTGATAGCTGATTTTCGCACTGCTGTATGAATTGGAAGCAGAATGTTCTTCTCTGATCTCATCCAGAGATACGTGATTTGTAGGTGAATAACCTTCACGCGTTCTTCTAAGACGACCTGAATCCTTTAGGACATTAAGAATACTTGTTGTTGCAATCTTTTTCAAGTAGGCTTCCAGCGTTATATCAGAAGTGATAGTATTTACAATAGGTATTGAACGTTTGCACATTTCATTAAAAAAGTCATCGTACAAATCTTCATTATTTGTAAATTTTCTGTCATTCTTTATGATTTTTTCTATTAAATCTATTTTGTCCTGAGTTAATTCCACTTAATCATTCCCTTACTTTACAGTATTATAGCATAATTAGAAATTGATGGTAAGTCCTAACTTGAATTCAGGTGTAGGAACCTCTCCTGTAGCGGGTTTGATGACATTTAGTGTATCTTTAACAGTTTGTAACACAATTTTGTTAATCTGATCCGAGCCGCTGGATTTTACAAGCTGAATATCCTTAAGAGTACCGTCATTGCTTAATTTCATGGATACTTTAACCTGATTTGAATAAGCATATTCGTTTGTCAACAATAAATCACTTGACAGTGAAAGTTTTATACTTTTTCCTGCTGTTTGCAGATATTTATTTATATTATTGCTATAAGACAGATAATCAGGCACTTCCCAGGAAAGCTTTTTAACGCTCATATAAGTTCCAGGAGGATTTATTGGTTTTGTACCTTTTGCTGCACTTGCTGCAGGTTTAACTTCTTTAGTGTTTTTCGGTTCGCTCTGCGCTGCCGGAATTGTTTCTACAGCAGGAGTATTTGCCAGAATATCAGAATTATCGGTTGCTGCCGGAGCATCTGTGGCTGTCGCTGCAGGAGCTTCAGCAGGAATTTCTGTTTCAGGTTCATTCTGGGCAAGAGATTCCAATTCTGCAGGGTTATTTCTGTTTTTCATTGTAAACAAGAAGAATGTTCCGCCGAGTAATACAGCTGCAATTACAGCCACAAGCACTTTTTTCAGACTATTCTGGGATTTTGCAGGTTGTCTGTTCAGGAATGGAGAATCAAGAGTTTGTATTTGTTCTGTATTACTTAACTGGGTATCTGCATTTTCGTTAAAAAGCATTCTCAGTTCAGGGTCTTCTTCTGTTTCGTAACCCTGGTTGTCATCAGTATCCTCTGGTGAACTTTCAGACATTTCTTCAACGGAGCTTTCATCTGTCAGGTCATCTAAGCCGGCAATAGCTGTAAATTCCGGATTTTCATCCGGTATTTCTGACATTGACGAAACTTCCTGCGCAGCAGGTTGAACGCTTTCTGCCACTGCATCTGCCGGGATTTCAGACATTTGAGCTAAATCTTCCTGCGGAGCTTCAACTATATCATCAACAGTCAGACTTTCAAGTGCGTTAAAGTCTGATATTTCAGAACTTTCATTCTGTGCCGGCATAATGTCATCAGACACCATAGCAGCCTGTTGTGGTTCTGCCTGCTGAACCGGTTGAACCGGAGCTGATCCTAAATCAGGAATTCCATCCAAACTATCCAATCCCATACCGAGTTCATTGCCAAAATCAGGAATTTCATCTAATGAAGAATTAAGTGTATCTTCATCTATTGAATTTGCAATTTCTTCATTTTTCTTCTGGATATTGGCGCCGTTATTTTGCGGAATGCTGTCAACAAGGCTAATGCTGTCAAGGTCAACTGCAGCAAAAGGATCCATTCCGCCATCATTAACAGGCATAGGATTAATAGGCTGCATTGTATCCATTGAAGCAACTGAAAGATTTTCAATATCTACAGAGTTATCCGGATATGTCATATCTTCCGGGTTTAAAGGTTCTAATCCGTTAAAACTGTCAATGTTGTCAATGCTTACTGTCGGAGCTGTAGTTTCTACATTAAGCTCGTTTGAGCAAGGTTCATTGTCAGCTTGTTCAATGTTATTAAACTCGATAGTTTCGCTGATATTTGCATCAAGATTATTTGGTACAGCATTTACATTTGAAATATCCAAAACTTCCATTTCGGATTCTGCTTCCTGAGGCATTGCCTGAGGAACCTCTACTGTTTCAATTGTACTGAAATCCTGGGTTTCATTGCCGTTACTTTCAGACTCGTCAACAGGCATCAACCCTGCACTCTCATTGGTCGCAGTAATATCTTCAAGGCTTGATAAATCTGAGTTCAAATCAGGCAGGTCAGCCTCACCTAAAGTCATATCTGCTGTGTTCTCCGGCAGAGCCTCAGGGGAAATCTCAGCTGAAAGATTTTCAACTGTATCTGATAATATATCAAAACCTGCTTCTGCAACGCTTTCGACTGCATTAATGCCGGCATCTGCAACTGCGGCTTCTGCTGCGTTTTCAAGTAGCGCACCTGCTGCAGCTGTTTCTGCCAGTGATGCTAAATCATTTAATCCGTTTGCAATACTGTCATCCGGGTTTTGGTTGGCTGCTTCTGTGGTTACATCTTCTTCTGCTCCCATTAAATCCGAACTATCAATATCGCCAAGACCGTCTAAATCATTTATATCACCAATATCACCAATATCGTTTACACTATTTAAATCTTCAAGCTCATTGGCGGCTTCCTGATTTTCTTCTGTACTTTCTTCCATTGTTTGTTCATTTTGATTTTCTTCATCTGAAGAAAGCAAATCTGTTTCATTTAAATTTTCAAAATCATCAAGAGTTGCATCAAGCGGGGTTTCTTCTTCAACATCTTTTGGCATTGTAACACCTTCTGTGTGAAGTGATTTATATGAAAGTGTTTCAAAATTTTCAAATTCAATAAATTTATCTCTCAACTCTGCACTTTTAGCGAGATATTTGAGTAATTCTTTCATCTCATTTTTTGAAACATTCTGATCCATTAGAGAAACCATAAGTATTTCTGCATTTTCATTTTCTTCTGATGAAAGAGAACTTGTAGTGTTGCCTTTAAAATTTTCAATATATTGTTTTAAATTAACCGGTGCTGATAATTTTTCTTTTTCAATAAAATAGTAATTATCATTTTGATTATTTTTGTTGATTAATTTAGGTTCAAAAAATCCTAAAAATTTTGCATGAGCATGGTCTTCTGAGAGGTTGAGAACAAGATAAATATCAGGAAGAATATCATATTCAAAATGAGATTTTGGAATAAAAATAAGATTTTCATCAAAAATAACTCTCACATCAATGTGAATGTTAGAGAGCATAATATCTGAAATATCCATCTCCTCAAGAATTTTGTGAATACTGTGCAGATTATAAGTTTTTCCATTGTTAATATTTTCCAGTGCCAGATACTTCATACCCAAATTAGCACCGAGTGCATTAATATATGCTCTGCTTTTTGTTTCAGCATTAGCAAAACTTTGCGTTAAAATTCTTGCTTCTTTCTTGTCATTTTCTTCAATGTAAATTAGAGTTTCTTGTTCCATGCCCATTTTTTCTCCCTCCTACTTATACAGATTACACATAGTTTTAAAATATTCCAAAAATGATGTAAATTTTTGTAAAGATTGTTGTAAAATAATTCTATTTGCGTCAAAATCATATTATCAGGAGTTTTATTAATGGTGTCATAAATAGTGTGTAATTAAAGGAGGTTTTTCTCATGATAAGTTCTGTTTCACGTGTAAGTTTCGGCGACAATGCGCTCGGGGCTCACCAGGCTTTAATTGAAAGTCCTGGCAAATTTTCGGTAAAAAATCAACAATCTGTATCCCAACCATCTATGGCTCCTGAGCAACCTGCTGATGCTCCGAAAAAACATTCGGCTTTAAAAATTATCGGCGGAATTGTTGGTGCTGTTGTGCTCGGTGCCGCAGCTTTATTTGGCTTATCTAAATGTGTAAAGGTTAATCCTGATACAACAAACGTTTTCAGAAAAGGTATTAATAAATTAGTTGAATGGGGCGAATCTATTGGCAAACTGTTCTCTAAAAAAGGTGCAGAGGACGCTGCTGATGCAGCCGGAAATCTTGGCGACAATGCCGGAGATAAAGCTGGCGACCAAGTTTCAAATATTTTTGCATAAAAGCTTTTGTTAATATAAAAAAGAGCTCCCGGTTGTTAAGGGAGCTTTTTTTATTCCTCAATAAATTCGGACAAAATGATATTGCTTACAAGTATTCCGTTATTTGAAAGCTTATAGCCGGAATTGGTTTGAACTATATGACCGCTTGAGAGATATTTGTTTAAAATTCCGAAATATTTTTTTTCAAAATCTATATTATATTTTTCATTTATTAAATATTTATTTATCCCCGCCATTTTTCTAAATCCAAGAAAAATTTCTTCCTCGAGCTGTTCTGCCTTTGAAAGAACAGTTTCTTTATCATGCTTGTAAGGGTTTATAATATAATCTTCCAACGAGGCGGAATTTGAGTAACGAATGCTATCTTTGTATCCATGTGCAGCTGTTCCAAAGCCGTAGTATGAATTATTATCCCAGTAGTTTAAATTGTGTCTTGAGTAAAAGCCGGACTTAGAGAAGTTACTTATCTCGTAATGTTCAAATCCTGCATCTGTTAAAGTTTGTATTGCTCCAAGGTACATGTCTGCCTGAGTATCATCATCTGCTATATTTTGGGGCTTGTGGCTGTAAAAATAACATCCTTCATCAATTTTTAAACCATACAGAGAAATGTGCTGTACGCCTAAGCTTACTGCATTTTTTAAATCTGATATAAATTCGTCATAATTCTGCTCAGGCAAACCGTATATAAAATCAAGACTTATGTTTTTAAAGCCGGCATTTTGTGCATTTTGGACAGCATTTTTAACTTGTTCCGCGTTGTGTCGTCTGCCGATTAGTTTCAAAATATTATCATTAAATGTCTGGCAGCCTATGCTTATACGATTAATGCCGCAGTCATTCAATGCCCGCAGATAATCATAATTAAGTGTCTCCGGGTTAAGTTCTGCCGTAATTTCAGTTTGGCTGCCGGTATTAAAAATTTTTATCAAACTTTCAAATTCAAAAGGCTGAAGAAGCGATGGTGTTCCGCCTCCAAAATAGAGAGTATTAAGCTTTTCGTTTTCGTAAAAATAAGATATTTCTTTGATAAGTGCTTTTAAGTACTCCTCTTTTCGTTCAAGCTTGGGAAAAGAGATAAAAGAACAGTATTTGCATTTTGATTTGCAAAACGGAATATGGATATAAGCATTTTTTACCATAATTAAATTATACTACGATATGGTGTTCTAGAAAATATTTGCATAAGATAAGAAGTAATCGCTGATTACATTCAAAAGCATAGGCAAAATCCAGACCATAATCGCTGCACCAAGAACCGGCTTAAACAGGAAGCTCAGTTGGAATACGTTTACCTGCGGCGCTGTTTTGGAAATTACACCAAGAATAATATCCTGCCCGAGTGTTGCAAGTAATATTGGGGAAGCTATCTGAAGCCCCATGTATAAAACATTTGAACTCATTTCTATAAGGTAATCCATATTTACAAGGGTTTTTAAATCAAAGCTTGTTGCAAACAGGGGAAATATCTCAAAACTTCTTAAGAAAGCTTTAATAAGCCAGTAAACACCTCCAAGGTGGATGAAGATTAAAACTCCGAACAGAGAAAATAGTTTTGTCAAAATTGACACCTGGCTGTTTGATGTAGGATCAAGCACCATTGCAGAAGATAAGCCCATCTGCATGTTTATCATATCAGCTCCGGCATCAACTGCAAGCAGGATTAACTGTGCCATATAACCCAGAATAGCTCCGACAACAAAGTTTAAAAGGATTGAAAGTATTAGGGAATCCTCCATCCCCATAGCCTGAGGTTTTACCAGAGAAGTGATAACAATTGTCATCAAGAAAGCCAGCCCGAGTTTTACAAGTCCGGGAACCTCTTTTCTGTTAAATACAGGTGCAAATCTGAAAAAACCTATCATTCTTGCAAAGACATAAATACCGGACGCTAGTGCGGTATTAAGCTGGGGAAATATTTTTGCTAACTCTGCAAGAATTTGCTCCATAGAATTTAAGTGCTCCTTTAATTGCCTAAAATCCTTCTTGTTTCAACGAGATCCGGACGCGGATTTGGCATTCTGTTTGTAGGTATATCCCTTACACGCTCTTCATTTCGTATAAAAGGAATTTTGCCGGGATTTTTCATAATATAATCAATGTTGTCCTGATTTCTGAATTTTTGTGGTGCAACTTCTCCGAAAGCTGAAGTATATCTATAGTAATCAGCAGCAAGAACATAATTGTCGTTTTTAGGAACAACATTGAACGCCAGCGCCATACCATCGGTAAAAAGGTTAGAAGTCTTATAAAACCAAACCCGCCTATAACAATTACAAGGAATACACCGAGAATTTTAGGCGCAGCGGCAATGGTTTGTTCCTGAACCTGGGTTACTGCCTGTAAGATACCTACAACAAGCCCGATACCGGCAGCTACAAGAACGCATGGCATTGAGATTGTCAGCATTATCATAAAACCTTGTGCAAGATATTCAACTAAAATTTCTAACATTTTTTACCTCTATTGATTGTAACTTGTAACCAGCCCCTGAACAATAAGCGCCCAGCCGTCTACAGCAATAAATATCAGCAGCTTAAACGGAAGCGATATAATCGTCGGAGATAACATAAACATACCAAGTGCCAGCAAAATGTTTGCAACAACAAGGTCAAGCACGATAAACGGAACAAATATTATAAACCCGATTTCAAATGCTGTTTTTAATTCGCTCATAATAAATGCCGGAGCAACCTGCCAAACGGTTATTTCATCAGGACTTTTTGGCGGAACTTTGTTGGTTAATTCCACAAAGAATGCCAGATCCGTTTCTCTGGTTTGTTTCATCATAAATTCTTTTAATGGCTTCGAGCCCTGATCAATTGCCGCAACAATGTTCTGGTTCTGCTGGTATGGAATACTTCCCATTTCATACATTTTTTGGAAAGTAGGACCCATTGTGTAAAATGTCAAAATCATCGAAAGTCCTATGATTACTATTGACGGCGGAACCTGCTGGGTACCCATTGCGGTTTTCAGCATTGAAAAAACAATTACAAATCTCAAGAAACTTGTCATACAGCAAAATACGAATGGCAGCAGAGAAAACACAGTCATTACTATGAGAATTTGTAAAACGGGATTTATATCTTTTAAAACATTATCCATTAATTATTGTCCTATCTGTTAATTTTTCTTACCATGTTGTGTAAAACATTTGGCTTTTCAGGCTGTTTGAAAGCCTGGATTGACGGCAGTTCATCTACAGAATTTGCAGTGTGCATTTTTCTTACAATATGTTCTGTTTGCACAGGCGCAGATGTGTCGTCAAGTTTTGAAATAAGAGTAGTTTTGTCAACATCACCGGCAATCAGAAATCTCTCGTGACCGGCACGTATTACATATAAATTTTTCCGCGGTGCAATATTTATAGTTTCTTCTACATTAAGAAATCCGGATTTTTTGCTGTAAAATCCTTCTCCCGCAAATTTTTTGTATATCATAAGGGCAAAGAAGATTAAGCCTATCATTGCCATTGTATATACTGAAAAGTTAACTAAGTATCCACCCATAATTCCCTCTTATTCTTATTTGCTAAATTGCGTTTAATTTTGATATATTAAATATCTTCATCTTCCAGTTCAAAGTCGCTGTAATCAAATTCTTCATCATCGTTGGCGTTGTCAGCCGGCGGAATTGGTCCTGACGGAACAGGTGTTTCCGGAGCCTGAGCATTATCTTCAATACCTGGTGCCACAGGAACAGTTTTTTCAGCCTTTTGTGCGGGAGCCTGAATTTCTTCTTCCACTTCCTCTTCGTCGACAATTTCGCTGATTTTGACGCCGTATCTGTCATTTATTATTACAAGTTCGCCATGTCCGATAACTTTATTTTCAACTCTGAGGGTAACCTTGTTGTCATAGAGTGCAGCAACATCTACAACAAGCCCTTCTTCAATTTTTTTCAAATCCCCGAGCGAAATTTTCACCGGATCAAATTCGGCATACATATCAACTTCTATGCTGTCCCATAAGTTTGCTGCTTCTGTATTGCTTCCCATATTGTTACCTACCTCCTCATCCAGCGGAACTTCAAGTTCCATGTTTGGTTCTATTAGAATTTTGTTTGTATAGTCTTTTAATATTAATTTAAGGCTGCTGAGATTGCTGTGTTCGAGCAAAATCATATCACCTGCTTCGAGTTCTTTTAAATCCTTGACGGTAAAACGAGTTTTTCCGACTTCGATTTTTACTTGAACAGGACATTTGTAAAATTCATCATATTCAAAAGTATTACCTTCAGAAACTATTCTGTTCGGCTTCATTCTGCCGTCAGGTACAGAGATTATGAATTTTCCCATAGCCTGTTCTTCTTCATCTTTAATGATGAAAGTGATATGAGTCATATCAAAATTTGTTCTTTTGAAGTTTACTACAGGCGGCGGCTCAAGAAACTGAACAATAATCCTGTAAACGTAATCATTGAAAGCTGTCATAATTTCAGCTTCCAAATCGGTAAGTTTGTTAATATTGAAACTTCTTGAAGGTCTTCCTAAACTTCTGTTTAAAAGGAGAGCCACAGTCCTTTCGGAAATTCTCAGGAACATATCGTAGAATTTATCAATACGGACTTTTGTTACAAAGTAAGCTTCTTTGGTTTGCAGCAGATTAATATTCCTGCTGATGCCAATGAGTTCGCACTTCAAACCGGGCATAAAAAATCCGTCCGCTGACTTTTGCATAGCAAGCGGGAACAGTTTCTGGAACCAGTCATATTCTGCGTATAAAGCATCTGCTGTAGATATTTTACACTTGTCCATCTTGTCGGATTTATCCCCTTATGTTAGTCCGGTAACGAGTTTTCCCCACAAATACAATAGAATATATCCCGATACTTCACATCAACCTTTTAATGTATTTTTTGAAAAAATCAAGTTTATCCGTATGATTTTTTTCTGTGTACCCGTCGTGCTATTCAGCAAATCCTCCTTTATCCGGCTGACGTTTGTATTTGTTTGCCGCAGCGAAAGCCGGTGCGGTCAGATTTATGAATTTTTTCTTTTTATAAATTCCAAATCGTAGCCAAGAACTTCGCCAAGAAATTTTGCTTCATCATACTTCATTGTACCGCGCAACAATTTTGCTGAAATGCTGTCTGGAGTTACGGTTTTGCCAGATACTTCACTAGCTTTTTTTGCTAGGTCTTTGATTGTTGTGAATTCTTTTAATAATAAAACTCTTAAATCTTCATTTATTCCCATAAATTTAATTATACAAAAATTTGTTTTTATTGACATTTCAACTTTATTTTGTTACTATAAACATTATAAATACAGTTTATACTGTATTTATAATGTTTTAATATTAAGGAGAAAACTATGGAGACAATGATTACTGATGAAAAGTACAAAATTATTGCATCAGAAATATACAAAATTCATAACATTCAGGTTCTGTTAGAACAGAGCCTTTCTCTTATTGAGCTGGACTGTGAATATGAAATTGAGCCGCAGCTTATGCTTGTTAAGCAGCAGAAAAAACATATAAAAACAATCCTCAGGCTTATTTAGAATTAGCAATATTTTTGACAAAATCGCTTATTGCAAAGGCTTCAATTGTTCCCACTACTATTTTAAAATCCAGACCGGCATTTGAGATTTCTTCTTCAAGCTCCTCTTTCATATGAGCAAGAAGCCCCGGAATTATAATTTTTCTATTTTTAACCTTGCTTGCAAAATCAAATTTCTTTAGTGTTTTTGCCACCATAACGGCAGTAAATTTTTCAGCAGACCATGCTGTCAAAACACTCATCCCATCTGCCGGAGTTACTATTAAATAAGACGGAACAGGCAGGCTTTCCAGCTCGTTTGCTACCGCGTAAAATGTCAGAGCAAAATTCGTTGTCATAAATATCAAAGAATTTTCATCCGGATTGTTAAATTCATATATTTTTGATTCAACCTGTAACGGTTTTTGAGGGTCTGTAAAAATATTCTGCCTCAATGTCATAAGAGTTGAAATAAGTGCCTCTTCAAAGTTTTCAAACACAAGCATATTTGCATATTTACATAAATAATATGACGCTTTTGCACAGAGTGTATTTAAATCATCGCCAGCTTTAAAATAAACATAAACAGGCTGTGCAAAATTTTCATCTTTTTCCAGGATTGCCTTTTTACGAATTGTGATTAAATCTTTGGAAGTTTTTGAAAAGTTTTCATCAATAATTTCTTTCAATGGCAGCTTTTTGAAATCTTCAAAATCCATTGTTCGCAATGCTTTTACCACAGGCAATTCTTCAAAATTTTTGAAGATTATAAGGTCAACTTTCATTGTTTCGCTTACTCTTGTAATTTCAAAATTTTCAATTCTTTTTAATTTTTCCTGCCAATTTTTTTCTGTCTTATCAATAATTATTGCGATTGATGTTTTGTTTATAAAAGTTTTTTCGTGTCTATATAAAACATTTTCCCCGCCGATTTTTAGCCCTTGAATTTCTACGGTATTTTGCGGCTGTTTACAGCTTGTTTCATAAAGCGCTCTTAGTTCATCGGGCGCAAAAGGACAATTTTCTATTTTCACGTTTTGTTTGGCAAGTTTCAGGGCAAAAGCCATACAAGTCGGACAGCCGCATTTTTTGCAATTGGAGTTTTCCGCTTTTTTTGCGGCTGGTAAATATTTAAAAATTTGTAATCCGGAAAGTTCCATTATTCAAAAAGTCCTCTCAAAATATTCACACTCTGAGGCTTGTTTAAAACAACCACATCTGCTCCGGCAGCGATTACAGCTGAGGCGGATGTTAGTTCAAACATTTCTGCGCGGGTTTGTAAATTCCCCCAGCTCTGTGAGAATGTATCAGATTTCGCCTCTTTGGTTTTTAAGCTTTCTTCGGCTGCAAAGCTTATCATAGGCATATTCAGATAATCATCACCGCCAAGTCCTTCGAGCTTAATTTTTTCCATAATGCTGTAGCCGTATTCCAACCCGTAACCAAGACCGCCGATGTCTGTGTCAATAAGAATTTTGTCCAAACTCTGTCCTAAATCTGCCGCCAGAATATTTATTTCTTTTGCCAGATTAATATCAATCGGGCTGCGCAGAACAACAACGTGACCTTCATTTGCGGTAAGCGGTATAATATCTTTGTATGTGTTTTCATTTGCATGAGCAATAATTGTTTCTCTGTCTAAAATTTTTATTAATTCAGGAAGAAGAATTTTATCAATACTATCGTTTCCGCTGCCTCTAATCATTAAAGGTTTTTTGATTAATGGCAGCAGCTCTTTTAAGCTTTCTTTTGCCTGTACAATTTCCGTTTCGTTTTGAATATCAAATCTGATACCAAAAATATCTTCTCCGGCTCCGGTATCTTCTCCCGCTCCTCTCTGTGCAAAAATTTTCGCATCCGGGGTGAATGCTGAAAATTCAAGACACAAAAACGGTCTTGAATTTCCTATGCTTAATCCTTGAAAATTTATAGTTCTGATTTTATTAAGCGTTTTCTCTTTCACTTTTTACTTTTTCCATTAATTCAACAAATTCTTTTTCATCAAGTGTTTCTTTATCGAGAAGATTTTTAGAAATATACTCGAGCATATCTCTGTTTTCCAGCAATAAAGTTTTTGCCATTTCATATCTTTCATCGACAATTTTCTTGACTTCTTTATCTATTTCAGCGGCAATTTCTTCTGAGAAGTCGCGTCTTACGCCGAAGTCACGCCCCATAAATATGTGCTGCTCATCTTTACCATATGCCATATTTCCCATTTTTTCGCTCATACCGTATTTAGTAACCATATTACGAGCCATAGATGTTACTTTTTCAAGGTCGTTGCTTGCACCTGTTGTAATGCTGTCTTTTCCGTACACAATTTCTTCTGCTACACGTCCGCCGAGTGTCATTGTAATCATATCCAGAAGCTGTGATTTTTTCATTGTCAGGTGGTCTTTTTCCGGAAGTGTCATTGTAATACCAAGTGCCATTCCGCGTGGAATTATTGAAACTTTATGAAGCGGATCTGTATTTTTTAATAATTTTGCAAGCAGAGCGTGGCCAACTTCGTGGTATGCAGTATTTTCTTTTTCTTCATCAGAGATAATTCTGCTTTTCTTTTCAGGTCCTGCCATAACTTTATCAATAGCTTCTTCAAGGTTTGCCATAGTTATTGTTTTCTGATCATAGCGGGCTGCAAGAAGCGCTGCTTCGTTTAAGAGATTCTGCAAATCAGCACCGGTAAAGCCTGGTGTTCTTTTGGCAAGTAACTTCAATTCCACTTCTTTATCAAGAGGTTTATTTTTTGCGTGGACATTAAGTATCTGTTCTCTTCCTAAAATATCCGGTTTGTTGATAACTATTTGTCTGTCAAAACGTCCGGGTCTTAAAAGCGCGTTATCAAGAATATCCGGTCTGTTTGTTGCAGCAATTACGATTATATTTGTGTTTTCATCAAATCCGTCCATCTCAACAAGTAACTGGTTAAGGGTTTGTTCGCGTTCATCGTGTCCACCGCCCATACCGGCTCCGCGCTGACGTCCTACTGCATCAATTTCATCAATAAATATAATACAAGGCTGGTGTTTTTTTGCCTGGTCAAACAAATCTCTCACTCTGCTTGCTCCGACACCAACAAACATTTCAACGAAATCAGAACCGCTTATTGAGAAGAAAGGAACGCCTGCTTCTCCGGCAACGGCTTTTGCCATTAAGGTTTTACCTGTACCCGGTGCACCTACGAGAAGTACGCCTTTTGGAATTTTAGCGCCGAGTTTTATATATTTGTCGCCGTTTTTAAGAAAGTCAACAATTTCTTCAAGTTCCTGTTTTTCTTCATCAATACCGGCAACGTCTTTGAAAGTTGTTTTTACTTTACTGTCAAGCAGCATTTTTGCCTTGCTTTTGCCAAAGGACATTGCCTGAGAGCCGCCGGCTTGAATACTTTTTGCCATAACAACAAGAAAAATTACAAACAAAAGCGGAAGTAAAAGTGTTCCTAATAATGCCATAAGCTGAGAGGATTCACTTGGCTTTTTAACTGAAATATCAACCTTAGCATCTTCTAATTTTGACATAAGATTGTTATCTTTCGGTGTTAAAACTTTATATTGTACCTGAGGGGTTTTCTTCTCTATTCCAAACGGGTTAGGTTCTGTTGATTTTTTATCAGGCTGTGTTTTCGGCTGGTTTTTCGGAATTGCGATTAAATAATCGTCAGCTTTTTCAACTTTTGAAAACTCTCCGTTATCAAGTTTTTGAATAAAATCAGAGTATGAAATTTCTGATGTGCTTGTTGCCGGTCCTGACATAAATACTGATGATACAAATACCAGAACTACGATTGCCAGAACTATATACATCCCCGCTGATTGATTTTTATTCATTAAATAACCCTCTCTTTTTAGTATTCTCCTTTTTATTATAGCGCAAAAACAATAAAATGGAATAGGACATTATTCCACTTGCCAAAAGTTATACAAAAAGTTCTCTGTCTATACAGAGCCGTGAAAAAAAGCAGCGGCACAGGTACGGCGAAATTAAAATAATATTAAAATTTTGAACAGGAGGTTATTTTGTACTATAATTAACCTATTAATAGAAAAGAGAGGTAATTATGATTGACAAAACAGCTGTAGTCCATCCTTCAGCACAAATTGCGGATGATGCAATTATCGGACCGTACGTAGTAATCGGTGAAAATGTAAAAATCGGTAGTAAAACAAGAGTTATTGCGAATGCTTATATTGAGCACGCTGAAATTGGCGAAAGATGTACAATCTCACCATTTGCGACTATAGGGTCAGAACCGCAGGATTTGGGTTACAAAGGAGAACCTACGAAGGTTGTTATAGGCAATGACACAATAATAAAAGAAAACGTTACTATTCACCGCGGTGCAGCTTGCGGAGATTTTACAACCAGAATAGGAAATAAATGTCTTTTGATGGTCGGTTCGCATGTTGCACACAATTGTGTTCTTGCTGATCAGGTAATCCTTGCCAATCTGGTAACTCTTGGCGGTCACGTTCATGTCGGATTTGGCGCTTTTGTCGGCGGAATGAGTGTTTTCCACCAGAATATAAGAATCGGCGATATGGCAATCATAAGCGGTTTCTCTGCATCCCGTCAGGATATTCTTCCATATTCAAAAGGTGAAGGCAGACCTCCTGTTCCGCGAGGTTTAAATGTTATAGCAATGAAACGCCGCGGAGTTTCTCAGGAAATCAGAACTGCTACAAATGAAGCTTTCAAATTATTAATTTCAGAAGAATATAATACTTCACAGGCTATTGAAAAAATTAAAGCTGAAATTCCTATGAATGAATACATTGAAAAAATGATTGAGTTTATCAAAACTTCAAAACGCGGAGTGCTTCTCAAAACTCACAAATCAGGTCACGAATCGCTTGAAAACGAATAAACAATTTAATCCCTTCTTCCGATTGCAGAAGAAGGGATTTTTGTATAAAAATAAAGAGTGTAATTAAATAATATTATAGCGGGAGCAGGGCGGAAGCGTGTTCGGGAAATGAAAATATTATTTATACGAAAATAAAAGAGAGGAGAAAGTTATGAAAACAATCTGGGATAAATATGCAGAAGTCCTCGTTGACTATTCTGTTGATGTTCAAAAAGGCGATCTTGTTCAAATCCGCGGAACCAGCGTTTATACAAAGGATTTGGTCAAGGCTGTTTATAAAAGAGTGCTTGAAAAGGGCGGGCATCCGTTAGTCAGAACTTCAATTGAAGATTTGTCTGATACTTTTATCAAGCTTGCAAGTGATGAACAACTTGATTACGTTGATCCAATTACAAAACTCGAATACGAAACCGTTGATAAATTCATTTCAATCGGCGGTCCTATGAATACAAAAACCATGGCGCATGCAGATATGAAAAAACTTGCACGCCGCGGTAAGGCAACAAAGTCTTTATCAGAACTTTTGATGAAACGTTCTGCTGATGGCACTGCAAAATGGGTTATCGCTGACGTTCCTACTCACGCTCTTGCACAGGAAGCTAAAATGTCATTTGACGAGTATTCGGAATTTTTATTCAAATCTTGTTACCTGGATTTAGATGATCCGGTTGCAAAATTAAAAGAACTTGATGAAAAACAAACCAAATGGGCAAATTATCTAAACAATGTGAAAAAAATAAGAATTACCGGTGAAAAGACAGATATAACTTTCGGTGTAGAAGGCAGAAAATGGATTAGCTGTTCCGGTCTTAATAACTATCCTGATGGCGAGGTTTTCACTTCTCCTGTTGAAGATGATATTAATGGAGAAATCTATTTTGATTTTCCTCAAATCTATCGTGGCAACGAAGCTCAGGGAGTTCATCTTGTAATTGAAAACGGTAAAGTAGTTAAAGCCTCAGCTGAAAAGGGCGAAGATTTTGTAAATGCTATGCTTGATATGGATGAAGGCTCACGCGGTATCGGAGAGATCGCCATAGGAACAAACGATGAAATTCAGGAGATTACAGGAAATATCCTCTTTGATGAAAAAATCGGCGGAGCAATCCATATGGCAGTCGGGGCATCTTATCCTGAAACCGGCGGAAAAAATGTATCCGGACTTCATTGGGATATGATAAAAAATATGAAAAACGGCGGCAAAATATATGCTGATGATATTCTTATTTACGAAAATGGCACAATACTAATATAATAATAAATTCTATCTGGTGCTGCAGTTTTCTGCGGCTCGCAATCGACGTGCAACTGTTATTGTTTTCTAACATTGCCGCTCGAAAATTCCATACACGATTCTTTTCGTGAAATTTCCATGGACAAATAAAAAAGAGGCTCTTTAAAAGAGCCTCTTTTTTATTTTAGGCAAGTCCTAAAACTTTTTTGTACCAGCTGAATGTTTCCAATTCAATTCCGTTGAATGTTGTTTTCAGACATTGTTTTTTCAAATAATTTTCAAACTCGTCATTGAATTTAGATTTTGGTTTCTTCATTGTTGTCTTAGTTAATGTTTTCATAGAATCCTTCTCCTTTTTCTTACCATTAGACTTTACACCCCTAACAATGTTTGTATTATAACGTGTTTTATTTGATATTGCTACTACCTAAAAGAATTAGTTTTTCATATTTAAGACTATGATGTATTTTTTGCGGGTTAATTTTTGTTAAAGCGATTTGTTTTTATAAATATATATTTTTTAGGATTAATTATTTTGTGCTATATTAATTCTATGATTTTAATTGGCGAGAATATTCATGTAATTTCAAAATCCGTTCAGAAAGCTTTAATAGAACGTGATGAAATTTTTATAAAAAATTTGATTGAATTGCAGTCAAATATGGATTACATTGATTTAAATGTTGGTCCTGCAAA
>ENA-OOZY01001049-OOZY01001049.1-human-gut-metagenome-genome-assembly--contig:-NODE-1049-length-17932-cov-3.150864_pt1 | contig 17932 bp, 20 predicted proteins | sample MGYA00241047_ERZ501410 | MGnify/ENA primary metagenome ERZ501410 (study PRJEB25962, sample SAMEA2042621) | human gut metagenome | biome: human gut; feature: human-associated habitat; material: faeces... | reverse complement strand
CCGCCGGCTACGCCAAGATCTGCTTCCTTTGCTTCACCCGGTCCGTTTACCACACAGCCCATGACAGCAACCTTTATGTCAAGGTCATATCCTGAAACCATTGTCTCCACCTGATTTGCAAGCCCGATAAGATCTATCTGTGTGCGACCGCAGGTAGGACATGAAACAACCTCTATGCCACCCTTTCTAAGACCCAGAGTTCTTAAAATGAGCTTGGCAGACTTTATTTCCTCGAGAGGACTTCCTGTGAGAGACACACGTATTGTATCACCGATACCCTGGTTTAGTATCAGTCCGAGTCCGATAGCAGACTTTATATTGCCGCTTATTATTGTGCCTGCCTCTGTGATACCCACATGGAGCGGATGAGTAGTCTTATCTGAAATAAGCTCATGTGCTTTAACACACATCATGACATCAGATGATTTGATGCTTATGACAAGATTGTCATACCCCATATCCTCTATGAGCTTTACCTTGTCCAAAGCGCTCTCCACAAGTCCCTCTGCTGTCACACCATGATATTTCTCTACCAGGTCTTTTTCAAGAGAGCCACTGTTTACACCGACGCGGATAGGAATATTTCTCTCCTTTGCTACATCCACGACAGCCTTTACCCTTTCAGCGCTTCCTATGTTGCCGGGATTGATTCGGATTTTGTCGGCTCCGTTTTCAATCGCAGCTATTGCAAGCTTGTAATCAAAGTGTATATCCGCAACAAGCGGTATGCTGATTTGTTTCTTAATCTCCTTAAGTGCCCTTGCAGCCTCCATCGTAGGCACAGCACATCGGATTATATCACAGCCTAAGTCTGTCAGCGCGTTTATCTGCGCAACTGTGTCAGCTACATTCTCAGTCTTTGTATTTGTCATTGACTGTATGAGAATCGGGTTTCCTCCACCGATTACTTTATTTCCGATTTTTACTATTTTTGTCTCCATGTGTATATCTCCAATCTGTTATAAAATCAGACTATTAGCTTTCTGATATCATTGAACATGACAACAACCATCAGAAGAAGTAAAAGCACTATGCCAACGAGATGCACATAGCCCTCCTTCTCAGGGTCTACTCTCTTTCTTCTTATGGCTTCAACTATCAAAAATACAAGTCTGCCACCATCAAGTGCCGGCAGTGGCAGCAGGTTCATCACACCGAGGTTTGCAGAAATCAGCACGCCCCAGTTTAACATATTTAGTATGCCAAGCCATACTCCGGACATAGAAACTGCCTGCTCATAGGTATCTCCCATGTTCTTTACAATGCCTACGGGTCCGCTTAAGTTATTTACAGATGCAGCCCCTGTACAGAGCATTTTAAGCCCCTCTATTGTTGTATAGATGTTGTATTTCACCTCGTAGCAGCTATAAAGCAGTGCCTTTCCCAAGCCGGGCTTTGTACGCTCTCCTGACACGTTAAAGCCGTACAGATACCTCTTTGTTGTCTCGTCATATTTAGGCTTCAATGTGGTGGTGTGCTTTTTGCCATCCCTAAGGTAGGTCACATCAACTGTTTCACCTTCGTGAAGCATCGAGTAGAGGCTTATCTCGCGGTAAAAGTGTATATTCGTATTGTTCAGCTTTACAATCTCGTCACCGGCCTTGATACCGGCCTCCTCAGCCGCATAGCCCTCAATAACACCGGCAAGCTTTGGACTGTCATAGCCTACAGAGCAGATGATAATGAGAGCAAAAATAAATGCCATGATAAAATTAAAAAACGGGCCCGCGAATACAACGCTTATGCGTGCCCACACGGATTTGTTGTTAAATGCCCTGTCATCACCTGAGCTTTCATCCTCGCCCTCCATGATACACGCTCCGCCAAACGGAAGCAGCTTTATGGAGTATTTGGTCTCTCCACGCTGCACTCCAAAAAGAGTCGGTCCAAGTCCCAGACAAAATTCATTGACCTTTATGCCATTTGCTTTAGCAAGCCAGAAATGTCCGAGCTCGTGAAAAATTACTATGATGCTGAATAATATGATTGCAATAATAATACTAATAATGTTCAAAATTACCACCTTTTACTGATATAGTCATATGCGCACTGCTCTGTATCAAGTATCTCATCCACTGAAGGATTTTCAATAAATGATGCATTCTCCATACATGCCTCGATTATATCGATTATTTCCAGATATTTAATCTTTTTATTCAAAAACAGTGCCACCGCTCTCTCGTTTGCAGCATTGAAGGCCGTAGGAATATTGCCTCCTGCCCTTGCAGCCTTCATGGCGAGAGCAAGCCCTTTAAAGGTATCAAGATCCGGTGCCTCAAAGGTCAGATCCTTAAGCTTAAAGATCAAGCCTGTCACCGGAAAGCGCAGGTCTGCTTGGATAATACAGTGCATACTGTATAGGTATACGCATATCAGGAGTACCAAGCTGTGCTATAACTGCTCCATCCGCATACTCAACAGCCGAGTGAATGACACTCTGAGGATGCACTACAACCTGAATCTGCGACAAATCGACATCAAAAAGCCATTTTGCTTCAATCACCTCAAGCCCCTTATTGACCATGGTTGATGAATCAATAGTGATTTTTTGACCCATTGACCAGTTAGGATGCTTTAGTGCGTCCTCCACCCTTATACCTTCAAGCTCAGAGAGCTTTCTGCCTCTGAACGGACCTCCGGATGCTGTCAGAAGAATCTTTTTAATCGGATTCATAGAATTTCCCTGCAGTGACTGGAAGATGGCACTGTGCTCACTGTCCACCGGAAGAATGGACACACCATACTCTTTCGCAAGCGGGATAATGATATGGCCCGCTGTAACGAGGGTCTCCTTATTTGCGAGTGCGATGGTCTTTTTTGCCTTGATGGCGGCAATTGTAGGACGAATGCCAAGCATACCGACAATTGCAGTTACAACTATATCGCAAGGCTCAATGGTGGCACATCTAATGAGACCGTCCATGCCATAGCCTACTTCGATATCAGTATCCGCAAGGCTTGTGCGAAGCTTTTTGGCATCGTTTTCATCACTTACACTGACAAACTGTGGCTTAAATTCCCTTGCCTGTTTCTCTATAAGGGAGAGATTTCTGCCACAGGAAAGTGCCACAACCTGCATATCACCATGCTCTCTTATCACATCAAGTGTTTGTGTTCCGATAGAGCCGGTTGAACCAAGTATTGATATTTTTTTCATGATAATTCCTCGATTTATATTTTTCTCAGTGGTTCTGAATAGTTACCTTAGCTTTTTGTTTTCAATGGTTCTTAAATGTTACTTTTTAACTTAAAAAGAAGCTAGCCAGATAATAAATGATTGGTGCTGTGATAATCATGCTGTCAAAGCGGTCTAAAATACCACCATGTCCGGGTATCAGATGTCCGTAATCCTTGATATCATAATTACGCTTTATGGCTGATGCGCACAAATCTCCAACCATTGAAATAAGGCCTGCAACAGCAGCTATAACAGCAAGTATAGCAATCTCTGTGCCGTCTATATTCATATGATTTCTGAATATAAAGCAGTATAATGCTGTAAGAAGCGCACTGCCGAGTACACCACCTACTGCACCCTCTATAGACTTCTTTGGTGAAAGCTTTGGTGCCATTTTGTGCTTTCCAATCAGCACTCCGACGCAGTAGGCACATGTATCACAGCCCCAAGAGCATAAAAATACCAAGAAGGCAAGGTAAAGTCCGTTGTTGAGTGTACGTATCTGGTAGACATATGAAAGCATTGTTCCTACATAAAACATACCAAAAAAGGCTGCCATGAGCTGCTTTGCATCATATTTCGGGTATGACAGCACATACACGAACATCAGTACAATAAGAAAGCCCATGAAAAGCATCATTACATCAGGTATGAAGCTCCACCTTAAGTTGATGTAAAATAAAATCAAAGCAATATACGGTACAACCGATAAGAGCGATTTTTCAAATTTAAACACCCTGAAAAGCTCAAACATACCTATACACGAAATCAGAAGTGTTGAAAAAAGAAGCACCTCGTTTCCTGTTACTATAAGAAATATAGCGGCAATTACAAGAACTATACCACTAAGCAGTCTTGTCTTAAACATTATTTATCCTCCGTGTCGTTCGTTTCTTTTAATCCACCAAAGCGACGGTCTCTTTTATTATATGCATCTATAGCCTTTTTGAGTTCATTTTTATCAAATGCAGGCCACGGAACATCTGTAAAATAAAACTCAGCGTATGCAAGCTGCCAGAGCAGGTAGTTTGACAGGCGCTGCTCACCACTTGTGCGGATGAGTAAATCAGGATCCGGAAGCTCTCTTGTGTCAAGATATGATGAGAAGGTATCTGCATCTATATCGTCAGCTGAAAGCTTTCCATCATCATGGTCAGCTATCATATGCTTTACAGCACGTATCATCTCATCTCTACTTCCGTAATTAATTGCAATTGTCAGGTTAAGACCTGTATTTACTGATGAAACTTCTTCAAGGTTTCTTATTTTCTCCTGAAAATTCTCTGAAAGCCTGCTTATCTCACCAATTACGCGCACACGCATATTGTTTTTATTGGCAGTCTTTATGCAGTTTTTAAGATAGCTTTCAAGAAGCTTCATTAGTGCAGCGACTTCAGACTCAGGGCGGTTCCAGTTTTCAGTGGAAAAGGCGTAAAGTGTCAGATATTTAACGCCGAGGTCGTTTGCAGCCTTACATATATTCTCAACATTTTTGGCTCCTACTGTATGACCGTAGTTTCTTGGCATACCCTTACTTTTGGCCCAGCGGCCGTTTCCGTCCAGAATGATTGCTATATGTTCCGGAGTACTCATATTTTATTTCCTTTCATTTATGCATATTATATATTTACAATCATGACGCATCATTTATTTGCTGGTCACACAGTTAAGTGTGAACAGTAAAACCGGGAATAAGCAAATAAGGGACACGAATAACATGTCCCTTGTTTGTATACGTGATATAAATACTATACAGTAAGTATCTCTTTACATTTTGCGTCAACCGCAGCGTCAACCTTTGCGACAAACTTGTCGGTAAGCTTTTGAGCGTCATCCTCGAGGCCTTTAATCTCATCCTCTGAAATGCCTTCCTCTTTGCCGGTCTTCTTGATGCTGTCGATTGCATCCCTTCTGATATTGCGGACAGCAACTTTAGCTTCCTCGCCTTTTTTCTTGATGTCCTTTGCAAGATCTTTACGTCTCTCCTCTGTAAGCTCAGGGAAAACAAGTCTGATAAGCTTTCCGTCGTTTGTAGGATTAATTCCGATGTCAGAGCAGTTTATTGCTTTCTCAATCTCCTTAACCATAGAAGCCTCCCATGGCTGAATCTGAATCATTCTAGGCTCTGGAACACTTACATTGGCTACACTCTGAATTGGTGAAGGTGTGCCGTAATAATCTACACGAAGCTTGTCAAGAATATGTGGATTGGCTCTTCCTGCACGGATGCCTGCATACTCTTCCTCGAGATTATTTAATGTTTTTTCCATTTTATCCTGGAAAGGGTTTAATCTTGAATCCATATTATCCTCCTGATATGCATTATATGCAATTTACTATACAGTAACCTTTGTACCGTTAAATTTGCCTGTAAGAGCATTTACAATGCTGTTTTCCTCATTGAGACCGAATACATACATAGGCATCTTGTTCTCAAGGCACATGATAGACGCTGTGAGGTCAACTACTGCGAGCTTCTTCTCAACAACCTCTTCGATTGAAAGCTCATCATACTTCTTTGCAGCAGGATTGGTCTTTGGATCACTGTCATATACTCCGTCAATTGCTTTGGCAAGGTAAATACCATCTGCCTCAATCTCAATTGCACGAAGCACCGTGGCTGTATCTGTTGAGAAATAAGGATGACCTGTACCACCTGCAAAGAAAACAACCATATCATGTGCGAAATACTTGTTTGCTCTGTCCTTAGAGAAAAGCTTTGTCATGTTGCCGCACTCAAACGGAGTAAGAACAGCTGTCTTCATTCCGACATATCTGAAAATCTCAGATACATAAATGCAGTTCATAACTGTAGCGAGCATACCAATCTGGTCAGCCTTTGTGCGGTCGATGGTCTCACTCGTTCTGCCTCTCCAGAAGTTTCCACCACCGATAACAATACCTACCTGTGTACCATTATCAACAATCTGTTTAACCTGTTTTGCAACCTCAATGACTGTAGCCTCATCAAAGCCGTGGTGCTTATCACCTGCAAGTGCTTCACCACTTAATTTTAGTAATATTCTACTCATATTTATTTACCCTCGAAAAGTCCCTGAACATCGATATCAGCGTATGTCTGAGAACAGAAGCCCTCGATAACGGCACCGTTGTTAATCTGTACTGAACGTGACTTGATATTACCCATGATAACTGCAGAAGTATCTACTACAACAGGTCCCTGAACATCTATATCGCCCTTTACAGCTCCTGCGATAACTGCTGAAGATGCTGAGATATTGCCGATGATAACAGATCCTGCACCTATCTTTACAGTTCCTGTTGAAACAATTTCACCCTCAACCTTAGCTACATCAGCGAAAAACTCTGATGAATTTGTGTTGCCGTTGACTGTTCCTGTAACAACAATCTTGCCGTTACACATTACATTTCCGTTGATGGTTCCCTGAATATCAAATGATCCTGATGACTGTAAATCTCCTGTGAGTACAGTACTTGCTGTGATGACTGATGTTTCGTCCTGTACATCTCCTGATAAAACGTTATTGTTTACTGGCTGTGTATTTACTGGCTGTGGTATATCATTCATTTGTGGTATCTGCTCCTCTTTTTGTGTATTGATTGTATGCTCTGCAAAATTTTCACTTGGAGTTGGTCTTGGTACAGTTGTCTCCTGTGGCTGCTCCTCGACATGCTCAAGTAATCCGTCGAGCTTTGAAAGCTCTGATGCAACGTCAACATTCTCTCCTATAGTATCAACTACAAGATTGTCAGCTGTCTGAGCCTTTGGCTCTACTTCTTTCTCAGGTACATCTCCGGGTACAAGCTCGTTTACAGCCTGAGAAAAATCATCCTTAAATTCTTTGAATAATCCCATGAATATTTCCTCCATTTATTATCTTATCCAACAGTATCTGATTTGATATATTGAACTTTATATGTATTATTATCAATCGGCAATATTTCGGCACCCTGCGCTTTTATGCTTTCAACAAGCGGCTCAATAGCCTCTGCCGTGGTTGATCTGTTTGAATCATCATGTAATAACACAACTGAATTGTCATATTTGGCAATACCTGAGGTGACATTATTGACAATATCATCGACACTGCAATTGTCGGCCGTATCACCAGAATTGACATTCCAGTCAAAGTATGTGATATGCTTTGAATTGAGTATCTTTACAAGCTCAACCATGTCTACATTACTAATCTGGTTCATGCTGCCACCGGGAAAACGATAAATATCCGGTGCTATTCCAGTCAGATTGGTGATATAATCGGAAATCTGTGTCAGGTCATCGGTAAATGCCTCTGTTGATTCATAAATTTTACTGTATGAATTACTGTAGGAAGCCATCGCAATAGTGTGTCCGTCCTGCACTATGCGCTTATAAACATCATCATATTTACCGGAGGTATCTGCTGTGACAAAGAAGGTAGCCTTGACACCACAGTTGGCAAGGGCATCTAAAATGGCACCGGTGTTATCACCGGGAATACAATCAAAGGTAAGATATACCTTTCTTGTATCCCCATCATGATACACATTGTCTTTTGACTCAAGCTGTTTCACGACAGCCTGAGTTTTTGCGCCAGAGCTTTCTTCATCAGAAGCGATGTCACCATCATCAGACTCAGTACCGGTAACTGTGCTTGATATAGCTGTATTTAACTGAAGCTCAAGCTTGTATATTCTCGAATTCAGTTTGACAACCATGATGCCCAGTACAACTATGGCAAGTATAGATATTGCTATCCATATTGCTATAGTCATAATAATACCTGTCTTAATCCGGCTCACACGTTTGCGACGCTCTTGCTGCTGTCTGGCTAATTCATTATCCTTTGAGTCCATATGCGTCCCCCGTTATGATTGGTTTTGTTTCCTCTTACTATTTTACCATATTTTTATATCTTGTAAAGATAAAAAAATTCCGCAAAAGTTTAAAAGTTAAACTTTTGCGGAACAGCATTCGTTTAATCAGTATAAAGATACAGTTTAGACTCCAGCCATCTGGGCAGCAACCTCAGCAGCGAAATCTTCCTGCTTCTTCTCCATACCCTCACCTACCTCGAAACGAACCATCTCGGTGATTGTAAGATCCTTAGAAACTGACTCAAGATATTTTGCAACTGACTGCTTTCCATCCTCTGCCTTAACATATGTCTGGTCAAGGAGACAAATCTCTTTTAACTGCTTAGATACACGACCCTCAACTAAACCATTGAACATCTTCTCAGCCACGATAGACTCCTTGTCTGCCATTGCAAGCTCACCAAGCTTTGCCTTAGCAGCATCTGATAAGAAGTTCCATACATAGTTCATGTTGTTCTTGTGCTCGTTGAAGTTGTTGATATCATCATCGCTCCAAAGCTTCTCGTTAATAGCCTTGTCAATTAACTTATTAAGAATAGGCTTTGGAAGTGTTGTAGCATCATTTAATGCACTGTCAACAGTGATCTCTCTAAGCTTTGCAAGCTCTTCATCAGAGATATCGTTTCTGCTGATGTACTGTGGGTTCATAGCTGCAACCTGCATAGCAATATTTGTGATTGCTTCTTTAGCTGCATCGTCTGTTGCACCATTTGCTGCAATGATAACACCGATTCTTCCACCACCATGGATATAAGAAGTAACAACATCACCTGTAACCTTTGCAAATCTACGAACAGATAACTTCTCTCCGATTGTAGCTGTCTTCTCTACAAGAAGCTCGCTAAGTCCGTTTGTAGCAAGAAGAGCGTCGATATCCTCTCCATTTGCACCACCATTTAAGCCAGAAGCAAGTGCTGTATCTGCTACAGTCTGAACAAACTCCTGGAATGTCTCGTTCTTTGCAACGAAATCTGTCTCAGAGTTAACCTCTGCTACAACTGCAACGTTTCCGTTTACAGCAACACGTGCGATTCCCTCAGCGGCAATTCTGCTCTGCTTCTTTTCCATCTTGGCTGCACCGCTTTTTCTTAATACCTCAACAGCGGCATCCATATCACCGTTTGTCTCAGTTAAAGCCTTTTTGCAGTCCATCATACCTGCGCCTGTCATTTCACGCAGTTCTTTTACCATACCTGCTGTAATAGCCATTTGATTATCCTCCGATATTAATCTGTTTTATTCCTCAACTGTCTCGTCAGAAGCTTCCTCAGCAGTAACCTCTTCCTCAGCTCCCTGCTTTGCCTCGATAACAGCGTCTGCCATCTTAGATACGATTAATTTGACAGCTCTGATAGCATCATCGTTTCCTGGGATAACATAATCTAACTCGTCAGGATCGCAGTTTGTATCAGCAATACCTATAAGAGTGATTCCAAGTGCCTGAGCCTCTTTGATACAGATACGCTCCTTCTTAGGATCTACTACAAATATTGCATCAGGAATTCTCTTCATATCCTTGATTCCGCCAAGGTTCTTCTCGAGCTTCTCCCACTCCTTCTTGAGTGCGATAACTTCCTTCTTAGGAAGAACATCGAATGTGCCATCCTCTGACATTGTCTCGATAGCTTTAAGTCTTGCAATACGGCTCTCGATTGTGCGGAAGTTTGTAAGCATTCCACCTAACCATCTCTCGTTTACATAGTACATACCGCAACGCTCTGCCTCAGTCTTGATTGCATCCTGAGCCTGCTTCTTTGTACCTACGAAAAGGATTGTACCACCCTGAGCAGCGATATCAGATACGGCATCATATGCCTCATCAACCTTTCCTACAGACTTCTGTAAGTCGATGATGTAGATACCATTACGCTCTGTGTAGATGTAAGGAGCCATTTTAGGGTTCCATCTTCTTGTCTGATGTCCAAAATGAACACCTGCTTCCAGTAACTGTTTCATTGAAATAACACTCATTATTTCGTACCTCCATTTGGTTTTTTCTTCCATTCGCTTCTTCTTTTTGTTACACTGTCTTTGCAAAAAAAGACAGCACCATAGCAAAAATCGGCGAATGTGATTTTTTCAATCCGATTTATAATATCATAAACCGAACAAAATTGCAAGTATTATTTTCCACCGGTAATAATCCGCGCAACTTCTTCCTGCGATGCGCCAACCGGTATTTTATAATCGCCGGCAATTAATTTTTTTGCCAAACCGCTTTTTTCTAAATAATGGTCAAATTTATCGGAATCCTTAATAAAACCAGCCTCTTTTAATTCACGGGAAACAGAACTTGACAAAAGACCGCTCCGCACTGTAAAGGAACGTGTTTTCCCACTTGGTTTCTGTGTTTCTTTTGGCTCTTTTGTTGCTTTCTGTGCAGCCGTAGAATCCGGTGTTTTCGTACGAACTGGTTTTTTAGACTGTACTGCCACTGCTTGTCCCGTCGCCGCCTGTGAAGGCGCAGCTGACGGCTGTATCAGCGTATCCGGTGTTTTTTCCGGAAACTGCATACCAAGTTCTTTAGCCTGTTTAATAATTGAATTTTCGCTGTTTTGTCCGCGGTAACTAATACACAATAACAGTGTTGCAAGTAAAACACCCACGCCAAGTCCCCGGAGGAAATACCTCATCTTCATTTGTTATCCCCCCCATAAAGTGCAAGAACAAGTTTTACTTCACCCTGTCCGATATTTAGTTGTTTTGATATTTCTAAAACAGATTTTCCCTGTTTGTGTAATTCCTTAATCTTTTCATTTACATTCCCCTGCCCTGCCACTGACATTTCAGGTTTGGATGTTTCATTTTTTACTACCTTTTTTGGCTCTGCTTTTTTTACCGTTTTTTTCTTTTCTGCTTCTTGTGCATTTGCAGTCAGACGTGAAATCGCTGTCTGGGAAGCCGTGACCGGATTTAAATCCATCCGATTTGAAACCGCTGGTTCCGATGCCATACGTGTTTCAGCCATGGATTCTTTCTTCACCGGTTTCGACATAAATTCTTTCAATTCTTTTTCTTTTTCACTCAGCATGTTGTACATAAAGACAACTTCCTGATGGTTGGCATCAATTTTTTCCAAAATCTGCTGTGAAAACTCATCCACCGCCATGATTTTATCATTGCACAAACGATTCATCCGTTCCTCAGTCGTATCCACTAATTCATCCTGTCTCTCGGATAAAATTTCTCCGACACGTTCTTTGATTTTTTCTTCTTCTTTCTCTGTCCAAAGTTCGGAACTTAAGCTTTCCTTTTCCCCCTCTGCAAAACCGCTATTCTTTTTTGCCACAAAGCAGCTTGCACACAGGCAGATAAAGCCAATAATAATCAATATGATTTCTATCGCTGTCATAATCCATCCTTCTTCTTAAATCGTAATATCAAAACTTCCGGTTGAACGAGGTGCTAATCGTTCCTTTTTTTCCTGTTTTTGTTTCTTTTTTGAGGAATTTTTCGCACCTGTCCCTTTTCCGTTTCCTTTCTTATCGTAATCCTTTGCTTCGCTTTCCTGCGTTTCTACTGTTTGTCTGCCTTCACGCCTTACTTCCTGCTGAAACTGAATACCATTCTGGTCATAAATATGCTGATTCTGATTCAGTTCACGGCCCTGTGCATCTGCTGCATTCAGCGTTCTTGGCGCCATAGTAACTGCATCAATTGAACCCATCGACATAGAAAACGCCTCCTTTTTTCTTACAATCCAACAATCCGTACATCTGCACCGTCTCTTACAAAGCGGCAGTGGGAAACCTGCTCATGCTGAATTTTACTGACATCCTTTACGGTAATATCAATCCCTGAATACACGGCTCCTTCAACCCGGATACAGGAATGTTTATTTTTTTCAATCCTTACTAAAAGTTTTTCTCTTTCTTCGCGCAGTTCTCGAATCTGTTTCACGAGAAGCGGCTTATTTACCGTTGCCTGTTTCAAATAATTCATCTGTTCCGGCAGCACTTCCTGATTAGACGCTAACTGCCCCTTGACCCGATTTACAACTTCATCAATTTTCCGAATCGTCTCTTCCTTATTTTCCACTTCTTCCTTGATTTCATTCGCACGAATAATCAATTCTTTATCTGAAATAATCTTGATTTTCGTTGAAGCACCCATTGTCGAGCCAAGTGTTGTCGCATGAACATCAGCATAAGTTGATAAACTTCCGCCGTTAATCAAGCCTTTTTTCCCTAATATATCAACATTTTCCTGACATTCCACATCACTGTGCAAAATGGCATCGGCTTTGAGCATGCCTTTACATCGAACCTTACAGTTTTCCAAAAATTTTGCAGTAATATTACCTTCTGCTTGAAGCATACCACGGTCCATCCCCTGCATGCCTCGTTTGAGAACAATATTACCACCAGAAACAAGCGTTGCGCCTTCCACAACACCATTCACAATAATATCGCCCTCGGCTTTAACAGCAAATCCGGTTGTGACATTTCCTGTCACTTCTACCGTTCCCTTATAATCAATATCTCCGGTTGATGAATCAACATTTGCGGGAACCCGGTAAACATCAGAAACCATAACCATATCATCAACTAAGGTTACATGCCCTGAAACCTTCGAATATATTGTACACTTATCCTCTGAAATCCGTATATTCCGTCCAAAACGAAGCGCACGGTTTCGCACTTTTTTCGGCATCATTGGTTTACCTAACACGGATACACCCGCTTTTCCACGATACGCCGGCGTAAGTGTCGCAAGTTTATCTCCTTCTTTGACCGACTTAATATTTCCCAATTGATGAAAATCAACGCTGCCATCTTCATTTAATTTCGGACGGGCAGTCGTATTTATATCAAAATAATACTTGATTTTTGCACTGTATCCCTGAACCGGCATCGTTGCCTCAGCAATCAGATAGTCCTTTTCATAGGCATGATTCTGTAAAAAATGTTCAATCGCTTTTTTGCGGATTCCATGACGGACACCTGCCATCTGCAAATCCGAGACAATATCATCTTCTGTTAGGCTTGCGCCCCCTGTAGTCGGCGGATAAAATCGCGCAAATGCACGCTCTCCATTTGGCGTGATGGTAACAATACATTTTTCGCTTTCCGGTATAATTTCTCCTTCGTACAGCATAAACATCGAATCGAATTCTTTACGCTTTAAATACTGGTCAAGTGCCACCTGGTCATAATTCGGAAACGAAATGGCATCTAAATATTTCATAACCATCTCCGGCGAAATATCCACTTCACCTTCTTCCGGTGCAAAAATTTTCAGCCACATTCTTCCATCTTCTGCTACTACCTGAAAATAACCATTTGCCGCCATAAGTATCCTCCTATTTCTAATTAGAACAAACTAAGTAAATCAACGGAGTCCCCTAACTGCTCCTTAATTTTTTTCAATGCTTTTGTATGAAGCTGGGAAACTCTCGACTCCGAAACACTCAATATCTGACTAATCTCTTTTAATGTCAATTCTTCGTAGTAATATAATGTGATGACATTCTGCTCTTTTTCTGTCAGTTTTTTGAGGGCTTCCACAAGCATTTCCTTCAATTCCTGCTTTTGGATCGCATGATCGGGCTGCTGAAATTTTGCTCCCATCGTCTCCAGACGCCCTTCGTTTCCCTGTTCCAGATAATCATCTAAGGAAATCAAATTGGTAAATTCCGCCTCTGCCTTCCAGTTTTCATATTCTTCCACGGAGATTCCCAATTCATTTGCAATCTCATCGCCTTTCGCCGTTCTTCCACATTCTGCTTCAATTTTCGCCGCAGCCGCATCCATTTTTTTCTGCTTCTGTCTAAGTGTCCTTGGAATCCAGTCCATCTTTCGGATTTCATCCAAAATTGCACCTCGAATTCTCAAACTGGCATATGTTTCAAATTTTACATTTTTTGCCATGTCATACTTATCAATGGCATCAATTAAACCAAAAATTCCATATCCTACCAAGTCATCATACTCTACCGTATACCCCAAGTACATACTCAGCCTGCCTGCCACTAAATTTACAACACCGGCATATTCAAGAATAAGCTGCTCGCGTAATTGTGGGGTCTTTTTCTTATGATACTGTTCCCACAAGCGGTTTCGTTCTGTTTCCCTCATCCACTATGTCCTTTCCTAGGTCATGCCTGCTCCGTTTGTTCTGTCTGATCCATCTGTTTTTCTGCTTCTTCCTTTTCTCTTTCTTCCGCCTCCTGCTGCTCCTTCAAAAGACGAGCCTGCTCTTCAGCTTCCTGACGTTTTTTCTCTGCCTCAATCATAGCCAGATGCTCTGCCTGCACTTTTCCAACAATCTGCGCCGCAATCTGCCCAATGATATAAAAAAGAAGTAAAACAATAACTAACGTAATTAAACTATTTAAAACAGGCCACCTTTGTACCACACATAAAACACAACACACAAGGCCGGCAGCCAACATAATAAAAGCAGGTATATAACGATTTTTCATATCCTACACCTCGTCAAATCACATATTCATTTACACCAGCCACCGAAATATGCAACAACTCACATTCCGGGTCAAATATAATTGTGCGGCTGAAATCTTTTCCGGAATCATCCGCCACAATTGGAATATTCTTTTCCTGTAAAAATTTCCTGACTGCCTGATTGTTGTGATGTCCAACATTCAGCAGTTCATTATCCGAATGATGCGCAAACATTTTAGCACCGCCTGCAATTTTAGCACGCAGATTTTCTTTCAATCCTCCGCGTGCTAAAAGTTCATGATACATATCTAAAAGACATGTGTCTGCAAACTTCATTCGGTTTTGATTATGAGTAATCTTTGTGCTGTCCGGAAGCATAATATGTGCCATTCCACACAACTTTGTTTTCGTGTCATAGATTACGACCCCCATACACGAACCAAGTCCTAACGTCGAAATTTTATCCGGCGGTGCACATAACTTATAGTCAGCCATTCCAACACGAATCATCTCACTCATACTTCTTTCTTTTCCTCAATTACCGCATTCATATCCAATAAAGAAATGAGTTCCTCTCCTTTTTTGCCAATCCCGGCAAGGAAAGATGCTTTTTCCTCTTCCAGCTTAAATGCTGGTTTCTCGATAGAAGCCGGATTGATATTTACCACTTCCTGCACTTCATCGACAATTACACCAATCAATGACTGATCCTGCATACGGATAATAATGATTCTCGTTGCGGACTGACAGACATCATCCTCTAATCCGAAACGTCTGCGCAGACTCATAATCGGAACCACTTCACCACGCAGATTAATCACACCAATATAATATGACTGTGACTTTGGAACTCTTGTCATATGCTGCATTCTTACGATATTATCCACACAGGAAATATCAATTCCATATTTTTCATTTCCTAATTTGACAACAATATACTGAATTTCATCCATTGTTGTTTCCATTCCATTCATCAAATCTTCCATGTCGACACCCCCTACATTAATGTGTTTGTATCTAAGATTAACGCTACTTCACCATCACCAAGAATCGTTGCTCCACTAAAGAGTTTATCACAGGTGATGTGATGTCCAAGCGACTTAATAACGGTTTCCTGTTGTCCAATCAATTCGTCAATCACAAGACCAACCTGCTGTTCTGCCTTCTGCATAATGACAACAATCAGAGATTCCGGATCATTTTCAACCGGCTCCATATCCAAAATATCATGCAGACGAAGAATCGGAATGACACGTCCACGAAGATTAATAACTTCTTTGGATTGTACTAAACTGATATCTTCTTTTGCAATATCCTCAATTCCATTGATGCTGCCAAGCGGAATCGCATATTTTTCTTCTCCGACTTTCACCATCAAAGCCTGAATAATTGCCAATGTCAAAGGAAGAGAAATCGTAAAGGTACTTCCCTCACCGGCAACGGTCTTTGCTGTAATATTACCACCAAGTGCCTCAATTTTAGTTTTTACAACGTCAAGACCAACACCTCGTCCGGAAACATCAGTAATCTTTTCTGCTGTTGAAAAACTTGGCTGGAACAACAAATCAATAAAGTCTTTGTCTGTCATCGTCTCTGCCTGTTTTTCTGTAATAGAGCCTTTTTCAATTGCTTTCTGACGTACACGGTCAATGTCAATTCCGGCACCATCATCGCGTACTTCAATAACAACATTGTTACCATCCTGGTAAGCATCCAAAAAGATGGAACCAACCTCCGGTTTACCAAGACGTACACGCTCTTCATTGCTCTCCAAACCATGGTCAGCCGAGTTACGAAGCAAATGCATAAGCGGATCACCGATTTCATCAATTACGGTACGGTCAAGTTCAGTCTCTTCACCAGTCATGTACAATTCCATTTTCTTATTTAATTTACGATTCAAATCACGAATCATACGTGGGAATCGATTAACAACACTCTCAATTGGCACCATGCGGACCTTCATAACGGATTCATGCAGGTTTGTTGTCACTCGCTCTAAGTACTCAATCTGTTCATGGAATGCCTGTGCATTTGCCATCTGTCCTGACGGAGAGGCAGCACCTGCCGACACAAGTCCATTCTTTGCAATAATCAGCTCGCTGACAAGATTCATCAGAACATCCAGTTTATCAATATCGACACGAACGGAACGACTGCCCACTTTCCCTTTGGAAGCCGATGCTTTCTTTGGCTTTTCTTTGGCATCCGGTTTTGCTGTTTCTTTCTTTTCCTGTGCCGGTTTTACATCATTTGATGGACCTGCCGCAGGTGCATCCGGAATCTCAATATCATCGATGTAAACCTCTGCGATTTCCGATACATTCATAACAAGTTTTTTGATATTTTCTTTCGTATCACTTGATGCAAAAATCCAGCTGAAATCAAAATCAAATTCTTCATCCTCAATCTGCTCTGTCGAAGGTACGGATTTAATCAACTCACCTTTATTTTCAACAGATTTGAATACAAGGAAAGCTCTGGCAGATTTCAAAATACAAGTTTTTTGCAGATATACGGTAATTCCATACACGTTCTTTCCTTCTGCTCTTGCTGAATTGATTGCTGTCGCTTCATATTCGGAAATCGGAATCTGCTTAAATTTGCATTTTTCATCCGATGCACTTTCCTGTTTATTTTCTGCTTTCTCTTCCTTTGCGGGAGTTTCTTCTTTTTTTACCTCTTTTTGCGCCGGAGCAGCTGCACCGTCGCCACTCTGTTCCTCTAACAGAGCATTCAAATCATTAATAATATCTTCGTTGTCTTCAGTTCCTTCATTTCCCTCAGAGGAAATAACAGCCAGATAAGACTCCAATGCATCCAGTCCTCGGAATAATACATCAATCAGCTTTTCATTCACTTTCATGTTTCCATTGCGGATTTCAGAAAATACATTTTCCAAATCATGGGTCAGACGCTGCATACGAACAAAGCCCATTGTACCGGACATTCCTTTCAGCGTATGTGCCGCACGGAAAATCTCATTGATTGTATCTTCATTCTCCGGCTCCTTCTCCAAGACCAGAACATGCTCATTCAAACTCTGTAAATGCTCTTTTGTCTCATCGATAAACAAATCTAAATATTGACTCGTATCCATCTTTTCACACTCCTATATGTTTTATCATGGTGTCTGCCACATCTTCGAGTGGCACGACTTCATTTACAATTCCCGCCTGTACTACTGCGCGCGGCATACCATATACCACGCAGGTGTCTTCATTCTGCGCTACAACCTGAATGTCCTTGCTTTTTTTCAATGCACGGATTCCTTTGCAGCCATCGCTTCCCATTCCGGTCAAAACACCACAGACAATGTGTTCCACCGAACAAGAAACCAGTGATTCAAAAAAGATATCCGCACACGGCTTTAATCCCCCTCTTGCCGGCTTATCATTTTCCGACAAAATCAGATTTCCCTGTGCATCTTCTATGACTTCACACTGCTTGCCGCCCTGCGCAATATAAACCGTGCCCTTTTTCAGGCAGTCACCATCCTCAGCCTCCTTAA
>ENA-OOZY01001046-OOZY01001046.1-human-gut-metagenome-genome-assembly--contig:-NODE-1046-length-17975-cov-3.346429_pt1 | contig 17975 bp, 16 predicted proteins | sample MGYA00241047_ERZ501410 | MGnify/ENA primary metagenome ERZ501410 (study PRJEB25962, sample SAMEA2042621) | human gut metagenome | biome: human gut; feature: human-associated habitat; material: faeces... | reverse complement strand
AGGACAGACCTTATCAATCAGATTTTTATAGGGCCGGTTTTAATGCGATCCCGCGTCAAGCGCGGGAACAGGATAGTTTCGACACACCTCCTTTTTGCATATCAAGACAACCGTAACCAAATTCAGTTTTCCATTATCATTTATGTCCCGTAACCCATAGCTTTAGAAGGTGTAAAGCTATGGGTTAGGAGGCATAAGGCATAGCTTTGTCTATTCCTAAAATCACTTTGTCGAAACTGAAACTGAACTCAATCCCTCATGGTGTGATTGGAGAAGGAACATTTTAATGCGGCCACACACAAATAAAAAGGGAAACCGCCATAGAGACAGTTCCCCTTTCTTACTGATATATGATATTGTTAGGTTAAAAAGCGTAAGATACTCCGATCGACGGCATCAAAGCATAGATGTTGTAATGTCCTCCGAATGTACGGTCATTACCGGTAATCAAGCTCTTGTCACTATAAGAACCGTCACGTCCGAAACCTGTCACATAAGAAAATGCAAAGTCGATAGATAACGGATCGATAGGACGGAAACTCAAACCGGTAGTAATACCGAATTTATTCATACTCGGTGTTTCAGGGTTCAGATAATCGTCTTTCACAGGTGATTCGTCGAAGTAAGCACCTAAACGAACATCCAAGCGATTCGTTGCGGCAAACTGTGCACCGACACGGTAGATACGTGAGTTCTTATATTCCTTTCTCGCTACCATGTCATATTTGCTTAAAGATGACGGAGCGAAATTGATTGCCAAGTTCTTGTAAGCGCCCCAGCCCACAAACTGAACTTCCCCGGAGAGGATCCAACGGTTAGTCGGCTTGAAGGTAACCCCTACATTCCAGTTATCCGGCAATGGCAGTTCGGCGGAGAAAGTGCCTTCATCCAATGGAGGAATAGAAAAATCCTTCATCGATTCGGGGATAGGGAAACCGGCTGCTTCAGCTGTTTTCAACAAGCCTGCTACCTGAGGAAGCAAATTATTCTTCAAATCTGTTTCATTCGCATAACTCAATGAAATGTTACCTTCTTTCACACGTGCCTTTACTTTCGAGCGATAAGAAACACCTACCGTCCACTTTTCGTTAATATCGAACATAGCACCCACATTAAAACCTAACCGGACACCGGCATCCCCTTTCAGATTGACAGAAGCGGCGGATGCATCCTGATACTTCGCCATATCAGTCATCAGTTTATCAACGGTAGGCTTAATCAAAGCGGCCAATTCAGGATGTTGAGCCAAAATAGGGCCGAACTGCTCCATCAATCCGTTTGCCATATTATTCATTTCACCAGGGCCGATCAACGCACGGCTCAGTTCGATATTACCGAACTCCATCATCAAGCCGGCACCGACACTCAGACGGTCCGTGATCTTCCAGGAAACAGTCGGTTGCACATTAAATGCTTTCAAGGCGATATCCTGTACCAGATGAGCACCTTTCCAATCCTTTCCCCAGTTCATGGAACTACCGTAGGGAGTCGTTACGCTCACACCTGCTGCCAGATTATCATAGATTTTAAAACCGGCATATACATAAAGAGGAGTGCTGGGCGTATTATCCGGACGCTGCACATAATCTCCGTCTGTAAATTTACCTTTTGAGAAAACACCGGAAACACCAGCCGACAAATGTATCTTATTTTCCATAAATGCCAATCCGGCAGGATTGAAGTGCATACTTTCCGCACCCAGTTTCATTGCAACACCGACATGGCCCATACCGGCCTGCTTCGTACTCTGTGCGTTTACCTGATAACCTTCTGCGGCCACATACGTCATTGGAAGCATGGAAAGACATGCTAACGCGATAACTTTCTTCATAAAAACTTTATTTATTAATACCTATTTCTATTATGCCTTCCCGGAGACATAAACGGCGGCAAAGATAACTACTTTTTTTAAATATTGCACACTTATAGCAAAAATGTGCCGCACAAATTCACCAAAGTTGTGCAACTCTTCTCCTCTGCGTCCCATAAATACCGATATTTGACATACCCTTTTGTCAATAAAAAAAGTATCTTTGCACCCGAAAAGGGACGTTTCCTTTTCCGTGTGCTTGCTAAACCACGTATTAAAAACAAGAAAAATATGAAACATCAAGAAGCCGCTTTGGTATGCTTTTCCGGTGGACAAGACTCCACGACCTGCCTGTTCTGGGCCAAGAAGCACTTTTCTCGCGTAGAAGCCGTATGCTTTACATACGGACAAAAACATTCCCTGGAAATAGAGGTTGCACGAAAAATTGCAGCCGATGCCGACGTTCCGTTCCAATTGTTGGACGTATCGTTGATCAGCCAGCTCGATCCGAACTGTTCGCTGACAAATACCGACATCTCAATGGATCAGGAAAAACCGGCAGACAGCTACCCGAACACCTTCGTCCCGGGACGCAACATGGTATTCCTGACCTTCGCCGCCATCCTCGCACGCAGCAAAGGAATCTTCCATCTCGTAACCGGCGTATCGGAAGCCGATTTCAGCGGTTATCCCGATTGCCGCGATACATTCGTCCGCTCCCTCAACGTCACCCTGAACCTGGCGATGGACGAACGGTTCGTGATCCACACGCCCCTGATGGACCGGGACAAAAGCGAAGTGTGGGAACTGTCCGACACGTTAGGTGTTTTCGACCTTGTACGGACCCAAACCCTCACCTGCTACAATGGTATCATGGCAGAAGGCTGCGGCCATTGCCCCGCCTGCACACTACGCCGCGAAGGTTTGGAGAACTATTTAAAAAGACGCCGATAAACCATCATTTACAAGAATAACAAAAGAAAACATCATGGATACAAGAAAAGATGAAAACGAATTGCACCTGTTAGGAGGTTCAACCGTATACAAGCAGGATTATGCTCCGGAGGTATTGGAAGCGTTTACCAACAAGCATCCGGACAATGATTACTGGGTGCGCTTCAACTGTCCGGAATTTACCAGCCTCTGTCCTATCACCGGCCAGCCGGACTTCGCCACCATCTACATCGATTATATTCCCGATGTAAAAATGGTGGAAAGCAAGAGCCTGAAATTGTATTTATTCAGTTTCCGCAATCACGGGGCCTTTCATGAGGATTGTGTCAATATCATCATGAAAGACCTCATCCGCCTGATGGCCCCCAAATACATAGAAGTAACCGGCATTTTCACCCCGCGCGGCGGAATCAGCATTTACCCGTATTGCAATTACGGCCGGCCGGGCACTAAATATGAAGGGGTGGCAGAACAACGGCTTTTCAACCATCAGGCGAGATAAAAAAGGCACGCACTACTTCTATCTCCATAAGCCATTAGTTTGCAATTGGATGTAAGTGTATTTTATTCTCGACAACGTCGAAAATATATTCGACAACGTCAAGAATATACACGACAATGCCGAAAATATATTCGACAACGCCGGAAACCGAATACACTTACATGTATTTTTTATTACCTTTGCAAGCAGTAAATTATTAAACCTAATAAAACAATTTAGACCATGAACAAAAGCATTACAATGAAGACTGCTTTGGCAGCCTTGGCTTGTACGGTCTGTATCAGTGCAAGCGCACAAAAACAGTACCCCGAACAGGAAAAAATGAAACCGGGAATGTCCGAATACTGGACTCCGCAACCGAAAGTTGTCACTCCTGGCGACATCAAAACAAACAGTGCCCCTTCCGACGCCATCGTCCTGTTTGACGGAAAAGACCTTTCCGCTTGGCAAAGCGCTAAAGGCGGACCGGCCGAATGGATCGTAAAAGACGGTGTTTTCACGGTGGACAAGAAGAAAGGTGATATACTGACAAAACAAAAATTCGAGAATTTCCAGTTGCATATCGAATGGTGCGTACCTGAAAACATCACCGGCACAAGCCAAGGACGCGGCAACAGCGGCATCTTCCTGCAAGACATGTATGAAATCCAGGTTCTGGATTGCTATAACAACGAAACCTACGTGAACGGACAGACCGGAAGCGTCTACAAACAAACGCCTCCTCTGGCAAATGCCATGCGCAAGCCGGGTGAATGGAATGTTTACGATATTATCTATTCCGCTCCTATCTTCAAGGAAGACGGTACTTATCGTGTTCCGCCGCGTGTTACGGTTATCCAGAATGGCATCGTATTGCAGAACAACACGACTATCCTGGGCACTACGGAATATATCGGTTTCCCGAAAGTTGTAAAACACGGAGCAGGCCCGATCCGTTTGCAGTCTCATGGCGACCCCAGCGAACCGATCAGTTTCCGTAATATTTGGATCAGAGAAATGTAAAGTCAGGTGAAAGGTGAAAGGTGAAAGTTTGATTTATATTTCTTTTTAACTTTCAACTTTCACCTTTCAACTATTTAGTCAAGTGTCAGATTAAACTCGTCTTTCAACTTAGCCAAAACCGGATTTATGTTTAGTAAGTGTTCGTACTTCTCTGCTGATGTATAGGCCAAATGTTTCTGGTTCGTTTCATCTATACGGACACGCATCTGGATACGGGTATTCTTCAACTGCATCCGCAGATAACTCAATATATCGATACAATTATTCGTCAATTCATCCTGCTGGCCGGGATTATGTACACAGACTTCAAAATAATAATGATCCTGTAAAGTCGGCTTACAATTGATCATCGTATTTTTCAGATATACCTTCTTGTCAATCGTAGACGCATAAGCGTCCCAGTAATGTACCAATGCCTCCTGGCTGAAAGGGCTCTGCATTTCCTGTACCACGGTAGCGGCCTGCGTCGTAGCCTGCTGTGCTTTCGGATGCTCTACACCTATCTCTTTAATGGACGTGCCGAACTGAGGTGGACGCGCCACTCTCTTGGGAGCCGACGCCGGAGGAGCCTGCGGAATAACAGTCGAAGAAGGTGGTACATGAGTGGAAACAACCTGCTGGCGAGGAGTCGCCCCCGTCATTTCCTGTGGAGATTGTACCGGACGTTGCAAAGGAGGAGCGGATTGTACGGTGTACGTCTGAGTCGCTACTGCCTGCCCTGATTGAGCAGGGGCTTGACCCGGCCCGTTGGATGTTATCGGCTCAATCAGCCCTTTTTTTTTATCATCGGCCGGTTGTCCGGCACTGCTTAATTGGCAAAGTTGGATAAGCGTAAGTTCCAATAACAGACGTTTATTCCGGCTGGCCCGGTAATTCAGGTCACATGTATTTGCCAGCTCGATCGCCTTAAACAACAGCCCGTCGGAACAGCGCTTCGCCATCTCCTTATAACGTTCACGGATAGAAGCGCCTACCTCGAACAATATCAAAGTAGCCTCATCCTTACATACCAGCAAGTCACGGAAATGCGACGCCAAGCCGGTTATGATATTCTGCCCGTCAAATCCTTTGCTCAAGATATCGTTCAAGATCAGGATGGCAGACCGGACATTCCCGGAAAGCATTGCATCCGTCAGCCGGAAATAATATTCGTAATCCAGGACGTTCAGGTTATCGATAACTGCCTGATAGGTAATATTTCCATTTGTAAAACTGACCACCTGGTCGAAGATGGACAACGCGTCGCGCATACCGCCATCCGCTTTCTGGGCAATCACATTCAAGGCTTCCGGTTCAGCCGTCACCCCTTCGCAGGAAGAGACATATTCCAGATGTTCCACCATATCGGCAATCGAGATACGCGAAAAGTCGTATATCTGGCAACGGGACAGGATGGTCGGCAAGACCTTGTGCTTTTCCGTCGTAGCCAGAATGAACAAGGCATGATGGGGCGGTTCCTCCAATGTTTTCAGAAACGCATTGAAAGCTGCCGAACTCAACATATGCACCTCGTCGATAATAAAGACCTTATATTTTCCGATTGGAGGTGGAATACGCACTTGGTCGATCAGGGCACGGATGTCGTCAACCGAGTTATTGGAGGCTGCATGGATATTATAAGAACGCTGCTCGTTGAATGCCTTGCAGGATTCGCATTCGTTACAGGCTTCCCCGTCGGCAGTCGGATTCAAACAATTGATCGTCTTGGCAAAGATACGGGCGCAAGAAGTCTTACCCACTCCACGGGGACCGCAAAAGAGATAGGCATGAGCCAGCTTGTTACTTTGTATTGCATTTTTGAGTGTAGTTGTCAAGGACTTCTGGCCTACCACACTACGAAAAGTAGAAGGACGGTATTTCCTTGCCGATACAATATAATTATCCATTCTCTGCTTTTTTATTAACAAGACAAAGATAAACAAAATAATTCATTTACCTTTGCAAAAACGAAGTTCCGATGTCACGCATAAAAGACTTTTACAACAAGTATCTATCCAGGATCAATGCCTACTGGCTGGTAACCATAGTGTTCTTCGCTCTGACTTTTGCAATGGGCGATAGTAGTCTGTATAAGCGTTATACCTATGATGAAAAGATTCGTAGCCTGGAAAAAGAAATCAAGCATTACCAGAAGGAGATCGAAATCAACAGCAAAAAGCTAAACGATCTGCATACGGATAAGGAAGGCCTCGAGCGCTTTGCCCGTGAAGAATATTTCATGAAAAAGCCGAACGAGGATGTATATATTATTAAGAATAAGTAAATGAACGAAAAAGCAAGAACGATAGTTTTCAATATCTCCGCCCTGCTGTTGCTTGCCGGTGCGGGATTATATCTGGCATTGCCGGTTGTAGCTCCTTACCTGTTCGCCATCGGAGCTGCCGGTATAGCAGTCAGTTACCTGACAATGCCTACCAAGGATATGGATTTCCGCAGACGCAGGTTGCACCGCTACAATATATTTGCCGGATTGCTATGCATATTCGCCTCCGCCCTGATGTTCAGCGGACGGAAAGAATGGGTGATTTGCCTGACCATTTCAGCCTTGCTTCAACTATACACGGCGTTTGTCGCCCCTAAAAAAGAAAACTAATCCACCCCTTCCCCACTTCGGGAAAGGTTAAAGACGAAAAATACCTACATATAGTTAGAGGTATTGTCAAAATTACAATTACGGGGAGAATAAAATTACCTAAAATCCGCGATTGATGCGCTTTTCATTTATAAAGATCTTTGCAGCGTTTTACTAACGATACAAAACTCTTTATAAATTGAAAGCGACTATTCTTAAACTTTCCGGCTTATTCCTATTTCTCTTGGCCGCGATATCCGCCTCTGCCCAAGACAGAGCAATGATCTCTGGTAAAATCATATCTACGGAAAAAGAAATCGTTGATTTCGCAACGGTTTACCTGAAAGGTACGACCTACGGCGGAACAACCGACGAACAAGGTATTTACCATCTGAAAGCTCCGGCTGGCGACTATACCTTAGTCGTTTCCGCCATCGGTTATCAGACGGTTGAAAAACCGGTAAGGCTTGCCGGCGGAGAAAGGACCAAGCAGAATATCACCATTACTCCACAATCGACGGAACTGGACGAAGTGGTCGTTGTCTCAAACGGAATAAGCCGTTTGAAACGTTCGGCATTCAATGCCGTAGCACTCGACACGAAAGAACTGCAAAATTCCAACAGAAGCCTGAGCGAGGCATTGGCAAAAGCTCCGGGAATGAAAGTGCGTGAATCCGGAGGTGTCGGTTCGGACATGCAACTTACGCTGGACGGTTTCAGCGGCAAACATGTGAAAATATTTATCGACGGTGTGCCACAGGAAGGTGTGGGAAGTTCGTTCGGGCTGAACAACATCCCGGTAAACTTTGCCGAACGTATCGAAATCTATAAGGGAGTGGTCCCGGTAGGCTTCGGTACGGATGCAATCGGAGGCGTGATCAATATCATCACTAAAAAGAAACGAGACAGATGGTTTTTGGACGCATCCTATTCGTACGGTTCTTTCAATACACACAAATCTTATGTGAATTTCGGGCAGACGTTCAAAAACGGATTCACCTACGAAATCAATGCTTTCCAAAACTATTCGGACAATGACTACTACGTGAACGCTCCGGTGGAAAACTTCGAGACCGGAAGCATCGACAGAAGCAAAAAGGAACGGGTGAAACGCTTCAACGATACCTACCACAACGAAGCAGTTATCGGCAAGCTGGGGATCGTAGACAAGAAATGGGCGGACCGCCTGCTGCTAGGTTTCACCTACTCCAATATGTACCAGGACATACAGACTGGTGTACGCCAGGAAATCGTTTACGGCCAGAAGCACCGCAAAGGACACTCTCTGATGCCTTCATTGGAATATGGCAAACGCGATCTGTTCACCAAAGGGCTGGACATCGTGTTGACAGCCAACTACAATAAAAACCTGACAACCAACGTGGACACTTCTTCTTATGAATATAACTGGCGGGGAGAAAAACACCTGATGAACTCCGCCGGAGAACAGTCAAGGCAGCATTTACGGGCAGACAACAATAACTGGAACGGAACGTTGACACTCAATTACCGGGTCGGCAAAATGCATACATTCACCTTCAACCACGTATTGAACACTTTCCATCGTTCCAACACCTCCCTGCTTGCAGCCGAAGAAATGAAAAGCGCCATTGCCAAAGAAACCCGCAAGAACATTTCGGGCCTTTCCTACCGGTTGATGCCATCCGAACATTGGAATTTTTCCGCTTTCGGAAAATATTACAGCCAATTTGTAGCAGGCCCGATGGCCACCTCGAGTACGCAAGACGAATATGTACGCAAAACACGTTCTGTCAACTCATTCGGATACGGGGCGGCCGGAACCTACTTCATCCTGACAGGCCTGCAGGCCAAGCTGTCTTACGAAAAGGCTTATCGTCTGCCGACCATCGAAGAGATGTTTGGTGACGAAGACCTGGAAATGGGCGAACTGAGTATCCGACCGGAAAATAGCGACAATATCAACCTCAACCTGAGCTACAACAAGACATTCGGGAAACATACCTTGTATGTGGAAGGTGGAGTGGTCTACCGCAATACGAAAGACTACATACAACGTAACATCACAGATCTGAGTGGCGGCAAGCAAGCAGCGACCTATATCAACTACGGCAAGGTCGAGACAAAGGGATTTAATCTATCCATCCGCTACAACTTCGCAAACTGGGTAAGCGTAGGCGGCAACTTTACCCAAATGGATGTACGCGACAGAATGAAGACCTCCATTACCAGCAATGCCGAAAACCTGGCCTATGGGGAACGGATGCCGAACCTTCCCTACCGGTTTGCGGATTCCGACATATCGTTCTACTGGCGTAACCTTTGGAAAAAAGGCAATGTGCTGACTGTTACTTACGACAATCAATACCTGCATAGCTTTACATACTATTCGTCGGCTATCGGATCGAAAAACAACGACTATGTCGTACCGAACCAGTTCTCTCATAATTTAGCTCTTTCTTACAGCCTTCAGAACGGACGGTACAACGTGTCGTTAGAGTGCCGCAATTTTACAAACGAAAACTTGTACGACAATTTCAGTTTACAGAAAGCCGGACGTGCTTTCTATGGTAAAGTGAGAGTTTATTTCGGAAATTAATTCAATTATCACAGTTACTAAATATAAATACATTTATTGCAAAATGAAAAAGAATCATTTATTAACCGGTATTGCCGCAGCTATGCTGGCGGGTGGGCTGTTTACTTCCTGTAGTGACAACGATATCCCGGCGCCGGACGAAGGAGGGAAGGGTGAAGTCAAAAACACATTCGTAATCCCAGCTTCTACAACGGCATCCGGAAATACGACCAACGTACTGCTTACAGCCGAAAGTGTGGACGAAGGGACCATCACGACATTGAACAACGGCCTTGTGAATGACGGAGCTACACAATGGGTCTTCTACAAAGACCAGTATTTGTACGGCCTGACTTACAATCAGGGAAATGCCGGCGACACACGCTCGTATATCCTGAATGCGAACGGAGAACTTGAAACCCGTTCACAGAGCTATAAGGTTAAACGATTTACGACTTACGGCATTTATGACAAGTATATCATGACCCTTTCTTCAGGTGACGGTCCGACGGAATGGGCGGACGAGAACGGCTATGTTCCCCAGTCATTCCTGGTATCCCTTTTAGATGTCGCAGCCGAGACAAAAACGGACAACGACACGAAGAACAAAGCCTACCTGTCTGAAAACTTCCTGGGCAATGGTGAATATGTAACGCTGGCAGGTATTCTGGAACATAACAGCAAGATCTATAGCGTAGCCGTACCGATGGGATTAAGCCAGTACGGGACAAAAGACGGAAACGGAAAATGGGTCTTGCCGGGTAACGAAGACTTGGTGAAAACCGAATCCGGAGGTTCGAACAGCAGCGCTTACGAAAAAGACGAGCTATTGTGGACACAATATCCGAATTCCTGTTGGGTCGCCATCTTCGACGATGCAACATTTACAAATAAGAAAATCATCAAGACTGATAAAATCAGTTACGCTTGTGGCCGTTTCAAATCGCAATATTATCAAATGATCTGGGCCGCCGACAATGGTGACATCTATGTATTCTCACCATCTTATGCCAAAACGATGACCGACCCGCGCCAGCAGACCAACTTGCCGGCCGGTGTAGTGCGCATCCCGAACGGAAGTGAAGATTTCGACGATTACTACTGCAACTTGGAGGCACAGAGCAATGGAAATTCCTTCCTTCGCAGCTGGCATATCACAGACGATTATTTCTTATTACTGATGTATGACCGTCCTTTCAGTGAAACAGGCTATACAGCCAATCAGTTGGCCGTGTTCAAAGCCGGAGCCGAAAAGTTGACTTACGTGAGCGGACTTCCTTCAACCGATATCATTTCCGGTTTCGGAAACACGATACATGTTGAAAACGGCAAGGCTTACATCGCTGTAACGACAACCGATGGAAATCCAGCCATCTACAAGATCGACCCAGCTAACGCCAGTGCAACGAAAGGTGTAACAGTCGAAGCCACTCAAATAACCGGTATCGGTAAATTGGCAGTAAAATGAAAAAGTTCTTTGCGAAAATACATTTATGGTTATCGATACCCTTCGGTATCATCATCGCGATCGTCTGCCTGACAGGAGCCATCCTGGTATTCGAAACAGAGATACTGGAGCTTTGCTATCCTTCCCGTTATTTTGTCAAAGAGGTAAAAGGCGAAGTGCTTTCGCCGGCGGTGCTCATGAGCGCCGCCGGCCAGCAACTTCCCGACTCCATCAAAATAAACGGAATACGGGTTTCCTCCGATCCCAAACGGACCTACCAATTAATTTTACCGGGGAAAAAAGCTGCTTGCTTTATTAATCCCTACACCGGAGAAATTACCGGCATAGACGATGGGAAAGGGTTCTTTATGAAAATGATGCGCCTTCACCGCTGGCTGCTGGACGAATATAAACGGGATGGAAGTTTTGCCTGGGGAAAGACTATCGTCGGATATTCAACCCTGGTATTGGTCATTATCATCATCAGCGGCCTTGTTATCTGGTATCCGAGAAACAAGAAAGTACTGAAAAACCGGCTCAAAATAAAAACAAAAGCCGGCTGGTTCCGTTTCCTGTACGATCTACATGTCTCCGGAGGTTTTTATGCTGCTTTACTTTTGCTTGTCCTGGCATTGACCGGCCTGACCTGGTCGTTCGGCTGGTATCGTGACGCGTTCTATACCGTGTTCGGCATCAGCACAGCTTCCAAGCAGACACACGCTCCGGCATCCCCCTCTCCTCAAAAAACATCAGGTGACAGAGGGCTGAAGAAACACCCCAAAACCGATTACACACAATGGGCTGAAGTCTTGGCCGATTTACAAAGCCGTTATCCGGAATATAAATCGATCGCCATCCAGGACGGATCGGCAACGGTTTCTACTGCCACCTATGGAAATACAAGAGGAAGCGACCGCTATTCTTTTGACCCGGCTACCGGCAAGATCACCGAAATCCAATTATACAAGGACCTCCCTAAATCCGCCAAAATAAGAGGATGGATCTATTCCGTCCATGCCGGAACATGGGGAGGGATGGCAACCCGGATATTGAGTTGCCTGGTTTCGCTTTTAGGGGCTGTTTTTGCCATAACTGGCTACTATTTTTGGCTCAAGAAGAAACTCCGGAAGTCCATACAAAAGTAAACAAGCACAAGCATGCTTCGCTTGCCGTAATGCATAGCTTTACAAAAAGGGCTGCCCAGCGATATGCGCGGGCAGCCCTTTCGTATATATCTATATGTTCTGTTCCTTATTTTCCGGAAGAGTAGTTCTTATTCAGCACTTCAAGAAATTCGGCCGTGATGTCGTATGCCGGATTAGACAGCAAAATATTGTCACCCATTGTATTGCTGAAAATGATCTGATAACCTTTTGCCTGGTTAAAAGTCGTCAACTGGGCAACGATCGTATCGCGAAGCTGTCCGTTCAGTTCCATCTGCTTGGCAGCCAGTTCTTGTTCTTTCTTAGCGGCATAGTTCTGAAGTTCCTCCTGCTTTTTCTGCAAACGGTTTCCTTCCTGCTGCGCTCTTTCCGTAGTAAGGAAAGCATTGGCTTCATATTTACGCTGGAAATCATTCAATTCTGTCCGTAAGGCATTTGACCGTTGGGTCATATCTAAACGATAATCTTCCTGCATCTTGAGGATACGTTCATTCAGATCTTTCGAATAGTTGTAATTCGCTAAAAGAGAGTCTACATTCACATATGCTACAGGGAGCAAATTGGTAGAATCTCCCTCCGTTGTGAAAGCCGGAGCTACTGTGGATTCTTTTTTACTGGAAAACTGCATAACAAACAAGATTATGACAGCCACCGCGAGCACACCATTAATAACGTAGTTAATGTTCTTCATAAAGTGTAAATTAAATCTTTATTTTATTTTATTCTTCTATTTCCTTTATCTTATCATATAGATTCTTCCGCAAACTATCTCTCTTATGCTGGGTTTTAGCACAGCATATACCTTTCTCCCTTAGTGCTGCGTTACCTTCAATGTGTGTATTAGGAAACTTCCCTCCCTTTTTGAAAAGAACTTTTACACTGAGCAACACAACACAAATAAAAAGAATTATGACGGTAATCAATAACGTTGTAAGCATTTTCTCTATATTTGTGGACGCAAATATAAGAGTTTAAGTGATTGGAAAGTATGTTTTTGATATTTAATTGTACTTTTTTTCATACAACCCCCTGTTTGCAGTGGTATTATTAACTATAGAGTAACATCTATAATATATTGTAACATTATGAAGATTACTGATTTAAAACCTGAAATCGTCTGGAAGTTCTTCCACCAGGTAACACAAGTGCCCCGTCCTTCAAAGAAGGAGGGAAAAATGATCGAGTTCCTTGAATCATTCGCGAAACAGTATAAAATAGCTATCAAAAAAGATGCCGCAGGCAACATCCTGATGTCTAAACCGGCTACTCCCGGTAAGGAAAACCTGCCGACAGTCGTTCTGCAATCCCATATGGATATGGTCTGCGAAAAGAATAATGGAACCGTACATGACTTCGACAATGATCCGATCGAAACAATCGTCGACGGGAACTGGCTTTGCGCCAACGGTACGACTCTGGGTGCCGACAATGGCATCGGTGTAGCTGCCGAATTGGCTATCCTCGCATCCGACGATATCGAGCACGGACCGATCGAATGCCTTTTCACCGTAGACGAAGAAACCGGACTGACCGGAGCCAAAGCACTCGAAAAAGGATTCATGACAGGCGATATCCTGCTGAACCTCGACAGCGAAGACGAAGGTGAAATCTTTATGGGATGCGCAGGTGGTAAAGATACGCAAGCGGTGTTCCATTACGAATCACGTGACACCAATCCGAACATGCAATACTTCAAAATCGAAGTGAAAGGCTTGAACGGCGGACATTCCGGTGGCGAAATACACAAAGGGTTGGGCAATGCCAACAAAATCCTGGTGCGCTACCTGTACCTACTGAAAAACCAAGCTGATTTCAACCTTTGCTTCATCCACGGCGGTAACCTCCGCAACGCTATCGCCCGTGAAGCGCAAGCGACCATCGGCCTGTACCCGGAAGAAAAGGAAGCAGCCCGTATCCTGCTGAACCATTTCACGGCAGATATAGAAAACGAACTGAAACATGTAGACCCGAACGTACAGATCACAATGGCTTCGACCGACCGTCCGGACAAATATATCAGCGACTATGATGCCGAAAAACTGATTTTGGCTTTACATGCCTGCCCACATGGCGTGATCGGCATGAGCCACGACATCGAAGGGCTGGTGGAAACCTCTACCAACCTGGCTTCTGTCAAGATGGGAGATGACAACACGATCATTGTCGGCACAAGCCAGCGCAGCTCCATCGAGTCTTACAAGAACATGATTGCCAACCAGGTCGCATCTGTTTTCAAGTTAGCCGGTGCACAGGTAACTCACGGCGACGGCTATCCCGGTTGGGCGCCTAACCCGGATTCAAAGATCCTGAAAGTGGCACAGGATACCTATAAACGTTTGTTTAACAAAGATGCCAAAATAATGGCGATCCATGCAGGACTGGAATGTGGCTTGTTCCTTGAGAAATATCCGAATCTGGATATGATCTCATTCGGACCGACGCTTCGGGACGTCCATTCCCCCAACGAACGCATACAGATTGATACCGTTGGATTGTGGTGGTCTCACTTACTCGAACTATTAAAGAGCATCCCTGCAAAATAAAACGATACATTTCTCGTTATAAAAAGAGGATTAACATTCAACGGATGTTTTTCCTCTTTTTTTATGTTAATGCCCGAAAACTTATTTATAATAAATTTGTTTTCTTATTGACATTATATGGTAAATAACAATTTACCTGGACTATTAATAATTAATGAAATGAAAAAATTAGCCGCTCCGTTACTCATATTATTCTTTATAGTGTTCCACCTGTTGTCGTGCGACGGGCTGGACGAAAACTATTCGAGTAACCCCAACCATCGGCTGAGCTTCTCGGTCGACACGCTTTCTTTCGATACGGTATTCACCACAATAGGCTCCGCAACCAAAGAGTTCATGATTTACAACCGTAACGATCAGCCTTTGCTGATCAGCGAGATCATGTTGGCAAGCGGTGAAGAGACCGGTTTCCGCATCAACGTGGACGGGCGTAAAGGCGACCATTTCCAAAATGTAAGGATACAGGCAGACGACAGCTTGTATGTTTTTGTGGAAGTCACCGTCAATCCGAACGCATCCAACCAACCACTGCTGGTGGACGATTCCGTCATCTTCACCACAAACGGCATCAAACAGTCTGTCCGCCTCGAAGCATACGGGCAAAATGTAAACCTGTATAAGAACGGGCTTATCCTGACACAAGACACGCATTTTACAGCCGAACGGCCTTACCTCATATATGACAGCCTGGTTATTTCTCCCAATATCACACTCAACATCGATCCCGGGGTCATCTTCTATATGCACGACACTGCGAAAGTCATTACATACGGGACATTGCTGGCCAAAGGGACACGTGAAAAACCGATTGTTTTCCGCGGAGACCGCCTGGATTTCATTCTGAACGACATCCTGCCCTACGACCGGACACCGTCACAATGGGGAGGGATTTTCTTCCGTCCGGAAAGTTACCATAATATTATGGACAATGTTATCGTGCGAAATGGGAAAACAGGACTGACGTTCGAAAAGTCGTCTCCGGGCGAATCCAAACTGAAACTAAGCAATTCCCAGATCACGAATATGGGAGAAAACCTGTTCTTCGCACTCAATTGCAATATAGAAGTGACCAACACGGAATTGACCAATGCCGGAGGAGGCGTTGTCGTGCTGATTGGCGGGGAATACCGCTTCATCCATTGCACACTGGCTAATTTCATGACACTGGAAAAACGAAACACGTCTTGCCTCACGATGGCAAACAATGCGAATAAAGAGGCTTACCCGCTCAAAGCGACATTCGACAATTGCATTATCGACGGTAGTTTCGCTGCCGGCAAGGAAGAATACAAAGGGGAACTCAACCTGTCTGTCGACGATGCAGCGCCATTCGAATACCTGTTTAACCATTGCGTGGTCAAAACGAATGGCAGCAACAATGATCACTTCAAAGAGGTATTGTTCACAAATGTCAGTCCTTCCTATAGGCTAAAGGGCGGTGAAAAAAACAAATACCGCTTTGATTTCCGTCCGGATTCGTTGACGACTTTGGGAGTGGGAAAAGCCGATATCTTCGTTACACAGCAATATCCGGTGGACCGCTACGGTATCAACCGCCTGACAAACGACGGTCCCGATATCGGAGCCTACGAATTCGTACCGAAAGAAGATGAAACAAAATAAAACGATATGACCAGAATCTTAACTATGACGTTTTTTATACTGACATTGTTTTCTTTGCCTTCACAAGGGCAAACAGACTTCCGGGTGATGAGTTACAATGTCGAGAACCTGTTCGACACGAAAGACGATCCATTTACAGCAGACAATGATTTCCTTCCCTCCGGCAACCGCCACTGGACACCGGGACGGTTTTACCATAAATTACAGCAACTGGCAAAAGTCATTACGGCAGCGGGAGAATGGAGTACCCCGGCTTTGGTCGGACTTTGTGAAGTAGAAAACGATTCCGTCCTTGTCCGGCTTCTGAACTACACTCCGCTCCGTCGGCAGCATTACCGTTATTGCATGACGCACGGACAGGACACGCGAGGGATCAATGTAGCATTACTTTACCAACGGGACAAGTTCCGCTACCGGGGGCATACGGAACATCCGGTCCGTTTTACCCGCAAACAGCATAAGCATACCCGTAATATCCTGCATGTATGGGGAGATGTAATTACCGGAGACCGGATCGATGTTTTTGTCTGCCATTTTCCCTCCCGTTACGGAGGAGAAAAAGAAAGCGAACCGGACCGTTTGGATGCGGCACGCACCCTGCGCGTATTATGCGACTCACTCCACCATCTCCATCCTGCCCCACACATCCTGATTATGGGAGATTTCAATGATACGCCGGACGACATGAGTATCCGGGAAATATTGTATGCCCATCCGTTTCCAATTTCATGCCTGTCCGGTTCAGACTCCATGCCTATGAAATCTCGGACGGATGCCTATCCGTCTCTCCATCTATACAATCTGTTTGCCAAAGACAAGCCATTTTTTCCGGGAAGCCATAAGTATCAAGGAGAATGGAGCCAGTTAGATCAACTCATCCTCTCCTCCTCCCTCACCGACACTACCTCACGGATGCAGGTCATCCCGGGAAGTGCCCGCATCTTTTCACCGCCATTTCTGCTTACAAAAGATAAAACCTGGCGTGGTGAACGCCCTTTCCGCACCTACTACGGTTTCAAATACGAAGGCGGCTACAGCGACCATCTCCCTTTGATCGTCGACTTTCTACTATTGAAATAAATGATTACTTTTGTTTTTCTAAATAAACATATAATATGTACAAACTATACATCCCCCTATTGTTTTTCTGCATACAGACAATAAGCGCCCAACAACTCCGCCAGCCATTCGATTTTCCGATCTTGTTGAGCGGAAACTTCGGGGAGTTACGCAACAATCATTTCCATTCCGGAATAGATTTTAAGACACAAGGAGTTGAAGGAAAACCCGTACACGCCGTACAGGACGGATATGTATCACGCATATCCGTCAGTCCGTGGGGATACGGAAACGGCTTATACCTAGCACATCCGGATGGAACGACAACCGTTTACGCCCATTTGCAACGATTCGCCCCTTCTATCGCCCGATATATCAAAGAGCAACAATACGAACAGGAAAGTTTCAACGTAAACCTGTTCCTCGACCCGGACCAATTCCCGGTCAAAAAAGGAGAAATTGTCGCCTATAGCGGAAACACCGGAAGCTCAGGAGGTCCGCATCTCCATTTTGAACTTTGGCACAGAGGACGGCCGGTTAATCCTGAAAAATACATTGTATTCTAATAATGAACGAGATAAAGAAAAAACAAATAGCTATCTTAGGTTCTACGGGCTCTATCGGTACACAGGCCTTACAGGTTATCGAGGAGCATCCCGAACTGTATGAAGTTTATGCACTGACTGCCTATAATAAGGTAGATCTCCTGATAGCTCAGGCACGTAAGTTCCTGCCTGAGGCTG
>ENA-OOZY01001026-OOZY01001026.1-human-gut-metagenome-genome-assembly--contig:-NODE-1026-length-18260-cov-2.655974_pt1 | contig 18260 bp, 16 predicted proteins | sample MGYA00241047_ERZ501410 | MGnify/ENA primary metagenome ERZ501410 (study PRJEB25962, sample SAMEA2042621) | human gut metagenome | biome: human gut; feature: human-associated habitat; material: faeces... | reverse complement strand
TTTTAAAAGTAGTATCGGTTCCTGTTATTGTGAATCCAAATGCCGGACTGCCAAGAAGCGAGGGCGGAAAGACCGTTTACGACATCGATGCCGATGAGTTTGCCGCGGCGATGCAGGATATGGCGAGAAACGGGGCGACGGTGCTCGGCGGCTGCTGCGGAACGACACCAGAATACATCAGAGAAATGTGCAGCAGAATTTTATCTGTCTGACGTAAAGACCGGATCTGCGGGATAGCCGCCCCGGTCTTTTTGCATACAGCGCTGCACGCTGTCGCGGGAGTTGCCCCAGTCCTTGTCCTTGTTGCGGTAGTCGTTTTTTTCCACAAACCAGGACACTTCCTTCTGGAGCCGGTCGAGATTCTCCTGCATCAACGAAAAAGCTTTGGGATAAAACTCTTTTTTCTCGTCATCGGTCAGTTTGTCCTCGGCTGTGCCTTTTTGTGTTTATCATCCAGACGGGTATCGGCAGTCTCCACCAGATGCGAAAAATGGTGCAGGCAAAAGCCCTTGCTGTTTTCGAAAAGCGTGCGGAATTCATCACTGTTCACGTACATCTCGAAAAAGGTGTCTATGTAACGCCCGTAGTTGGCGTGAATGTGGTCGCAGACATAGCAGTGCGCTTCTTTTTCCGCAACCCAGGCGCCGATCGATGTCTTTGGAGCTTCTGTGTCGGGCGACGATTTTTTCATCCGTCCGAAAAACGACGATTTTCCGGGAGAAAATTTTTGTATCTGTTCCGAAAGCTCTGCGTTCAGCTTTTTGAAATGCGTACTCAGAATGAGGGCGCTGCCGAGGCGATTGCCGTAATCAAACATCATTTTGTAGTGATGGCGGCAAAAGCCGACCTTGTCTGTCTGGGCGCGGACATCGTCCTCCATATAGGAAGCCTGGCTTCCAAGAGCAAAATTGATTGCGTGCTGTTCCAGATTGCGCTCGATAAAGCAGAACGGACATTCGTCGTTTGCCTTGAACGCATCCATCAGTGGGATAGTGTAAATGGATTCCTTCATAATGTAAAACCTCCTCTAGATATAATCCAGTTACTGTTCGTGCAGCCTCAAACACCTGCTGCGACGCGAAGCTAGTCCTGTGGGTTTGAGGCGTGAGAATGTGATTCAGGTGTGAGCAAATCCCATTCGCGAAGCGAATTTTAAATGGATTTGCGAAAGTTACTGAGAACGGAGTGAACAGTAACGGAGAATCTTTGCTTGACACGGGATCGCTTCCGGGATAAAATAACAAAGCGTCTGATCGTGTGTTGGCATTTTTGTCAGAAAAAGGCAATAAAAAAAGCTCCTGGCCGGACTCGAACCGGCGACCTACGCATTACGAATGCGTTGCTCTACCAACTGAGCCACAGAAGCTTAATTTATGTGAAGTGCTTCACACAACGGATATTATATACAATCTTTTTTAATTTTGCAAGCATTATTTTTAAAATTTTCAAAAAAGAGGAGATATGGGAAAATGAGTAAAGTAAGAACACGTTTTGCACCGAGCCCGACAGGGCGCATGCATGTAGGAAACCTGCGCACAGCGCTGTACGCCTATCTGATCGCAAAGCATGAGGGCGGCGATTTTCTGCTGCGCATCGAGGACACCGACCAGGAGCGCTTTGTGGAGGGCGCGCTGGAGATCATCTACCGCACGCTGGAGCACGCAGGCTTAAAGCATGACGAGGGTCCCGATATCGACAAGGGCTACGGTCCCTACGTGCAGAGCGAGCGTCAGGCGCAGGGCATTTATCTGGAATATGCAAAGAAGCTGATCGAAAAGGGCGAGGCGTATTACTGCTTCTGCGACAAGGAGCGTCTGGAATCCTTAAAGCAGGAGATCGCCGGCAAGGAGATCGTGGTGTATGACAAGCACTGCCTGCATCTTTCCAAAGAGGAGGTTCAGGCGAAGCTGGACGCCGGTGTTCCCTACGTTATCCGTCAGAACGTGCCGAACGAGGGCACGACAAAATTCGAGGACGATATCTATGGAACTATCGAGGTGCCGAACGCTGAGCTGGACGACATGATCCTCATCAAATCAGACGGCTTCCCGACCTACAATTTCGCGAACGTGGTGGACGACCATCTGATGAAGATTTCCCATGTCGTGCGTGGAAACGAGTATCTTTCCTCCGCGCCGAAGTACAACCGTCTCTACGAGGCGTTTGGCTGGGAGGTGCCGGTTTATGTGCACTGCCCGCTGATCACGGACGAGAACCACAAAAAGCTCAGCAAGAGAAGCGGTCATTCCTCCTACGAGGATCTGCTGGAGCAGGGCTTTTTATCTGAGGCGATCGTCAATTATGTGGCGCTGCTCGGCTGGTGCCCGTCGGACAACCGCGAAATCTTTTCGCTGGAGGAGCTGGTGGAGGCGTTCGACTACCATCACATGAGCAAATCTCCGGCGGTATTTGACATCAATAAGCTGAAATGGATGAACGGCGAGTATATGAAGGCGATGGATTCTGAGAAATTCTATGAGATGGCGCTTCCGTATATGAAGCAGGCGATCACCAGAGACGTGGATTTTCATAAGATCGCGGAGATGGTAAAGACAAGGATCGAGGTATTCCCGGACATCCCGGCTCTGATTGACTTCTTCGAGGCGGTGCCGGAGTACGACGTTTCCATGTACACCCATAAAAAGATGAAAACGACCGGAGAAAGCTCCCTTGCAGTGTTAAAGGAAGTGCTGCCGGTCCTGGAGGCGCAGGAGGATTACAGCAACGACGCGCTCTATGAGCTTCTGGTGAATTTTGCAAAGGATCACGGCTACAAAAATGGCTATGTGATGTGGCCCATCCGTACGGCGACATCCGGAAAGCAGATGACGCCTGCGGGCGCGACCGAGATCATGGAAATTCTCGGACACGATGAGACGATCGCGCGCATTAAGGCTGCAATCGCAAAGCTGGAGCAGTAAGATGGCGCTTTCCAAAGCACAAAAGGAAGCGGTTATGCACCGGGAGGGTCCTGCGATCGTTCTTGCGGGACCCGGTTCCGGAAAAACCACAGTTATCACAGAACGGACAAAATTCCTTACACAGCAGTGCGGCGTTTTGCCGATCCACATTCTGGTCGTCACCTTCACCAGGGCTGCCGCCCAGGAAATGCAGAAGCGCTTTCTTGCGCTGACAGACAGCAGGCAGACACAGATCCGCTTCGGAACCTTTCACTCGCTTTTCTTCGAAATTCTCAGACACGCATACCACTATACAGGTGCCAACATTGCATCGGAGGAAGAAAAATACCGTTTTCTCAGAGAAATCACCGCTCCGATGGATATAGAGATCGAGGACGAGGCGGAGTTCCTGCACGATGTGGCGCGCGAGATCAGCCGGGTGAAGAACGAGCGTATCCCGCTTGAGCATTATTATGCGGCGAGCGTGCCGGAAGAGCTGTTCCGGGAGATTTACCGGAAATATTGCCGCGGCATGGAGCGTGCGGGAAAGCTTGATTACGACGATCTGATGGTTTATACCTGGGAGCTTTTTTCTGCGCGCCCGGATATTCTGGCAGGCTGGCGAAACCGGTTCCGGTACATTCTTGTGGATGAATTTCAGGACATTAACCGGCTTCAGTATGACATCATAAAGCTTCTGGCGGCGCCGCGAAACAATCTTTTCGTGGTGGGGGACGACGATCAGTCGATCTATCGCTTCCGGGGTGCGAAGCCGGAGATCATGCTGAACTTTCCGAAGGATTTTCCGCAGGCAAAACAGTATCTTCTCGACTGCAACTTCCGCTGCCCGGGAAATGTCTGCGACCTGGCAGCGCACGTGATCGGCAGAAATACGGTGCGCTACGAGAAGAAGATCAGGAAGGTGAAGGAGGACGGGCTGCCGGTAGAAAAAATTATTTTCCAGGATCAGCAGCAGGAGAGCCTTGGCATTATCCAGCGCATTCAGAAGGCGCTCGCGCCGTTACGAAGATATTGCCGTTCTCTACCGCAACAATACAGACGCAGGCGTGCTGTCCCAGAAGCTTTTGGAGTATAATGTGCCGTTTCGGATGCGGGATTCTCTTCCAAATTTGTTTGAGCACTGGATCGCGCGTCATATCATCGCTTATCTGCAGCTTGCTCTGGGTGACCGCAGCCGCGCGAACGTTTTAAAGATCATCAACAAGCCGAAGCGTTACATTGAGCGGAATTGTCTGGATGCTCCGCAGGTAGATTTCGAGCGGCTGCGCATGTACTACGAGGATAAGTACTGGGTAATCCAGCGTATCGACAAGCTTGAGCAGGATCTGGCGGCGCTCGCACGGATGCAGCCCTATGCGGCGGTGCAGTACATACGACACGGCATCGGCTACGAAAAATATCTGGAGGAATACGCCGAATACCGCAGGATTAAGGCTGAGGATCTCTATGAGGTGCTGGACCGGCTGGCGGAGAGCGCCAAAGGCTATAAGACACATGCAGAGTGGTTCGCTTACATGGAGGAATACACCGAAATGCTGCGCGAGCAGGCGAAAAACGGCCAGGAAAAGAGCGACTGCGTGACGCTCACCACGCTGCACAGCGCAAAGGGGCTGGAATTTCCGATCGTCTTTCTGATCGACGTAAACGAGGGCATCATTCCCTACAAAAAGGCGCTGCTTGTCAGCGATATCGAGGAGGAACGCCGCATGTTCTACGTCGGCATCACACGCGCCTCCGAGCAGCTCACGCTCTGCGTGCTGAAAGAAAAATACGGCAGGAGCTTAAAGCCGTCGCCGTTTCTGCTGTAAAAAATGAGCCTGCGCCCGAAAGGGTGCGGCTCATTTTTTATAAGAAGTGCGGCAGAAAAAATTATTCTTCCTCGTCGTCCTCCAGCAGCTCGTCGAATTCCTGCTCGTCCAGCATTTCATCGAACGCGTCTGCGGCAGCTTCGTATTCGTCGTCGTCCTCGATATTTTCCAGGGACGGGTTGCCGTTTTCTTCCTTGTAGCGATACAGGAATACCTCACCGTCCTCGTTCTCGCCGTTTTCATCCAGCGGAAGGAGCGCGATATACTGCTTGTCGCCAACCGGGTAAACGGTCAGGATCGCGCACTCTAAAATCTCGCCGTTGTCCAGCGTGAGGGTGACGGTTGCCTGTTCGCAGTCTTCGCCGCAGGAAGCGCAGTTTCCGCTGCAGTTTACATCATTTTCGCTCATAAGTTTAACCTCGCTTTTTTCTTTGTCCCCGTTGGGGTTACCACCACTTTAGCAAAATCTTCCGCTAAATGCAAGTAAATAGTAAGTAAATTTCAAAAGTATTATACAAACCGGGGAGAATTATGTTATACTGGTTTCAAAGATGCTTACGGAAAGGATGAGAAAATGTTGCAGAACAGGCAGAAAGTATGGACAGTAGAGAAAAGTGCGGCACTTTTCTGTACACCCGGCGCCGTAAAGGAGAGAGATGGGATTCGGTTTACCGTTGCCGCGGGAAAGGGACAGAAGGCGGACCTTCTGCTGTACGACAAAAAGAGCGGCGCTCTTATGCAGGAGGAGCCTTTTCCCGACGAAGCGGCGATCGGCGGACTGCGCACGATGAAGGTCATCGGAATGCCGTGGAAACAGTGCACGTATCAGTTCAGAGTCGACGGGGAGATCGCGGGCGATCCCTATGCGGCTCTCATCTGTCCGCAGAAGGAGAATGCCGAGAGCTGGGCGGATGTCCGCTGCGGAATGGCGTTTGCCGATTACGACTGGAAGGCGGATAAAAAGCCGGATATCGCCTGGGAGGACGCCGTGATGTACCACCTGCACGTGCGCAATTTCACCAGGCACTCGCGCTCGAAGGTGAGGTGGAAAGGCACCTTTAAGGGATTGCAGGAAAAAATCCCCTACCTGCAGGAGCTTGGCGTCAATCAGGTAAAGCTGATGCCCGTTTACGAGCCGTCGCCGCTGCCGGTCGTGAAAAAAGGGCGTCCGGCGCTGCAGGCGCTGCCTGGAAAGAAGAATTACTGGGGCTATGGAGCGGGAAACTATTTTGCGCCCCGGCGTTCCTATGCGGCAACCCCGGATCCCGTGCGGGAGCTTAAGGACTGCGTGCGTGCATTTCATGAAAATGGCATCGAGGTATTGCTGGATATATACTTTACATGGGAGATTCCGGTGCGGACGGCGCTTGATTGTCTGACATTCTGGGTGCGGGAATACCACATCGATGGCTTTCATATTATGGGAAATGAAGAAATCTGCCGTCATCTTGCGGGAGATCCGCTGCTTGCGGGCACGAAGCTGCTCGCAGGAAATATTTCCGGCTGGTGGAACGGCCGCGGGGATGGCACGCGCAGCTTTGCGGAATGCAATGACGGATTTCTGGTGGACATGCGCCGTCTCTTAAAGGGCGATGAGGGTGTGCTGGAAACGGCAGCCTGGCGCGGACGGCGGAATGCTGCGGAGTTTGGCATCATCAATTATATGACGAACCACGACGGCTTTACGCTGCAGGATCTGGTGAGCTACGATAACAAGCATAATGAGGAGAACGGCGAGCAGAATACCGATGGCTCCGCCTACAATTTCAGTTGGAACTGCGGTGCGGAGGGGCAGTGCAAAAAGAAGGCTGTCAGCGCGCTGCGAAGGAAGCAGGTGCGCAATGCCTTTCTGCTGATGCTGCTCTCACAGGGCACGCCGATGCTGCTCGCGGGTGATGAATTCGGCAATTCGCAGAGCGGCAATAATAACCCCTACTGTCTGGACAGCCCCGTTTCCTGGGTGGATTGGAGCGCGTACCAGAAAAACACGCAGCTGACGGAATTTGTGAAAAAAGCGATCGCCTTCCGAAAGGAGCATAAGATATTGCATCTGACGAAGGAGCCGCAGATGTCGGATTATAAATCTTGTGGATATCCGGACATGTCGTATCACAGCAGCCGTGCCTGGTACGGCGACTTTGCCTACAACAGCAGGCAGCTCGGCGTGCTGCTGTGCGGCGCTTACGCCGGTGAGGAGGATTATCTGTACATCGCATACAATTTCAATCCGCTGCCGCAGGAATTTGCACTGCCGTCGCTCCCGAAGGGCTATGCGTGGCATATTGCCATCGATACCGGCAGAGAGGACGCTTTCCCGGCGGAGCCGGAAATGCTTGGCGCAAAGGTGCGGATAAAAGAGGTTCCGGAGAGAACGGTCGTTGTTTTAATCGGAAAGAAGGGAATAAAGTAACATGAATCCAATCGGACATTTTTGTACCATCACCGGGCACAAGCTCCTGGTGATGCAGCATTGCTTTAAAATCGGACTATACTGGCAGGGGCTGACGCATGATTTGAGCAAATACATGCCGTCGGAATTTCTTGTCGGAGCAAAATATTACCAGGGAACGCGCAGCCCGAACAATGCTGAGCGCGAGGATAAGGGCTATTCGGCGGCGTGGCTGCACCACAAGGGCAGAAACAAGCACCACTTTGAATACTGGATCGACTACAGTCTGGAGGATAAGGATCACGCGATGGCTGGAATGCGGATGCCGCGGCGCTATGTGGCGGAGATGCTCGCGGACCGCGTTGCGGCGTCGAAGATCTACAACCGGGGCACCTACACGCAGCACGACCCGCTGGCGTATTTTCTGAAAGGAAAGAGCCACTATATGATGCATCCGAAAACGCAGCAGGAGCTGGAGCATCTGCTGCGGATTCTGGACAAATACGGAGAGAATGCCTGCTTTTCCTATGTGCGCAATGTGTATCTTGGTAAGCCGAAGCGTATCCGGCGCCTGTTGCGCAGGATGCAGAGGAAAAAAGCGGCGGCAGTCTCCGTCATCAAAGGATACGATAAGCCATAAAAAATGCCGGACGCAAAAAGCGCCCGGACGGGATTCAGACGGGATATACCAGGCGGTCCGGTGTGATGTTCTCAAGAACCTTTAAGTAGCGGTCCGCCACATAGTTTGCCATAGCGAGATTGTGGTCGAGATAGTTGCCGCAGTCTTTTGCTTCGGCGCCCGGTATCTCTCCGCGGAAATCGCGGATGAAGGTAAACATGCCGGTGATCAGCGGTACGATATCGACGGAATCATAATCTCCGGCAAGCAGAAGGTAGCAGCCCGTGCGGCAGCCCATCGGTCCGAAATAGACGATCTTTGAACCGAATTCTTTATCGCTGCGCAGATAGGTGGCGCCGAGATGCTCCAGCGTGTGCACCTCCGCCGTATTCATGACCGGTTCCTCGTTTGGGGAGGTCATGCGGATGTCGAAGGTCGTGATGACGGTATCGCCGAAGGTATCTTTTCGCGACACGTAAAGACCTGGCTGCAGTTTGATATGGTCAACCATAAAGCTTGCAATTTTTTCCATGAAAATTCTCCTTTGCGTTCGTTTTGCTTTTAGTATGGACGATACAGGAGTAAATGTCAATGATTGACTTTCCGATATTCAGATGATAAACTATGGAAGAAAATATCGCAGCGGTGGGAGAAACGGACGGCTGCGAACACGAAGGAAGGCGGCATAATTATGATTAATGATAAAAAAGTGTTGTTCAGCGGAATGCAGGCAACCGGAAATCTTACATTGGGAAATTATCTCGGCGCGCTGAAAAACTGGGTGGCACTGAGTGACGAATATGAGTGCTTCTACTGCGTGGTGGATGAGCATTCCATCACGGTGCGGCAGGATCCGGCGACACTGCGCAAACGTGCGCGCGCGCTGCTCACCTTATATATCGCTGCAGGGCTGGACCCGGAGAAAAACTGCATTTACTACCAGTCGCATGTTTCGGGGCACGCGGAGCTTGCCTGGATCTTAAACTGCTACACCTATATGGGCGAGCTGAACCGCATGACGCAGTTCAAGGATAAGGCGGCGAAACACGCGGACAATATTAACGCCGGATTGTTCACATATCCGGTGCTGATGGCGGCGGATATCCTGCTGTTTCAGGCGGACGTGGTCCCGGTGGGCATCGACCAGAAGCAGCATCTGGAGATCACACGCGATATCGCGCAGCGCTTCAACAGCATTTACGGCGACACCTTTACCATCCCGGAGCCGTACATCGGCAAGGCGGGCGCGAAGATCATGAGCCTGCAGAACCCGGAGAAGAAGATGTCAAAGTCGGACGAAAACCCGAACGGCAGCATCTATCTGATGGACGATACGGATACTATCATCCGCAAGTGTAAGCGCGCAGTCACCGATTCCGAGGGCTGCATCCGCTACCGTGACGAGCAGCCGGGTGTGAAGAATCTCATTGATATTTATTGCGCATGCACCGGAAAGACGCCCTCCGAGGTTGAGAGCGAATTCGACGGCAAGGGCTACGGCGAGCTGAAGATGGCGGTCGGCGAGGCGGTGGCAGCACAGCTTTCCCCGCTGCAGGCGGAGGTGGCGCGTCTTGAAAAGGATAAGGCGTACATCGACGGCATCATCAAAAACAATGCGGAAAAGGCGTCGTATTTTGCAAACAAGACGCTGCGCAAGGTACAGAGAAAGGTCGGTTTCCCGGACCGCATCCGCTAAGGGCGAAAATACTTTATCAGGAGAAAAGGAAAGGCAGGTGAACGCAATGGACTCAGGCGGCAGTTACCCCTCTTTGGAAGGTCGATCGTGCAATTTCATAATGAGAAGGGAGAATAGCTATGGACAGAGAAATTTTCGAAGAGCTGTTGTCTGCGCGGGAATTCAAGGCGGTGAGGAGCATCCTCAACGTCATGAACGCTGTGGACATTGCGGTTCTTCTGTCGGAACTGGAAGATAAGGAGCTGGTGCTCGCATTCCGTCTGATCCCCAAGGATAAGGCGGCGGATGTATTTGCAAATATGGATGGCAACCAGCAATCCGATCTGGTGGAGATGTTCACCGAGCGGGAGCTGAAGGTGATTCTGGATGAATTGTTTATGGACGATACCGTAGACCTTCTGGAGGACCTTCCGGCGAATCTGGTCACACGTATCCTGGAGACGGTGGGACCGGAAAAGAGAAATAAGATCAACGTGCTTCTGAATTACCCGGACGACAGTGCCGGCAGCATCATGACAACCGAATACGTCGATCTGCGCAAGCACACGACGGTTGCACAGGCGCTCACGCACATCAAGCGCGTCGGCATTCACAAGGAAACCATCTACACCTGCTATATTCTGGAGCATCGCAGGCTGGTCGGCATTGTGACGGCGAAAGATCTGCTCACCATGGACGACGACACCACCATGGAAGAGATCATGGAGACGGAGATCAAGTCTGTCACCACGCATACCGACCAGGAGGAGGTTGTGCGGCTGTTCCGCAAGTACGACCTGCTGGCGCTGCCGGTCGTTGACGCGGACAATCTGATGGTCGGCATCGTCACCGTCGACGACGCGATCGACGTCATGGTTGACGAGGCGACAGAGGATATCAGCAAAATGGCGGCGGTCAATCCGTCCGAGGAATCCTATTTTGATACGTCGGTTTTCCAGCACGCGAAAAACCGTGTACTGTGGCTTTTGTTTCTGATGCTTTCCTCCACGGTGACGGGCATTCTGATCACAAAATACGAGAAAGCGTTTGAGGCGGTTCCGCTTCTGGTTTCCTTTATCCCGATGCTCATGGGTACCGGCGGAAACTGTGGTTCCCAGAGTTCTGCGCTGATCATCCGCGGCATTGCGCTGGATGAGATTCACTTTAATGATATCTTTCGGGCGATGTTCAAGGAATTCCGCGTCTCGATCGTGGTCGGCGTCATTCTGGCAGTGGCGAACGGCATCCGGATCCTGATCATGTACAGGGACCCGCTTATCGCCGTTGTTGTGGGCTGTTCGCTGATCGTGACGATCATCATCTCCAAGCTGATCGGCTGTGTTCTGCCGCTGCTGGCAAAAAAAGTAAACATCGACCCGGCGATCGTGTCGGCGCCGATTATTTCCACACTGGTGGACACCTGTTCCATCCTGGTATTTTTCAGTATTGCAACTGCATTGCTGCCGCAATTATAAAATTGCGGCAGTTTTCATTAATATTAACCCGTCTTGCACGGAAGTTTGCTTAAGGAGAAGGCTATGAGAAACAGAAAATGGATGATAGGGATTGCCGCGGCCCTGCTGCCGCTGCTGTGTGTGTCCGGATGTCAGGCAACATCAAAGGTTGCGGTAAAAGAGGACACCATTTATATTCCGGGGCTGACAGAGGAATACCGTCTGGCATTTCTTGCGGATATGCATATTGTGGAGGAGAGCGGCGACGTGCCCGAAGAAGAGTATGAGACGGTCGCACAGAGAAAGGAGCTGTTTCAGAGTGCGGACGGAACGGATTCCGCAGATATGTGGTCTGAGATGGCTGGAATGCTCGATGGGCTTGGAGCGGATGCGATCCTGCTTGCAGGAGATATGGTTGATTTTGCATCAGACGGAACGCTCGCCTGTCTGCAGGAGGGACTTGAGAAGCTGGAAACACCGTGGATGTATGTGCGGGCGGACCATGATTACGGCGTCTGGTACACCACCATGGATAAGAAGCAGGCAAAGGCGCTGCACAAAGAACTGGACGGAGCGGAGAATGTTGTATCAATGGATCTCGGAGAAGTGCTGCTGGTAGGCGTTGATAATAACACCAGCCAGATTTCCAAAAAGACTCTGAAAAAGGTAAAGACACTGTTCTCAATGGGAAAGCCGGTTATTTTGATGCTCCATGTTCCTCTGGAATCGCGGATAGATGACGAGCTGAACCAAAAATCAAAGGAAGTGTGGCAGGACAGGGCGCTTGTGTGGGGAGAGGATACGTTTTATGAGCCGAATGAGACAACGCAGCAATTCCTGGAACTGGTCTATGCCAAGGACAGTCCTGTGGCGGAGGTGCTGTGCGGACACCTGCACTTTTCCTGGGAGGGGTATCTGACGGAAACGGTACATGAACGGGTCGCAGATCCGGCATTTACCGGGGCGGTGGAGCTTCTTACAGTGACCGGAAAAAAAGAGGTTGACAAATAGAGAATATATGGTAAACTAAGAATAAATACCATACTTAACAGGTAGGAAATATAGGAAAAGAAAGCGAGGAAAAGATCATGGGGAAAATTTATCACGGCACACTGGAGCTGATCGGCGGTACACCGCTTGTAGAGGCGGAAAATTTAGAGAAAAAGCATCATCTGGAGGCGCGCCTTCTTGTGAAGTTGGAATACCTTAATCCGGCCGGCAGCGTGAAGGATCGTGTGGCAAAGGCGATGATAGAGACGGCGGAGGCGGAAGGAAAGCTGAAGCCCGGCGCGGTAATTATCGAGCCGACCTCCGGCAACACCGGCATCGGTCTTGCGGCGATCGCAGCAGTAAAGGGATACCGCATCATCCTCACCATGCCGGAGACGATGAGCGTGGAGCGCAGGAATATCCTCAAAGCCTACGGGGCGGAAATTGTGCTTACAGAGGGCGCAAAGGGCATGAAGGGCGCCATTGCGAAAGCAGAGGAGCTGGCAGGAGAGATTGAGAACAGTTTTATTCCGGGACAGTTTGTGAACCCGGCGAATCCGAAAATGCACCGGGAGACCACAGGTCCGGAAATCTGGGAAGACACGAACGGCACGGTAGATATCTTTGTGGCAGGTGTCGGCACAGGCGGCACGATCACAGGCGTCGGCGAATATTTAAAGAGCAAAAATCCGCAGGTAAAGGTGGTTGCCGTGGAGCCTGCTACTTCCCCGGTGCTTTCCGAGGGCAGGAGCGGAGCGCACAAGATCCAGGGCATTGGAGCCGGATTTGTTCCGGAGGTGCTGAACACCTCTGTTTACGATGAGATTATCAGGGTAGAAAATGAGGACGCCTTCGCAGCGGCGAAGGAGCTTGGCAGAACCGAGGGCGTTCTTACGGGCATCTCCTCCGGGGCAGCACTTCATGCGGCGCTGCTGCTTGCAAAGCGCCCGGAAAATAAAGGAAAGACGATCGTTGCGCTTCTCCCGGATTCCGGAGACCGTTATTATTCCACGCCGCTTTTTGTGGAAGGCTGATTTGTCATAGTTTTATACTCCCTTACATATACTGGAACAGTACAGGTAAGGGGGTATTTTTTTGAATCTGAACCGATTAGAATTGTACATACCCAAATGGGTGGAAATGCTTCCGCCGGAGCACCCGGTGAAGGAAGGGCTTGTCAATATCACAAAAGATCTGATGCAGGAAAAGGCTTCGGAGGAGACATTGGGTACGGAAGGAATAGCGAAGCTGCGTGCATTGGAGTTCGTGGAAAAGGCGGATATCCGTGGCAATGGAGAGGAGGAAGGCAGCGCGCAGATCCGTGTGGATGTGGATGACGCCTGGTATTACCGGATGCTCAGCGACCTTGCGGGAGTGGAGATCGAAGGAGAGTATCAGCTTATTGCCATGGTGAGGGAGCTGTCAGCACTGAAAACCGAATATGAGCAGGCACAGGAGGCGCTTGCGTCGGTGCGCAGCACAGGATACGGCGTGATTACGCCGCGCCAGAGCGAGATCCGTATGGAGGAGCCGGTCCTTATCCGCCAGGGCGGAAAATTCGGTGTGAAGCTCAGAGCAGTCAGTCCGTCCATTCATCTGATCCGTGCGGAAATCGAGACGGAGATCTCGCCGATCGTCGGCAGCGAGCAGCAGGCGGAGGATCTGATCGCTTACATTAAGGAATCGTCGCAGAACGGCGAGGGCATCTGGGAGACGAATATTTTCGGGAAGTCTATCGAACAGATGACGGAGGACGGGATCCGCCAGAAGCTCTCGCAGATCACGGATGAGGGCAGACAGAAGCTGCAGCAGGTTATGCAGCGGATCGTCAATGAAAACAGCGGCGGATTTATCTGTATCATCATCTGACGAAAAAAGAAGAAATCTGTTTTTTTATATACAAAAAAGGCGGTCAGACCGCTTTTTTTGTTTGAGATCCTTTTGCTTTTTGTGCATTATAGAGAAAGTGTTGCGAAAAGTTGACAGAATAAGGAAAAAATGTTATAGTGAGAGCAAATGTTTTAATATTTTCGTAACAAAACAGAGGGAGAGGATTTTGAACAAGTTATGAAAAAGAAACGAACAGTATTTTTTTTGCTGCTTGTTATTCTGTGTACGCTGTCGTTTTCGACGGTGTGCAGTGCCGGGTGGAAACAATCCGGAGGAAAGACGAAGTATTACGACACGAAAAAAAAGACATATGTAAAAAACGGATGGAAAAAAATCAGCGGGAAATGGTATTATTTTGATAAAAAGGGTTATCTGAAGACCGGGCGTTTTTCGGTGGGCGGAAAATATTACTATGTGAAGCGGTCCACGGGAAGAGTCGTCAGCAAAAAGGTCGGAAGCTATTATTACGCAAAGGACGGCGTAATGGTAAAGAACCGCTGGGTGAAGATTAAAAAACAATATTTCTACTTTGGTTCAAACGGGAAGCTGAAGACCGGAAAATTTACCGTCCGAGGCAAAACCTATTATTGCAAAAAGGATACCGGACGCGTCACGAGCAAGCGTGTGGGGGATTATTATTACAATTCCAAGGGAGAGATGGTAAAAAACCGCTGGGTAAAAAATTATTATTACGGCAGCAACGGGAAATCGAAATACGGCATGTTTACGGTTAAAGGAAAGACCTATTGCTGTCTGAAAGGTTCCGGGAAGGTCGTAAACCAGTGGTACGAGAAGCATTATTACGATAAGAACGGCGTGATGGCCACATCGCAGTGGATCGGCAGCGGCAGCAATAAGAGCTACGTGGACGCAGAGGGGAATATCACAAAGGGAAATAAGAACCCGAAGAACCCGCCAAAGGAGGCGGACGTCCGGCTCCTTGCATCGATCACCTTTGCGGAAGCCGGCAATCAGTCATATAAGGGAATGTTGGCGGTTGCCAGCGTAATAGTCAACCGGGTAAACAGCTCAAAATTTCCGAATACGCTGAAGAGCGTTATTTTTCAGAGCGGTCAGTTCTCTGCGGTATATAGCGGATATTTCAACCGGGCTTACTATAGCGGATCACTTTCCGGCTGGGAGAAAACAGCGTATGCAAATTGTAAAAAGGCTGCCACAGAGGTACTTACAGATGGTTCTAAGCTGAAAGGATATTATTTTTTTAATACAGGATACGGCAGGCTGAAAATAGGCAGTCACTGGTTCAGTTAAGGAGGAGTAATGAAATGAAAAAGAAGGGCGTTTATCTTATCGTTATGCTTTTCGCGCTGATTTTTGCGGCAAGTGTGCCGATCAGTGCAAAGGCAGCCACTTATACATGGAAGTCCGTCGGCAAAAACGGGGACATGCGTTGTTATAAAAACGGAAAAACACTGGTAAAAAACAAGTGGGTAGGGGACCGCCATCTGAACAGCAGCGGTTATATGGACCGCAATAAATGGCTGACTAAGAGTGTTAACGGCAAGAAGACGCGCGTGTTCGTGCGCGACGACGGGCGCTGGGTAAAAAACTTCAAGGCGGGCTGGCAGAAAATAAACGGCAAGTATTATTATTATACATCTGCCGGTGTGATGCTCAAATCCAAATGGATCACGATTGCCCCGATCGGGAAGTATTACGTAAATAAATATGGATATCGTCTGACCGGTCTTTGCAAGATGCCGGGCGGCTACCGTTATTTTTCGAAGGACGGTGTGAGCCAGTATGGCTGGAAAACGATCAACAAGAAAAAGTATTATTTCCAGAAAAGCAACCGCTTTGCCATCACAAACCAGATCTATAAGTTCAGCAACGGAAAGTCGTACCTTTTTGACAGCAAGGGCGTGATGCAGACGGGCTGGCAGAAGGTGAATAACAAGTGGTACTATTTCAAGAATGATATGAAGACCGGCTGGCTGGAGCTTAACGGAAAGAAATATTATCTGTCCAAGAGCACCGGCGAGCGTGTGACAGGGATCTATTCGATTGACGGAAAGCTTTATGCCTTTCATGTCAAAACCGGTGTCATGATCACCGGCAGAACGGTTACCTGGAAGGGACGAAAATACATAGCGGCTGCAAACGGAGAGTGTACGCTGGTTCCGGATACCACGAATTCGCCGTCGGACAGAATGCTGTTTTTCCTTACCTTTGAGTCCGGCTCCGCGGCGTATAACCAGACAGGAGGAGACAACGGGAATGCCTGCGGCGCTTACCAGTTTGATAACCGCTATTCCCTGCTTCCGTTTGTGAAATATGCGTATTCGCAGAATGCAAAGCTTTGCGCGGAGTTCAAGCCCTATGTAGCGCTGACGGACGGCACAAAGCTGAAGGGCAACAAGAAGTTTTATAAGGCGTGGAATACAATCTATGCAAGAAATCCGAAGCAGTTCGCAGAGCTGCAGGACAAGTTCGCAAAGGTGAATTATTATGATCCGGTGGAGACCACGCTGGCAAGGTCCGGCATCAATCTTGCGGTGCGTTCCGAAGTAGTAAAGGGGGCGGTATACAGCTACTCCATCCAGCATGGACAGACGACGGCGGTCAATGCCGTCAAGGCAATTAAAGCTACGCCTTCTATGACAGATGCAGTATTTCTGCAAAAGCTGTACAAATACCGCATCAAGAAATTTCCGGCATTTGAGAGTCGATATCTGGCGGAATATGCACTGGCGATATCCAATCTGTGATCGGCGATGATTTTTACGAAAAATGGCATCTGGTTCCGGGACCGGGTGCCTTTTTCTGGTTGCTGTTCATTCCGTTCACAGCAAAGTATATTGTTTTGGTTGACACTTTTTGAGGGATTTTTTATAATGGATAGGATGCTGGATAATTTTTGACAGCGGAAACAGCCGCGCATGGTAGAACAGCAGCCGTTTTCGAAAGTCAGGAAAGAAGATGGGTGTACAACGATGAAGGAATGGATAGAGGAATATAAGGCAGAAAAGCTGGATGAGACGGCAATGGAGCTTTGCCGGAAAAAGTGGGACGGCATTGCAAAGCCGCTGCACAGTCTCGGTATGCTGGAGGATTATCTGGTGCGCATTGCCGGTATCAAGGGCAGCGCCCGCATTTCACTGGATAAAAAAGGACTGATCGTGATGTGCGCCGATAACGGCGTGGTGGAGGAGGGCGTCACCCAGACCGGACAGGAGGTGACGGCTCTGGTGACAGAAAATTTTCTCTCCGGGCAGGCGACGGCGGCAGTGCTCTGCAAAAAGGCCGGTGCAGATATTTTTCCCGTCGATATCGGGGTGGCGGCGGATACCTGTGCCTTAAACCGTAAGGTTGCATACGGCACGAAGAATCTGGCGAAGGAGTGGGCGATGACACGCGCGCAGGCGCTGCAGGCGCTGAAAACCGGCTGCGACCTGGTGGGCGACTTGGCGGCGAAGGGCTATCAGATCCTTGCGACCGGGGAGATGGGCATTGGAAATACGACGACCAGCAGCGCGCTGGCGTGCGCTTTTCTTCACGAGGAGCCGGAGAAAATGACCGGCCGCGGGGCAGGACTTACGAGTGCCGGACTGGAAAAGAAAATACAGGTGATCAAAAAAGCTCTGGCGATGCACCTCCCCGGCTGCCGGGATGCGGTGGACGTGCTGGCGGCTCTCGGCGGACTGGATATCGCCGGACTTGCCGGGGTGTTCCTCGGCGGGGCAAAGTACCGCGTGCCGATCGTCATCGACGGCTTCATTTCCTCGGTGGCGGCTCTGACGGCGGCGCAGATCTGTCCGCAGTGCAAAGACTTTATGATTGCCTCTCACGTATCGAAGGAGCCTGCGGCGCAGCTTGTGCTCGACGCGCTTTCCCTGGAGGCGGCGCTGCACTGCAATATGTGTCTTGGCGAGGGGACCGGAGCGGTTACGCTGTTTCCGGTGCTCGATATGGCGTGCGAGGTCTACCAGAAAATGAGCACCTTTGACGACATCTCCATGGAGGCTTACCAGCCGCTCACGTAAAATGTCAGACCGGTGAAACGGACACGGCACGAAATCCATGGATGGAAAGGAAGACGGATAGCATGTTTTTGGTGGTTACAGGAGGAAGCGGCAGCGGGAAATCTGCCTGGGCGGAGCAGCAGGTTTTAAAGCTTGGAAATACCAGGCGCTATTACATCGCAACGATGCAGTGTACAGATGAGGAGAGCCAAAAGCGCATTGCGCGGCACCGCAGGATGCGCGCCGGAAAGCAGTTTGAGACGCTGGAATGTCCGACGGATCTTCAGAAGCTTGCGCTGGAGCCGGGCAGTACGGCGCTCCTTGAGTGCATGTCAAACCTGACTGCCAATGAATTTTTTGACGGAAAGGCGCACACGCCGCAGGCGACGGCGGCAAAGATCATGGCCGGCATCGCTTCCATCAATATTGAGGACCTGAGCGGCCTCTGGCTGCCCTTCGGCCTCATGGCCGCCGCCGGCGGAATCGTGACCTGGTATCACCTGAAGTTCGTCTGCCGGGTGGTGTACGGAA
>ENA-OOZY01001016-OOZY01001016.1-human-gut-metagenome-genome-assembly--contig:-NODE-1016-length-18394-cov-3.041115_pt1 | contig 18394 bp, 18 predicted proteins | sample MGYA00241047_ERZ501410 | MGnify/ENA primary metagenome ERZ501410 (study PRJEB25962, sample SAMEA2042621) | human gut metagenome | biome: human gut; feature: human-associated habitat; material: faeces... | reverse complement strand
CGCGGAAGTTTGCACTTCATTTCCCGTTCGGCTGCCGCCAACGCTTTCTCGCCATCCCGTGAGTTGGGGTTGAGCTATATTTTCTACAATGATCATTTCTTTGCCAACCAGGGTGTATTTGCGGAAAATAAGTACAATGACCAGCCTGCGGGCTATCAGGGTATGTCATTCGGTGGCCGTTGGGTATGGCGTCCTATCAATAACGAGGACAGAACGTTCCACGTAGGAGCTGCTTTCCGTTATGCCAATATTGCTACCGGTACAGTAGAAAATAATGTATTGAAAACAGAGTTGAACATCGGTTCTTCATTGGAAACTTATGTAGACGCCACTCAGGACTTCTTGTCAGCTCAACTGCCGTGGGCGAAAAACGTATTTGATGTGGGTGCTGAATTCTTATACAAAACAGATAATTTCTTTACTCGTGGTGAGTATATGTACAAACATGTTACTAAAGACCGTGACGACCAGGCATTGTTTGAGGCTAATTTGGGCTCTATCGATTCTTGGGGAACACTTGAATCATGGCAAAAAGGTAATCCGCTCGGCGAGAACTCTTTCCATGGCGCCTATATTGAAGCCGGTTATAAAATCTTCGGTGATCCGTATCAGTACAGCAATTCTGATGCTTTGTTGAAAGGTTTGAATGGCAGAGCGCTTGAAGTGGTTGCACGTTACAGCTATACCGGATTGAATGATATCGTTGAAGGTGAAAAGTATGTTCCCGGACGTGACCAATACTACCCTAACGGACTGTTGGCAGACTATCCTTCTACTTCATTAAGTGTAGGCGGCGGTAATATGCATTCCGCTACTCTGGGTGTAAACTACTCTTTCAATAAGTTTGCCCAAGTGATGTTGAGCTACACATACAATCGTCTTGACCGTGATAAATTCCAATATGACAAGAATTTCCACGTGCTTCAAGCTCGTTTGATGTTCCAATTCTAATTGTGTGCATTTGTTTATAATAATGGTTAGTGAGCCTCTGTGGTAGAGGTAACAAAAGGAAAGAGGATGCCGGTTGAGCGAGCATCCTCTTTTTTGTTGTATAGTGAAGACTATGCAGATATTTTCCGCGATATCCGGCATCATAAACGAAAAAGTTATAACTTTGATTACATTTTCAATTCCGACTAAAATGAGTAAACTTATGAAAGCGTTTTTTGCAGGTATTTGCCTGTTCTTTTCCACTCTCGTTTCCTGTCAGCAGAAAGGAGAAGATTTCGAATCCGTTTCGACGGATGAGTTTGCAACATTGATAGCTGATCCCGACATCCAGCGATTGGATGTACGCACGGTTGCCGAATATTCGGAAGAACATATTCCGGGCAGTATCAATATCAATGTATTGGACGAACAGTTTGCTGTTATAGCAGACTCTACACTTCAAAAGGATAAACCGATAGCTCTTTATTGCCGCAGCGGAAAGCGCAGTAAGAAAGCCGCTACTATCTTGAGCCGGAAAGGCTATAAGGTTTATGACCTTGACAAGGGCTTTATCGGTTGGAAAGAGGCCGGGAAAGAAACGGAGAAATAGTTTATCCCTCTATTTTTGATTTTGTACTTTTGGTACATTCAAAATACCGTTACACTTATGGCTTATGTTTTTCTTCATCCCACAATTGCGGGACGAAGAAAAACATAAGCCATAATAAGATTTTGTATCGTATATAAGCGTATCATCCATAAGAGATACGGAGATTACGACTACGGGAAAGTACTATTTATAAACCTTCTATCAGACGTTTCAACACGACTGTTGCAGAAATCTCACGGTTGGCCGCTTCCGGTATCACAATAGATTGAGGACTTTCAATCACATCATCCGTTACAATCATATTACGGCGTACCGGCAGACAATGCATGAAATAAGCGTTGTTGGTCACGGCCATTTGGCGGTCGCTTACGGTCCAGTCACGGTCTTTACTCAGTATTTGTCCGTAGTTGTCGCCGGTATAGGCAGCCCAGTTCTTGGCATATACGAAATCTGCACCTTCAAAGGCCTTCATCTGGTCGTATTCCACGCGAGCGTTACCCACGAATTTCGGATCGAGTTCATAACCTTCGGGATGAGTAATGACAAAATCGTAGTCCGTGGCATTCATCCATTCTGCAAAGGAGTTGGGAACGGCCTGCGGCAACGGACGAGGATGCGGAGCCCATGTCATAACAACTTTGGGACGTGCCGTTTTCTTATATTCCTCAATGGTAATAAGGTCTGCAAAACTTTGCAGCGGATGGCGTGTGGCGGCTTCCATAGAGAATACCGGACGACCGGAGTATTTGATAAACTGATTCAGTATAACTTCGTTATAATCGTATTCGCGGTCTTCAAAGCGGGCGAAAGAACGCACGCCGATAACATCGCAGTAGCAGCCCATTACGGGGATGGCCTCCAGTAGATGTTCCGGTTTGTCGCCGTCCATGATGACGCCGCGTTCGGTTTCCAGTTTCCATGCTCCTTGGTTAATGTCCAGTACAATGACATTCATGCCCAGGTTCAGGGCGGCTTTTTGAGTACTGAGGCGGGTACGCAGACTTGAGTTGAAGAATATCATCATCAGTGTCTTGTTACGTCCCAGTTCTACATATTTGAAACGGTCTTTTTTGATTTCGAATGCTTCGTCCAGTGCAGTTTTCAGATTACCGATGTCCTGCACGCAAGTAAAGTTCTTCATACTTTTTTTAGTGATTAATCGTTATTACTTTCTTACCTGTCCTTCTCCTTCAATAATCCACTTGTAGGTGGTGATTTCTTCCAAAGCCATAGGGCCGCGTGCATGCAGCTTCTGCGTACTGATACCAATCTCCGCACCCAATCCGAACTGTGCGCCGTCTGTAAAGGAAGTAGGAGCATTGACATAGACACAGGCGGCATCCACTTCGCGGCAGAACCAGTCGGCATGTCCCTTATCTTCGGTTACGATACACTCGCTGTGCTTGGAACCATACTGTTGTATATGCGCTATGGCGCTGTCTATGCCTTCAACTATTTTCACGGCCATCTTATAGTCCAGAAATTCTGTACCGAAGTCCTCTTCAGTGGCTTCTTTCAGCAGTTCGGCTGGATAGTGGCCTTGCAAAGAGGCATATGCAAACGGGTCTGCGTAGATAATTACGTTGCTTTCCTGCAACGGCGCACAGAGCGCAGGCAGGTCTTTCATGCGGTCACCGTCTACGAGCAGACAGTCCAAAGCATTGCACACGCTGACGCGGCGTGTCTTGGCGTTGTTGACGATAGCTGCCCCTTTCTTTACATCCCCGTAGCGGTCGAAGAAGGTGTGGCATATACCTGCACCGGTTTCTATCACCGGGATAGTCGCATTTTGGCGAACAAAGTTGATAAGATTGCTACTGCCGCGAGGGATAATCAAATCTACATAGCCGTTGGCATGCAGTAATTCCGCGGTAGCTTCACGGTCGGCGGGTAACAGTTCCACGATGTGCAGGTCTACTTCAAATCGTTTCAGCACATCGTGTATCACGCTGATGATGGCAAGGTTGGAATAGTCCGCATCACTTCCGCCTTTCAGTATGCAGGCATTACCACTCTTGAAACAGAGTGAAAATACATCGAAACTGACGTTAGGACGTGCTTCGTAGATGATTCCGATTACTCCGAAAGGTACACTTATACGTTTTATTTTCAGCCCGTTGGGCATCACTCCCTGTTTTTGTACGCGTCCTATCGGTGAGGGTAATTTGGCAACCTTGCGGATGTCGCCTGCAATGCCTTTCAAGCGCTCTGCCGTCAGCTTCAAGCGGTCGTACTTCGGATTGGAAATATCCATACGTTCCAGGTCTTTCCGGTTCTCGGCGAGAATAAACTCTGTTCTTTCCTCAGCTGCATCTGCAACGGCCAGCAATATCTGGTTAATCTTTTCGTCGTTCAGCGCCAATAGCTTGCGACTGGCATACTGTACGGCGGAAAAAGTCTTTTTTAAATCCATTTTTTGTGATTTATTAATTGATACTTCTGCAAATGTAGTGATTATAATCGGTATTAATCGGACTTATTCTATATAAAGATAGTCATAATGCACCACAGGCTTCTTACCATGTTTTCCCATAGCCTCGCGAGCTTGCTCCGAACTGCAATTGGCTTTGCCCACGCCCACCGGGCCGTGCTGCTCTACCAGTTCACAGTGCAGGGTGAGCACATCGCCGGGGGTGACCTGCTTGCGGAAACGGGCATTCTTGATGCCGCCGAAGAGGGCCAGTTTGCCCTTGTTCTCCGGCAGGCTGAGCGCTGCCACCGCGCCGGTCTGGGCCAGTGCTTCCAGAATGAGCACTCCCGGCATCACCGGCTGACCGGGAAAATGTCCGCAGAAAAATTCCTCATTGCGGCTCACGCACTTGCGGCCGATGGCCCACTGGCCCGGCTCGTAGTCCAGAATGCGGTCCACAAGGGCAAAGGGATAGCGGTGCGGCAGAAGCGCCGCGATCTCCTCGCTGTTCAGGGCGTTTGCGTCTGCACGCACGGTGCGGGGTTCTGCCATGGGTCAGCCCTCCCATCTGCGCAGGGCGATACAGGCGTTGTGCCCGCCAAAGCCCAGACTGTTGCTCAGTGCGTAGGTCATGGCCTGCGCACGGCCAGTGTTCGGCACATAATCCAGATCACATTCGGGATCGGGCTGCTCATAGTGGATGGTGGGCGGCGCAAACTGGTCATGCAGGGCCAGCGCTGTAAATACGGCTTCAATGCCGCCCGCACCGCCCAGCAGATGGCCGGTCATGCTCTTGGTGCTCACCACAGTCAGCTGCTTTGCGTGTTCGCCGAACACTGCATGGATGGCGGCGGTCTCGCAGGCATCGTTCATGTGGGTGCCGGTGCCGTGGGCGTTGATGTGGTCCACCTGCTCCGGTGCGATGCCTGCATCCGCCAGCGTCAGCGCCATGCAGTCGATGGCACCTGCGCCGCCGGGGGCGGGGGCGGTGAAGTGGTAGGCATCGCAGTTGGCACCGTAGCCCACCACCTCGGCGTAGATGTGCGCACCGCGGGCACGGGCATGCTCCAGCTCTTCCAGCACCAGCACGCCGCTGCCTTCGCCCATCACGAAGCCGCCGCGCCGCGCGTCAAAGGGCAGGCTGGCTGCATCCGGATCGGTCGCGGTGGAAAGCGCTTTCATGCTGGTAAAGCCGCCGATGCCCAGAGGGCTGATGCAGCTCTCTGCACCGCCGCAGACCATGGCGGTCTCGTAGCCGTCACGGATGCGGTGGAAGGCATCGCCTACGGCATTGGTGCCGCCGGCGCAGGCCGTCACCGGGCAGGTGCACATGCCCTTCAGGCCAAAGCGGATGGCCACCTGTGCCGCTGCCATGTTGGCAATGGACATGGGCACGAAATAGGGGCTTACCTTTTCCATGCCCTTCTCTTCACCACGGGTGTGCTGCTCCTCAATGGTGGGCAGACCGCCGATGCCGCTGGAAAGGATGACACCGATCTGTTTGGCTTCCGCTTCGGTGTCCAGACCGCTGTCTGCAACTGCTTCGGCGGCGGCAGCAAGGGCCAGAACGGTAAAGCGGGCCATCTTGCGGGCTTCCTTTTTGTCCACGATGGTTTCCGGGTCAAAGCCCTTCACCTCGCCTGCCAGCTTGCATTTAAAATCGGTGGTATCGAACTGGGTAATGGGGCCGATGCCGCATTTGCCCGCTTTGGCAGCGGCCCAGCTGTCGGCGGTGTTGTTGCCCAGCGGGTTCACGGTGCCAAGGCCGGTGATCACGACTCTGCGTTTTTCCATGAGAGTTTTCTCCTTTTACATTGCCATGCCGCCGTCTGCACAGAGCACCTGCCCGGTGAGATAGCTGCTTTGTTCTGCGGCAAAAAATGCCACTGCATTTGCCACATCCTCCGGCTTTCCTGCGCGGCCTGCGGGGATGCCCTTTGCCATTTCGGCACGGACGGCTTCTGGCAGGGCGGCGGTCATGTCGGTCTCGATAAAGCCCGGCGCGACCGCATTCACGGTCACATTGCGGCTTGCCAGCTCGCGGGCAAGGCTTTTGGTCAGGCCGATCAGGCCCGCCTTGCTGGCGGCGTAATTGGTCTGACCCGCGTTGCCCCGCAGGGCCACCACACTGGAAAGGTTCACGATGCGGCCCCAGCGCTGGCGCACCATGCGGCGGGCGGCCTCCTTGCAGCAGAGGAACGCACCCTTGAGGTTTGCGTTCAGCACTGCATCGAAGTCCTCTTCGCTCATGCGCAGGATCAGATTATCGCGGGTAATGCCCGCGTTGTTCACAAGGATATCCACCCGGCCAAAGGCGTTCACCGCCTGTTCAAAGAGCGCTTTGCAGCCCTCGGCAGTGGAAACATCGGCCTGCACAGCCACGGCATTTGCGTTTTCGGCTTTGCACAGAGCCACCGTCTCGGCAGCTGCAGCTTCGCCGTGGCAGTAATTCACCACGACATTGCAGCCCTGCTTTGCCAGCTGGATGCACACAGCCCGGCCAATGCCCCGGCTTCCGCCGGTGACAACGGCGGTGCGAGTGATCGTTTCTTCGCTCATAGCTCTTCCTTCCATGCTGTCAGTGCGGCGCTCAGCTGCTCCGGGGTCTCCACCGAAGCGCAGACCACGCCGGGCAGGGTCTTTTTCACAAAGCCAGCCAGAGCACTGCCCGGGCCGACTTCCAGAATATGGTCTACGCCCAGCTCACCAAGGCGGTGGAGCGTATCTTCCATGTAAACGCTGCTCTGTACCTGCTTCACGAGCAGGGCGGGAATGCTGTCCTGCTCAGCTTTTTCATGGCCAAGGCAGTTGAACAGCACCGGCACCTGCATCTCGCCAAAGGGCTCAGACGCAAAACGCTTTGCCAGTGCATCCCCGGCGGGGGCCATGAGGCGGGTGTGGAACGGGCCGCTCACCTTGAGCGGGATGCAGCGGCGGGCACCGGCTTCTTTGGCCAGTGCAGCGGCTTTGTCCACAGCGGCTTTATCGCCGCCGATGACCAGCTGGCCCGGGCAGTTGTAGTTGCAGATCTGCACACAGCCCAGCTGTGCAGCCTGCTCACAGCAGGCTGCAAGTGCCTGCCGGTCAAGGTTCAGCACGGCGGTCATGCCGCAGTCAATGCCCTTTGCAGCTTCGGCCATGGCTTTGCCGCGGTAAGCGGCCAGCTCGATGGCCTGCTTTGCGGTGAACACCCCGGCAGCTTCCAGCGCGGAGTATTCGCCCAGTGAAAGCCCGGCCACATAAGCGGGTTTCACGCCCTGCTGGGCCAGCACTGCGGTCACGCCGCAGGCAAAGGCCACCATGCAGGGCTGGGTGTATTCGGTCTGATTCAAAAGGCCGTCCGGGTCCTCAAAGCAGACGCGGTGCAGATCGAAGTCCAACTCTGCACTGTCAAATGCCGCCCGGAACGCGGGAGAGCCTTCGTAAAATTCTTTGCCCATGCCGGGGTGCTGTGCCCCCTGACCGGCATATAAAACGGCAAGTTTCATTGATTTTGCCTCCATTCGGTCACAAGTTCATCCATCAGCTCCTGTACCGTGCGCATCCGGTCCAGCCTGCCCACGTTGGCCCCGCAGAAGAACAGACCCTCCTCCACATTGCCCTTTACGGCTTCGATGAGCGCGTGGGTGATGCAGTAGGGCACCTTGGCGGGGTCGCAGGTCTTCAGGCAGCGGGCACAGTGCCGGGGAGGGAAGCGGGTCCCTTCTGCCAGCGCCTGCACCAGTGGGGTGTTCAGTGCACGGCCCGGCATTCCCACCGGACTGTGGATGATCCGTACATCCTCGGGCCGGGCGTTCAGCAGAACGTCCTTGTAGCCCTGGGATGCGTCGCACTCGTAGGTGGTGATAAAGCGGGTAGCAAGCTGTACGCCCGCAGCGCCCATTGCGGTAAAGTGGGCCATATCGGCACCGGTATACACGCCGCCTGCCACAAACACGGGAATGCTGTGGCCAAACTGTGCTTCAAAGGGCTTTACCTCGGCCAGCACCTCGGGCAGAATGTCATCGAGGGTCTGGCATTTGCCTGCCAGCAGGTCATCTTCGGCAAAGCCGAGGTGTCCGCCTGCCTTGCAGCCTTCGATCACCACAAAATCAGCGGTGCGGCCAAACTCTTTGGCCCAGCGGCGCAGGATGAGCTTTGCGGCTCTTCCGCTGGAAACGATGGGCGCGATGGCAACATCCGTTGTGTTTACGATGCCGGGCAGCTCCAACGGCAGGCCCGCGCCGGACACCACCGCGTCCACGCCCGCTTCCACAGCGGTGCGGATCGCGGCCGCATAATCCTGCGTTGCCACCATGGCGTTGATGGCTACCATGCCCGCTCCCTTTGCGATCTGCTTTGCTTTTTTAATTTCCGCTGTCAGTGCACGGTGGTTGGCGCTTGCCGGGTCGCGGGCAAAGTCCGGCTCCCGGTAGCCTGCATCGGCGGTGGAGATGCCCCCCATGCCGCCGCAGGCTGCAACGGCACCGGCCAGCCCGCCGAGGGAAACGCCCACGCCCATGCCGCCCTGTAAGACAGGCACAGACAGGGCCTTTCTGCCGAGGGTCAGCATTCGGTGTTCAGCGCGGCAATGCGCTGCCTCCCGCCATTCCACAGGTCTGCAAAAATATCCGCCACCGGGCGCACCTCGTGCAGCATGCCTGCCACCTGACCGGCCATCAGGCTTCCGGTGGTGGTGTCGCCCTCAAACACGGCGCGGCGCAGGCTGCCAAGGGTGTACTTTTCCAGCTCCATCTTGTCGGCACCGGCGTTTTCCTGCCGGACATACTCGCGGCTCATGCGGTTTTTCAGCACCCGCACCGGCGCACCCACGCTTCGGCCGGTCACGATGGTATCGCTGTCCTTGGCCTTGAGCAGGGCGGCTTTGTAGTTTTCATGGATGGGGCACTCCTCGCTCACCAGCAGGCAGGTGCCTACCTGCACGCCGCAGGCGCCCAGAGCCAGAGCTGCTGCCAGCTGACGGCCATCGGCGATGCCGCCAGCTGCAATGACGGGTACATTTACGGCATCCACCACCTGCGGCACCAGCGCCATGGTAGCCATTTCGCCCACATGGCCGCCGCTCTCGGTGCCCTCAGCAATGACAGCATCGATGCCCAGCGGCTCCAGATGCTTTGCCAGCACGGCGGCGGCGACAACCGGGATCACCTTGATGCCTGCCGCTTTCCACGCGGGGATATATTTGCCCGGGTTGCCTGCACCGGTGGTTACAACGGGCACGCCCTCTTCCACCACGATCTTGGCAAACTCATCTGCCTGCGGATGCATGAGCATGATGTTCACGCCAAAAGGCTTGTCGGTCAGCTCTTTGCAGCGGCGGATGTTCTGGCGCAGGGTGTCGGCGTTCATGCCGCCCGCACCGATGATGCCCAGCGCACCCGCGTTGGAGCAGGCGGCGGCAAACTCGCCGGTGGCAATGTTGGCCATACCGCCCTGAATGATGGGGTATTTTGTGCCTAAAATTTCATTTAAAAGTTTCATAGTTTTATCCTATCGGTAAGCGTCCTCGCCCTCTCAGTCACCTTCGGTGACAGCTCCCCCAAAGTGGGAGCCTTTGGCAAAACCGAAAAGTTTACCGTACTGCCAAGGGCTCTCCCCTTGGGAGAGCTGTCGAGCAGAGCGAGACTGAGAGGGCGAGCCCGTTTGCCGAACATGATTTTTACTCTTTGTATTGAAAAATTGCGCCGCCCCATGTCAGGCCGCCGCCAAAGCCGATGCAGGCCAGAAGCTGGCCCGGCTGCAGCTGCCCGTTCTCGGCAAGCTCGTTCAGGGCTACCGGGATGCTGGCGGCGCTGGTGTTGCCGTGGCGGTCCATGTTCTTGTAGAACTTTGCCGGGTCGGCCTTCAGCGCCCGCACACAGTGGTCGATGATGCGGCTGTTGGCCTGATGGCAGACCACCCACTCAAGATCATCGAGGGTCAGCTGTGTTTCATCCAGCACAGTGTGCAGGCACTTGGGCAGGGCATCCACTGCAAAGCGGAATACGGCCTTGCCGTCCATGGTGATGGGCGCAGAACCTGTGCGGTTCGGCCCGCCCGCATGGAGAACATCGCTGCCGCGCGCGCCCAGCGTCAGAGCAAAGGGAGTGTCCGACAGCTGAAAAATGGCAGCACCGGCTCCATCCCCAAACAGTACACAGGTGGAGCGGTCGGCGGGGTCCATCAGGCGGGAAAGGGCTTCGCACCCAATGACGAGGGCATACTGTCCACCCAAAGTTGTCAGCAGTCCCCGCGCCACGGCTATGCCGTAGAGGAAGCCGGAACAGGCCGCGTTGACATCCAGCGCAGGCCGGTCCTCGGGAAGGCCCAGCGCCGCCTGCACCTGACAGGCTACACTGGGGGTCGCGTCTGGGGCGGACAGGGTGGCACAGATGCAGCACCCGATCTGCGCAGGGGCGAGGCCGCTGCGGGCCAAAGCCTGCTTTGCGGCGGAAATGGCCAGCGTGGCGGCAGATTCATCCTCCGTGCACCAGTGCCGGGTGCGGATGCCGGTGCGGCTGGTGATCCACTCGTCACTGGTATCCACCATGCGGCTCAGATCTTCGTTGGTGACCGTCCAGCCGGGGATGGCCCCGCCGGTGGCGATCAGCTGTAAACCACTCATGCGTTCCTCGTTTCTCCGATCTGGCGGTATTTTTTATAGCGCTGGTCAGCCAGCTGGCGGCCGCTCATGCGGCACAGCTCTTTCAGGTGCACCCGCAAAGCAACATCCAACTGTTCAAACAAGGCTGCGTGGCTGCGCTGTGCGCCGCCCAACGGTTCCGGGATCACCTGCTCCACGATGCCATCGCTGTACAGATCCTGCGCGGTCAGCTTCATCATCTCGCAGGCTTCGCCGCTGCGGGAAGCATCCTTCCACAGAATGCTGGCAAAGCCCTCGGGGCTGAGCACCGAGTAAACGGCATTTTCCAGCATGAGGATGTGGTTTGCCACACCCAGTGCCAGCGCACCGCCGGAAGAGCCTTCGCCGGTGACAACGGCAATGACCGGCACGGTCAGGCCGCTCATTTCCATCAGGTTGCGTGCAATGGCTTCGCCCTGACCGCGCTCCTCGGCATCCTTGCCGGGGTAAGCGCCCGGCGTGTCAATGAAGGTGATGATGGGCCGGCCAAACTTTTCGGCCTGCTTCATCAGGCGCAGGGCCTTGCGGTAGCCCTCCGGCCCCGGCATACCAAAGTTACAGGCCAGATTTTCTTCCAGTGTGCTGCCCTTGCGGTGGCCGATGACCGTCACCGGCATTCCGTGAAAACGGGCGATGCCGCCCAGAATGGCAGGGTCTTCCTTGCACTGACGGTCGCCGCGCTGCTCAAAGAAGTCGGTGAACAGGGCAGAAACAGTCTCATCAATGTGGGGGCGCTCCGGGTGCCGGGCCAGAAACACCCGATCCTCGGCGGTCAGCGGGCCGCAGGTGCGCAGGATCTCGTCCTCTTCCACAGCCAGCTCTGCCAGCTCGGAGGCATGGGCCGTGATGGCATCCATCTCGTTGCCGCTGCCTTTCAGCGCGGTGATCTGGGCATCCAGCGGAGCCAGCTGCTCTAAAATTTCCTTGATCATTCGTGTTTTCCTCCTGCATGGAGCTGCAAGACCTGGATCAGGGTATCCCGCAGCTGGCTGCGGGGCACCACCTGATCCACAAAGCCGTGCTCCATCTGGAACTCGCTGCGCTGGAATCCGGCAGGCAGCTTTTCGCCAATGGTCTGCTCAATGACCCGCGGACCTGCAAAGCCGATCAGCGCGCCAGGCTCTGCCAGCATGATGTCGCCAAGGCTTGCAAAGCTGGCCGTCACACCGCCGGTGGTGGGGTGGGTGAGCACACTGATGTACAACCCGCCCTTTGCCGAAAAGCGCTGGATGGCGGCACTGGTCTTTGCCATCTGCATCAGGCTGAAAATGCCCTCCTGCATCCGGGCGCCGCCGCTGGCCGAAAAAATAACCAGCGGCAGGTGCTTTGCGGCGGCGTGCTCAATGGCGCGGGTGATCTTGTCGCCCACGGCAGTGCTCATGCTGCCCATGAAAAAGCGGCTGTCCAGCACGGCAGCCACGCAGGCCACCCCGCCGATGCGGCCGGTGGCCGTTACAGCGGCTTCGCGCAGGCCGGTCTTGTTCTGGGCGGCGGCAAGCTTTTCACGGTAGCCCGGAAAATGCAGCACATCCTGCGGAGCAAGGTCGGCATCCAGTTCCCGGAAGCTGCCGTGGTCCAGCACCAGACTGAGCCGGTAGTACCCGCCAATGGGCATGTGGTAGCCGCAGTTGGGGCAGACGTAAAGGCTTTTTGCCCACAGGGTGCGTGCGGCGCGGCGGCCGCACTGCTTGCACTCCACAAACTGCTGCTCGTGCCAGACGGCACCGGCATCCCGCTTGGCCTTCAGCTGGAAGGTGCGCTCCCGCATTCGGCCGGGGAAAAGATCTCGGATATCGTTCATTGCTTTTTGCCTCAGATATGTGCGGTGATGTAGTTGTAGATATCGCCCACGGTCTTGAGCTTTGCCAGCTCTTCGTCCGGGATGGACACGCCGCAGGCATCTTCCAGAGCCATGTTCAGCTCCACGGCATCCAGACTGTCGGCCTCCAGATCCTCGGTCAGGCTGGCCTCCATGGTCACCTTGTCCTCGTCGCAGTTCAGGGTATCAACAACGATCTTCTTCATTTCTTCAAACGTCATGGTAGTAGTCTCCTTTGATTTGTTTTGAATATCTAAATTTTTTGAAGCTTCTTGCGAACACGACCATTATAGCCGAATCGTTGGATAAGTCAAGAATAATAGTTAAAATATTTTATCTTTTACAATTCTGACACAGTTTTCTTCCTTTTATATATTGTCCTCTTTTACGCCGGTGTGCAGTGTGGTATACTTGACCCAGCAGTCTGAGAACAGTGTTTCCCTGTGAGGAAAAGGAGCCTTCCGATGATTACGATTTCAGAGCGCAGAGAGCATGAATCTGCAAAAAGTTTTGTTCTGCGGGTATTGATCGATAATATTATCAATACCCGTCTGGAGCCGGGTGAAAAACTGAACGAGCCGGAATTGTGCGAACAGCTGGGGGTGAGCCGCACCCCCTTCCGGGAAGCAGAGCTGGAGCTGGCGCAGCGGCGGCTCATTGAGATCCGTCCCAAGATCGGCACCTATGTTTCTCTCATCGATGCAGAGCTGGTGGAAGAAGTGCGCCATCTGCGCGCTGTACTGGAAGCAGAGATCGCCCGCATGGCGTGCGAAAAGCTGACCCCGGCGGATATCGACCAGCTGTGGGAGAACGTGGCGCTCTGGCGCATGTACATTGAGCGTGCACAGGAAGAAAAGATCTTTGAGCTGGATAAGGGGTTTCACCGGCTGCTTTATGTGCAGTGCGGCTGCCCATACTGGTACGATCTGGTGGAAAATCTGGCTCCGCATTTTGACCGCACCACCATCCTCAGCTTCCGCTGCAGGCCTGCAAAAACGATCTACGAAGATCACGTCAGCCTGCTGAAAGCCATTGAACAGAAGGATGCGGCGGCAGCACACCGCATTGCCGGGCAGCATATGCAGCGCTACACGGAGAACCTTTCTGCGATCCGGGAAGCATTCCCACACTATTTCAAAGCCTGAAACAACCGTATCACGTTCAGAAATGCCGTATCTATGCCAAAAGATGCGGCATATTTTTGTGCAGTTTTTTGCCGGGAACGGCTTGACAGAGATCATGAAATGTTATATATTTTAGTCAATGAAATATATAACATAAAGGCCGGATCTCCAAATCAGAAAGAAAGGTGGATACCATGAAAAAACAATACGATGTGGTCATCATCGGTGCGGGTGTCGTGGGCAGCGCCATTGCACGCGAACTTTCGCGCTACAAATTGAGCATTGCAGTGCTGGAAAAAAATCTGGATGTCTGCAACGAGACCAGCGGCCGCAACTCTGCGGTGGTGCACGGCGGCTTTGCCAACCCCATTGGCAGCCTGAAAGCGAAGTGCTGCGTAGAAGGCAACAAGATCATGGGCCAGCTGGCCGAAGAGCTGAACTTCCCGTTCAAGCGCTGCGGCAAGGTGCTGGTGGGCAACACCCCCGAGGACATGGAGCAGCTGGAGCGCACCATGAAGCAGGGCGCTGTCAACGGCTGCACCGGCCTTGAGATGATCGATGAAGCAAAGCTGCACGAGCTGGTGCCAGCCGTGGTGGGCAAGTTTGCCATGTGGTCCAAAAACAGCGGCATCATGGACCCGTTCCTGTACACGGTGGCACTGGCCGAGAACGCACACGCCAACGGCGTGGACTTCTTCTTTGACCACAAGGTAGAGGCTATCACCCGGGAAAATGAGCTGTACTACCTGCATACTGCCCATGGCGATTTCTGCACCCGCTGGGTGGTCAACGCCGCTGGTCTGGGCGCAAAGCAGATCTCCGACCTGCTGGGCCTGACCGGCTACCGTGTCATCGGCTCCCGCAGCAACTACATCATCCTGCACAAGCGCATGGGCAAGCTGCTGCCCATGCCGGTGTACCCGGTGCCCAGCAACACCTATATGGGCATCCACATCACCCCCACCGTGGACGGCAACGTGACTGTTGGCCCGGACGCGGAGAACACCGATGTGCTGGACAACTACGGTGTGCCGCAGGCCAACATGGACAGTCTGGCCGTGGAGGGCGCAAAGCTGTGGCCCCACATCTTTAAAAAGGATCAGATCCGCACCTTCGCCGGCATCCAGCCCAAGTGGGTGGATGAAAACGGTGCCATTCAGGACTGGAAGGTGGAGATCCGGGACGACGTGGCACCCAATGCCGTCAACCTTGTGGGCATTGAATCCCCGGGCCTGACCGGCAGCGTGCCGCTGGCCCGCTACGTCATCGGTCTGATGCAGGAGCGCGAAAAGTTTGAGGAAAACCCAGACTTTGACCCGCACCACAAGGGCATCGTCAAGTTTGCCGAGTGCACGCCGGAACAGCAGGCAGAGCTCATCGCGCAGGACCCCGATTACGGCGAGATGATCTGCAGCTGTGAGGAAGTGACCAAGGCGGAGATCCTGCAGGCCATCCATAACCCGCTGGGCGTTTCCACCATGACCGGCATCAAGTACCGCACCCGCGCCATGATGGGCGGCTGTCAGGGCGGCTTCTGCCAGATGAAGATCGAACACTTCATTGAGCAGGAGCTGGGTACCGAGCCGGAGAATGTGCGTTACAGCCGTCAGGGTTCATGGGTCCTGACCGGAACCATGCGGAAGGAGGAGAACTGAGCGATGGAACAGAAAGACGTTGTGATTATCGGCGGCGGCCCTGCAGGTCTTGCCGCAGCGGTGGAGCTGCAAAAGCAGGGCATCCGCAACATGATCATTCTGGAGCGCGAGGCGATGCTGGGCGGCATCCTGCGCCAGTGCATCCATGACGGCTTTGGTCTGGGCCGCTTCGGCGAGAGCCTGTCCGGCCCGGAATATGCACAGGCTTTCATTGATGAAGTGAACAAGCGTGAGATCCCTTACGAGACCAGCGCCACGGTGCTGAGCCTGACGGAGGATCGTGTCGTCACCGCCTCCACCCGCAGCGGCCTGCGCCAGTATCAGGCAAAGGCTGTGGTGCTCGCCATGGGCTGCAAGGAGCGCAGCCGCGGTGCACTGGGCATTCCCGGCGAGCGTCCGGCGGGCGTGTTCACCGCAGGCACTGCGCAGGCTTACATGAACCTCTACAACCGGATGCCCGGCAAGGAGGTCGTCATCCTCGGCTCCGGCGATATCGGCATGATCATGGCACGCCGCATGACGCTGGAAGGCGCTCATGTGCAGGCAGTGTTCGAGCTGATGCCTTACCCCTCCGGCCTGCCGCGCAACATCGTGCAGTGTCTGGATGACTACAATATCCCGCTCTATCTCAGCCACACCGTCACCGAGATCCATGGCCGCGACCGTCTGACCGGCGTGACCATCTCCGAGGTGGATGCAAACCGTCGGCCCATCCCCGGCACCGAGAAGGAGTACAAGTGTGATACGCTGATCCTCTCCGTGGGCCTGATCCCGGAGAACAAGCTGCTGGAGGATGCCGGCATCGCCATTGACCCCCACACCAACGGCGCTGTGGTGGATGAGAACCTGCAGACCAACGTGCCCGGCGTGTTCTCTGCCGGCAATGTGCTGCATGTGCATGATCTGGTGGACTTCGTTTCCATGGAGTCCGAGGCACTGGCACGCCACGCTGCCGCCTACGTTGAGGGCAAGGGCATCGACCCCTGCACGCTGGACGTGAAGTGCGGCGAGGGCGTGGGCCACACCATTCCGCAGAAGGTCAGCGGAAAGAACGACTTCAGCCTTTCGCTGCGCGTGCGGAACCACTACCGTGACTGCCGCATCGTGGTGCGCCAGAACGGTGTGGAAGTTGCTGCCAAGAAGATGAAGAAAGCTATTCCTGCGGAGATGATCCAGTTCAAGGTCTCTGCTGCCAAGCTGCAGGAAACGGGCGCACTGGAGGTGTCGGTGGAATGAAAAAGCAATTTACCTGTATCGTCTGCCCCAACGGCTGCGAGATCGAAGCCGAAGTTGAAAATGGTCAGGTGATCTCGGTCACCGGTCACACCTGCCCCCGCGGCGAACAGTATGTCCGTCAGGAGTTGACTGCGCCCCGCCGCACCATCGCCAGCTCGGTGCTGGTCAAGGGCGGCGAGCTGCCTGTTACCAGCGTGCGCCTGACCAAGGCCGTCCCCAAGGATATGATCTTCCCGGTGATGGACGAGATCCGCAAGGTGGTGCTGACAGCACCGGTCAAAGCGGGCACCATCGTGCTGCACAACGTCTGCGGGCTGGACAGTGACGTGATGGTCACCAAGAATGTGGATGCCTGCTGACCGGCTGAAATTAGGAGAGATAAAAAACAGAAGGAGAAGTTCTGCAAAAAAACGGACCGAAGGAGCCTTTATGCACATGATAAAACTTGGAGTGTGCTCAAGGTCAAGAGGAAGATGATTTCTTTCCCGGCAGGACTGTGCTATACTGGAAAAAAGATCTCCGGGTGCAGCGCAAAAGCTGCTGCAGGGAAGCTGAAACTTACAGAAATGAGGAACACACACGGCAATGGCACAGCACGAACGCGGCACGGCATATTATCATCTTCCGGGACTGTTTGAATTTTATGAACTGTACCGTGTGTTTCTGCCGCTGTTCCGTGAACACAGGGAATATTTTTACGACTGGTGCGAGATCGGTTCGGTCTACGGTGCACCGGCCGACTGCATCTGGGGCGGGGGCCGCGCTGGCTTTGGCGATGCACAGCCGCATCGGGTGCTTGCACTGATGCAGGAATATGGCATATCGGCCCGGCTCACCTTCAGCAATTCGCTGCTCCGGGAAGAGCACCTTGCAGACTGGAAATGCAATGCCCTCTGTGCGCTGTTTGAAAAAGAAAACCGTGTGCAGAATGGTGTCATCGTCCATTCGGACCTGCTGCTGGACTACCTGAAAAGGCAGTATCCTGGCCTTTATTTCGTGTCCTCCACAACAAAAGTCCTTACAGATTTCCAGCAGCTCCGCAGAGAGACGGAACGGGAAGAGTTCCGCTATGTTGTGCCGGATTTCCGCCTGAACAAGTCGTTTGCAGAGCTGGATACCCTGTCGCAGGACCAGAAGGACAAGGTGGAATTTCTGTGCAACGAATGCTGCTGGTACGGCTGCCGGGACAGAAAGCACTGCTACGAGAATGTCAGCCGCAAAAATCTGGGCGAGGACTGCCCGGACCACCGCTGCACAGCGCCGGGCGCACAGCAGGGCTATCGTTTTTCAAAGGCAATGGAAAACCCCGGCTTTATCGGGGCCGGGGATATCTGCAAAATTTATCTGCCCGGCGGCTTTTCCAACTTCAAGATCGAGGGGCGGGGACTGGGCAGCGCGTTGATACTGGAATTTCTGCTTTACTACATGACAAAGCCTGAGTATCAGCTGCGCGTCCGGGAAGAAATTTATCTGGACAACATGCTGGATCTGTTCTGATGGCCCTGAGCCGCGTTCATAGTTGCTTCCGTGATGCATCCTGCCGCCTTCGGGCGGCTTTTGTTTTACCCTGTTTCAGGAAGCAATAAAAATAGGTATGGAGATAAATCAGACTTCTGTATCTCGCATTCCAGCGGTATTTTGAAACAGTTTATCAAGGAAGTGCGTGTCGGACGCGACTATAATATCGAGATCGTTCTCAATGTGCCGCTGGACGAGTTCGAGGAGTTCAAGCGTCACGCAGCATCGGCTGGACGGGGCAAAAAAAAGAAAAATAAGTCGCAAAATCCTCAAAAAGTTGGGCATTGTACATCAAATGCCGGAATCGCCGTTTTAGACAAAACAGCAGGTGAAACTATAAGCATTGTGCCTAAAAATGCTGCACACGCAATTTTGCGCTGTCAAGACGAATGATGCACGATTTTGCAAAGAATGGCAAAAAGAAACGCCGTATCGTTTAACACGATACGGCGTTTTATGGACTCGAAGGG